>JACCDH010911385.1_pt1 | contig 65345 bp, 63 predicted proteins | sample 7442481 | NCBI WGS metagenome assembly JACCDH01 (sample SAMN15323433, study PRJNA562643) | freshwater metagenome | isolation source: river surface water | place: USA:Blue River Watershed | collected 2017-08-15 | reverse complement strand
ATTCCGGTGTTTGATAAAACATTTATCAGTCCTTTTCATGTAAATGCAGACAATTACTATCATTTCAAATTATTGGATACGCAGTACCTGAATAAGAAACGTTTGGTCCATCTATCTTTCAAGCCCAAGCGTAAAGGAGAAGATACATTTGAAGGCGATGCGTGGATACACGATACCAGCTTTGCTGTACAAAAGATTACGCTTCGTCCACAGTTGGATGCCAATATCAACTTTGTAACAGGCCTGAGTTTGATTCAAGAGTTTCGACTGGTGCAGGATTCTGTCTGGTTTTTGTACAAGGATAAGTTTGTGGCTGATCTTGCTCCGCTGGGAGAACAGCGAATTGGTTTCAAGGGCAGGAAGACAACTACCTACCGCAATGTTGTATTGAATGATTCTTCTATTGAGCATGAACTTGCAAAAAGCAAATTATCAGAAGACATTGTATTGGTAAGGCCTGTTGATAATAAGCCGGATTCATTCTGGCAGCAAACAAGACATGAGCCACTCAATAAAACAGAGCAGGCTGTCTATCAATTATTGGATACACTCATTCATAATCCCACTTATGTTCGTTATAGAAACATCATGGAAGTGCTCACAACGGGTACAAAGGATGTAGGTAATGTACGCATTGGCCCTTGGTATTATTGGTTAACGGGTAATGTGTGGGAGGGAACCAGGATCCGTTTTGATTTAGCTACCAACAGAGGATTCAGTCATCATTGGAATATTCGCGGTTATGGTGCCTATGGTTTTCGCGATGGCATGTGGAAGGGCAGGGCTGAAGTGAAATATTTGTTTAGCAGACAGCCTTGGACTTACCTCTCACTATCGTATAAATCAGATTTGGATAATGGTCAGGTCTATTACGATCAGCTAGGTAGTGATAACCTCTTCGCTTTGTTTGCGAGAAAGCCGGGTGTGCCATTCAAGTTTCAACAAATCACCGAGAAGAAGTTGAGCTTTTTTGCCGAAACAAATAAAGGATTTTCTTTTGCTATTGATGCGAATAGCAAGTTCTTTAAACCGCTGTTGAATCTACCCACAAAAGATTTATTTCCTGTAGCCAATGGTGAGCCCCTGAATACTTTTGAAGCCAGTCTTCGACTACGTTACGCTTTTCAGGAACACACGATTGAAGACAATTTCGAGCGCATTAGTCTGGGTAGTGAATTGCCCATCGTGCAGTTAAGTTTCACAAAAGGCTTTGCAGGAGTATTGAATAGCAGTTACAATTACCACAAGTTAGATCTTACCTTAACCGAATACACCAAGCTGGCACCTTACGGAAGTTTGTATACCGTATTGTTTGCAGGTAAAACTTACGGCACGCTTCCGTATCAATTGTTAGACATGCAGCCTGGCAATGAGTGGCGATATTACAGCCGCTATTCCTTTAACCTGATGAATCGATTTGAATACCTCACAGACCGTTATGCCGGCTTTATGGTAGAGCATAATATCGGTAGCGGTATTTTCCGTTTGCTTTCTCCCACGCGAAAGTTGAAACTGCGTCAGTTTTGGACACTCAAATCTGTGATTGGCGATTTATCACCCGCCAACCAACAACTCAACTTTGTAGGCAATCATCCCTTCCGTACGCTGGATGGAAAAATGTACACAGAGATTGGCACGGGTATCGATAATATCTTTAAATTCTTCCGCGTAGATTTTGTTTGGCGATTAAACACAGGTCTCTCGCCCAAACTCAATCAAGAAAAGTTTGGCGTCTTCTTCGGCTTCCGCGTAGCGTTCTAATTATTTTGCTTCTTCCGCCTTGGGACCAATCAGTTCCACTACTTTGGTTTGCTTCTTGCGCATGCGCATATTCAGCAGTTCCACAGCGAAAGAGAAGGCCATAGCAAAGTAAATATAGCCTTTATCGATATGACTGCCATGCAGCGGCTCCACACCTTCAAAGAATAAGCTGAAACCTACCATCAATAAAAAGGAGAGTGCCAACATCTTCAAAGTAGGATGCTTATGGATGAAATTAGAAATGCGTTCTGCAAATAAGAACATGATCACCATCGCAATGCTCACGGCAATCATCATGATCTCTACGTGATCAGCCAAACCAACGGCAGTAATGATGCTATCAAAAGAAAAGACCATATCTACGATGATGATTTGCGCCATCACTGCACCAAAGGATGCAGCTTTACCCTTGGCTTCAAATGATGGATCATCGCCTTCTAGTTTGTGGTGAATTTCTTTTACGGTTTTATACAGCAGGAATAAACCTCCGGCCAACATAATACAATTACGCAGGTTAAATGCATAGTGCGCATCTTTCCAATCGAAACCAAACAATTCTTTGTTGCCGTTCTGCACCAACCAGCTTAATGCCATCAACAAAGCAATACGTACTGCAATACCTGCAAACATCCAGATGCGGCGTGCTTTGGCCTTGTCTTTGGCACCTTTCAGTTTGCCCATAATGATGGACACGAAAATCACGTTATCGATACCCAGTACAATTTCCAGAATGGCGAGGGTTAATAAGCTAACAAATGCGTCTAATGTAAACAGGTGTTCCATACAATCTTATCTTGTTGATTCGGTTATTGCGATTATGAGTAGTGGTTTAGCGTAGTTCCTTACAAATATTTTTGGCAATGTCCGGTCCTTGGTAAACGAATCCCGTCCACACCTGAACCAAACTGGCGCCAATATCCATTTTTTCCTGTGCATCAGCGCCGGTGAAGATTCCACCGCTCGCTATAATGGGCACAGCACCGTTCAATCCCTTTGCGAGGTATTGCAATACCTCATTGCTTTTCTGTTGAACAGGCTTGCCACTGAGTCCGCCCATGCCAATGGCTTCCACTTTCGCAGCAGGTGTGGTTAATCCTGTCCTGCTGATGGTGGTATTGGTGGCAACCAGACCGGCGAGTTGCATGTCCTTGGTTAAGGCAATGATATCATCTAACTGTTCATTGGTTAAATCGGGTGCAATCTTCAGCAGCAAGGGTTTGGGCTTGGCTTTACCCTGATTGATCTGTTGCAGCTCGCCGAAGATTTTTTCCAAAGCCGGTTTTTCCTGCAGGGCGCGCAGGCCGGGTGTGTTGGGACTGCTCACATTCACCACAAAATAGTCGGCTGTATCAAAGAGGCGGTCGAAGCAGATCACATAATCCTTCCAGGCATCTTCATTCTCCGTTACCTTATTCTTGCCAATATTACCCCCTACGATCATTCGGCTATTGGGGTGTTGTCTGCGCCAAGCTTCCAATCTTGCTTTCACCGCTTCTACGCCATTGTTGTTGAAACCCATGCGGTTGATCAGGGCCTTATCCGCCGGCAGGCGAAACAACCTGGGCTGCTCATTACCGGGCTGGGGTTTTGGTGTAACCGTACCAATTTCCACAAAGCCAAAACCCAATGCTTCCAGTTCGCGCAGGTAGAGGGCGTTTTTGTCGAAGCCCGCGCCCAAGCCAACGGGGTTGGTGAATTCTAGCCCGAAAACGGATTTGGCCAGGTTTTGTCCCTTGTATTGATAGAGGCTGCTAATCAGGCTTTTGCCTAGGCCAATATCGCAGGCCCCACGCAGCAGGTTCATAGAAAAATGGTGAACTGCTTCAGGATCAAAGCGGAATAACAAGTTGCGGATAACGGGGTACAACATGGCGCGAAGGTACAACAGCAGGGTTTGTGAAAATTGGTTGCATAAACAACTTTTATTGGTGAATTCCCCTACATTTGGAGAAAATCTGTTTGCCATGCAGGAAGCATATATCGTAGCCGGTTTCAGAACCGCAGTAGCCAAGAGCAAGCGCGGCGGTTTTCGTTTTGTACGCCCCGATGATCTGGCCATTGATGTGATTAAAGGTTTGTTGGCAGCTGTGCCGCAGCTGGATCCCAAGCGTGTGGATGATGTAATTGTAGGTAATGCCGTGCCCGAAGCAGAACAGGGTTTGCAGGTAGCGAGAATCATTGCCGCACGTGCCGTTGGTTTTGATGCACCCGGTGTAACCGTGAACCGTTATTGCGCCAGTGGTTTGGAAACCATTGCGATGGCTACCGCACGAATTCGTACCGGTATGGCAGATTGTATTATTGCCGGTGGTACAGAGAGCATGAGTATGGTGCCAACTGCAGGTTGGAAGACGGTACCTGCGTATAGCATTGCTAAGGATGAACCCGATTATTATTTGAGCATGGGCTTAACTGCAGAAGCAGTAGCCAAGGAATACAACGTGAACAGAGAAGACCAGGATCAGTTTGCGTACCAGAGTCACCAGAAAGCGAAAGCAGCTATTGAAGCCGGTCATTTCAAATCGGGTATTCTGCCCATTACGGTAGAAGAAACCTACCTGAATGAGAAAGGCAAGAAAGCAACCCGTTCTTATGTAGTAGATACGGATGAAGGTGTACGTGCAGATACTACTGTAGAAGCATTGGCCAAGTTGAAGCCGGCATTTGCCGTGGGTGGATGTGTGACTGCGGGTAACAGTTCTCAAACAAGTGATGGATCTGCTTTTGTGATTGTGATGAGTGAGCGCATGGTGAATGAGTTGGGACTGAAGCCGATTGGCCGATTGGTGAATTGTGCTTCTGCGGGGGTTCATCCGCGCATCATGGGTATTGGTCCGGTGGCGGCTATTCCCAAAGTGTTGAAGCAAGCAAACATGAATCTAAGTGATATTGATTTGATTGAATTGAACGAAGCATTTGCTTCTCAGTCGCTGGCAGTAATCCGCGAAGCGGGATTGAATCCGGATATCGTGAATATCAATGGTGGTGCTATTGCATTAGGCCATCCTTTGGGCTGTACGGGTGCCAAACTCACCATTCAGATTCTGAATGACATGAAGCGATTGAATAAAAAGTACGGTATGGTTACCGCCTGTGTAGGTGGCGGACAAGGTATTGCCGGTATTATTGAGAACTTGTAATTGATCTTAGATATCGAATTAAAAAGCAGGCGAGAGCCTGCTTTTTTTGTATCAGGGCTTTGGTATATTTTAGAGTCAGGCAATATTCAAAAAACGACAATAATGCTAAAATGGTACGCTGATAATTCAGAAATGAGCACAGAAAAAAGCAAGCCTAATGTCTTAGTTTTTGGTGGCGTTATTGTTGATAATAAATCTGAGAAACAAGTCGAAACTCTCTTGAGGGAAATCAAAAGCAAATACACCTACCCGACACTGCCAGTTAAGTGGAATTTTAAAGATCTCGAAGGCGTTTATAAAGAGTTTAATAGACAAAAAGATTATGAATTACTTAAGCAAAAGTCCCATGAATGGCGGGCTGAAATTTTTGAACGGTCATTGGAAATCGATTACACAGTAGTTTTAGCTTGTACTGAAAGATATCCTTCTAAAATTCCATTGAAAAAAATTAAAGAACAACTAACAGGAATTACATTCACACAAGCTTTAATGCGAATTGGACTTTTTGCAAAAGACATCCCATCTAGAGATAATTTTGAAATAATCTTGGATTGGCCAGACAGTAGTAATCCTAAGCCATTTAATCATGAATATTTTAGAGCCTATAACTTGGGGAAATCATCAAACGGTGTGACTTACCACTCTGGTCCATTAATGAATTTAGGTTTTAATGACAGTTTATATTTTGCGAAATCAACACATTCAGGCGTTTTGCAATTTGCAGACTTGATAATTGGAGCAGCAAAAGACTTCATTCTTAAAACTATTCAAGGGACTGAAAATTCATTAGGGTACGACCTGACTGCGAAAATACTTTCCAAATACCGTGGTTATCCAGAAAGAATTATTGAATATGGAATGAACTTCGCCCCTAGAAATAGTAATTATGGCAGAATTCGAGAAGAAATTAAAAAGAATGTTGCTTAATACGGATTTTGCGTCATGTGAGATTACGTGTAAACTATTGCCTTTTAGTCCCCGCAGATTCTTCCTCTGAGAGAGGAGACGCTGATGAGACAAAGCACTTCAAAAAGTTCGTGGATAAGAAACGCATCTTACCATAGTTGTGATGTCTAAATGGGCTTTTTCATTTTAGAAAAAACTAAAAAGGAGTACTTATATGCCGATTTGTTTTATCAAGTTTGGATAAATTTAAGTTTGCTGAATCATTTGGTGGTTTTTATAGAGTAAATACTAAAGACAAACACAATTTTAATCTAACAAAATAATATTGTATGCTGAAGCAGTTATCGTATGATGCAATATTCAAAATAGTATTGCTGCTATTTATTGGCTATTTCTTATTCCTGTTAACAAATATTGCTGCTACAATGCGTAACAGCTCCGAAGTTGGACGATACCAATTTAACAATGACGGATCTTACGTTATAGACACTAAAACTGGGAAAATAAAGGAGGTAGAATATTAGTACAGTAGCCCATATTGATATAAACAATATTGGGGCGTGACATTGGAGCAATCAGCGGCGATAATTCTCCCGCCTTTGTTGGTCGCCCGACCAACAAACTTTTTGAAAATCTTTCTTAATTTACTTTTGCGATGCACCAAGCCTTAGCTAAATTCAAAAATGATCATTAAACACATTTTATTGGGCTTATCCTTTGGTACATCCATTTCATTTGTTTCATGGATGATTGGCATCATCTTCAATGGGCTTTTTGCCAAGCGTGCTTTCTATCAAGAATGGAGTAACCTGAATTTCGTCAGCAATCCATCACTGAATAGGCTAATCGGACTGGAATACTTTAAATGGTTTGTGAAAAACACTCCTTTTAAGTTCTTTAACCAAAATATAAAAGTCAACAACAAGCAGGTTGATCTCAATCAGCTAAGAAACCAGATGACACTGGCGGAGATTAGTCACTTAGTTGCATTTGTTTTTGTGGTACTCTTCGCAATTTATTTTAGCTTCAAGGTAAGCATCGCCTATGGGCTGGCCATCATGGTGCCCAATATTTTCTTGAATCTGTATCCATCTTTGTTGCAGCAAGAAAATAAAAGAAGAATTGATGCACTCATTAGACGACAAAGAAGATAGCTGATAGGTATTATCGCAAAGTCAGGAAACTGGGACGATAGTTGTATCAACACGTATCAAGCAAACGCATATGATAGAAAAACTGTTCAACCTGCCATCGATTTTTCAGGTATTGAAGGATCCGGCTTCCATTTTCGTGATAGGCATTTTTCTCATGCTGATGATTGCTGAAGAGCTTTTCCCAGGCCGCCCATTACCAAAAATTAAGTATTGGAAAATAAAGGGCATAAGTGCTTTTGTCATTTACTTTTTTATTTCCACCTACCTGCCGATGTTTTGGAATGAAACACTGGCAGCATATCAACTCATGGATATGTCTTTCTTGGGCGATTTTGGTGGAGCGGTTATTGCCTTATTGATCTATGAGTTTGGTGTATATGTCTGGCATCTTTCTATGCACAAAAGCGATCTATTATGGAGAGTTTTCCATCAGATGCATCATAGTGCAGAGCGTGTAGACACTTATGGTGCATTCTTTTTTAGTTTGATGGATATGATAGGCTTCACATTTTTAACCAGCCTGGCGTTGGTGGTAGTAGGTGGGTTTACTGTTTCGGCTACTACTTATGCTATTTACGGCGCAACATTTCTTGCCGTGATTCAACATGCCAATCTAAAGACACCGCAATGGATGGGCTATATTTTTCAGCGGCCTGAGTCGCATTCGCTGCATCACGCCAAAGGCATTCATGCATTTAATTACTCAGACCTTCCCTTGTTCGATATCCTACTTGGAACATTCAGAAATCCAAAGGATTTTGCTAACGAGACTGGCTTCTACGATGGCGCTTCTTCAAAAATAAAAGAGATGTTGTTGTTTAAAGACATCAACAAGGGTGGGCAATAATTTGATGCAGCTACTTCGTATTACCTGAATAAATCTGCCATCTTCACCATATTGGCTTTGGCAGCTTCTTCTATATCGCCCTTATTGGCACGGTAGCCCGGGCCTCTTGCCAATAAGCCACTCATTACAGATCGTTCTGAGTGTGGCCTTGTAACATGTAGATACTTTGGATAGAATTGATTGTTTTGCCAGATAATGATATCAGTAGTGCAGTACACATCGTAACGCGCAGTTTTGCTGACTGAGCCATTCGCCTCCGTTGTTCTATCTACCGTTTCCTGACTAAACCCGCCGTCAAATGTTTTGAGGATGATGACCATAGAAGGGCCATACACTTCCTGTATTTTCTCTACAACAGCTTCCTGTGTTTTTACTGCATGTTGTAAGGTATCTACGAATACCGGTATGCGCAAAGCTTCAGACAAATACTGACTGCCTTCTTTTACATAAAACTGTTTCACTTCTTTAAGTACCTCTTCTCTTTGTTTGGTAAGCACCAATCCTCTAGCTTGTATATTGGCTAAGTCAACCAGTACAATTTTGGAAGCGTTGAGGGCAATCTTTTGGTTAGGTGGTGTTTTTTGCATCACCACTTGTGTGGAGATACAGCCATAGTTGGCGGCTATACAGATCAGCACCAGCAGTATGATTTTCCTTGCTTTCATACCATAAAACTACAAGAAGCTTAAGCAGAAAGGGCATAGCTTTACACCAACAAAATTTTCGTTATGCGTGCGGTAGTATGCGTGGATAAAGAGCAACCATTGGTGATACAAGAAGTGCCTATACCTCAGCCAGGCCCGGGTGAAGTGATCGTGAAAATTAAAGCAGCGGCGTTCAATCACCGCGATTGGTGGATACAAAAGGGCATGTATGCAGGCTTGCGTTACCCCATTATTTTGGGTAGTGATGGTAGTGGTGTGGTGCATGCCGTGCATGATTATGTAGATAGTTTTTGGGTAGGAAAGGAAGTGATCATCAACCCTGGTATGCATTGGGGTAATGATCCTGCTTATCATGCATCATCATTCAAGATATTGGGTTTGCCGGATGATGGCACATTTGCTGAATATGTGAAAGTACCAGCTAGTGCATTGTATCCTAAGCCGGCTTATTTGTCGCACACTGCAGCAGCAGCGATTCCTCTGGCAGGCTTAACCGGCTATCGTGCGCTGTTTACTAAAGGTCAAGTGAAGAAAGGAAGTAAGGTGCTGATTACCGGCATCGGTGGTGGCGTGGCATTGATGGTCTTGCAAATGGCTGTGGCGATTGGTGCCGAAGTATATGTAACCAGTTCTAGCGATGAAAAAATCAACAGAGCCATACAATTGGGTGCTAAGATGGGGATCAATTATACCATCAGTGGTTGGCATAAACTATTCCAAAGTGCTACCGATGGTTTTGATGTAATCATCGATAGTGCAGCGGGTGATGGATTCAAGCATTTTATCGATCTCGCCAAGTTGGGCGGCCGCATTGTTTTCTTTGGTGGTACACAAGGGCCAATTACTACTTTAAACCCACAAAAGATTTTCTGGAAGCATTTACAAATTTTGGGTACTACAATGGGTACGCCTGACGAATTTGCGGCAATGGTGAAACTATTCGAGCAGCACCATATTCAACCGGTGGTGGATGGAGTTTACCCAATGGAACAAGCGGAGCAGGCCATCCGAAAGATGGATACAGCTGCTCAGTTTGGCAAAATTGTGTTACAGATAGCGGATTGATATGACATTCGTCATAGGCAGGGGCTGGGGCTATTAGTAGCTTTAATGTGCTAAAATAGCTTGCCATGAAAACCATACTCGTTCCTACCGATTTTTCTCCCGTAGCGAAGAATGCGGCAGAATATGCTTTGGGCTTTGCCCGTCAAATTAGGGCCGATAAAATTGTTCTTTATCATGCATATCAACCCTCTGCAGTAGGCGATCCGCTGCTGGCAGTGACCATTACCGATTTTGAAACTATGAAAAAAGCCGGCGAAGACGGCTTGGCGGCAGAAAGAGAAAGACTATTGTCGCTTACAGTAGCTAACATCAATGTTGAATTGGTTTGTGAAATGCATTTCTTGGTTCAGGAAATTGATGAAATCTGTCAGCGTGTAGATGCTAACTACATTGTTATGGGTATTACCGGTGGCGGTGCCATAGAAGAAACACTAATTGGTAGCAATACTTTGGCTGTTTCTAAGCATACCAAAGTGCCGCTGATTATTGTGCCGGCCAATGCGAAGTACCACAATATTCATGAAGTGATGATGATGAGTGATCTGAAAGATATTGCGACTACCACACCTGAAATGCCTTTACGCAGTTTGCTAGATGATATTCAGGCAAAAGTATTTGTGATGAATTTTGATCCTGAGTTCAAACGCAATACAGACGAGGGTAGAGTGGAAAGCATGCTGTTGGACAATATCATGCGAGATTACGCGCACGAATATGTGTTCTCACTGCGTGAAGATTTTTCTGATGCTATCAATGAATTTGCAGTAGAACACGAAGTAGATATGGTCATCACTTTCCCTAAAAAACATGGTTGGTTTGAATCTTTATTGCATCCAAGCCATACTAAGGAGTTGGCATTCCATTCAGAACTGCCGGTAGTAGTGATGCACGGCTAATTGTTGTATGTTGAATTTCTTAAGAGGATCTGGTCAGAAAGTACCAAGGTCCTCTTTTTGTTTGTCCTGATAGCCATATTCCTCCTGCTCTGCTAACTCAGGTCCGCTGTAAATGCCATATTTCAAAATGGTATATACCATCCAGATTACCAAAGCCGGAGAAAAAACAAACATCCAGGCCAGAACACGCAATTCGGCGCCAGATTGGTGTAAAATCACATATACCAACAGGTAGAGCGTAACGAGAATAGTTGCAACACGATAATTACGCATGTAGTTCGCTTTCCATGCATTAACCATGTGCATGCGCAATTGTTTGGCTAAGCAAGGGACAAAACACAAACAATTATTTCTGCAATACTTAACTAGTTCAAAAACAATTAGCTTAGGTATTTGCCTACAATGGGTACACGACGGCCTACACCAAAGGCTTTGGGACTAACGCGAATGATGGGGCAGAACTGGTTGCGCTTGTATTCATTCGTATTCACCAACTTGAGGATGCGGTCTACCAGCGCTGCACCAAAACCCATGGCTTTGATTTCTGCCGGACTCTGTCTGCGCTCGATGTATTGGAAGAGAATCTTATCCAGCACTTCGTAGTCGGGCAAACTATCGCTGTCTTTTTGATTGGGTCTTAACTCTGCACTCGGTGCTTTGGTAATTATATTAGTGGGAATGATTTCTTTATCGCGGTTGATGTATCGCGCCAGCGCATAGACTTGCAATTTGTAGCAATCTCCAAGCACACCCAAACCGCCGGCCATATCGCCATACAATGTACCATAGCCTGTAGAGAGCTCACTTTTATTGCTGGTGTTCAGCAAAACATAACCAAACTTATTCGCAATAGCCATCAACAAATTACCACGGCTTCTGCTTTGGATATTTTCTTCCGCCAAAGAAAAAGGCAAACCTTGAAACAGCGGATCTAATGTTTGCAAAAACGCTTGATAGATATCGTTGATGCGAATGATGTCGTAAGGATTGTTCAGGTTTTTGCTCAATGCTACTGCATCATCAACCGAATGTTCTGTTGAATATGGTGAGGGCATTAGAACCGCACGCACATTTGCGGCACCTAATGCATCGCAGGCAATAGCTAGTGTAACTGCTGAATCAATACCACCGGAAGAACCCAGAATGGCTTTGGTAAAACCCATCTTACCAAAATAATCGCGAATGCCCAGCACCAGTGCATCATAGACCTGGGCGATGTTCAGCTCGGCTTCCAGGGTTACGGGATTCAATTCTTTATCCGGTACGCGACTAGCCGGTTCAATAATGGCTTGTGCAATACTGCCATCTTCATGCAAGTCAAATCCTTGAATTGCTTCCGTAAACATTGGCAGTGCGCCACAGAGATTAGCGGCTTTATCAAATGCATAAGAAGCGCCGTCGAACACGATTTCTGTCTGACTACCCACTGCATTGCAATAGAACATCGGCAGTTTGTATTTCACCACATTGGCTTTGATCGTGGCTTTTCGGTCTTCATCATGTGTATAATCGAAAGGTGATGCGCTGAGGTTCACCATGAAGTCGGGCGATTGCTGCATCAACTGATCCATCGGACAAATCTTGTACAATGGATTATCGCCCAGGTTCCAAATGTCTTCGCAAATGGTTACGGCAATTTTCTTGCCTTTGAACGGCACTACTTGCCATGCATCAGCAGGTTCAAAATAGCGGTACTCATCAAACACATCATAAGTAGGTAAGAGTGTTTTATGAATTTCTGCAATGATTTGCTGTTCATATAAAAAGAATGCTGCGTTGAATAAGTCCTTGCCTTCTTTACGTGGGTTTCTGGCTGGTGAGCCAATCACTACACCAATGGTATCTGCGTGTACACGAATCTTGTCTACAGCCGCATAACATTGGTCAATAAAATCTTTGAATTCTACAAAGTCTCTTGCCGGATAACCGCAGACACTCATTTCACTGAACACAATCAGATCACCACCGGCAGCTTTAGCCGTTTCAATAGCTGCAATGATTTTATCAGTGTTGTAGGCAAAATTGCCGATGTGGTAGTTCTGCTGGGCAAGGAAAATCTTCATGGTGCGAATTTCATGATTAATTGCGAATTTGCCTGCTTTAACAAAATGCTTGCGGGCAATGTGTTTTTTTCGCAGTATGAAATACAGCTGGATAGCGGGATTGTTCTTATTACTGATGGCTTGTGGTGAATCGAAACCCAAGCTGCCTGATGTATCGAATATCAAAGCAGATCTGCAAGTGGTTCGTTTTGACGACGCCGTGTTTAACTTGGATACGAACCAGTTAGATAAAGGGTTGGATGAACTCTTCCGTACGCATCCTGGCTTTACTAAGGATTATCTCTTCAATATTGTTGGCGCACCACCTCAGCCTGATAGCACCAAAAAAGTCTTGACCACTTTTATCCGCACCTATGCGCCCATGTATCGCGATAGCCGCAAACAATGGTCAAATCTAGAACCTCAGTTAGCAGAGCTATCGCAGGCGTTGAAATACGTGAAGCATTATTTCCCGAAATATCCTTTGCCATCAAAGTTGTATCTCTTCATGGGGCCCATCAATAGTTTTGGCAATATCATTACGGCTGATGGATTGGCGGCAGGTTTGCAATTGTATATGGGTAAGGATTATCCTACTTATCTCACAGAAGAAGGGCAGGTGTTGTATCCTTATTTCATCTCTAGAAAATTCGACAAGTTATACCTACCGGTAAACTGTGTACGCAATATCATTGATGATCTCTATCCCAACAATAGTGTTGGTGCGCCCTTGGTAGCGCAAATGGTAGAAGCCGGCAAACGTGCAGTGCTACTAGATTATTTATTACCCGCAGCTGCAGACACTTTGAAGATGGGTTATACAGAAAAGCAGTGGAAGGGCTGTTTGAACAATGAGTCAAACATTTGGTCTTACTTCATGAATGGAGATTTGCTGTATGCCACTGATCCAAATTTGGTGAACCCATATATGAATGATGGTCCCAATACAGCGGCATTAGGTCCGGACTCGCCAGGCTTTATTGGTTTGTTCTGTGGTAAGCGTATTGTAGAAGCATGGATGAAAAAACATCCTGAGATCAGTGTACAAGACATGATGCAGACAGATGCAGCAAAAGTTTTCCGGGAAAGTAAATACAAGCCTTAGTTGCCCTTGAAGGGAACAATCATCTGAAAAGCGGGAATTTTTACCCTGAATGTAGACTTGTCATTCAGGTTTTCCATCAGGTAGGTGCCAGACATTTTGCCCATTTCTGAGCGCAGGTTACAGCCACTTACATATTGATAGCGCTCATTCGGCTCCAGTACAGGCTGAACGCCTACCACGCCTTCGCCTTCTACTTCGCGCTTGTCGCCATTAGAATCGAAGATAAACCAATGTCTGCGCAGCAGTTTCACGGCAAATCCGTTATGATTTTCGATGGTGATGCGGTAGGCAAACATAAACTCATGGTTGAGCGGATTGCTATAATCGCTCTGGTAGAAGGTTTCTACCGTGATTTCTACACCAGATGAGATTTTGGATACCATGTAAATGTTTACCGGCTAAAATTAAGGGTTGCAGTTAACAAGTGTACAACAAGCTTTGGCAAGGAAAGTTGTAAATCTGGTGCTGTTTGATGCAAATTACAACCGCTTGTTTGGATAATTTCTGGCAAATTAACGGTGCCGTGTGCTGTCCGAACGTAATTTTGCACCACTTTAATTAAAGCTGTATGACAAAGATTGCTGTAGCTAAGGGAGATGGTATTGGTCCTGAGATAATGGACGCCGTACTGAAGATATTTGATGCGGCTAATGTGCCCCTCGAATATGAATTTGTTGATATGGGTAAGTGGGTGTTCGACAAGGGATACAGCAATGGTATGACCCCTGAAGCGCAGCAGACAATCGAGAACCTAGGCATCCTGTTCAAAGGGCCTATGGAAACACCAAAGGGTAAGGGTGTGAAGAGCGTGAATGTAACTGCTCGTAAAACATGGAATACTTACGCTAACAAGCGTAGCTTCCAGACTTTGCATGGTGTTGATACTGTTTTCAGCAAAGCAGGCATTCCTATTGATGTCACCATTGTTCGTGAGAATATTGAAGATACTTATGGTGGTATCGAGCACATGCTAACACATGATGTGGCGTTGAGCCGCCGCTTCATTACCCGTCCAGGTAGCATGCAGGTGATTAAGTACGCTTTTGAAATGGCGAAAAAGAAAGGTGCCAAGCGTATCACCTGCGGTCATAAGGCCAATATTATGAAGATTACTGATGGTCTTTTCTTGGAAGTGTTTTATGAGGTAGCAAAAGACTATCCTGAGCTGAAAGCAGATGATGTAATTGTAGATGATCTGTGTATGAAGCTGGTAAGCCGCCCCAACGAATTTGATGTGGTGGTGTTGACCAACTTGCAGGGTGATATCGTCAGTGATTTGTGTGCCGGATTGGTTGGTGGCCTTGGTTTTGCGCCTTCTGCCAATATCGGTGATCATATCTCCATCTTTGAGGCCGTACACGGTACAGCGCCAGATATCGCCGGTAAAAATATTGCCAACCCAACAGCTTTGTTGCTGAGTGGTTTCGGTATGCTGCGTCACTTAGGCTTGCGTCAAAGTGCCGCTATGATAGAGAATTCACTGCTCTACACACTGGAGCAAGGTTACAGAACCGGCGATTTCGGCGATAAATCGAAGCCCGCTTTGAACACGACTGAATTTGCTCAGGCCATTATCGACAATTTTGGTAAGAAGCCTGCACACAATCCACGTCCTGAATTGCCAGATGCGCCAATCACGCCAACCGTATTCAAGTTGGAAGAGAATCCGTTGATCATGACCAAGGAAACGGAAGATGAAGTGATTGTGGGTGTAGATTTATTCATCGAAAGCTTTGAGCAGCCTACCGCTGTAGCAGAAAAACTGCTGGCACATTGTGGTGATTTGTTCAAGTTGGTCACCATCAGTAACCGTGGTACACAGGTATGGCCCAAGGGTTCTGTGTTCACCAACCTGGTAAACCAGTATCGTTGTCGTTTTGAGAGCGTGGGTGAAGCACCACTCACTCAGATCGATATTCTGGAATTGTACAAGCGTACAATGGCAGATTTCAAGATCTGTTCTACTGAAGTGCTGAATATGTGGGGTGGTAAAAAAGCCTATAGTTTGGCACAGGGTCAGTAAGCGGGAAAATATTGATCAAAAAGGGATGTCAGCGACATCCCTTTTTATTTGATGTTCAATGTTTTAGGATGTTCATCCACAAAATCGGCACCTACATTGCCCGCTACGTCATTTTACCTTAATTTCACGGCTCAATTTTAAAGCAAAGAAGCAATCGTTATGGCTGAAGTGATTCTCATGCCCCGTTTGAGCGACACAATGACTGAAGGCGTCATTGCTGCCTGGCACAAGCAAGTGGGCGATACTGTGAAGAAAGGAGATTTGTTAGCAGAAATCGAAACGGATAAAGCCACCATGGAGCTAGAAAGCTACCAGGAAGGTGTGCTCTTACATATTGGTACCCAAAAAAGTGGCAAACTGCAGGTGAACGACTTGTTGGCTATTCTAGGTAAAGCCGGTGAAGATGTATCTGCATTGGTTGCACAACATAGTGGTGGCGCGGCTCCTGCTGCCCCTGCTGTTAGTGTAACGATGCCAGCTCCTGCACCTGCGGCTGAACCTGCTGCTCCATCTAATGGTATTGACATTTCAGCCATGGAAGAAGTAGTGCTCATGCCGCGCTTGAGTGATACCATGACTGAAGGTGTAATCGCTTCATGGCAAAAGCAGGTAGGTGATGCAGTGAAGAAGGGAGAAGTACTTGCAGAAATTGAAACAGATAAAGCCACCATGGAGCTGGAAAGCTACAAGGATGGTGTATTGTTATATCAAGGTGCCAAACCTGGTGAAAAAATTCAGGTGAATGATTTGTTGTGCATCATTGGTAAAGCAGGTATGGATATTGCGTCGATTGTAGCTGCTGCTAAATCTGGTGCTGCACCTGCCGCCGCAACTGCGTCAGCGCCTAGTGCCGCTCCTGCAAGTGCACCAGCATCGGTAGCAACACCGGCACCTGCTGCTGCACCAGTTGTTGTGAATGATGGCAGAATCTTTGCTTCTCCGCTTGCGAAAAAACTGGCAGCTGAAAAAGGTATCGATCTGCGTTATGTAAAAGGCACAGGCGATCACGGTCGTATTGTGCGTTCAGATATTGAGCAGTACACACCTGCTAGTGCACCTGCGTCTACAGCTGCTGCTGTAGCAAGTGCTGCTCCTGCTGTAACTGCTGCAGTTGGTCAGGTTTCATTTGAAGAAGTGCCTGTAACACAAATGCGTAAAACAATTGCACGTCGCTTGAGTGAGAGCTTGTTTACAGCACCGCATTTCTATTTAACAATGACCATTGATATGGATGCTTGCGTTGCAGCCAGAACACGTATCAATGAAACTAGTAAGACTAAGATCAGCTTTAATGATATGGTGCTGAAAGCAACAGCTGTTGCATTGAAACAACATCCTAAAGTAAACAGCAGTTGGTTGGGCGATACGATTCGCATTAATCACCATGTGAATATTGGTGTAGCTGTTGCAGTAGATGAAGGCTTGTTGGTACCTGTAGTACGTTTTGCAGATTCATTAAGCTTGAGCCAGATTGCCACACAAGTGAAAGACTACGCTCAGCGTGCAAAGGATAAGAAACTACAGCCTGCAGATTGGGAAGGCAGCACATTCACCATTTCTAATCTGGGTATGTTTGGTATTGATCAGTTCACTGCCATCATCAACCCGCCAGATGCATGTATTCTGGCAGTAGGTGGTATCTCTCAAGTGCCCGTAGTGAAGAACGGTGCAGTTGTTCCGGGTAATATTATGAAAGTAACACTCAGTTGCGATCACCGTGTGGTAGATGGTGCTACGGGTGCGGCATTCCTGCAAACATTGAAATCTTTACTGGAAGAGCCTTTGCGTATGTTGGTTTAAATCATCAACGATATAAATGAAAATCCCCCACAGTTTTGTGGGGGATTTTTTATTGCTTTATTGCAACCGGGAATTTATTGAATAAGGCAGTGATAGCTTTTTGAATGGCGTTAGGGAGTTTCTCTGTACTTCCCGGCAATACGCCTTCTGCTGTACCTCTCCAAATCATTTCATTGATTTTGGTATCAACTAGGTGTATGGTAACAGTACCATCACGATACCGGCCTACTTCAATATCCTGACTCTTCCACTTGTAATTGCGCTGCCCAACATAATAAGGCGCGCCATCCTGCAGAAAATTGGTTTGGCGCGTCTGCACTCTTTCTTCAACAGCAATGCCAATATTGATGAGCAGGTCTGGTTTGTTTTGCGTTGACTGAAAGCCTCTTCGCTCCATTTCTGTTGCAATGGCTTTTTTCAATAAGTCAACACGTTCTGCAAAACCTTTTGTAATAGTATCTCCCTGTGCAGACAGTTGATAAAAGTTATAGCTTTTGTATTTGCTAAAATCACTGCCGGGAGAGGTTTCTGTGTTAATCTGTACAAGTGGCGAACAACCAACACAACACAGCGCCAGTATTAATAAAAAGCTGATTTGCTTTATCATAGGTGCATTGATTTAGCTTAAAGGTACTACTACTTCAATATGTGTGCCTTTGCCGGGTGCGGTATCCAATAAAAAGCTTCCTCCCATGGCAAGTGATCTTTCACGCATACCCAAAACGCCATGATGCATTTTTGTATCTATTTCATTGGGAATAAAACCATCTCCATCGTCTTTAATGGATAACCGAATCGTATTGTCCGCTTCACTCATTGAGATATAAATATTTTTTGCATGCGCATGCTTGGAAATATTATTGGTTGATTCTTGTATGATGCGGAAAAGCCCGATGGTAATCGCTTCAGGAAATTGGCGATCTTCTGGTATTGCTAGGTCCAAATGAATCTTGGTATCACTTCGCTTCACCAATACATTTTTCATCCAGGTAATGGTGGCAACCAAGCCAAGTTCATTCAACATAGTTGGCCTTAGATTATTATACAGTTCTCTTGATGTCTGAATGGTTTCGTCAATCAGTGTATTGATATTTTGAAAGGCATGCTCTTTTATTTGGTAATCTTTTATCAGCCTTTTCTCAGTAAATGCAGATTCCATTTTTAGTACTGCCAGTTTCTGGCCAAGTTCATCATGAATTTCTTTGGCTATCTCTATTCTTTCTTCTTCTCTGATTTCTTGTAAGTGTGTAGCTAGGTTTCTCAGGTCTTCATTTGCTTGAGCAAGTTTGGCGGCTGCTTCTTTTTCCTCTGTAATATTAATCGCCGTTGTAGATAAATAGCTGGGGTTGCCATCTTTGTCTTTATGTAAAACAATCACCTGCTTAATAGGGATTTCTATACCTGTTTTGCTGATAATAACACTTTCTCCTGTCCAGTTACCATATCTCATGGCTTCTTTCTTGATGATATTTTCCAATTTTTCTTTCATGTAGTCAGGATGAATATCTCTGACTTTCATTTTTGTTAAATCATCATTTTCATCAAATCCTAATAACCTTCTTCCCGACTTATTCAAAAAGACAATATTGCCAGATAAGTCGCTCATGCCTACAAGAGCTTCCGTATTATCAATAATATCTGCAAGTCTTTTTACTTCTGCTGTCTTTTTATTTAGGTCGGTCAGGTCAATGGCTTTCATAGAGTAGTAGATGGCTTCACCATTGTTGTCATAGTGTTTCATCACCACTACCATTGTAGGAATACGCTTTCCTGATCTGCTTATATGTATCGTTTCAAATTGAACTGGCTTACTATTGCTAATTGATGATAGATGGCCTTTAATTTTTTCGAATCCTTTTATATCATGCGCATCAGCGATGTTCATATTGCTGATATCTTCTTCTAGGGGTATTTCCAGTGCAGTTCTCATTGCATTGTTCATAAAGACCAGTTTGCCATGAATGTCTGCGATGGCAGCCCATGCCGGGCTGTTTCTGATGATGTTATCCAATCTCCTTGTTTCAGCTTCTCTTCTTCGATCCTCTGATATATCAAAAGCAGTGAGCAATACTGTCTTATTTCCACTTTTCGTACTGGATAGTGGTAGAAAATTACAGAAGAAGATAACCGGAGAACTACTATCAGATAAATTTAGGTTCAATTCAAGCTCAATTGCAGCGTCCTGTTCCATGCACTGCTTAACAGCTGCATTTATTTTGCCATTATCTGCAAACTCTACACATTCTGCTAATGGCAGGCCTATTAAGCTTTCTGTTGATTTTCCTGTACGGCTTTTATTAATGGTAATGATATTGCCATTTTCATCTAATTCAGCAACAAAAGCAGGGATACTTTCCAGAATTTTTTCTAGTCTTTGTTTGGTTTGGGACAGTTCTTTTTCCTGCTCTTTAATGGTAGTGATATCAGAAGTGTTGGTAATAATGCCTGTTACTGTTTCATCTTTGATGATTGGTTTAAGGATGGTGCTAAACCAAAATTTTTCGCCTGTACTGCTTCTGAAACTGAATTGTCTGTATACATTTTCTTTTGTTCGGATTACTTCTTGCAGTGTATCAAGCGTATCCTGTCTCATATCTTCCGGTAAAAATTCCAGTAAGTTTTTATCTACCAGCTGATCTCTCTGGAATATGTCTATGTTTTTGTTTAGATCAAGTATAATGCCTTCTGTACTGAGGGATACGATATAAGACGGCGTATTCATATACAGAAAATCAAGACGTGCGTTTTTCTCTGTCAGATTTTTTTGTAGTTGCTCCCTGTCTGAAATATCTGTTAAGATGGCCAATAATTTTTTATCCGCCATTCTGGACACCCGTATTTCAAAGTGTACAACCGTGCCATCTTTTCGAACACCCCTTCTTTGCGAGAATAAAAAGCCGGTTGGCGGTACTTCGTTGTATTGGAGCGGATAGTACTGCACATCTTCGGGCAGCATAAAATCATTCAAGTGTTTTCCTATTGCTTCCTGTGCTGTATAACCGGTTGATTTTTCAACAGCACCGTTACAATCCCAGATATAGCCATTCTCGTCAGTGATGGCAATAATATCAGGACTGTTCTCAATGAATGATCTATATTTCTCCTCGCTTTGTTTCAAAGCTAGTTCAGCCTCTTTCTGTTTAGTTGTGTCTTTGAAGAAAAAAGAAATACCATTCTCAGTTGGGTATGCATTAAACTGGAACCATTTGTCAAAACCATTGAGGTAATAATCGAAAGTGATGTTTCTTTTTTGTTCGTAGATTCTACTAACTAGCGCAGTTAATTTATCTTTTAGCGCTTTATCTCTTGATTTGAACCAAGGTTGCTTTCCCACGATATCATCTCCGCCTAATAAGTTCTTAGCATATTGGTTGGCATAAGTGATGATGAAACCTTTATCGAGTGAAATAATACCGTCGGTGATTCTTTCATTATATTCTATCAACTCTTTCTTCCTAAGTAGGAGCTCAGTTGTGAGTTGCTCGTTGGCTTGCTCTAACTGGTGCTGTAGCTTAACGATATCTGTAATATCCTTACAGGTGCAGATATAGTTTTCCAACTTTCCATCATTACCAAAAATTTTTGTAATGGTGTTGAGGGTATAAAAATGACTACCGTCTTTTTTAATGTCAGTTGTCTGAAAGCTGATTTTATTCTTTGTTTTATTTTCCTCTAGAAGATATTCTTTCAGCCCTTCTGCATCAGCAGTAAAGCGGGTAATTACCTGAAAGATATCTGTGCCTAGCATTTCAAGCTCTGTTGGCCCGTACCATTCTTCTGCAGTTTTGTTCCAGAGATTGATTTTGAACGAAGCATCAGCGCCAAAAATAGCTTCATTGCTATTACTGGTAACAGAAGCGAGGTATCTGTTTCTTTCAATATTGTCTTGTAAGTTTCTGATATTGAAGAAGAGATAGATTAGCAGGACTACTAAAAGTGAAATTGCGAATACACCAATGTTTCTTAAATTTCGAATAGTATGATTGTATAAGTAGCTCTCTGAGTTATGGTGCTCATAAAGCTTTACACGTATTGTTTTTTCTATTTCTGTAATAAAATTGAAAAGGGTTATTTCATTGTTTAGCCAACTTGCAAATATGATTGTTTCTGGTTGCTTTGCCTTTCTTAATAGAACCAGTTGAGTAGATTTTACAGCTAATGCCTTTATTAAGCTGTCAATATGCTTCGTATCAATAAATACCTGTGTAACCTGATTAAGGCTATCAATAATGTTCAGATTTTTTTGATTGCTGCTTAGTGCATGATTAATTTCTGCAATCAAACTATTCTTATCTGTACTAGGCAGCAATGCTTTTCTTGCTGGCAACTCGATGAGCAATGCAGACTCCTTGACATCTGATAGTGCGCGCATCACCGACAAGCGGTTTTGGTGGGTAATACTTCCCTTATAGTCTTTCTTGAGTTCGGTGCTGGTTGTAAAGTATATGAATAGGAATGACGCCACTACCACACAGAATGTGGCAAAAGTGATCCACTTGAAATAGCGCGTTTTCATGCTAAAGGACTAAGTTGCCGAAATAGTCTTGTTGAAACTATGACATATTTCACTTTTTACATCCTTTCTGCAGATTCCGGCGCTAGTAGTATTGATCAAAATTCGCACCCAATTGGCGCGCCGGGTGGTAGGTCTTTGTGTTGCGGTAAGCTGATTTCTTTGGGCTTTTCGATGCGCTCAATAGTATATCGATAAAAATGCTTTCTGGCAGGATCGATGCTTAACTGCTTGTTACAGAATGTTTTCAACTTTTCCAGACGGTCGAAGCAGATGGCTTTTACGGCGTAATTGCTGTTCTCAGCCTGACTTAATCCAAGCATCCAGGTAACCACCATTTGTGCTGTTTGCATTTGTACTTCTCCTTCTATGCCTTTCTGCCAAGGCTTTTGCCAGGTTTGGGCAATAATCGCATCTAGTACATTATCCCATCCGGGGGTATTGTACTGCGCTTTCAGTTGTACTAGTCGGTTAGCTCTTTCTGTATTGAATAAAAAACTCAATGTATAATTGGTTAAAGCTTCTGCAGCTGCCAAGCCATCGAAACTCATACCTGTTCTTTTTGGGAACAGCTCACCCACATTGTAATACATAGGTGGTCTGGGGGGAATCATGGCTGCAATATGGGGTGGAATCGTCAGCACATCTGGTGAAAGACAATACAATGCTGCATCCAATGCTCTTTGCTGAAGCGCATTTTCCAGTGGTCGCGGTTTTTCCTGATTACCGCCACGTACGCTGTAATCATAGTACATGCCACCAATGAGTTTGGTAACTGCTTCTACCTGATAGCGATGATAATTATATACAGGTACCAATACATCTTCCAATCTGCTTTCTGGTGTATTGGGTCTGATGGCTTTTTCGGAGAATTGTGCCAATGCTTTTTTTCTTACTTGCAGTACATTGTTCAATTCAACTACAGGGTCTTTGCCATTATCCCACAAATGCGCATAGGGGTGAAAACCACCTGCTGCTCTAGCATCTGCATCGGCGATATAGCGTAAGCCCATCTTGGTGTTTTCTTCTAACATACTTCTCAATGCATTTGCTTCATTGGTGCCTGCAGGAAAATCCTGATAACCATAAGTAATGGCGCGTTTATCCCATTCGCCAATTTCATTTGTGTATACATCACTGAAATCGATATCACCTTTGGCATTCAGTGTTACATTGGGGTGGGGATAATCCATCACAGATGCACGGTTGTTATAGCTGGATGCATAATTGTGCATGAGCCCAAGTGTATGTCCCACTTCGTGTGCTGACAATTGACGCAGTCGCTGCAAAGCCGCCTGGCGCATGGTTTCAGGGGCTGGTTTGCCCGTTTCGTAGGGCGAGAGGAGTCCGGTGAAGATGAGGTAATCTTGTCTAACACGTAAAGAACCCAATGTTACTTGTCCTTTGATGATTTCACCGGTTCGAGGGTCTGTAACAGATGCGCCATAACTCCAGCCGCGTGTAGATCGATGCACCCAATTGATCATGTTGTAGCGAATGTCCATCGGGTCTGCAGAATCTGGTAATACTTCTACACGGAATGCATTGATATAGCCAGCTGCTTCAAAAGCCTGATTCCACCAACGAGCACCATCCAGCAATGCAGAACGAAGGGGTTCGGGTGTGCTATTGTCGAGGTAATATGTAATCGGTTTTACAGGTTCGCTTTTGGCAGCAGTAGGATCTTTTTTCTTCAACCGATGTCTGGCAATGAAGAGTTGCTCAATCGGCATGGTAAAATCTGAGCTGTAGTCAAAGTAGCTGATACCGAAATAACCGCTGCGGATATCATAAGTGCGTGGGCTATAACCATCATCAGGTAATTGCACAAAAGAGTGGTGCATACGCAATGTAATCGCATCTGCCGAAGGCGTAACACTGGTTACAAATCTGCCTGCATCGCTACCACCGGTGAAGGAGATGGTAGCTTCAAACTCACTATTCAAAGGAAAATTGCGGGTATTGGGTAAGTATATAGCGGATCTGGTTTCATTGAAAGTGTAGGTGCCTTGACGCATCATCCTGATTTTATCTGCTACACCATGGGCATCGCGTAAAAAGAAAGTGGTAGCATCTACCAATACTTTATCGCCTTCTTCAGTATCAGCAGTAAAGCTGAAGATGGCAGATTGCGCGAATGATTCTCTTACTGCCTTTTGTTCTTTGGGGTCTTTGCTGCTGGCGCGATAAGCATAATTGGGTTGTATCAGTAATACTTTCTTGCCCACTTTGGTGAAGTATACAATACGTGTTTCATCAATTTGTCCCCTGTCTAAGCCAATATCGTTAGAGCCTAGTCCTGCAGGAAGTGAGTTTACATAGAGAAACTCCTTGTTCCACTGATCAATCTGCATCCAGATTTTGCCATTGGTCGCATCCCACCAAAATGTGAAATAACCATCGTACCGTTTCCAGTCTTTTGTCTTGTTTTGGATGCTTGATTGTGCTTGCGTGAGTAAGCTGTATGTGATAAAGCTCAGCAAGAAAAGGATCTTTTTCATGTACAGAAGTTAAGGGATGATTGATGGGGTATTGCATAAAAAAGCCAGCACAAGGCTGGCTTCAATGATATCAGCAGCAGAAATTAAGATGCGGCTGGTGTTTCAGTAGTTTCTGCAACTGGTGCTGCAGGAGCTTCTACTGGTGCTGGTGCGGGAGCAGGTGCTGGCGCTGGTTTTGGCGCTTTCTTAGCTGCAGGTTTTTTGGCTTTTGCTGCAGGCTTTTTAGCAACTGGTTTTTTAGCTGCTGGTTTCTTGGCAGCTGGCTTTTTCGCAGCAGCTTTTTTAGCTACTTTTTTCTTTGCTGGTGCTTTTTTCTTTGGAGCAGCTTTCTTCGCAGCCTTCTTAGCTACTTTCTTTTTCGGAGCTGCTTTTTTCACAGCTTTTTTGGCAGCTTTTTTAGCAGGCGCCTTTTTCTTTGGAGCAGCTTTCTTCGCAGCTTTTTTAGCTACTTTTTTCTTAGCCGGAGCTTTTTTCTTTGGGGCTGCTTTCTTTACAACTTTCTTGGCAGCCTTCTTCTTTGCTTTTGCCATGATGGTATTAGTTTGAGGTGTGAAATTGTTGCCTGTTAAGTTAGAGATTATCTTTTGTACACTACAAATTTTTTTTAAAAAATTTATTCAAATGTAATGATGCATGTAATGAAAACAAGATGAAAAGGATTAAACCTAATTTGCAGGTATGGAGCAAAAGAAAACTTTGGTACTCGGTGCATCCGAAAATCCTGCACGCTACAGCAATATGGCCCTGCGACTATTGCGCTCAAAAGGGCATCCTGTTGTTGCACTTGGTCGTAAAGCGGGACAAGTAGCTGATACCACCATAGAAACCGGTCAGCCCATGCTGCAGGATATCGATACCGTCACACTTTATGTGAACCCTGATCATCAGCAAGCATATTATGATTACCTGATTGCCTTGAAACCTAAGCGTATCATCTTTAATCCCGGTACGGAAAATGATGTTTTGGAAGAATTGGCCATCGCCAATGGCATTCAACCTATTGAAGCCTGCACATTGGTGATGTTGAATACAGGCCAGTATTGAGTTCAATGGCACAACCCCAACGCTATATTGCCCATTTAGATCTCGATTCCTTTTTTGTGAGTGTGGAATTGATCAATGATCCATCTCTAAAAGGGAAACCGGTAGTGGTAGGCGGAAGCCGCGAAAGGGGTGTTGTATCAGCAGCCAGTTATGAAGCCAGAAAATTTGGTGTGCGCAGTGCCATGCCGATGAAGCAGGTGTTGAAATTATGTCCACAGGTGATTGTATTAAAGGGTACTCGGGGGGAATATGGCCGATACAGTCGCTGGGTTACGGATATTATTGCAGCTAAAGCGCCCCTGTTTGAGAAAGCATCGGTCGATGAGTTTTATATTGATCTAACGGGCATGGATAAATACCATGATCCTTATCGCTGGACAATTGCTTTGCGCCAAGAAATCATCGATCAAACAGGGTTACCCATTTCTTTTGGATTGGCATCTAATAAGCTAGTAGCCAAAATTGCTACTGATGAGGCCAAACCTAATGGCTATTTATTCGTGCAGCCGGGCATGGAACAGGCTTTTCTAGCACCTTTACCGGTGAATAAGATTCCGGGTGTAGGTGAGCATACCCATATCAAATTGCAGCAAATGGGTATTCGCACCATTGGCGATATTTTGCTGCAACCTCAAGCGCTTTTGGAAAAGCAATTAGGCAAATGGGGTACAGAACTATGGCAAAAAGCGCAAGGTATTCATCATGGAGAAGTACATCCTTATCATGAAGCAAAATCCATTTCCACCGAGCAGACATTTTCGGAGAATATCAAAGACGCTACGCAACTCCTGAAATTATTGGTCAAGATGACGGAGAAAGTGTCTTTTGAATTACGACAGGATGGGCAGATGGCAGGTTGTATTGCCGTGAAGATTCGTTATCCTGATTTTGAAACCACTTCCAAACAACAATCTATTCCCCATACTTTCAGCGATGATGAATTAATACCCGTTGCCAAACAGTTGTTTCATGATTTATATCGAAAAGGTCAGCCCGTTCGTCTATTGGGTGTTCGATTGAGCGATTTTTCTACAGAAGCCACCCAGGGTAACTTGTTCCAGGATGCGGCTAAGAAAAAGGGCTTGTACAAAGCAATCGACGAAGTGAAAAATAAGTTCGGCAAAACAGCGCTGAAGAGAGGTTCGGCAGACTAATTAATGCTTGTCTATTAAATCTGCCAGTGTCTTTTTCTCTAATACAGCCAGTGTTGCATCGCGCGTAAGCGCCATTACCTTATTGACACCACAGGTTTTTTCATCACAGTCGGCACATTTTTCATAGAAATTCAGGCTCACGCAGGGGAGTAGTGCAATCGGGCCTTCCACTGCACGTATAGCTTTGGCTACACTGATCTTCTTGGGGACTTGCTTTAAAAAGTATCCGCCCCCCTTGCCTTTCTTGCTTTCTAGTAAATCATGGTGTTTCAGGTTTAGGAGAATACTTTCCAAAAACTTTAGGGGTATCTGCTTGTGCGCAGCAATATCTGCAATCAGAACTGGTCCTTCAGTATAGTGTTCGGCCAGATAACTCAAGGCTTTGAGGGCATATTGTGTTTTCTTGGAAAGCATAGCAGCAGCAAGATAACAAACATGGATATTCCTAAAGTAAACGTGTAAATGTTAATAATTAGTCTACTTATTTGGTAGACTAATTATTTATCCCTTTTTTTGTTGCAAAAGCGATTATGAGTTTACGATTAGGTGATATCGCGCCCAATTTTCAGGCGCAGACTACAGTAGGTCCTATTGATTTTTACGAATACCTCGGTAATGGATGGGGTGTGTTGTTTTCGCATCCTGCCGATTATACCCCAGTTTGTACAACTGAGTTGGGTAAAACGGCGCTATTGCAGGAAGAGTTTGCCAAAAGAAATGTGAAAGTGTTGGCCGTAAGTGTGGATGCGTTGGATAAGCATCACGGCTGGATCCATGATATCAATGAAACACAACAGGTATCGGTGGAGTTTCCCATCATTGCGGATGAAAACCGCGTGGTAGCCGGTTTGTATGATATGATTCATCCCAATGCTTCAGAAACTTTTACTGTACGTTCCCTTTTTATTATTGGCCCAGATAAGAAAGTAAAGCTGATTATCACTTATCCGGCATCAACCGGCAGAAACTTCTACGAAGTGTTACGCGTGATTGATTCTCTACAGCTTACTGCGAATTACAGTGTAGCTACGCCGGCGGACTGGAAAGAGGGTGAGGATGTGATTGTAGTGCCCGCTGTAAGTACCGAAGATGCGATTCAAAAATTTCCGAAGGGGGTGAAGGTGGTGAAGCCTTATTTGCGGTATACACCACAGCCAAATAAAGGCTAGTGCTATGAGCAAGCAAGTGAGCCGATAGTCCCTGCAATACTGTAGGGACTTTTTCTTTTGAATCTGTATCTTACAACAAACAACCACACATGAAAAAAATGCTTTTGGGGCTTATGCTCCTCATGGCTACTTACAATTATGCCCAACGAACACTGATTCATTGTGGTCAGCTGGTAGATGTAAAACAGCTGACAGTGCTGAAAGAAATGACCATTGTGGTGCAGGGCAAGCAAATTGCTGAAGTGCAAAAAGGGTATCTCTCTCCGCAGCAGGGCGATCAGGTGATTGACTTGAAGCAAAAAACTGTGATGCCTGGCCTGATTGATATGCACGTGCACATGGAAGATGAAACAAGCCCGACAAAGTATATAGACGGATTTACATTGAACCCTGCTGACTATGCGTTTAAGTCGGTAGTCTTTGCAGAAAGAACATTAATGGCCGGCTTTACTTCTGTGCGCGATTTGGGTGGTAGCGGCGTAAACATTTCATTACGTAATGCCATCGCGAAAGGAATGATTAAAGGGCCGAGAGTATTTACTGCAGGAAAGTCTATTGCCACAACTGGTGGCCATGCAGATCCAACCAATAATTACCGAAGAGATTTAATGGGCGATCCCGGCCCGGCCAATGGGGTGGTGAATGGGGTAGATGATTGCCGTAAAGCAGTGCGTCAGCGATACAAAGATGGTAGCGATTGTATCAAGATTACCGCCAGTGGTGGTGTATTGAGTATGGCCAAGAGTGGCGAAAACCCACAGTTCACACAGGAAGAAGTGGAAGCTATTGTTGCAACCGCTAAAGACTATGGATTTAAAGTAGCTGCACACTGCCATGGTGCAGAAGCAATGAAGCGTGCTGTGTTGGGTGGTGTAAACTCCATTGAGCATGGTACTTACATGACAGAAGAAGTGATGGGTTTGATGAAACAGAAAGGCACGTATCTAGTACCTACCATTACTGCCGGAAAGTCTTCAGCTGATTCAGCGAAGAAGCCTGGTTATTATCCGGAGATTGTTGCAGCCAAAGCACTGGTGGTGGGTAATTTCATTCAAGGCACTTTTGCCAAAGCGTATAAAGCAGGTGTGAAAATTGCTTTTGGTACAGATGCTGGTGTGTTCTCACATGGTAAGAACTGGATGGAATTTGTGTACATGCACGAAGCGGGTATGCCTATGATAGAAGCTATTCGAGCAGCAACTTTATCTGCTGCAGATTTATTGGGTGCAGACCAGATTGGCGTGATTGAAAAAGGCAAACTAGCAGATATTGTCGCAGTTGATGGTGATCCGATCAATGACCCGAAAGCAATGGGTAATATTAAGTTTGTGATGAAAGAAGGGCAGGTGTATAAGCGTTAATGCTTGCTGCCTTTCGTATACTCATAAATCAACGCATAAAAATCATTGGGATTGAATGGTTTCATCAGGAAATCATTCATCCCACTGTCTTTGGTCTCTATAATTACTTCCGGTTCTGAAGATGCAGTTAATGCAATGATGGGAATGGTTTGATTGAATTGTCGGATTTGTTGAGTGGCTTCCAGCCCATCCATTACGGGCATTTGGATATCCATCAATACCAAATCATATTGTTCCCGCTTAATTTTTTCGATTGCTTCAGCGCCGTTCACAGCACTATCACTGGTGGCATTGGCATTCGCCAGCATTTGTTCAGCAACCATGGTGTTGAAAGTAATATCATCTACAATCAATACATGCACACCTGTGAGGTCTAATGTATTCTTTGCACTAAAGCCACCGGCTTGTTTGGGGGTAGAAGCTTGATCTTTTTCAAGTTCAAGTGAAAAATAGAATTCAGCACCTTTATTGGGTTCGCTGTTCAAGTATATCTGGCTATTAAATAATTCCAACATGCTACGTACAATGGATAAGCCTAAACCAGAGCCTCCAAATCTTCTGGTGGTATCGGCTTCGGCTTGAGTAAAGCGTTCAAATATGAGTGATTGCTTATCTCTTGGAATACCAATGCCTGTATCTTTTACAGAGAAATTGATACAAACAGTTTGGGCAGTTTCTTTTTCTACGGTTGCGCTTATGGTGATATTGCCCTGCGAAGTAAACTTTACAGCATTAGAAACAAGGTTATGCATGATTTGATTCAGTCTTACTTCATCGCACAAAACCCATTCTGGTAAGTCTTGATCAATGAGCAATTTGATATTGTTCTGCTTTTCTTGTGCTTTAAACAAGTGCGTATTACGCACATGGGTAAGCAGGTTTCTGATATCTGTAGGCTTGAAGTTGAGGCTGATTTTTCCACTCTCTATTTTTCCATAATCAAGAATATCATTGATCAAATTCAGCAAGTTCTCGGCAGCTGTATGCAGTATTCGTATATTTTTTGCCTGATCAGGAGGAAAGCTTTGCTGCATAAGCAGGTGTGAAAGACCAATAATAGCATTCAGTGGCGTTTTGATTTCGTGACTCATTACCGATAAAAACTCGCTCTTTACCTTTGCAGCACTTTCTGCTGTTTCTTTCGCCAACCGATTTTCTTCTTCCAGTTTTTTTTGTTGTTCAATCAGTACACCCAGGTAATCAATCGTAGCAAGTATGGAGTCACTCTCAGAAAAAGAATTGATAGCTGCCTGAGGGTCAATCTGTATGATGTGTTCTTTCAGTTGGAGAATAGATTGAGAAATCAATTCATTTTTTGATTGTAGATTTTTTAAAACATCCTGATACTCTTTTTCAGAAATGGCATAAGCATGATCTGACAAGGCTTTATCTCTTTCATACCATCGATATGTTTCGCTGATTTCTGCTAGTAGCTTTTGTAGTTGGGCATCAGTGGTGCCATCCGGAAAATGTTTCTTGATTTGTCGCTCTAGTAAAGCATGCAATATGTTGACTTGCTTATCCACTATACTTCTCTAAACGTGGTGATAGTCATGGTTTGATTATGCAATTCGCATGCAAGGGTAATGTCCGTGGCGGGTGATATCTCTCCGTAGGAGTAAAAGCCCATAATCAGCACGTTTTCACCCAATATTTGCTTGGCTGCAACAATTTCCTCGTAGGCTCTATCGCGAAGGATCAGTTTTCTGCCAACGCAACTGATGAGAATAGCCAACTCTGGTCCGCTTTTTTTGTCTAAAATTCGTTTAGCCACATTAGCAGATGCATCAATGATTTTATCGAAATTGGCTTTCATCAAACGCACTTTGCTGCCCACAGGCATATTGCCTGCAAATGTCATGGTGCCTGCTGCTTCATCAATGCTCAGAATGGTTCTAACCAGTTTCTGCTCCTGATTTTCTCCCGAGATGCTCAAGGGAAACAATAAGGCTGAGCCAGGTAGTTCATTTTTGAATGGGCCGAGATATTCTTTGTATAACTCTAATGCATTTTTATGATCGATAGAATGCAGTACGTTTTTATCCGAGCCAGTAATGATGCGTTCTGGTCCAAATTCATCCCAGCCACCCAAAGAGCCGCTGCTAACTTCAAGTGCATCTCCATAAAATCCAATAGCGACAATCTTTCCTGCCTGTGGAACGGCGTTTAAGCCTGTAAATGTTTGTTCAAATCTGTCTGCATCGCCGGCTAGTCCGCCAGTAATCAGTACTTCATTTGCTCCGGGATGATTGAGTCCCTGCACCAGCTCGCTTCCATTCACTAGTGTACCATCACTCAGTACAAAGATGTTTTTCAGGCTTTTTTCAGGAAAGGCATTTCTTAGGAAAATACCTGCTTCAAAACTGCTTTTATGTTCGCGTACATCTGTTTCAACAGTAACCACATTGGATTTTTCTAACCAGATGGCTAATGCGACAATCGAGTGATCGTACACATTGTTTGATGCAATTTCACCGGAAGTGGAAGCAAATGCAATGGCTGCATTGGGGTAAGATTCGCGTAAGTATGCCAATTGTTCAGGAAGCACAATTTTTGCTGTGTCACCAAATGCCAATACCAATTGTGCTTTTTGTGAATCGAAACCTGCTTGTTCAGTTAAGGTTTCCCAATGATCTGTGAATAGTTGTTTTCTCAGCTTCATATGACAGGCATCATGAAGTTACGCAAAAAGCTTCAGTGCTTCGCCTTTTAAGCTTACTTCCTTTGCAACTTACGTAATTGCTGTAGGGATGCATGTAAATCTTTCGGCAAAGCTGCTTCAAGTACTATAGGCGCTTCCTTATAAGTAAAGCTAATGCTGAAAGCATGTAAGCCAAGTCTTCCTAATATAGGACGTTCATCTAGTTCTTTCTTTGATAGTTTGAAGTTCTTTTTGAGTTGCGATAAGTATAAGAACTTACCGTCGCCATACAATGCATCACCGACGATACTGTGACCAATATGTTTCATGTGTACACGTATCTGGTGCGTTCTGCCAGTATGAATGCGAAATTGTACCCAAGCGTATTGCTGAAATTGCTCTACTAGTGTGTAATCTGTTAATGATGGTTTGCCTTTCTGATGCGTGATCATTGTACCGTTCTGTGCAGGATGCTCCATGATAGGGGCATCAATGCTACCGGAATCATGCATCAGCCTACCATTTACTATACCAACGTATTGTTTATTCATCTCTCTTCCTTCAAACAAGGCAGAGAGTGTTTTATGTGCTTGTTCTTTCAAGGCAAATAAAATCAACCCGCTGGTATCTTTATCTAATCTGTGTACAGTATATACTTTGCCATACTGCGCTTCTAGCAGCACTTTTAAAGAAACTTCCTGACCAAGTCTGTCCGGTATAGACAATAAGCCGGAAGGTTTGTTAACTGCAATGAAATCTTCGTTGGAAAAAATGATCTCAGGCTTAGGCAACACCATATCAGGACTGCTGTTTTTTGACGAATGATTGGTTCATGTATTTCAGCAAGCGTACTTCTTTTTCGTTCAAGTAACGCCATTTGCCTCTCTCCACATTCTTTTTGGTTAGGTTGGCAAACATCACGCGATCCAGATTCTTCACATCATAACCAAGATGTTCAAATATTCTTCGCACGATACGGTTTCTGCCGCTATGTAATTCAATACCAATCACAGATTTGTCCTTGCTATCTACATAACCAACTGAATCGGCTGCTACAAAACCATCTTCCAGTGTAATACCGGAAGCAATCGCTTCCATATCTTTTTTCACAACGGGCTTGTCTAGCTTTACTTCATAAATCTTTTTGATTTCAAATGAAGGGTGTGTCAGTTTCTGTGCTAGTTCACCATCATTGGTGAGTAGCAATACGCCAGTGGTGTTTCTGTCCAGTCGGCCAACAGGGTATACTCTTTCAGCAGTTACACCTTTAATCAGGTCTAATACTGTTTTTCTGCCCTGAGGATCACTAGCAGTAGTGATATAATCTTTTGGTTTATTGAGTAGTATGTAAACGAGGTTCTGTTGTAAGAAGACTTTCTTACCCTTGAAGGTGACAGTATCTTTTTCAGACACTTTGAATCCAGGTTCAAATACCTTATCGCCATTCACTGTTACATGTCCCAGTTTCACCAGTTCCGCAGCTTCACGTCTGCCACAAACACCTGCATGCGCGATAAATTTGTTCAGTGGCATCATAGCATTATCTGCCTTTTTCACAATGGTGAACTTAGTAGGTTCTTGCTGTTGAGGCTTTGCTTTGCTGAATTTTGGTTTGGCAGGTCCTTTCTTAGCGGCAGCAGGTCTTTGATCCTTTGCCCATTTAGGTGCAGCTTGTCCGGTTTGTTGTTCAAACTTTCGCTTTCGTGCTTCGTCGCCGGCTGCTTTTCTTTCTGCTTTTACTTGACGCTTTTCCTGACGGAATGCTTCTTTCTTTTTTGCACCGCTCAGTTCTTCTTTCATGAACTTGCGGAATCCTTGTTGTCCCATAAAATTGTATTTGCTGTTTTTCAACAGGTCGCGCAAAGGTAGGTATAAAAAAATGAAGCTCCTTGCGGGGCTCCATTGCTGTTGCTGCTCAATTGATTAAGTTGTTATTTGGCTTGGCCTTTTCTTCCGCGATGACCTTCTTGCATTTTTTGTTGTTGCTCAGGTGTTAAAATGCTAGCCATATTGGCTTTGTGTGCTTTCATGAGTGATTCCACCTGTGCTTTCTTTTGTTCTTTAGAAAGGTCTTTGTTATTACGCAAAGCCTGCATCTTCGATTGCATGCTAGCTTGTTGTTCTTTTACTTTTGCTACCTGTGCTTCACTTAATCCCAACCTCACCTGCATTCTTGCTACATTGGCTGCAGCTTCTTCCTTCATGCGGCCGCGGCGATGCTCCTGCATCTCTTTCATTTTTGCTTTCTGTTCAGCTGTGAATACTTTATCAGATGCTGCTTTTTGTGCTTCATGCAAGGCTTCAATTTGTTTGCGTGCATCACCTTGTGTGAGTTTGTCATTGTCTTTTATGGCCTTGATCTTTTCACCATATTCTTGACGCACTTTTTTCAGTTGTGCTTTTTGATCTTCACTCAGGTTAAGGTCCTTCGCCATTTTGCCGGCCATCATTTTTTTGCCATGCATTTGGCCATGTTGCATACGACCACCTGCGGGCGGTTGAGTAAATGCTAAACCTGTACCCAGTGCGATCATGCTTACTAGGGAGAGTATTCTTTTCATGTTGCGTGTTTTATACTAGATAGACTTGTATTGGTCTAACTAGTTTAACGCAAGATGTTAGGAGAAGCTTAAAGTCTGTCTTTATTGGCTAACTGTCCGCAAGCTGCATCAATGTCTTTACCGCGACTTCTGCGCAGGCGTGCATTCACACGATTCTTCTCTAAATAGCTCATAAAGCGCTCAATACCTTCTTCATCAGGTTTGGTATAGTTGAAGAAATCGATAGGATTGTATTCGATGATATTTACCAGATCAGCAGGCACTTGGCGATAAATCTTCACCAGTTCATCTGCATCTTTCAGTGAATCATTAAAGTCTTTGAAGAGAATGTATTCGAAAGTGATTTCGTTACCCGTCTTTTTATAGAAATAATTCAATGCATCAATCAATACCCGGATATTATTGGTTTCATTGATGGGCATGATTTCATTACGCTTCACATCATTAGCCGCATGTAAAGACAATGCTAGCTTGAATCTTACGCCGTCATCGCCCAGTTTTTTAATCTGCTTAGCTACACCGGCAGTAGAAACGGTGATTCTTCTTGGGCTCATACCTAAACCATCTTCTGCGGTGATACGTTCAATGGCTCTTAGTACATTGCTATAGTTGAGCAGGGGTTCACCCATACCCATGAAAACGATATTGCTGAGTTTCTTCTCATACACTCGCTCACTCTGCTGGTTGATGAGCACTACTTCATCATAGATTTCATCAAAGCTCAGGTTACGCTTGCGCTCCATATATCCTGTTGCGCAGAACTTACAACTTAGGCTACAGCCAATCTGTGAAGACACACAAGCTGTTTTTCGCTCTTCGGTTGGAATTAACACACCCTCCACTTTATGGCCATCATGGGTAATAAAGCGGCTTTTGATGGTGCCATCGCTGCTGTATTGCGTGGCATCGACTTTCAGGGCAGGCAAATCAAATTCTTCCTGCAGCTTAGCGCGCAGCACTTTGCTCAGGTTCGACATATCCTCAAAACTGCCGGCTTTTTTCTGCCATAACCATTCGTATACCTGCTTTGCGCGGAACTTAGGTTCGCCTTGTTCCAGGAAATATGTTTCAATGTCTGAGTAGCTTAAATGTCGAATATTCTGCTTTGCCATGGGGCAAAGATAAGCTTAGTGGGCTGGGCGGCCTATTTGCCTTGCAAGAACTATCTTGCGCGCTCAAGATTTGCGTATGAAAACTGCTTATATCATTGATGCTGTGAGAACGCCGATTGGTCGCTATGGTGGCCGTTTAAGCTCTGTTCGTCCAGATGATATGTTGGCTTTGGTGATTAGTGCTTTGGTGAAGCGTAACCCCAATGTTGATGTACACCAAATTGAAGACGTGATTGCCGGCGCAGCCAATCAGGCTGGTGAAGACAATCGTGATGTGGCCCGAATGGCAGCATTATTAGCAGGGTTGCCTGTAACCGTTGGTGGTAATACAGTGAATCGTTTGTGCGCCAGTGGTTTACAAGCTATTATGGATGCTGCAAGAGCCATACAATGTGGAGAAGGTATGTTCTATATCGCAGGTGGTGTGGAGAGTATGACACGTGCACCCTTTGTTACTGCTAAAAGCGATGGTACGTGGAGTCGTAAGGTAGAAACCTATGATACCACCATTGGTTGGCGTTTTACCAATAAAAAATTAGCAGAGAAATATCATCCTTACAGCATGGGCGAAACAGCCGAGAATGTTGCTCGTCAGTGGAATATTAGTCGGGCTGATCAGGACATGTTTGCTATGCAATCTCAAGAAAAATATGCTGCTGCTTTGGCTGCGGGTAAGTGGGCGGATGAATTGATTCCTGTAGAGATTACTGAAAACAAAGAACCCACTATTGTAGATGTAGATGAACATCCTCGACAGACCAGTTTGGAAAAACTGGCTGCGCTCAAGCCTGCTTTCGCTAAAGATGGTTCTGTTACTGCTGGTAACTCTAGTGGCATTAACGATGGTGCAGCTGCTGTTTTATTGGCTAGCGAAGAAGCAGTGAAATTATTCAACCTAAAGCCACTGGCAAGAGTGGCAAGTATGGGTGTTGCTGGTGTTGATCCGTCCATTATGGGTATTGGTCCTGTTCCTGCAACACAGAAAGCGTTACAAAGAGCTGGTATTAGCGTAACTGATTTGAACCTTGCTGAGCTGAATGAAGCTTTTGCTGCACAGGCTTTGGCTTGTATGCGTGATTTATCATTAGATCCTGCTAAAGTGAATGTCAATGGCGGTGCTATTGCCTTGGGGCATCCATTGGGCTGTAGTGGTAGTAGAATCACTGCCACTTTATTGCACGAAATGAAGCGTAGAAGTGTACGCTATGGGTTGGCGACGATGTGTGTTGGTGTTGGACAGGGAGCTGCTATAGTGTATGAAGGCTTACAATAAGCAGATCAAAGTCCGCTAGGCGTTCTTTTTCTCTAGAATAGTAATGATCAACTCTTTTTTGCGTTGTGATACTGGTACTGATGCGCCTCCTTCTAAAATTAATGAGCCGCCTTCTGATTTATCATACATCGTGATCTTATCTGGATTAACTAGATAAGAATGGTGTGTTCTTAAGAAACCGATTGGTTCAAGTAAGTTTTCATACTCCTTCAGGTTCTTCGATACGAGGATTTCTTTTTTATTGTCTAGAAAGAATCTCGTGTAAGTGCCATCAGCCATGCAGTACATAATGTCTTTTACTTTCACAAAGTAAATATTGTCTATATCTCTGAGTACAATACGCTTGTCTTTGTCGGCCTTGCCGCTTAATTGCTGAAGTACAACATCTAATTGTTCACTTAACAACTTTGTTTTGATATTGGCTGTAGCTCTCTCTAAACTTTTAACCAAACTCTCAGGGTCTATTGGCTTTAGTAAGTAATCAATGGCGCTGAATTTAAATGCGTCAATTGCATATTCATTGTGTGCGGTAACAAATATTAGTTGAAACTGAGGATTGGGTATTTGTCTCATAAGGTCAAATCCAGTGCCGTCTCCCATTTCAATATCCAGAAAAACAATATCTGGGTGTTGCGCGTGAATTTGTGTGATGCCTTCCTTAACGCCGGAAGCTTCTGCGATATCGGTAAAAGCGAATCCGGATAATTTGATGAGCTCTTTAAGCGTATTTCTTAGGCTCGGTTCGTTGTCAATGATTAAAATGTTCATAAGGCTGGATGAGTGATAAATCTATTGATAAATCGATTATCTATCAAATAGACGCATTTACTAGTTATGTCTCTTCACTGGTTAATGATGGCAAAGTTCAATAATTCGTGGAGATATTTTTATAGAGTGAATTTATCATCAAGTGTATGAAGCGCAGCATTTTAATTAGTTTTTTTTTACTCATAGCCTTTTTACAGCTCAACGCACAACAGGCTGGTTACACTAGAGATGGTGCACAAGCTACTATAAAGCAAACGAGTATTTTATTTAAAGATCCATTTTTATTTAAGAAGGGTAGACTGAATTTGCCGGGAGATAAAGCGGAGGTGAAGTCGGAAGTCTTGGCAGCATTACAGGTCAGTGATCAAGTTATTAAAGAGTATGAAGAAAAGGTAGATGCCTTTCTGAAGTCTAAGCCAACAGCGATTATTGTAAAAGAGGCCTATGCGGATGTCACGAGTCAAGTAAAATTGTTGCCCAGTGTGTTAGCAAGGGCTGAAGACGGGTTTAAGAACTGGCGTTCTATTGGTACGGTTTCGTTTATGCAAGATTTGTATCTGTATAAAGCTTTTATTGCCTCAGCGATGAAAGTATATCCTGAGGCTTTATCTCTGGAGGAGAAGCTGGAAGAGGTCAATTCAGCAATTGCGAAGTATGGTAGCAGGGAAGCTTTTATTGCGAAAATGGAACGCAATCAAGCAGAGTATGTAAAAAACCTGCGTATGAAAAAAGCTGTTTTTGCTGATCCTGCTATAGAGGTGAGTGTTAAAAAGCAGTACGAGTCTATTTGGGAGGCAGAGAAATTAGTAGTCACTAAAGTGCATATAACCACTATATGGACAATTGAGAAAAATGTATTGGATATCCCTTTGCATAAAGAAGTAGAGGTAAACCTTGCTATTAAAAAGGCCAATGGAACCTGTGCTATTGCTAGTGGCTACGCACGCTCCACTTATGAAGGAGGAGGCAAGTATAGTGCGCCTTTGTTAATCATGCCAACGCCCCCAATTGTAATCCCTTGTGAGAACCTATAATAAATGTTAGTAGCAATGAATAGAATAGTGTTGTTGGTTATCGGACAATTATTGTGGATTACGACTGTTTACGGGCAGGCAAGATCAGCTAACCCAAAGTTTGATGTGGCTGCGAACCCTTATGAAAAAATCATTCAGGATACGATGGCTGGAAAGCGAACTGCAAAGTTCTTGATCAATTTCAAGCAGCCAGAAGTGTTGAATGACTACTTTATATCATCCCCCTGTGCAGACTATGCACAACTGAGTAATACACGTATTGCTCAGTTTAATGAATTTGTTGACCGATTTCTAAATGGCAGTATTGATGGCAAGCAAATGGCTAAAGCAGAAGCTGAATTCAATAAGCGAGGAGTGCTTGCTCAAAAAGCTGAAATAGAAAAGCATGCTGGTTTAATTGAAAAGCAAGGCACGTTCACCACGGATGCCAATGCGCCTATCGAGAATTTAATTTGTAGGGCTAAGGGCAGTTTGCAATCTATCAAAAGTGTCATTAGTTATCTAGTAGCTGTTAAAAAGGTTTTCCCTACTGTGCAAGGAGTTGATGCAGTTATTCAAGACGGCGAGAAGATACTAGCTGCTTATCCTGATAATAAGTCATTAATGGCGCTCATTAAGCAGAATAAGAGCCAGTAATATTGATAATAGTCAATTGAGCTATTTCGAGCTGAGCGTAATCATACATAAGACAAGTTGTTTAAAAATTATCACCCCAAAGAGACTATATGAGAAAATCTGTGTTGCAAATGATGTTTTTTTCAGTTTTAGTACTGTCAAGCTTCTCTTGCAAAAAGAAGGATGCGCCAATTGCTACCAAAAAAAGGTATATACTTTCCAATGAATATAACAATACTACAAATGCTGCATCAGCCAAGTATTTCGTGAATGATGTCGGCACAGCTTTGGGCGATCCGGCTAATACAAAAGTTTATGGTGAAGATTTAGAAGTGTCAGGTACGGATGTGTATGTTTTAGCCATTAGGCAACCACTTGCAGGTGGTTCTTCTACGGTGGTAATTTACAAGAATGGGACAGAGCTGCAATCTTTTGCAACACCAAACGGTACATATTATAATTGCCTAGCAGTAAGTGGTAATGATATTTATTTAGCTGGTATTGAGTATCCCTCTGGTGGTGTTGGGAAGATCATTCTATGGAAGAATGGTAGTGTTAGTTCAATCACCAATAATACCGGAGCGGGCGCAACAGATGCGCGCGTGTATGACATGCTTGTTGTGGGCACTGATGTGTATTTAGCCGGATATGAAACAACATCTTCAGGTGCTTTTAATCGTCTGCCAAAGTATTGGAAAAATGGGCAAGCCACTACATTGAGTGCTGCTTCAGGTGTGGGTTCCAGCGCGCACCGTATAATTCTTGTTGGCAATGATGTGTATTGTGCAGGCGAGTCTGAGGGTAAGCCTACCTATTGGAAGAATGGTACAGCAATCAATTTAAGTACTTCTTCAGGTTGGTGTTATGGGATTGCAATTAGCGGTAGTGATGTGTATGCAGGAGGTTCTGTGTCTACAGGTTCAAACACTTTTAATGCTGTAAGCTGGAAAAATGGGTCTCAGAATATGTTGAGTAATATTACCACACAAGGTACAGCAAGTGTATATGGAATTGGTGTAGATGGAAGCGATGTGTATGTCATTGGTAGTTTGCCAAACGCAAGCAATAGCAGTGCAAAATCTGTTTATTGGAAGAATGGAACAGTTGTGGAATTGCCTACCGCCGCTGGAAGTAATGGGTATGCTTATCGGTTAGTTATTAAATAGCATAAGACTAATCATTCAATATTCTAGGTAGATGAATAGACACTTCTACGCCGTTTTGCTTGCCAGCGATAATGGTGAAGTTTGCATTTGATTTTAGTGAAGTATTCAACAGATACAAACGATCTTTTAATATCTGTGTAGCTCTGGAGATATGTGTATTGGTCTGGTTATTCTCTTGATGCAAACCAGACCCATTGTCAATAATCTGGATGTGTAATTCACTGTTTTTTTTAGTGAAATGAATCTCAATAAGTCCAGGATAGTTTATGTTTTTGAAGCCGTGTTCGATGCTATTTTCTACAAAGGGCTGAATAATCATAGAAGGTATCTGCCATGCTTGTAGGTCTAATTGGTCGTCAATATGTAATGAATAACTGAATTTTTCTGGGAAGCGCATCAATTGCAAGTCAAGATATTTTTTTAAGAAATCAATTTCTTGCTCTATTGGGGTATAATCATGATAAGTGCTCTCTAATATATTGCGCATTAGGTGAGCAAACTTAGCAAGATTGTTCACGATTGTCAATTGATCACGTTTCTGCAATATCAAGCTCTGAATAGAAGTAAGCGCGTTAAAGAAAAAGTGCGGATTCATCCGAGCTCGATTAAGTCTTTGCTCGGTTTCTAAAATCTTCTGTTGCTGTTGCAGTGATTGTTGACGTAATAAAACAATAATCACACCTACTACAAGTAGTGCTACAACACTCAGTAAAAGATATATTTTCTTCTGCAGTGAAAGCTCTTGGATTGTTTTTTCGTTTTTAGCTTGGTTATATTTCTTCTCAAGCTCATTAATAGTGGCTGTTTTTTCAATTGTGTAGATACTGTCTCTTATCTGTATCATTTCTTCATGTGCTTTAGTTGCACGTTCAAAGTCTTTTAATGCTTTTGAGCTTCTCACAATAATATCCAATGGTTGGATGGCTAACTGTTTATTAAAAAGTAGAGCGTAGTGGTAAGCTGAGTCGGCCATTAATCTTGCTACTTGATAGTTTTTCAGTTCATAAAAGATTTCACTTTTCGCACTGTAGCCATTTAATAAGTGTCTATAGAAATCAAATACTCCTTTGGGACATAGTTTGATGGCGCTATCTGCATAAGCAATGGCGTTGACATACTGCTTTATGGCAATATGGTATTGGCTTATTTTACAATAAGCATCTACAAATTCTAAAAGGTTTGCTGGTTTGTTTCTTGATATTGATAAGCATTCAGTTGCTAGACTATAGCATGTGTCTAAATACTGTTTACTACTCTTTTCTCTGAACATTTCATAATAGCTTTTTGCTGCCCTTGTAAGTACTGCTGCCAATATAATGCTGTCGTTGGCTTGTCTGGCAAAGAATAAAGCCTTCCTGCTGTAATTTAAAAAAGCATATAGTTGTTTCTCTTGTTGGAAAAGCGAGGCTAGGTTGATACTTGCCCTTGCTGCTGCATACCAGTCCTTCTCTTCTTCTGCTAACAATAAAGCGTTCAATGTGAAAGAGGAAACGCTATCTCGATATCCGGTTTCCTGATAATATCTTGCCAGCGTATTATAGTATCGTATCAGTAGTTTCTTACAGTTTAGTTGCTTTTGTAATTGTTCTTCTAACAGAAAGTATTGTCTTGCTTGAGGAAAATCTTTCTTTGCAATGGCAATTTGCCCAAGTCCATCAAGGTAGACAATTTGGCAAGCTTTGTTTTTTGATGCTTGTAATTTGTTCAACACAAATGCAGCTGAGTCAAGCTTGCCAGAGTTGTAATATTTCCCAATGGATTGTCTTAATGTATCTGCTTCTTTACATTGGCAATCGTTTTGCCCAATAGATAAACTATATGTGCAAATGCAGCTAATAATCAGTACTAAACGGACTAGATGGAACATGATACCTTAATTACGTGCAGTAATATAATTTATTTAGCCGCTAGTTGGGGAGCTTTAGTGCTAAAAGTCTTTGGTCAAAAATTGGTGTTACTCAATTGTATATTTATATCTATCGATTATTAAATGAATCGAATCAATTATTAATCAAACAATAAATGAATAAATTTATTAATATATAGGTTTGATGCAGTTATGAAGAGAAAATATTGATCCTGTTTCGTAACTTTTTCGCGTCAAATTCGTCTACATCAAAACCTGTTTATGAAACAAATTCTATTTCTGGCTTTTTGCATGTTGGTTGCTTTTGTAGCATCTGCACAACAAGACAGCACCGCTAGCGCTATTGTGGGTAAATACAAATTTGCGGAAGGTAGTATTGTACCTGAAGCCACAGTCACCAACGAGAATGGTTCAATTATTATGACAACTTCTGCGGGCTCTTCTGAGTTAGTAAAGCAGAATGAGGATGTCTATACCATTGTTGCTTTTCAAGGAACTGCAGCATTTAAGCGTAACGATGCCAAAAAAGTAATCGGTGTGGTGATTGATGCTATGGGGTATCATCTGGAGGGTACAAAAGAGCAGGCTGCTGCTGCTTGGGTGAGACTAAGTGAGCAAAAACGGTTGCTGCGCAAATAAATAACTGAATCCCTCGCAACTGCGGGGGATTCTTGTTTCTGTTCCTTGCTGTGTTATTCAATTACCTTTGTATTTCATGAAGCAAAAGCCCCAAATTTCTTATCAGCTGCAAGGTGTATTTTTTGTCTTATTTGGCGCGATTGCATTTTCTGGTAAAGCCATTCTGGCAAAACTCGTGTATCTGGAATATCCGTTGAGTGTATCTGCACTATTGGTGATGCGCATGTTGTTCTCCCTGCCTTTTTTTCTTTACCTGCTTTTCAGAGAAACAGCTAAAAAACAAGTGCCTGAACCCTGGTCGGTTAAGTGGCGCATTCTGGGCATCGGTGTCTTGGGTTATTATGTGAGCAGCTATTTTGATTTTTGGGGTTTGCAATACATCAGTGCTGGTTTGGAGCGGATTATTTTGTTTACTTATCCTGCTATTGTTGTGTTGGTCTCTGCATGGATCTATAAAGCCCATGTCAACGCTACGCAGTTGATGGCACTTGTACTAACTTATCTGGGTGTAGGCGTGGCCTATTTTAGCGATATACAAACTGGGGATGCGCGTGCTACAACCATCGGTAGTGTACTGGTATTTGGTTGTGCATTTACTTATGCTTTCTATGTCATTTGGAGCGCACGGATCATCCCTAAAGTGGGCTCTGCATATTTTTCCGGATTGGCTATGCAGAGTGCGACTGTGTTGGTTGTGTTACATTTTATTTTGGCGGGTAATGATTTGGGCGAGTTCTTTCGATTGCCTTGCAAAGTGTATGGCTATATGTTCATCATGGCCATATTCACAACAGTGATTCCTGTGTTACTGATTGCTTCGGGTTTGAAGCGCATTGGAAGCAGTAATGTGGCCATTGTTTCTGCTGTTGGGCCGTTGGCTACCATTTTTATGGCATCTTATTTCTTGGGTGAATCATTCGGATGGATGCAAGGCATAGGCACTGCACTAGTGATAACAGGTGTTTTGTTGATCGGCAGAAAAATTCAGCGTACAGCTAATACAGAAGCGACCAGTTAATTTCTGCTGTTTTTTCTGAAACTATACTGAATTCGGAGATCAGGAAAGAGCGCTATGTGTTTGTGTGCTTTCAATTGAAAGCCTGCCATCCAGCGTTGTTGAAATCGATAAAGCAATCCCCAGCGATGATACCAGGCTGGGTAGTAGGGACTTTGATCAAATAAGTAAATACCAATCTGCTGACTGAAAATAAATCTGCCCCAGAGAAATTCATGACCAAGGAGGAGGCCCGATTTTATCGCAGATGCTGTAATGGTGTCGGCTTTTAATTGTGCTTGTAGAGCATTGTCTTGATACAATTCGGCACCAAGTGTAAATGCATGTGTGCGTCCTGTTTGTTTAGACATTAAGATGGAGAGGCCAAGTACACTAAATCGCTCTGAAGATGTATTGTTGATGCTTCGGGATGCATAAAACAGTCCGAGATCCCATCGCATGTTTTTTTGATAGGGTAATTGCTTCCACTTCTGTATGCGTTCTTGTAAATCTTGCCTAGGTGTGGGATAATAACGTAGACCAGCATCTACCGTGATCCAGTTTACGCCTTTATTGGGCAGGGAAACGCCACCATTAGACGTATGTCGGTAAGCTAACATGCCAAACGCTTGCCATTGTTTGTTGAACTGCCAGTATGGTCTTAGTGCCAGCGCAAGATAACTGTTGAGTCTGGTGCTGTAAGAGCTATTGGTGGGGTTCTTGATTGGATCGTTTGGATTATTCAAATAAGCCATACCAGCAGTAGCGCGAATGCCGATGCCTGCACGCTTACCAATCTGTATTTCGGGCTCAATGAAATAAGCTGCTGTTAATCCTCGGCCTAAAATAGCATTGTCAAAATTTGTCCACTGAAGACTGATGCCTTGTGTGGGGAAGCCATAGAATTTTCGGAAAGTAGCGCTATCGGTTTTGCGCCATACCATGCTCCATTCCAGACCAAATGGCCTTGCACCTTTTGTGTTCTCTACATCTTTGGTGTGAGCGTAGATGCTTCCCTGCGAAAAAGCTAGATCATAAGCCAACTCCTTCTGTTGTGCTTGCAACAGTATAGGCAGCAAAAAGCAAATGGCAAGATGATAGCGTATCATGCTAGAAAGTTAGCAGCAAATCATTTTACTGCTATCTAGTGCTTATCACCTAAGGTTGTCAGAATGGTAATGCAGCGCCTAAAGCAGATTGTGATAAGGTTTGTTGCTCACCGCTACTGATATTTTTTAGTGTACAAGTAGCTTGTTCCATTTCCTGTGTGCCGATGATCACCACATAAGGAATGGCTTTCTTCTCGGCATATTTGAATTGCTTATCAAACTTGGCCTGCTCGTGGAATAATTCGCAGCGAATACCCGCTTCACGCAATTGTTGCATCAATGTAAATGCGTTTCTGCTTTCTGCTTCGCCAAGGTTGAAGAACAATACCTGTGTACCTGTTTGTACTTCATCCGGAAATACCTGCAGTTCTTCCATCACATCATAGATGCGATCTACGCCAAATGAAATACCTACGCCCGGTACATTGGGAACACCAAATAAGCCTGTGAGATCATCATATCGGCCACCGCCGCCAATGCTACCCATTTGTACTGTAGTTGCTTTTACCTCGAAGATGATGCCTGTATAATAGTTGAGTCCGCGTGCTAAAGTGAAATCAGCTACTAATGAATCAATATTGGTAGCATAGTTGAGCAGATGTTGTACTTCTGCAATACCCTTTGCACCAGTCTCAGTATGGCCAATCAATTGTGTTAACGTAGCCAGCTTTTCTGTATTGCTACCGCTGATTTGTAAGTATTGTTCAATCGTAGCAATCTGTTGATTGTTGAGGCCACGTTGTATGAGTTCTTCTTTTACTTTTTCCAAACCAATCTTGTCCAGCTTGTCAATAGCAACGGTAATGTCGGTGAGTTTATCTGCGCCACCGCAAACTTCTGCTAAAGCTGCTAAGATTTTTCTGCTGTTGATGCGAATCTCAACAGGTACTTTCAGTTGATTGAAAACAGTTTGATAGATATGTGTGAATTCTACTTCGTTCAATAAACTATTGCTGCCTACCACATCTGCATCACATTGATAGAACTCGCGGTAACGACCTTTCTGTGGCCTGTCGGCACGCCATACCGGCTGTATCTGATAACGCTTGAATGGTAAAGTGAGCTGACCAAAATTCATCGCCACATAACGTGCAAAAGGAATGGTGAGGTCATAACGCAAAGCACGTTCTGTAATGCCTTTTGTATTCTTTCCTTCCAGCACTTTATCAAAGTCGGCTTTGATTTGCTCCAGCTTGGCCGGATTATCTAATCCATTATTGAGGATTTTAAAAATCAGTTTATCGCCTTCTTCGCCATATTTACCCATGAGGGTATCCATGTTTTCCATGGCAGGGGTTTCCAATGGCTGAAAGCCATAGGTTTCAAACACAGCACGAATGGTTTGAAAAATATATTGACGCTTGCGTACAACTGCTGCGCTAAAATCTCGGGTGCCTTGTGGTATGGAAGGTTTAGACATAACTCGTGAATCGTGATTCGTGAAACATGAAGACAGAGCTAGTTCTACAGCATTTTACTCAGCATCTGAAATACTCTTTTTAGCAAAGTGCCAGTTTCGTTCAGGTCTTCGGCGCGAAAATACCCTAAATCAAACGCTATATCAAAAATGCTGTCGATTTCTACTAGCGAACCCCTGGCAATCTCAAAGAATCGTCTTCGCTCAGCTGAAGACTTTCTTGCGCATCCTTCAGAGATATTTAGTTGTACTGAAGTGGCAGCCCTGCGAAGTTGCGTAACAAGGTTGAACTTTTCTTTCTCCAGCAATCGATCAGAAAGCTGATAGCAGTTTACTGTCAATTGTTTAGCAGTTGTGTATACATCAAGACTGAAATGACTTACATCCAGAAACATACTTCATATTTTGATGAATATTTTTCTTATTACCATTCACGACTGACGATTCACGATTCACGATAGTTCATCACGATCCTCTCACACGCTTGCTTGATTAAATCAAATACTTCATGATAGCCATCTTCCTCGCCATACCATGGGTCGGGAACAGATTTGTTTTGTCCCGGCCAGAGTGCATCCAGTAATAAAGCTGTTTTTTCCGGTGCCCAGTGATGGCCGCTCATGCGTTCTACATCTGCGTAGTTATTGGTGTCCATCACATAGATGCGGTCGTATTCCAGCATGTCTTTGGCGCGAAACTGTCTGCAGCGTTGTTGGCTAATGTCAATACCGTTTAGTTTGGAAACCTTTTGTGAAAGGCGATGCGGTGCTTCTCCTACATGATAGTTGGCTGTGCCTGCACTATCTACTGTCCAATTGAATCCTGCTGCTGAGGCAACATGTTGCATAATGCCTTCTGCAAGCGGACTGCGACAAATATTCCCCAAACAAACCATTAAAATCTTCATGGGCCAAAGATAACAGCAAGTTAACAGCGCACATATTATGGAAAAATACCCGGTGTGCATCTTACCGATACAGCGCGCTGGGTTTTCATTCATCACCACTAAAACCTTTGTTATGAAACCCGAAGAAATCTTGAAGAGTGATGTCTTAGACATTCTCTTCGAAAATCGCCACAAAGCCTATGGGGCTTATGTGTTACGCAAAGCTTATCACCGAAGACTTACTCGTGCTATGTTCAGCACAACGGTATTGGTTTGTCTGTTTGCCCTTGTTCAAAGCTGGAAAGTGCCGAAGAAAGTTTGCCGTGTGTATGCCGGATCTTTATGGGCAGACACCATCCGATTAGTAACAGTTCCATTGGAAAAGGAAATCAAAAAACCTGATTTGGTTAAGCCCAAGCAGTTGGCTCAGCAACAACATGTTACACCTGTCATTACGCCTGATCATCTGGTAAATGAGACGGTGCCAGATGTGGAGCTCCTGGAACATGCCATCATCAGCCATCAAACCATTGCTGGAGATACGGTAAGTGAAACCCTGGTTGCACCACCCGTTCTGGGCGATGAGGGTGATACACTGGCACCTGTTGCACCCGTGGAAACCATTCCCGCCATTTTGGAAAAGGCAGAGCAAATGCCCGAGTTTCCGGGCGGAAAGGATGCCATGATCCGTTTTTTGATGCGTCACCTGCCTCAGCCTGATGATATTGAGGAAGGAGAGAAGTTGGCTGTATTGGCTCGTTTTGTGGTAGACGCAGAAGGACATATTACAAATATTGAAATAGCAAGTGCTGGTCGGCCGGATTTGGATCAATCTGTGCTGAGTGCCATTGGTAAAATGCCCAGATGGAAACCGGGTATGCAAAATGGACGTCCTGTACCCGTGTATTTCCGTTTGCCAGTAACATTTGTATCGCATGAATAAAATTATTTTCTAAATTGCCCGTCCCGCATAAAACCACGAGCTATGCAACAGGATTTCAGAGAGAAAGAGCAGCGGAGTTTTGCCAATTTGAAGATGATTTACAACATCTCCATGGGCTTGTTGATCTTGGCTATGGCAGGGGTAATGTTCTTTGCTGAGCAACTGAGTCTGGGTCAAATTGTAGAAGCTGACCCAACCTTTCGCTATCTATTTGGTGGATTGTGTTTGTTGTATGGTGGCTTCAGATTTTACCGCGGCGTGAAGAAGGAGATTTGAGATGAAGCAAATGAACAGTTTGGTCAAAGTTCTTTATTTATCGATCCTGCTTGTTGCCTGTGGTTCACAGGAACAAGTAGAAGACACAAGAGATACGCCTAATAAAGGCACTATCTATATTAGTGTAGAAGAAAGTTTTCGCCCTGTAATTGAAGAGCAGATTAAAGTCTATGAAGCTTCTTTTCCGGGTACGCATATTGTTGCAGCGTACAAGCCTGAAGTGGATTGTATGCGCGATCTGCAGAAAGACAGTACTCGTATGGTGATTGTTGCCAGAGGACTGAATCAACAAGAAGCAGACTACTATCAGCAACAACTTTCTTTTAAACCACTATATGGGATTCTCGCTTACGATGCCGTTGCAGTTATTGTAAACAAAGCTGCAAAGGATAGTGTCTTCACGATGCAGGCGATAAAAGACATATTGAGCGGTAAACAGGATAAGACCGCGGTAATGGATGGGAAAAATGCAACCGGTACTGTACGCTTTCTGAAAGACAGTGTGCTGCGTGGTGCCAATTTTGGCAAAAACGTAGTAGCTGCTGCTAATAGCCAGGAAGTGGTAGACATTGTTTCCAAAAGAGCGGATGTGATTGGTTTTGTTGGCTTGGGCTGGATTGGCGATAAGTACGATCCTAAGCAGGAAGCCTATCGTAAACTGATTCGGCTGGCACTAGTAGAATGTGTGTTATGCCCTGAAAAAGAAGTGTTTGCGAAGCCAAGTCAGTCAACCATTACCTACGGCCAATATCCTTTGGCACGCCCCTTGTGTTATATACTCAAGGAGAATGCAACTGGTCTCGGTACAGGATTTATGAACTTCATGGGTCTGGAAAGAGGTCAGCTGATTTTCAGGAGAGCATTTCTGGCACCAGCCAAGATGAATCTTTCCCGCAGATCAGGAAAAATTAAAGAGTCTGAATAAACAACAACTATAAAAACCGAACAATGAAGAAGATCGTTTTCTTAGTGATGCTGATGGCAGGGTCGTTTGCACAGGGTGTTTCGGCACAATCTGTTGCAGATGGTGTGAAGTTCCTCAGTTATGAATCTACTCGTCAGAAGAGTGCCATGGAAACTTTGCAAAAAGCGTACAACAACAATCCTTCTGATCCAAAGGCTGTTTACTGGTATGTGCAGGTATTGATGGAGGACAAGAAAAATGCAGAAGCTAAAGCCATCGCTGAGAAAGCGTTGCAGGCTGCTCCAAACGATCCATTATTGATGGTGTTGAAGGCCCACACTGATGTTGCGAATGGTGGCGATTTCAATGCTGCTAAGCAATCTTTCGAACAAGCTATTACACTCAGTACAGAAACCAAGGGTAAGAACAAGGGTCGTATTAATCCGGAAATCCTAACTGCGATTGGTCATGCGGTATCCGAGTTTCCTGCCAAGCAATCAGATCCTTTGTATGGTATTGAAAAGTTGAAGCAGGCTGCAGGTTTCGATCTGACAAATCCTGATATCTACATCTACATGGGCATTTGTTACCTGCGTATGGGTGGTGAATATGGTGGTGAAGCTGTAAAAGCTTTTACAGAAGCACTTTCACGCGATCCAAAGAATGCCCGTGCGATGTATCGCATTGGCAATATCTACTATAGCCAGCAGAACAAAGAACTGTATGAAAAGTGGTTCGGTGATGCCTTAATGGCTGACCCGGCTTATGCGCCTGTTTACCTGAAGTTCTACAACTACTATTCTGATAAGAATGTAAACGTAGCGAAAGAGTATATCGAGAAATACCTTGCTAATTCCGACAAGGATTGTAGCAACGACTATTTCTACGCTGAATACCTGTTCCGTGCCGGTAAATATCAGGAGAGCTTGGACAAAGCCAAGGAAATGAAATCAGCTGCTTGTAAGGATTTCTATGCAACAGACCTGCTCTTTGCATACAACTCAGATCGTTTGGGCGATTCTATTGCAGCAAGAGATTACTTGAAAAGTTTCTTTGCTGCTGCGCCTGCAGATAAGCTGTCTACACAACAATATGAATTTGCTGCTTCTGTATTTGGTAAGATTGCCGGTGAGGAAAAAGAAGCTTCTGCTTTTGTAGAAAAAGCTATGGAGCTGGAAACACTGCCTGCTGCAAAACTGGCCATTGCTTCAAAAGCAGCTGAAAGCTTCCGCAAAGCCAAAAAATATAACGAGCAATTGAAGTGGTTGCAAACAGTTGTTAAAATGCGTGGTGGTGCACCTTCTGAAGGTGAATACTTCGGTATGACCAACGCAGCTTTCTCTGCTAAAGACTTCGCTCAAACCATCGAGCTGGCCAAAGGATATATGGCTGCTTTCCCTGAAAAGCCTCAGCCTTACAGCTTCTACAAGCGTGCGGCAATGCAGATCAGCACAGACTCTGCAGTGATTATTGAGCAATTGAATTATCTGGATTCTGTATATGCTGCAGTAAATCTGGAGAAATACAAAAAAGATATCTTCCTGAACAGCTATTTCAAGCTGAATTACTATGTATCTAAGTTTAACAACCTGAAGAAAAACCCTGATTTCAAGGTAAAATCTGACGGTACACGTACGCCAGTGGTAGATGAGTTCCTTGCAACTTGTCAAAAGGCGGTAGAAGTAGCAGATAAAATGATTCAGCTCTACCCTGACCCCAACGATGACAATAACAAATTCGCCAATGAGAACAAAGCGGCGATCATGAAAAACATCGAATATTACTCCAAACCTCAAGGTAAAGGAGGGGCACCGGCAGCGAAACAGAACGGTAATCCTAAATAATCAAAATAAAACTCCCCGCTATGGGGAGTTTTTAATTGTATATCCATTACACAGCTTATTTTTGCCCCCATTAAAATTACCCCATGGACTGGCTACTTTTTTTATTAGACAGTACGACTTCCAATAATGCCACCAATTACTTTCCAATTGCGTTGCAGCTGATCTTTGCTGCAGGCTTTGTGGCAACCATGATTTTCCTGTCCAGCTTTATTGGCCCCAAGCGTAACACTTCAGATAAGCTGGCCAACTTCGAAAGCGGTATTGATGCGGTTGGTAACGCCAGACAGCCTATGTCGGTAAAATATTTTCTGGTGGCCATCCTTTTCGTGCTCTTCGACGTTGAAGTCATTTTCTTCTATCCTTATGCAGTGAATTTCAGAGACTTAGGTTGGTCTGGCTTCACAGCAGTGGTGATGTTTGTCGGATTTTTCCTTGCCGGATTTATCTACATCATCAAAAAAGGTGCTTTAACCTGGGAAGATTAAGGGAAGAAGCGGGATATGCCCGAACCCTTACCACAATGTGCTGTTATTAAAACTGATTAAGAAGAAATTATAACAATATGCGTCCGGTAAGATTCAATATTCATCCAAAAGAGGCTAAGATTTCTGATAGCTTGCTGGCAGCCCCGCAACAGGTGGCTGAAATGCCAGAAGGGCTCCAGGGCGAAGGCTATTTTGCCACTTCTTTCGAGAAAGTAGTAGGTCTGGCCCGTAAGAACTCTATCTGGCCCCTGCCTTTTGCCACTTCTTGCTGTGGTATCGAGTTCATGGCTACCATGGCTTCACACTACGATCTGGCTCGCTTTGGTAGTGAGCGTGTGGGTTTCTCACCCCGTCAGTGCGATTTGCTGATGGTGATGGGTACCATCGCTAAGAAAATGGGTCCGGTATTGCGTCAGGTATATCTCCAGATGGCTGAGCCACGCTGGGTAATTGCCGTTGGTGCCTGCGCCTCTTCAGGTGGTATTTTCGATACTTACAGCGTATTGCAGGGCATCGATCAGGTGATTCCGGTGGATGTATATGTGCCTGGATGTCCTCCAAGACCGGAAGCCATCATTGATGGGGTATTGAAAGTGCAGGATCTGATTCACAACGAAAGCCTGCGCAGAAGAAACAGCGAACAGTATAAGGCATTGATGAATGCCTATGGCATTGAATAAATTTCCCGCGTGAGCGGTAAGCATATGAGTTTGACAAACGAAATAGTACAACAGAAGCTGCAGGAAAAATTCGGTGATCAGTTAACTGGTTTCGAAACGCCCTATGGTATGCTCAGTTTTGAAGCACCTAAGGAAATGAACCTGAAAGTGCTGCAGTTCCTGTATGATGAGCCTACATTGAGTTATCAGTTCCTCACAGATATCACGGCTGTGCATTATCCTGAGCAAGTGGGTCGTGAACTGGCTGTGGTGTATCATCTCCACAACCTGCGTGAGAACCACCGTATCCGTTTCAAAGTATTTACTTCAGTAGCAAACACAGATGTGTTTACTGCCACCAAAATATTCTCTTCTGCCAACTGGATGGAGCGCGAGACCTATGATTTCTTCGGCATCAACTTCGTAGGTCATCCTAATCTCAAGCGTATCCTGAACGTAGACGAGATGGATTATTTCCCTATGCGTAAGGAATTTCCGCTGGAAGACCAGACGCGTGTGGACAAAGACGATGAAATGTTTGGCCGTGGCGGCAGCATCATCTAGTGTACCTATTTGTAATAGCAAAAATCCGCTCCGCAAGGAGAAGATCATATGACAGAGCAACATCATCATCACATCACCCTGCAGGAAGGCAGTATTTCCAAGCAGACAACCACGCTGAACTTGGGTCCAACACACCCGGCTACGCATGGTGTATTCCAGAATATTGTTGAGCTGGATGGTGAACGCATCGTGAGTGCAGAGTCTACTGTGGGTTATATCCACCGTGCATTTGAAAAGTTGGCTGAACGCAGACCACTGTATCAAATCACACCCATCACAGATCGTCTGAACTATTGTTCTTCGCCCATCAATAACATGGGCTGGCACATGACCTGTGAAAAGCTCTTAGGTGTGCAAACACCCAAGCGTGTTGATTATCTGCGCATCATCATCATGGAATTAGCACGTATCGCAGACCACCTCATCTGTAACTCCATCGTGGGTGTGGATAGTGGTGCATACACCGGCTTCCTCTATGTGATGCAATACCGCGAATTAATCTATGAGATTTATGAAGAAGTATGTGGGTCCCGCCTTACTACTAATATTGGGCGTATTGGCGGTTTTGAAAGGAATTTCTCAAATACAGCATTTGAGAAACTCGAAAAATTCCTGAAAGAATATCCTGAAGTGTTGAAAGAGTTTGAAAACCTCTTTACACGCAACAGAATTTTCATGGATCGTACCATCGCTACAGGTGCCATCAGTGCAGAACGTGCATTGAACTATGGTTTTACTGGTCCCAACTTGCGTGCCGCTGGTGTGGATTACGATGTACGTGTTCATAGCCCATACTGCAGCTACGAAGAATTTGATTTCACTGTACCAACAGGTACAACCGGAGATAACTACGATCGCTTCTTGGTGCGTAACGCAGAAATGTGGGAGAGCCTGAGCATTATTGAACAAGCTTATCGCAAGATTCAATCACTCAAAGGCGAAGCAGCAGAAGTATATCATGCAGAAGTGCCTGAATACTATCTGCCTAAGAAGGAAGATGTGTATACTAAGATGGAAGCCTTGATCTGGCATTTTAAAATCATCATGGGTGAAACAGCCATTCCTGCCGGTGAAGTATATCATTCTGTAGAAGGTGCCAATGGTGAGTTAGGTTTCTATCTTATCAGCGATGGTGGTAGAACACCGTATAGACTGCATTTCAGAAGACCATGCTTTGTGTACTATCAGGCATACGAAGAGATTGTAAAGGGAGCGATGCTGAGTGATGCTATCATCACCATGAGTAGCTTGAACCTGATTGCAGGTGAAATGGATGCTTAATTAACGTTACTGTCTGTGCATGCACAGACGAAATGATATTGTTGACTATGATCAGATTTAACGACAAACAGGAAGCCGAGTTTCTGCGACTCGTAAGCCGCTATCCGGAGGGCAAACAAAAAAGTGCACTCCTGCCTGTATTGCATCTGGCACAGGATAGTTTCGGTGGTTGGCTGAGCAGCGAAGTGATGGATTATGTGGCAGAACGCCTCAGCATTACACCTATTGAAGTGTATGAAGTGGCTACTTTCTACACCATGTACAACCTGAAGCCGATTGGTAAATACTTGTTTGAAGTATGCCAGACAGGTCCTTGTATGTTGCGCGGCAGCGATGATATCATCGCCTACATTGAGGAGAAGCTGGGCATTAAGCCGGGCCAGACAACTGAAGATGGTATGTTCACTTTAAAGACGGTAGAGTGTTTAGGTGCTTGTGGTTATGCACCGATGATGCAGTTGGGTAAGTTCTATCGCGAACACCTGACGAAAGAGAAAGTAGACCAGATCATAGAAGAGTGCAGAAAAAGCGCTGCAGTAAATAATTGATGAACAAGATTTCCCGAGAGGGATCTGAACTATGGGCAGAAAATTATTATTAGAAAAAGCACATGTGGAAGGCATTCGTACCTACGAAGTATATCGCCGTGAAGGTGGTTACCGTAGTGTAGAGAAAGCACTCAAAAGCATGAGTCCTGATGCCATCGTAGAAGAAGTGAAGAAGAGTGGTTTGCGTGGTCGCGGTGGTGCGGGCTTTCCCACAGGTATGAAGTGGAGCTTTCTGGCCAAGCCTGAAGGTGTTCCCCGTTACCTCGTTTGTAATGCAGATGAATCAGAGCCCGGTACTTTCAAAGACCGCTATCTGATGGAATTTATTCCACACCTGCTGATCGAGGGTATGATTGTATCTTCTTTCGCATTAGGTTCTAACCGTTCCTATATCTATATCCGTGGCGAATATGCTTGGATTACTGATATTCTGGAACAGGCTATTGAAGAAGCCAAAGCCAATGGTTGGTTGGGTAAGAACATCTTAGGCAGCGGGTACGATTTGGAACTCTATGTTCAGCGTGGTGCTGGTGCCTATATCTGTGGTGAAGAAACGGCGCTGCTGGAAAGTCTGGAAGGTAAGCGTGGTAACCCACGTATCAAACCACCATTCCCGGCCATCAAAGGTTTGTGGGATTGCCCAACGGTGGTGAACAACGTAGAAACCATTGCAGCCGTTGTGCCTATTGTAAACGAGGGTGGTGAAGAATATGCAAAGATTGGTGTAGGCAAATCAACTGGTACCAAACTGATCTCTGCCTGCGGTAATATCAACAAGCCTGGTGTTTACGAAATTGATATGACCATCTCTGTAGAAGAGTTTATCTACAGTGATGAATATTGCGGCGGTATTGCCAATGGCAAACGCCTGAAAGCTTGTATTCCTGGTGGATCATCAGTGCCCATTTTGCCGGCTAACTTATTGTTGAAGACAGCGAAGGGCGAAACTCGTTACATGAACTATGAAAGTTTGAGTGATGGTGGTTTTGCTACGGGCTCTATGATGGGCAGTGGTGGTTTCATCGTGCTGGATGAAGACCAGTGTGTTGTGAAGAATACCTATACATTGGCAAGATTCTACCGCCATGAAAGTTGCGGACAATGTTCACCCTGCCGTGAAGGAACTGGTTGGATGGAGAAGATTCTCCTGAACATTGAGCAAGGAAAAGGTAAGATGAGTGATATTGATCTGTTGTGGGATATTCAGCGCAAGATTGAGGGCAATACGATTTGTCCGCTGGGCGATGCTGCAGCATGGCCAGTTGCTGCTGCTATCCGTCACTTCAGAGATGAATTTGAATGGCACGTGAACAATCCGGATGAATGTACCAAGCGCAATTATGGTTTGGCGCATTATGCGGATCCGATTCATGTACCTGCGGTGTAAGGTTAAGTCAAAACTTTAAAGCCAAAATTCAAAATGGAGGAAGCTTTAGAGGGTTGGGACTTCAGCGAAGAGCAAAAACCTTACAATATTAGACACAGAGCCTACCTCTTTGCAAAAGATGTAACGCTCTTCGTTGGTGAATGTAAGTTTGAGCGTGTTTATAGTTCTTTGTTTGATCAGTTGATTAGAAGCGCAACTTCTGTTGGAGCTAATCTGATAGAAGCGAAATCTGGCAGTTCTAAAAAAGACTGGAAAAACTATTTCGCAATCGCTTTGAAATCGGCAAATGAAACCAAGTATTGGTTATGCCTTATTAGGGATACTCAATCGGTTTCTAAAACAAAAGTAGAGACGTTGTTAAATGAGGCAGATGAGCTATCAAAAATCATCGCTTCCATCATTTTGAACGCCTCTTAATTTTTGACTTTTGAATTTTAACTTTTGACTTTATATGTCAGAACAATTAATGAAAGTAACCATCGACAACATTACGGTAGAAGTACCTGCTGGAACAACCATTCTGCAGGCTGCCCGTAAGATTGGTGGCGATGTGGCACCTCCTGCCATGTGCTACTACAGCAAGTTGCAGGGTAGTGGTGGTAAGTGTCGTACCTGTCTGGTAGAAGTATCTAAGGGTAGTGAAAAAGATCCACGTCCTATGCCTAAGCTAGTGGCTTCATGCCGTACCACGATTATGGATGGTATGGAAGTGAAGAATATCACGAGTGATCGTGTATTGGATGCAAGAAAAGGTGTGGTAGAATTTCTGTTGATCAATCACCCATTGGATTGCCCTGTGTGCGACCAAGCTGGTGAATGTCACCTGCAAGATTTGAGCTATGAGCACGGCGCTGCAGGAACACGCTATGAGTTCCAGCGCAGAACTTTCAAGAAGCATGATCTGGGCGATTATATTCAATTGCACATGACGCGTTGTATTCTTTGCTACCGTTGTGTGTTTACAGCAGATCAGCTGACGAAGACGCGTGAGCACGGCGTATTGGATAGAGGCGATCACGCAGAGATTGCAACATTCATTGAAAAGAATCTGCAGAACGATTTCATTGGTAATGTAATCGATGTGTGCCCTGTAGGTGCTTTAACTGATAAGACTTTCCGTTTCAAGAATCGTGTATGGTTTACCAAGCCGGTGGATGCACATCGTGATTGCGATACTTGCTGTGGTGAAGTACAACTGTGGATGCGTGGTGATGAAGTGTTCCGCGTAACTGCACGTAAAGATGAGTGGGGTGAAGTGAAGGAGAGTACAAAAGGTGGTACCGGCTGGATTTGTAATACTTGTCGCTTTGAGAAAAAGCAAGTGAGCGATTGGGTAATTGAAGGCCCAACCAAAGTGAATCGCCACTCTGTGATTTCTCAGGGACATTATGTGGGTTTAACAAAGCCTGAGGAAACCATGCCGAAAGTAATGGATGGTCGTTCACCAAAACTGCTGATGGATATCCATACAGTGAGTGAAGTGAATAAGCCAAGTATAGAACTGAGCAAGCTCGACAGGCCTGCACATTCTACTGATTTCAATCAATAAGACCCGATAATCTCTGAAGATGATATTGTTAAGTTTTGACTGGATGCTGGCTGTTGAGAAACTGATTCTGATTGCAGTAATCATTCTCGCCAGTCTGGGTATTGCCCTCTATACCACTTTTGCTGAGCGTAAAGTGGCAGCCATTCTGCAGGACAGACGCGGCCCTAACCGTGCTGGTCCTTTTGGTTTGCTGCAACCTTTGGCTGATGGTTTGAAATTGTTTTTCAAAGAAGATTTGATTCCCAATAACTCCAATAAGTTTCTGTTCATACTTGGCCCCGCTTTGGCGATGACAGCAGCGTTGATGACTTGTGCTGTGGTGCCCTTTGGCGATAAAGCGGAAGTATTCGGCAGAACAGTTTCATTGCAGATTGCTGATGTAAACATTGGTATTCTCTATGTATTTGCAGTAGTGAGTCTGGGTGTGTACGGTATCATGATTGGTGGTTGGGCTTCTAACAACAAATTCTCTTTGATTGCTGCGCTGCGTGGTGCTTCTCAGGCCATCAGCTATGAGTTGGCCATGGGTTTATCACTGATTGCAGTGCTGATGATTACCGGCACTTTGCAACTGGGCGATATTGTAAAGCAGCAGATGAGTGGTCATTGGAATATTGTGTACCAGCCGCTGGGCTTCCTGATTTTCTTTATCTGCGCACTGGCTGAGTGTAATAGAACACCGTTCGACTTACCGGAAGCTGAAAACGAATTGAACTTTGGTTACCATCAGGAATACTCTTCTATGAAGATGGGTTTCTACCTCTTCGCAGAGTATGTGAACATGATCATCAGTAGTGCTGTGATGGCTACTTTGTTCTTTGGTGGTTATGACCTGCCTTTCTTGGATGAATCAACTTTGCCTGTAAATATTGCAGCAATCATTGGCGTAGCAACATTGCTCACCAAGATCGTCATCTTCCTATTCGTATTCATGTGGATTCGCTGGACTATTCCACGTTTCCGTTATGATCAGCTGATGAACCTCGGCTGGAAGAAGATGATTCCGTTGGCATTGGCCAATATGTTGCTTACAGGTGCAGTGATTCTGTGGCTGGGTAAATAAGCTGGGCTATTTGCAGGCGTTGCAGTGAGTGACACAACCAACGCTGAGTAAAGCACAGCAATTGATGAAAAAAATATATTTGCAAACCCTTAGCAGCAGCCAGCAAGGCTTACGCTAAAACGAAATAGATATGCAGGCTTTAACGAACAGAGCGAAACAAGTAGACCGCCGCCCGATGACATGGCTGGAGAGCATTTATCTCTGGAATATCATCAAGGGTATGGCCATTACTTTCAGCCATATTTTCAAGAAGAAACCAACGATCAATTATCCTGAGCAGAAACGTCCTTTTAGTCCGGTATTCCGTGGATTGCACGTATTGAACCGCGATGAAGAAGGTCGTGAGCGTTGTACAGCTTGTGGTTTGTGTGCTGTTGCTTGTCCGGCAGAAGCCATTACGATGGAAGCTGCAGAAAGACTACCAGGCGAAGAGAATTTGTATCGTGAAGAGAAATATGCGGCTAAGTATGAGATCAACATGCTGCGTTGCATTTTCTGTGGCTTGTGTGAAGAAGCTTGTCCGAAAGATGCCATCTACCTCAGTGAAACTTTTGCGCCATCTAACTATACGAGAAAAGGATTTATCTATGGTAAAGATGATTTGTTGATTCCTGATCCAAAGCAGGCACCAGCAGATTTCGCAAAAGCAAAAGGATTGGCAGAAGCATAAAAGAAAAGAAGCGTTAACCAACATGGGTATTACACAAATATTATTCTGGGTGCTGAGTGCAGTTGCACTGATTAGCGCCATCATGGTTTTACTGAGCAAGAACCCTGTGCATAGTGTGTTGTGGCTGATCATGGTATTCTTTGCCATCTCTGGTCATTACATTTTATTGAATGCGCAGTTCCTGGCCATTGTGAACCTGATTGTCTATGCAGGTGCCATCATGGTATTGTTCCTCTTCGTGATCATGTTGATGAACCTGAATACGACTACTGAGCCGCAGAAAAATCTCTGGTTGAAATTAACCGGTGCGGTTGCAGGTGGCTGTTTCATGATGATGTTTGTATCACTGGTACGTCAGGCAGGCGATATGCAAGCCAAGACTGCACAGGTAACAGATGGCAATATTGGTTTGATCAAGAACTTGGGTAAAGCCCTGTTCAGTGATTATGTGGTGCCATTTGAAATCAGCAGTGTGTTGTTTTTGAGTGCGATGGTAGGTGCAGTGGTGATTGGTAAAAAAGATTAAACAAGGCAAAGCCTTAAGAATATAGATTATGCCGATTAATTATTACATATTTCTGGCGATGGCGCTGTTCAGCATTGGAGTGATAGGTGTACTCACCCGCAGAAACGCGATCATCATTTTCATGTGCATAGAGTTGATGCTGAATGCAGTGAACCTCTTGCTGGTGGCTTTCTCTAAAATGCATCATGGTGCTGCAGTAGCAGCCGATGCGGCCAGTCAGGTAGGTGTAGACGGACAGCTCTTCGTGTTTTTCATCATGGTGGTGGCAGCTGCCGAAGTGAGTGTGGGTTTGGCCATTATTGTGATGATGTATAGAAATGTACACTCAGTAGATATCAATTTCCTGAACCGATTGAAGAATTAAAGCATACCGGCTTGTCCGGACAGATCATATGAACAACGTATTACATTTTGCATGGCTGGTTCCTTTCTTCCCTTTGCTAGGTTTTCTGGTGAATGGGTTGGGTAGGAACAAACTGTCTAAATCTGCAGTTGGTGTGGTGGGTAGCGGAGCTATTTTGCTCTCTTTCCTCGTGAGCGTGTGGATCTTCCTGCAGGTAAAGGGTGGCAATACTTATGTGGCTGAGTATTTTCCTTTTATCAACTCAGCTGATTTCAAAATTCCTTTTGCATTTCAGATTGATCAGTTGTCTTCTTTGTTCCTGCTGATCATTACCGGTATCGGTTTCCTGATTCATTTGTATTCTACTGCTTACATGCATGAAGAAAATAGTGCGCATTTTGCACGCTTCTTCGCATACCTCAACCTCTTCGTATTCTCTATGTTGCTGCTCGTGATGGGTGCCAACTATGTAGTAATGTTTATTGGTTGGGAAGGTGTAGGTCTGTGTTCTTATTTATTGATTGGTTACTGGTTTGGCAACGATGCATACAACTATGCAGCTAAGAAAGCTTTTGTAATGAACCGTATTGGTGATCTAGGCTTCTTGCTGGCTATCTTTTGGATGTTGGCCAAGCTGGGTACGGTTTCATACGGTGCGGTGTTTAGTCAGGCTGCAGAATTAACAACTGCAGATGCCACCATCATTGCGATTTTACTTTTTGTAGGTGCGATGGGTAAGAGTGCGCAGATTCCTTTGTATACTTGGTTGCCAGATGCGATGGCGGGTCCAACACCAGTATCTGCGTTGATCCACGCGGCAACGATGGTAACAGCAGGTATCTACATGATTGCACGTAGCAATGTTATTTATAGCTTGAGCGAAGTAGCACAGCATTTGGTTGCCATCATTGGTTTGGCCACAGCTTTGTTTGCTGCGACTATTGCCATCAAGCAAAATGATATCAAGAAAGTATTGGCTTATTCAACCGTGAGTCAGCTGGGTTATATGTTCTTGGGTTTGGGTGTGGGTGCTTACACAGGCGCTGTATTCCATGTAATGACACATGCTTTCTTCAAAGCCTTGTTGTTCTTAGGTGCTGGTTCTGTAATTCATGCCATGCATCATGAGCAGGATATTCGTAAGATGGGCGGACTCAAAAAGAAACTGCCGATTACACACCTTACTTTCTTGTTAGGTTGTATTGCCATTGCAGGTATGCCGCCTTTCAGTGGGTTCTTCTCTAAGGATGAAATTTTAGCTGCTGCTTACGCGCACAATCCTATTTACTGGGGTTTGGGTGTGGCAGGTGCAGCTATGACTGCTTTCTATATGTTCCGTTTATATGCCACTACTTTCCTTGGTGAGTTTCGTGGCACACATGAGCAGGAACATCATGTACATGAAAGCCCAAGTGCCATGACCATTCCTTTGATGGTATTGGCATTATTGAGTGTAGTGGGTGGTTTTATTGGTATTCCCGAAGTATTCGCAAAAGATGCACATGCATTGCACCATTTCTTGTCGCCTGTACTGGTAACAGAACAAGCGCATACGATGGAGCATAGCACTGAGTATATGCTGATGGGTATTTCTGTGGCCATTGCTGCAATGGCCATCCTGTTTGCCATCAGCAAATTCAGCAAGAAGCCTGAGCTGGGTGAGCCTGCAGGATTGGGTAATGTACTGGCGAATAAGTGGTATGTAGATGAACTCTACGATGCAGTAGTGGTAAAGCCACTGCATGGTTTGAGTGTGGTGCTGAAGAATGTAGTAGAACGCAGCGGTATTGATGGATTGGTGAATGGTACTGGTAAGATGGTACATTACGGATCTAGACAACTGCGTTTGTTGCAGAGTGGTCAAGTGGGCGCTTACTTGCTGGCCATGATTTTATCGATAGTGGTATTTATGTTGGTTTGGTTCAATGATGGTACCATCATGAACTGGCTGAATAAAATTGTTAAATAACTGATTCGGAGAACGCGATTATGATTCCTGTTTTACTCATAGCCATTCCATTGGCCGCCGGTTTGCTCAGTTTTTTCCTGCGTGCAGGAAACAGCAGCCGCACCCTGGTAACGCTGAGCGCATTGGCATCTTTGGCACTGGCCCTTTGGGCATTGAGTGCACCGCAGGCACAATTGCAGCACCATGCTGCTTGGTTGCCTTCATTGGGCAGCAGCTTTGATGTGCATATGGATGGCATGGCCAAGATGTTGGTACTATTAACAGCTATTGCTTTTCCGGTAGTTTATGTGTCTACTGCGAAAAATAATTACGCATCACCTAATCAGTTCTTTGCATTGATGTCTTTGACACAAGCCGGCTTGGTGGGTGTGTTTGTAGCTGCAGATGGTTTGTTGTTCTATTTCTTCTGGGAACTGGCGCTCATTCCTGTTTACTTCCTCTGTTCGCAGTGGGGTGGTGAGCGCAGGATTGCGGTTACATTCAAATTCTTCATCTACACATTCGTGGGTTCTTTATTGATGCTGGTTGCGCTGTTGTATTTGTATTTCCAAACACCAGACCACAGCTTCGCCATTCAATCTTTCTATAAACTAAAATTATCTGCTGCACAGCAGGGCTGGACTTTCTGGCTCATCTTCATCGCTTTTGCGATTAAGATGCCTGTATTCCCATTCCACACTTGGCAGCCTGATACATACGAGCAATCACCCACTGCTGTTACCATGATCCTGAGTGGTGTGATGGTGAAAATGGGTATCTATGCTGTCATCAGATGGTTGGTACCCATCTTCCCTGCAGCAGTTGCGCAGTACGATCAAATCATCATCATTGCTGCAGTGATTGGTATGTTATATGCTTCGTTGATTGCTATTCGTCAGGACGATATCAAGCGTTTGATTGCTTATTCTTCTATTGCCCACATTGGTTTGATGTGTGCTGCTATCTTCACTAAGAATCAGCCCGGTATGGAAGGTGTGATGATTCAGATGTTCAACCATGGTGTAAATGTGTTGGGCTTGTGGATTGTAGCTGATGTGATTGAACAGCAGCTGGGCACTCGCAAGTTTAGTGAACTAGGTGGTCTTGCCAAGAAAGCACCGGTAATGGCTATTCTGTTAGTGGTGATGGCACTGGCCAATGTAGCCCTGCCTTTAACCAATGCATTTATTGGTGAATTTCTCATGTTTAACGGACTGTTCAGATATAATGTAACCATTGCAGCCATTGCTGGTATCAGTATCATCTTGGCTGCTGTATACACATTGAATATGGTGCAGAAAGTACTGTATGGTGCCAGCAACGAGCGAACAGATGCAGCTACAGACATTTCTGCTAACGTGCAGTGGATGTTGGTAGTGTTGGTGGTAATGATCATTGCTTTTGGTGTATATCCTCAGCCAATGATTGAGTTGACAAAAGATTCTGTTCAGGCTGTATTGGCCATTAAATAATTAATAGCGCAGATTGATATGAATGCAATAATTGTTTCAGCGATAATGGGTGTAGTCATGATGTTTGGCGGCATCCTGTTTCAAAATAAATCAACCCTGCGCCTGCTTTCAATAGCAGGTCTGCTGATCTTAATAACAGCGAATCTGTTGCAGACTTATGGCATCTTTACTGTTACAGTAGATGTAAAAGGCTTGCTGAGTTTTGAGCGTTTTGGTTTGTATTTCAATACCATTTGTTTTGTAGCAACATTACTCTATGTATTGCTGAGCGCAAGAGATATGGAGCATATAGGTAACTATACCGCAGATTATCATGCACTGATATTCTTTGTATTAACCGGTGTGTCCATCCTTACTTCTTTTAACTCATTGCTCATGCTCTTCCTTGGTGTAGAGATCATGACCATTCCTTTGTTCATTCTTACCGGTAGTGATAAGCGAAACTTAAAGAGTAATGAAGCTGCTTTGAAGTATTTCCTAATGGGCTCATTCTCTACAGGTATCCTGCTGATGGGTATTGCATTGGTATATGGTGCGAACGGCAACTTCAATCTGGTTGCTGTAAGAGCATCATTCCTCGGTGGTAAAGCTTCTTTTCTTGAGATAGGTGGTATGCTGTTGATCTTTGTTGCCATGGCGTTCAAAGTATCTGCTGCACCTTTCCATTTCTGGACACCAGATGTGTACGATGGCGCGCCTAGCGTATTTACCGCTTTCATGGCAACCGTTGTTAAAGCAGCAGGCTTCTTTGCATTCTTACGTATTTTCTTGGAGCGTGCTGATGTGTTCGGTCCAACTTGGAAAATTGTATTGGCCATCGTGATCATTGCTACTTTATTGATTGGTAATATCACCGCGGTATTCCAGCAAAGTGTGAAGCGTATGCTGGCTTACTCTTCTATCGCGCAAGCAGGTTTTATGCTATTTGCTTTATGGAGTATGAATGATATGGCCAAAGAAGGTTTGATCTTGTATGCAGTGGCATACAGCCTCGCTACAGTAGGCATCTTTGCAGTGCTCATCAAAATGAAGGACTATACTTTTGATGGATTCAATGGTCTCGCTAAATCTGAACCTTTAGTAGCATTAGCTGCAACCATATTTTTACTCTCATTGGCTGGTATTCCGCTTACAGCAGGCTTTTTTGCTAAATACTTCATGCTGGCATCTGTTGTAAAAGCAGGTGGTGCCATCTGGTTGGTAGTGGTAGCGGTATTGTTTGCAGCAGTGAGTGTGTATTATTACTTCCGTGTTATCCAGTCTATGTACTTTAAAGATGGTCAGCCTGAAACAGCGCCGCTGAGCAGTGGTTTCCGCTTTATGCTGGGTCTGGTTGCTGCCTTGGTTATCCTAGTAGGTGTAGCACCTTCTACGGTACTGGGCTGGCTCTATTTCTAAGCTGATTACCGCATTAGCAGTCGTTCAGACCGCTCCTCACAATCTTCCGTTTTCAGGCGGATAATCTCCGCTATCTTTATGCCAATGGCAAAGAATCAGATGAGTGTTGGTGACTCTTTCTTACTCGCATGGCGTACCGTGCGAAGTAATAAGTTGCGTACAGGTATTACTGTAGCCATCATCGCTTTTGGTATTATGGCCCTTATTGGCATTATTACGGCTATTGAGGCGATGAATCAAAGTTTGAAAGAGAGTTT
>JACCDH010627000.1_pt1 | contig 65357 bp, 62 predicted proteins | sample 7442481 | NCBI WGS metagenome assembly JACCDH01 (sample SAMN15323433, study PRJNA562643) | freshwater metagenome | isolation source: river surface water | place: USA:Blue River Watershed | collected 2017-08-15 | reverse complement strand
GAAATCGATTCATTGTAGGTAGGTATAAGAATCACTGGCTTCATAAATTATTTTCTTCCTTCATAGCTTTGCGCGAGAGTTCCTACCAGCCTAAAGCCGATATTAATCTATCCACGCTTGCCCCGAGCCCATACTCTCCTTTAAGTTGATAAATTTTTGATAGATCTTTGGGAGATTTAGGCATGGCGATATCTAACTTAGGAAGAGAAACATCCTTAGCGCAATGAACCAAAGTTGGTGCGATTTTTAGGTAATCCGCACCATCAACAATCTTTTTCGCAAGGCTAGGCGTGAGCGCTGGATGGCCAGCACGAGCACCCGCTAGAGCCTCATCGACTGTTGCAAAGTGATTGGCAATCAGGGCCGCTCCCTTCTCACCTATCCCCTTGACGCCAGGTAAACCGTCAGATGGGTCTCCACGGAACATGGCAAAGAGAGCATAACGTTCGCCTGGTATTCCATATTTTTCAGCAACCCAACGAGTGTCAACGAGATCATGTTGCGAAATACCGCGAGCCAAATAGACAACTTTGACGTCACGTCGGTCATCGACAAGTTGGAATAGATCTCTATCCCCCGTCACCACTCTTATCGGCCCCCTCTCACGGACTGCAAACGTTGCCATGACATCATCGGCTTCGTAATCATCAACGCCGACCATCGGAATTCCGAATTCATCCAAAAGATCGAGAAGTACCGGAATTTGTGGCGTGAGTGTTTCTGGCTCTTCTTCCTCGTCCCCTTCATCTTCAAGTCGATTAGCTTTGTAATCGGGAAAGAGTTCCACGCGCCAAGAAGGGCGCCAGTCCCCTTCTATACAGGCAACAATTCGATTTGGAGAGTACATACCAATCAATCGAGCAGTCATATCAAGATAGCCTCGAATAGCATTTACTGGCATACCTGATGGAGAAACTAAGGTGTCAGGCATTCCGTAGTAAGCGCGATACCACAGCGAAGCGCTATCAAGAAGCATGAGTGTCATACATCCGCCAACATATCTGAAATTACTCCTCGATCCAATCGTTTGACACCCTCTTTGCAGATAGGACGAAGGCTCTCTGCTGCCCCACCAATTTGTGTCAGCAGATCGATCAACTGACGGATACTACGGACGAAATCACCAACGGTCATATCTGTTCCTTTGAGAACGCTACTGAGTGAATGTCCATTCGCCCAACGATATGCGGCGTAGCAGAATCCAAAATCCGGTTCACGCTGCGTTTTAACATCAAATTCATTTTCAATATCTTCTAGTTCTACCCAGATCTTTGCCACACCTGCTAGTGCGTTGGCAACGTTCTGATGAGGCATCTTCGGTGCGTAATTTTCTGCGCTGCGGCTTTCGTAGATCATGGCGGAAGCAACTGAGAGGAGTTCTGGTGCGTTGAGATTGTTAAATACCCCGCGACGAATAGATTCGGTCAGCAACAGGTCAGATTCAGCATAAATCTTTGCAAGAATCTTTCCTTGCTCCAGGGGTTTCTCTCCCTCTATATAGCCTAGATGTGTCAGAACGTTACAGATGCGATCGAAGGTTTTTGCAATAACGTGAGTTCGATTTTCCACTCTCGATCTGAGGCCGTCTGATTCACGATTGAGCCTGTCGGCGCGCTCGGCTAAACGGGCGTGCGATTCTCGATCATTACAGGAATGACAGGAATGTTTACGAAGTGAACGACGTAATCCATCCAATTCATTCTCCATATGTAAGCGCTGCCGTTGATCAAAGGTTCGTCGACCATCCCGTTTACTGAGTAGTTTTTCTAACTCCTTAATTTCAATCCTTATTCGGGAATACTCGTTGAAATCGCCTAAGTGACACTGCGCTGAATCGACTAGTTCTGCCGCTAAAGATTCATTCTTTCGAATTTGACGAACTAGCCCTACGACAGCTCTATCGGCTTGGAACTGAGCAAATGAGGATTCCAAGGAACCGCGAGCTCTCTCGCGACCAAATCTTGCAATGAGATTGATGGACATGTTGTAGGTAGGAGTAAAAGATGAGCGAAGTGGATATGTACGAGTTGAAGCTAAACCTGCAGCTGTTGCCGAATCAACTGTTGGCGACCATTGGACAACTGCATTGCCTTCAATATCAATTCCACGTCTTCCAGCACGTCCCGTAAGTTGGGTGTACTCCCCTGGCGTTATCGAAACATGGGCTTCGCCATTCCACTTGGTGAGTTTTTCAAGAACCACCGTACGTGCAGGCATATTGATTCCGAGAGCGAGCGTTTCGGTGGCAAAGACCGCCTTGACTAAGCCATTCTTGAAAAGTTCTTCAACGGCTCCTTTAAAACTCGGCAATAGTCCAGCATGATGCGCTGCGATTCCCCGTTCGAGTGCGAGAAGCCAATCTCGATAACCCAGAACTTCCAGATCTTCTTCAGCTAAATTCTGTGTGTATCTCTGAGCAGTTTTCACAATCTCTAATCGTTCTTCCATCGTTGTCAATTTAATGCCTGCTTGTAAACATTGTTTTACCGCTGCATCGCATCCAGCGCGAGAGAAGATAAATGTGATTGCAGGTAGAAGATTCTCGCGTTGCAATTTTTCAATGATTTCCGCACGCGAAAGGCGATTATCGTTCTCGCCGAAGCGATCACGTCGACCGCGTGGTGTCTTCACGCGGCGCAACGCTTCTCTTTCCAACCCCAATATCTCCGGATTTACCCGCCCTGGTTCACTAAAGAGATCTATCAACCTATTGCCTATCAACACATGTTGATAGAGAGGAATAGGTCGAATTTCAGAGACAATTACCTCGGTACTCCCACGAACTTCCCCAAGCCATTCACCAAATTCTTCGGCGTTGGAGACAGTGGCAGAGAGTGAAATTACCTGAACGCTTTCCATGAGATGGATCAAAACTTCCTCCCAGACAGCTCCCCGAAATTTATCGGCCAGGTAGTGAACTTCATCCATTACTACAGAACCTAAATTGTTCAGAGTCGTAGAGTTGGCATATAACATATTTCGGAGAACCTCCGTGGTCATCACCAAAATATCTGCCTCAGAATTTATATTCGTGTCACCAGTTAAAAGTCCAACTCGATCTTCACCGAACTTTTCTGAAAATTCAAAGAATTTCTGATTCGAAAGAGCTTTGATAGGTGTCGTGTAAAAACACTTCTTTCCTTTAGCAAGAGCTGAGAAGGCAGCAAATTCACCGACAACGGTCTTTCCTGCTCCCGTGGGAGCTGCAACTAATACTCCCTTGCCATCCTCAACTGCTTGACACGCCTTGACCTGGAATTCATCAAAACCGAATTCAAATTGGTTGATAAATTCAGTGGTGAGTGGATGGTTGGCTCGCTTCTTTGCCGCAGCATATCTTTCAGCTGGGGACGTTACAGACTCCACGTTAGACCTGCTCCCCTAATGCACTCGGCAGAGACCGGAGCTGGTCCGATTCTCTCTCCATCAGCATAGGCCACCGCCTCGGCTGTCAATCGCACCTTAGCGCTGCGAATAACTTTAACCTTTGGATGGGAAATATGAGACCCTGAATAAACAGATGGAAAGACCTTCAAAAATTCAAATTTGCTTACTGGCTCCAGAATCATCACATCAAAGAGACCATCGTCCATCTTTGCTTGTGGGCAGACGTACATTCCCCCACCATAAGAGCGTCCATTGCCAATCGCGATGAGCATTGCTTCTGTTGAGATGGTTCTAGTGTCCAATTCAATCTCATAACTCAGCGGCTTAAATCTAGGTAATTCAAGTGCTATCGCTGCGTTATAGCGCTGTGGTCCTTTTGGCCAGGAGAGAGAGTTTGCTCGCTCGTTCACCACTGAATCAAATCCGGTACTAAGAATTGCAGCAAACCATTCGGAATCAACTATTCCGAGGTCCATTGGCTGTGCATCCTGGGTCGTAACTCGATCTAGATAGGAGGAAACATCATCAAGGGACCAACCTAATGATCGAACTATGTCGTTGCCTGTTCCCGCTGGCATCACCGCAAAGGGAATATGACGTGGAACTGCAAGTTGCAATATGAGATGTGCTAGCCCATCTCCCCCAATACTGACTATTCCTTGACACTCATTCTTCGATAGGAAACTTTCTAGATCTCTCTTGAGAAAATGAGCTGTCGATCCAGAAAAAACTTGATAGGAGAGATTTCTAGCCGCAAAGTACTCAATGACCTCTTGTGCAATTACAGCGCCTTTTCCACGCCCTGCCGTTGGGTTTATAGCTAACGCCCACATGGGTTGACCCTATCGGCTACTCGTCGATAGGTGTTGGCGCCTCTATTCGAGAACTACTGAGATTGAGCGATTCAGAGCGACTATCACGTCTCTTATCGACGATTAATGCGATTCCGCCCGCCATGAAGTAGAAGAGAATGAGTGGTGCCGACAATAAAATCATACTGAGTGGATCGGCTGTAGGCGAGAATGCGGCAACAACTAAGAATATTGAGAAGACCCACGCTCGCCATGGTTTGAGAATCGTCTTTCCTCGCAGGAATCCAATTAAGTTAAAGGTTAAGAGAAATATCGGTAATTCAAAAGCTAGCCCAACTAGCAAGATGAGTCTGAGGACAAAGTCGAGATAATCATCGAAACGAACGAGATTGCTCACTGCATTTGGGGTGAACCCAAAGAGCGCTTGAATCGCCACAGGAAGGATGAGGTATCCGAGAGTCGCTCCCATGATGAAGAACGGTGTGGCTGCACCTACGAAGAGGATGCTATTTCGCTTCTCTTTTCGATGGAGAGCAGGTGCGATAAATGCCCACAATTGGTACAACCAAAATGGCGCAGAAACGATTACGCCAGTCAGAAGTGCAACCTTTATCTGTAAATCAAGTGGACCTAGAACACCGCTGATATAGAGCGCCCCACAACTATCGGCACCTGCAGCCTGCGCTGCACGTAAATCACAGACCGGTCTAGCGAGAGTAACGATTATCGTGTTATAGAAAAACCAACCACCAGCAAACGCGATAACGATGGCGATGGCCGAAGCCAGCACTCTCCGTCGTAATTCTCGTAAGTGATCAAGCAGTGGCATCCGTCCTTCATTTGCAGACGCCATCTATTTATCTCTCTTTTTTGCCGTCTTCTTCGATCGCAGCGTCGTCAGCTTTCATTTCCTTCATTTCGCTCTTGAAAATTCTCATGGAGCGACCGAGAGATCGGGCAGAGTCAGGAAGACGCTTTGCGCCAAATAGGACAAGTACAACGACAAGGAGGATGACTATTTCTCTTGGGCCTAAATTCATTCCAGTGACTCCTTAGCTGATAAGTGAGCCTAGATTACACCAGCCGAGTTTTTATGGGTAGGTGGAGGCTGTCTCACAGATAACGATCAAGTATCGATTGCGCCCTCTTCGCAAGGGACTCTCTCATCTGGCTCGGTGCGATGAGTTTGAGGGAATCGCCAGAGGCTAAGAAGGCTCGCTCAATCCATTCGGTTGAGTAAGAAGATGATGCGAACTCTTCACCAACTGATATATCTCTGAGCCCAAATCGCTCTGCAGTTTCACGTGATGACCGCAACACCTGCGCGCGGAATGGGACCTTAGGAATTTCATGTGGAACCACATCCTTAGGTCGTTCTACCTTAGTTTTCTCAGCTTTTGTAATTCTATCGACACGAAAGAATCTGAAATCGTTTGCAGAGTAACAGTACGCATGGAGATAGGAATGGCCTTGCTCCTGCTGTAGCTCAATTGGCAGAATCGTTCGGGAAGATAATTCGTCACGATAGAGCGAGTGGTACTCGATTACCAAACCACTATTGTCAGCGAGAGCTGCGCTAATTGCCACTTGAATTTGGGGCTGCAGATGTGGAGTAACCGATATTGATGGTGGCAGATTAACAATATGCAAGATTCTCTCTCGCAAAGATTGAGTGAGCGATATCAAGTCGTGGCGATCTGTCGGTATGACTGAAAATATTAAATCGAGACCCAGTATGAGCGCTACCGCCTCTTCAAGGGTAATGGATCTAGGTTTTTCAAGCGTTGCTGCATTTCTGATGCTGACATATCCAGAGTCGAAACTTAAATCCATAAGCTCTAAGGGGGTATAACCAGGAAGTCCGCACATCCACAACGTTGTTAGATCCTCAGTCAACTCCTTTTCAGTGACACCGAAAGTCTTCGCCAGCGCCTCGAGCGCGATCCCTTGATGAGCGTGGATATATGGCACCAAATCCAATAATCGAGCTGCCTTATCCAGCGGTGATTGGGATTTTCTAGGCATGATTGCTCACAAGTGATTGCAATCTGTAGATGATTTGTTCTCTCAACTCTATCGGTTGCTGAACAAATGCATCTTCCCCGTGCCAAAGAATAAGCGAGGTCAAGGTGTCGAAGTTGAGAATCGGAATTGTGAGCTGATCCCACTCTCCGATTCGCTTTATGTCGGTCGCTAAAACTCGAAGAGCTGCACACTTTCCTTGCCTGACATCTACAATCGCAAAGAAGGTTATCTCTACAGCGTCATACGTGTCACCAGCCTTTTTCTCATCGGCGAAATCAAAGTCTTTCTGGACTTTTCCGACAGAAAAATCTCCGAGAATTCGATCTAGTCGAAAGGTGCGCTTTTCCTGAATGGCTTGATCGACTCCGGATAGGTACCAGAATCCATTGTTACTTTTGAGTCCGGTTGGAACTATTTCTCGCACTTCGCGTTGCAACTCAGCATTGAGATAGGTGAACTCCAGTATTCGGTGCTCTGCAATGGCGCGCGTAATTGATGCAATCTCTGGTCCGGCATCTGGCAGAACAGGTGCGATACCGGGTAGATCTAACTCATCAATAGGAATCCCGAGGGATGCCAGTTTGACGAATGCACTCTGTGCCGCGCTACTCAGTGAGGCGCCCTGCCATGCCGATGAAGCTAGTGAAAGAAGCGATATTTCTAACGGAGAAACTTCTCCTAGATTCAATTCGTAACTTTCACGCTTTATCCGGTAACCAGATTCATCGTTGAAAAGCGGATCAAAAGAGCCAACTTCGATCTCAATTCCTAGGGAACGCAAATCATCCTTATCTCGCTCAAACATTCGCTCCTTAGATTCATGGTTTCCCTCATAACCATCAACGGAGTGAAAAATCTCGGATTTAGTCAGATATCGTTTCGTAGCTAGCAGCGCGATCGTTAAATTAACTAACCGCTCACTCTTCCGCGACACCGTACGCACCCTTTGCTGGACGTCGGCGACGAGGAAGTACATCAACTCCAGGGGCCATTCTCCTGCTGTAAATCAGAAAACCGGTGTGACCGATCATCCGCTGCTGTGGACGCACTGCCAGGCCTTCATGGTGCCAACCGCGCACGATAGTCTCAGAACTTTCAGGTTCAGTGAAATGTCCATCCTCCTTAATCGCTTCGGCGGTTGCAGATAGTTGCGTCGTGGTTGCGACGTAGGCGAGCAAGACTCCTCCGGGACGGAGCACCTCCGCGGCCTTTGTTAAACATTCCCATGGGGCGAGCATGTCTAGCACTACTCGATCAAACTGTTGATCAAAGGTCTGGTCTTGCAGAGAACCTACTTTCAATTTCCAATTCGCAGGGCGGGATCCAAAGTAGTTCTCAACATTTGCGCTGGCATTTTCTGCGAAATCACTCCTTCTTTCAATTGAGTGAACCAAACCTTCGGGACCAACGGCGCGCAAGAGTGAGAGAGTTAACGCTCCACTTCCCACACCGGCTTCTAAAACTCTCGCGCCTGGGTAGATATCTGCGACTCCAACGATCATGGCGGAATCCTTTGGATAAACAATCGTTGCACCACGAGGCATAGATAAAACGTAATCAGCGAGTAATGGAATGAAGGCGGTGAATTTAAGTCCGGCAGTGGTGCTTACTACTGAACCTTCTGGTAATCCCACTAAATCATCATGATTAATCCAACCTTTATGGGTATGCCACTCTTTACCCGGAGTGATGGTGAAGCTGTATAGCTTTCCCTTTGGATCAGTGAGTTGGACGCGATCGCCAATCTGGAAAAAACCGGGTGTAGACACAGGTGAATCCTAGGTGAAACCCCCCTGGTTTCGTCACCCTATCCATGTATCGTGGGCGCAATGGAGCAATTGCGTTTATCACCAAGTCGCATCAATGACTTCACCAATTGCCCGCAACTCTATAAATATAGGGCTATCGATCAACTTCCCGAACCACCAAGTATCGACGCTGAACGTGGGAAATTGATCCACTCTGTTTTAGAGGACCTCTTTGAATTACCTGCCCAGGAACGTACTCTGGAATCTGCCAAAGATGCTCTTCCGATACGTTGGCAATCTGCTCTTGCTAGCAATCCACAACTATCAACGCTCGTCCTTGATGAAAAGGAATGGCTCGATCGCGCCACCTCATTACTTCATAATTATTTTCAACTAGAGCAGCCCCACACATTTGAGTCCACATATCGCGAGCTACATCTTGAGCGCAACCTAAGTGATGAGATGTATCTCCATGGATATGTCGATCGCATTGATATCGCTCCAACCGGTGAAGTCAGAATCGTGGACTATAAAACCGGAAAAGCGCCAAAGCCAGGTTGGGAAGAGAAGGCTCTCTTCCAATTGAGAGTATATGCGCTTCTGTATTGGCAGAATGAGGGCGTTCTACCGACTCTACTTCAGTTGGTTTATCTGGGTGACACCCAACTGGTAAAGAGCTCACCGAGTGAAGCGCAACTGTTAGCAACAGAACGGATTTTGAAGAATATTGGTTCAGAAATACTTACTGCTATAGATACCGGCCACTTTCCTGCGAAGAAATCTCGCCTCTGTGATTGGTGCTTCTTCAAGACTATATGCCCAGCTCATCAGTAATTGCGAACACTCCATGTATCAATTCGCGTTGAAGTACTTTGCTTCCGGATGATGCACGATGATTGCCGATGTAGATTGTTCTGGATGTAATTGAAATTCTTCGGATAGCGTCACGCCAATACGTTCAGGTTCAAGTAAGGCGCAGAGCTCTGTCTGTTGCTCTATATCAGGGCATGCGGGATAGCCAAATGAGTAACGTGATCCGCGATAGCCCTGGTCGAGAATGCCTTGAATGTCGCTGGCGTCATCTCCCCGTACTGACATCTCCTCGCGAATGCGTGCGTGCCAGTGCTCGGCCAACGCCTCTGTCAGTTGTACAGATAGACCGTGGAGCTCTAAGTATTCACGATATGCGTTTGCGGCAAAAAGTTCGTTGGCGGCTTTACTTACAGTATTTCCCATTGTTACGACGTGGAAGGCAACGACATCAGTCTTGCCTGACTCTCGAGAGGCGAAGAAATCAGAGATGCAAAGTCTGCGATCTCTGGATTGGCGTGGGAATGAGAACCGCAATCTCTCTTGGCCCTTGTCGGGACCTTCGTGGTGCAAGATGACAAGATCATTACCTTCTGAGACACATGGGAAGTATCCGTAGACAACTGCTGCTTCCAACCAACCTTGTGATTGCGCTTCGTTTAGCAACCTGCGCAGTCGAGGTCTACCTTCGCTCTCTGCCATCGCCTCATACTCGCCACGAGCACCCTTCAAGCCCCACTGCCCCATAAAGAGAGCGCGTTCATCGAGCATTCCCACATAATCAGCGAGCGGTATGCCTTTTACGATTCTTGATCCGAAGAAGGGAACCGTTGGTATATCAATATCTATTGCTACATCACTGCGCCGCGTGTCGATGACCGTATCTTCTTCCTGACGCGCGACAGTTTTTACGCGTCGCTCACGAAGTGCGGGAAGAGCAGCGCCTTCCTCTCCACGTTTTACAGCCATGATTGCATCCATGAGTCGGAGACCTTCGAAGGCATCACGCGCGTAACGGACTTCGCCAGGAAATTGGTTAGCTAAATCTTGTTCGACAAATGCGCGTGTGAGTGCTGCGCCACCTAGAACTATCGGCCACTTCTGATCGAGTCCACGTGCCGTTAACTCTTCAAGATTCTCCTTCATGATGACTGTGGACTTGACTAGCAGTCCTGACATGCCAATCGCATCTACGTCATTCTCTTGTGCAGCATCGATAATTTGATTAATAGTCTGCTTAATCCCAATGTTAACGACTTGATAGCCATTATTGGAAAGAATGATGTCAACCAAATTTTTTCCAATATCGTGAACATCCCCCTTCACAGTGGCAAGAAGAATTCGACCACGCCCCGCATCGCTAGTTTTTTCCATGTGAGGCTCAAGATATGCAACCGCGGATTTCATTACTTCAGCGCTTTGAAGAACGAAAGGAAGTTGCATCTCACCTTTTCCGAAAAGCTCCCCAACTACTTTCATGCCTTCTAGTAGATGGTCATTGATGATTGTTAGTGGCTTAATACCTTCAGACATTGCTGAATCTAAATCATCGGTGAGTCCGACTTTCTCACCATCAATAATTCTTCGCTCTAGGCGCTCTTTGAGAGGAAGCGCAGCTAATTCAGAGGCGCGAATGTTGCGGGAAGCAGCTAATTCGACGCCCTCAAAGAGTTGAAGAAACTCGCTCAGTGGGTCATATACGCAATTATCTCCCTCGAAAACTCGACGGTCATATATGAGATCAAGTGCGACTTCTCTTTGACGATCCTCAATTCTCGCCATTGGCGTTATCTTCGATGGATGAACAATTGCTGAGTCCAAACCTGCCTGAACACATTCGTGCAAGAAGACTGAATTGAGTACAACGCGTGCCGCAGGGTTTAAGCCAAATGAAACATTGCTGACTCCGAGAGTTGTTTGAACCTGTGGATATTCCTCTTTGAGAGTTCGAATTGCGCTTATCGTCTCGAGTCCATCTCGACGTGTCTCTTCTTGCCCCGTCGCGATAGGAAAAGTCAGGGTGTCAATCAAGATGTCCCCTACGTGTACACCCCAATTTTCGGTGAGATCTTTGATTAATCGTCGAGCGACTCGCAATTTCCATTCTGCGGTGCGAGCTTGTCCTTCTTCATCAATTGTCAGAGCTACAACGGAGGCGCCATGCTCTTTAACTAGCGGCATAATTCGTGAAAAACGGGAAGTAGGACCATCACCGTCTTCATAGTTGACTGAGTTGATAACGCAACGTCCACCTAAGGCTTCTAACCCTGCCTTGAGTACAGCCGGCTCGGTAGAGTCCAACACAATGGGAAGTGTTGATGAGGTGGCAAATCGAGATGCGATCTCAGTCATATCACGTACGCCGTCGCGACCTACGTAGTCGACCGATAGATCGAGCATATGTGCCCCATCTCGAATCTGATCACGGGCGATTTCAACGCAGGTCGCCCAATCTTCTGCAACTAGAGCGTCACGAAATGCGCGAGAACCATTTGCGTTGGTTCGCTCACCTATCGCTAAATACGTTCTATCTTGTCTAAAGGGAACATACTGATAGAGAGAAGAAGCGCCAGGCTCTATCTCTATTGTGCGCTCCTTTACTGCATGACCATTCAATCGTTTCACCACGGCTTCTAGGTGCGCGGGTGTCGTGCCGCAACAACCTCCAATGAGGGTGATGCCATATTCATTCACAAAGGTTTCTAACGCTGTTGCTAACTCTTCAGGGCCGAGTGGATACTCAGCGCCTTTCGGACCAAGGATGGGAAGGCCGGCATTTGGCATGACCGATATAGCGGCGTGCGAGTTCTTCGATAGATAGCGTAGATGCTCCGACATTTCAGTCGGCCCTGTTGCGCAGTTGAGACCGATCAGATCTATGTTCAGTGGCTCTAGCGCATTAAGAGCAGCGCCAATCTCGGATCCAAGCAACATAGTTCCTGTGGTTTCAACGGTTACTTGTGCAATCAGAACGACGTCGCGAGCTGATTCGGTAATCGCTTGGCGGGCTCCGTTGACTGCCGCCTTCGCTTGCAGCAGGTCCTGGGTTGTTTCTACAAGCAGTGCATCACAACCAGAATCGACAAGACCTTTAGAGGCCGTGTAATAGGCCTCCTTCAACTTTTGGTATGTGGTGTGTCCAAGACTCGGTAACTTTGTCCCTGGCCCGAGAGAACCGAGAACGAAACGAGGCTTATCGGGAGTGCTGAAGCTGTCCGCTGCTTCACGCGCAATCTTTCCGCCTGCGAAGGCGAGCTCATAAATACGATCTTCAATTCCATACTCTGCCAGATTGGCCCAATTGGCACCAAAGGTATTGGTTTCAATGGCATCTACTCCAACAGATAGATAGGCATCGTGTACCGACCTAACCAAGTCCGGTCTCGTTACATTGAGAATTTCGTTGCAACCTTCATGGTTTTGAAAATCTTCGAGCGTGGGATCAGCAGCTTGCAGCATCGTTCCCATTGCGCCGTCAGCAATCACGGTGCGCTGCGCCAAAGCGCTGCGGAGCAGGCTAGGTTTCGATGGGCTTCTGCTCGTCACATTGCGCAGGTTACCCTAAGGTATTGATATGGAGATTCTTCAAATTCCGCAATTGCGCTCGCCAGTGATGGTTATCGCATTTTCTGGATGGAATGACGCGGGCGAGGCCGCAACAGGAGCTACTTCACATCTCTTGGGCTGCTGGACTGAACCTCAATATGACGTTGTTCCAGAGTTGATTGCAGAAGTAGATCCGGAAGAGTTTTACGACTTTCAAGTGAATCGACCTACTGTCTTTGTAGATGATTCAAGCGTGAGAAGTTTGACTTGGCCGGGCACTTCAGTATTTGCACTCGCTACTCCATCTCTCCCCCACGATTTCATCGTTGTAAAAGGTGTAGAGCCATCTATGAAATGGAAAACCTTTACTTCTGACCTGTTGGATTTAGCCGATGATTGTGAAGTGGACCTAATTATTTCCATGGGCGCCATGCTGGCCGATACTCCGCACAGCCGTCCTATCACCGTGAGCGGCAGCGGAGCTCATCCAGATATCGCAAAGAGGCTTGGAGTGGAAATCAGCAGATATGAAGGGCCGACAGGAATTCTTGGCGTGATTCAAGATTCATGTCTTCGACGTGGGCTAGATGCAATCTCTTTATGGGCTGCGATTCCTCATTATGCATCGAACTCACCATCGCCTAAAGCGTCACTTGCTTTGATTAATGCACTAGAAGATTTTCTGGAAATCTCAATTCCACAAGGTTCACTTCCAGCGGAAGCTCATGAATGGGAGAGCGAAGTTACCGCACTTGCAAAGGAAGATTCAGATGTGGCTGAATACGTAAAAGCTCTTGAAGAAAGTAAGGATGCAGTTGACATTCCAGAGGCGACAGGTGAATCGATTGCCCGAGAGCTTGAGAGATTTCTAAGGCGCCAGAACGAAAAATAGTTCTACAGAGCGATTCCCAGAAGTGAATCGATAGCACGCGATAATTCACCTGCGTTTCCACCTACAGACCCTGACTCAGTCTCTTTCATCCAGCGGTCAATAATCTCTAGCGCGCCTTTGGTGTTGAGATTGGAAGCTAGAGCGTCGATTAATCCTTGAATGACCGAGTCGGTGGGAGCAACGTCTAACCTAGAAAGATTGAGTTGCAGCCGTTCAATTGATTTAGTTGCCCCAGCCAAGAGTGAATCGTTCCACATCGTATCGTCGTGATGATCTCTATTAAGAAGTGCCCAGCGAATCGCCATAGGTTGGATTCCTTGTGCAATCAACTTAGATACGAAGACCAAATTGCCACGAGATTTGCTCATCTTTTCGCCATCTAAACCAATCATTCCAGTGTGCAGGTAATGTCGTGCGAATTTTCTCCCCGTCATTACTGAACTCTGAGATGCGGACATCTCGTGATGCGGAAAGATCAGATCAGACCCACCCCCTTGGATATCCAAAGAGAATTCGGCTTCGTCATCCGGTTTTAAATACTTGAGAGCAATGGCGCTACATTCAATATGCCATCCAGGGCGACCAGCCCCAAATTCACTTGGCCATGTGGGTTGCCACGGTTTGGAGGTCAGCCAGATCAGCGCATCAAGAGGGTTCTCTTTTCCGACTTTGTCAGGGTCTCCTCCACGTTCGGCAAAAATGCGTAGCGCTTCTGATTCGGCTAGGTGCGAGAGAGTGCCGAAATCCGGGTCGGTATGAACTCGAAAATATTTATCGCCACCGACTTCATATGTTGAATTTGCGAAATCCAATCGCTTTACGGCTTCGAGAATTGCAGACATGTCGTCAACAACTCCGATGTAGTGATCAGGTGGGATGATATGCAAATCGCTCATATCGCCGCGGAAGAGATCAATCTGGGACTTTGCCAGCTCTTGCCAGTCAACGCCATCTCGCTCAGCCCGTTCCAAAAGCGGGTCGTCAATATCGGTAACATTTTGGACGTATCGCACCGCAGAACCTGTCGCCTTGAGATATCTAATGACGATATCGAATGTCAGATAGGTTGCGGCATGACCGAGGTGTGTTGCATCGTAGGGAGTTATCCCACAGACATAAATTCGATATAGATCTTGTTTTGGTACCTCTTGAAGAGATCCCGTCGCCGTGTCAAAGATTGAAAGGTTCGGGAACTTGAATTGTGAAGGGAGTTCGGGAATATAGACCGTCGGCCACGAACGCATACACAAACCTTACTTCAGAAAGGAGGCCAAGGCACTGCAGGCCAATCTTGGCTAGGGACCGGGAAAGATTTGATTGAAAGCAGCCGTTCGATCCGAGATAGCAAGGCTCGATATTCATTGGCTGTGATTAGATTGGCAATCTGAGTATCGCGCTTGTCCAGCTTTGCATAAAGAGATTGCAATTGCGCCAATTCATCTTCTTGAAAGGGCGTGCTTGCCCATTGCCATAGCACGGTACGCAATTTATCTTCCTCGTGAAAAGTAACACCATGGTCACATCCAAAGACTTCTCCATCCTCTGTCGGAAGAATGTGTCCGATCTTGCGATCTGTGTTATTTACTACCGCATCAAATAAGGCAATCTTTCGTAATCTGGCATCATCGAGCCGATAGAACGTCGCCAGATCTATGGAATTATCAATCTCAATCCATTCCTGAACCATTCCTGGTCCGAAAGGACCGTCCGCGAGAACAGTCCTTGGTACGACGCCCCAGCCTGCCAATTCAGAGACCAGGTAGCTTGCATATTCTCGTGAGGCTAAATTTCCATCTGCAAAATCCCACAGAGGTCTTTCACCTGCTATGGGTTTATAAATTATTGAAACTTCTTTTCCGTTATAGAGCGACGTTCCAAAGAGAGTCGCATTGGAGGCGTCCACCAATCGACCCGATACTGAAATTTCCCCATGCTGGAGATGTTCTTCAAGGTCTTGGGAATTACCGTTCACCGACGGTATCCATTCGCGCGAGGACAGAGATGACCTCCCGGATCGATAGGCCCACCGCAGAATGGACATGGTGCGCGCCCGGCGTTAACCACCGAAACGCTCCTCTTTGAAAATTTCTCTGCTTCGGAAGGAGTGATGAGTACTCTGACAATATCTTGATCGCTAGAGAGATCATCTACATCAATAAATTCAGGCTCGATCGAATTGCCTTCAGCGATGGCTTGAAAATCAATTTGTATGAGAGATCTAGAAGCATCAAATGCCAGCCCAATAATGCCAACCCGAAACTCCTCTTCGATCGGGGTTTCCAAAGGTGAATCATCCCGAGGCAGGTTATTGATGACAATCGTAGGATCGCTCTGACGAATCTCTTTGACCATATATACAAGTCGCTCAGCCAGAGCTTGAACTTGTCCCTTTTCAAGTGAAACCGAAATCAGACGGGTTCGATCCTTGGCTTGTATGAAGAAGGTGCGCTCTCCTGGTTGGCCAACCGTCCCAACTACGAATCTTTCGGGCTCTTCGAAGAGCAGGATGCGAGGGCTCATTTTTTGCCCGCACGAGGAAGACCAGATCCTCCACCAAGGAGAGCCCTTCCAATCTTCTTCTTCGTTAGGAGCGGTGCAATACATGTCGTAGTGTCGCTATAGGTCAGCAACCTGCCTTGCGACCCGTCAAAGTCGATCACCGTGAGCGATGCTGGGTTGATTATTAAGTTTTGAAATGAATCTAAAGGCAATCCAACCAATGAAGCAACAACTGACTTGATGACATCACCGTGACTGACAAAGAGAAAGTTTCCAGTCTTCTTGTGTTGATGCGATTCTTGTACAGAACGTAAAGCCCTTTGCTGGACGTTCTTCATCTTCTCTCCTGCTGGAAAAGTAACTTTGCTGGGTTTCTCTTGTACTGTCTTCCATAGCGTCTCTTTGGAAAGACGGGATAGCTTTCGGCCACTCCATTGCCCGTAATCAACTTCATTAAGATTGTCATCGATTTGGTAGAGACCAAAACCTTGAGAATATTGGGATTTAAGCCAAGGCTCTATCGTGAGGGCGCAACGCTCCAAAGGACTTACTCGGATTTGCTCGAAGTTACTCTCCCCCAATCTTTCGATCAGGTTGAGCGATTGCTCCACTCCCTTTTGCGTCAGTGTAATTCCAGGAATGCGACCCGAGAGAATTCCTTTTTCATTAGCAGTTGAATGCGCATGCCGAAGAAACACGAGGCGACTCATAGCACCAAGATTAGCCTTGATTGTTGCTAAGGTCTCGCTCATGGAAATGCGCAGAGCGGGTAAGAGCGGACTATCAATCTCTCGCCTGGGTCTAGGCACGATGACATGGGGTCGAGATACAGATACTCATGAGGCGGCCGATCAATGTCGCGCCTATATCGAAGCCGGAGGTAACTTTCTCGATACCTCCTCTACATATGGAGACGGAGATAGTGAGCGCGTTATAGGTGGCCTAATAGGTACTCTCTTTCAGAGAGACGAAGTTGCAATTGCCACTAAAGCGGGGGCTACTTTTCCCAATGGAGTCAAGACCATAAACAACTCGCGTCAGGCGCTGATTACCGAATTGGACCGATCGCTCTCACGGCTGCAAACCGATTACGTAGACCTGTGGCAGATTCATTCATGGGATTTCGAAACTCCACTAGATGACACATTATCCGCCTTAGATTATGCATATTCTTCCGGGAAGGCGCGCTATGTAGGAATTTGTAACTTCTCTGGATGGCAAACTGCCCGAGCATTTACGCTTCAAGAAAGCAATTCTGCAAAAGCTCCAATAACATCCATACAGATTGAATATTCACTCCTTAACCGTTGCATTGAAGAAGAAATCATTCCTTGTGCTGATGAAATGGATATAGGAATTCTCGCCTGGGCGCCTCTAGGGCGAGGAGTCTTAACAGGTAAATATAGGAAGGGAATTCCTATTGATTCGCGGGCTGCTGCTCCTCACTTTGTAAAACATGTTGAGCCCTACTTGGACGAACGAAGTTCGCGCATAGTTGAGGCTGTGTGCGCGGCCGCCGAAGGCTTGGGATTCTCGCCTCTCGAGGTGGCGCTGGCGTGGGTTCGCGATACGCCAGGTATTACCTCCTCGATTATTGGAGCACGCACGGGTGCTCAGTTACGTGGCGCCTTGAAGAGCGAGGAAATAACGCTCCCCGATGTTGTTCGTCAGGCGCTTGACGAAATCTCGCGCTAACAGTTTTCGAGGAAGTCCTCTAAAACTCGTACTCCAAATTCAAGACCACTAATCGGTACTCGTTCATCAACTCCATGAAATAGAGCCATAAAATCCAAGTCTGCAGGTAGCTTGAGTGGGCTAAAGCCGTAACCAATAATTCCTAACTCAGAGAGCGCCTTATTGTCTGTGCCCCCACTCATCAAATATGGGACGGGAATCCCGTCTGGATCAAAACGTTTGATTGCAGCACACATGGCCTCTACAAGGTCACCCTCGAAATCAATTTCCAACGCGATATCACGAGAGATTGTCTCGATAGTAATGTCGGGACCGATTATTTCCCGGATGGTTTCATTTAACTCATCTTCATATCCAGGCAGAAAACGACCATCTATAACTGCACTCGCACTTCCAGGGATTACATTTGCCTTGTATCCCGCCTCAAGCATCGTCGGATTCGCCGTATTTTGAAGAGTCGCTCCGATCATTCGTTCAGTTGGGCCTATCTCTGCAAGCAAGGGTCTGAGATCTGATTCGTCGTAACGTTTACCAGTTGCTTCGGCTATCTTTGAGAAAAGAATCTTTACGGTTCGGGTGTATCTCTGTGGCCATTGGTAGCGACCGATTTTTGCAACCGCCTCAGTCAATGTTGTGAGCGCGTTTTCTGGGTTCATCATGGAACCATGTCCAGCGCGACCTTGAGCGGTAAGCCGCATCCAGTGGATACCTTTTTGAGCAGCTTCGACGAAGTACAACCGTTTACCACCAGTGACGGTAACCGAAAACCCACCAACCTCAGAGATTGCTTCGCTGCAACCAGCAAATACCTCGGGATGCTCGGATGCCATCCAACGCGATCCGAAAGTCATACCAGCTTCTTCATCCGCAAAGAAAGCCAAGACAATATCTCTTGGTGGCTTATATCCAGTCTTAGCCCACTTACGTACGATGGCAAGAATCATGGCATCCATATTCTTCATATCTACCGCACCACGTCCCCAGATCATGCCATCGCGAATCTCGGCTGCAAAAGGATCGACTGACCAATCTTGCGCATTCGCGGGAACAACATCTATATGTCCGTGCACAACTAATCCAGGTCTAGAGCGATCACGTCCTTCTAAGCGCGCTATGACATTGCAACGATTTGGTGCCGATTCATAAATCTGAGAGGAAATACCAACTTCTCGTAGAGATGCGACGATGTATTCAGCTACCGCTTTCTCGTCTCCTTTTCCTTCACCGTAGTTGATGGAGGGAATGCGAATAAGTTCCTGACAAATCTTCACTACTTCGCTATCGAGATTCATGGCGCAATTCTGCCGTGAAAAGTATGAAATACATGCTCTTTTGCGTGCCAGCGTTGGCGTTGCTATCGTTACCCAGTTATTTCAGCCCAAACGCGTAGGATGTCTCTTACAGCGAGCGGGTACTCGTCCGGGTGGCGGAATTGGCAGACGCGCTAGCTTGAGGTGCTAGTGCCCGCAAGGGCTTCGGGGTTCAAGTCCCCGTTCGGACACAGTTTGGTGGGTTTACTGATGGTGAGATCACTCGCATGAATCTGAAAAGCGCACTCTCCCTAATTCGCGAAGTTCCGGATTTTCCTCAACCAGGAGTTCTATTTCGTGACATCACTCCATTGTTGTACGACGCACAAGGCTTTTCTACCGTCGTAGATGAGCTCTGCAAACTTGCTGAGGGCGCATCAACTTTTGCTGGGATCGAGGCACGTGGATTTATCTTCGCTAGCGCAATGGCAGTGCGATCATCGGCAGGATTTGTTCCGATTAGAAAAGGTGGCAAACTTCCATCTGCAGTCTATTCCGAGAGTTATTCTCTCGAATATGGTGAGGCAATTTTAGAGATACATCAGGATTCACTTTCGGGATCTGCCTCAATTGTGATTGTTGACGATGTTCTAGCTACCGGAGGCACCTTAGAGGCCGCCATAAAACTTGTGGAACGCGCAGGAGGAAATGTAGTAGCAGTAGTTTCACTCATCGAAATTTCAGCTCTAGAGGGTCGAGACCGTCTGATGAAATCTTTCCCGAAACTGAGAATCGATTCATTGTTAACGACATGAAACGAATCCCGCAAATTCAGGCGCTGAGAGCAGTTGCCGCTCTCTTGGTGGTTGCCTATCATGCCAAATTGACGCCCGGTGGGTATATCGGAGTGGATATCTTCTACGTAATTTCAGGATATCTCATTACTGGATTGTTACTCCGTGAACTCGAATCAACGGGAACGTTGAGATTGAAGGCCTTCTATCTTCGACGCATAAAGCGTTTGCTGCCAACTTCATTTTTTGTGCTGATTGTTACGGCAATTGCAGCGTGGGCGCTTTACCCATCCACACTAAGACCAAGTCTTGGAAAAGATATAGCAGCTGCTGCGGCTTACGTTTCAAATTACTTATTCGCTCTCTGGCAGATGGATTATCAGAATCTCAACGCTACTCCACCTGTGGTCATCCACTATTGGTCACTCGCGGTTGAAGAGCAGTTCTATCTCTTCTGGCCATTTATCATTCTTGCACTCTTTCGTTACGGTTCAAGAAGAGCTGTACTACTTGGGGTTAGCGCAATCACTTCGTTCTCATTTCTACTTAGCCTTTATCTCACCGCTCGCGAACCAATTTGGTCTTTCTACTCGCTGCCTACACGTGCATGGGAACTTGGACTTGGAGCGCTCCTCTTGTTCATTCCTAAGAAAATTAGGTTTAGTTCCAACTATGCATGGATTGCACTGGCTTTATTGACGTACGGAACTTTTGCTTACACCGATTCAACTCCATTCCCAGGAACAGCAGCGCTGATTCCAGTTATCGGAACTTCGTTCGCTATTGCTTGTGCCAATAATTGGCCCAAGTTTTTGGATTCGATCGGAAATACCCGAATAGTTCAGTGGCTGGGCGAGATTTCTTATCCGCTCTACTTGTGGCACTGGCCCGTTCTTGTAATTCCATCCGTTACATGGGGACGATCTCTAACTCACCTCGAGATATTCCTTTGCGTATTAGCGACTCTGATATTGGCAGATCTCACTCATCGCTTTATCGAGGATCCAATTCGATACTCGAAACCCCAATCCAAAACAATCGTTCAAGGTGGCGCTCTGGCTACAGCGCTTTCACTCGCGCTTGGAACTGTGATCTACTTTTCATGGAATGACCGCATCAAGCTAGATGACGGAACTTCCTTTTCAGTCTCGGAAGTTACAAAGAGACCAATTATTTACGACGATGGGTGTCACGTAAACAATGGGGAGACTCAGTCCCCCGATTGCACCTACGGCGAAAGAGGCGCCAAACGCAAAGTAGTTCTCTTTGGAGATTCGCACGCTGCCCAGTGGTTTCCAGCCTTAGAAGAGATTGCAAAGAAAGAGAACTTTGAGTTGATATCTCTTACGAAGTCAGCTTGTCCAGGTCCTGCCGTGTTGAAGATTGACTCAGGTGAGTATAAGAACGCTGACTGTTTTGCTTGGCGTGAGAATTCACTTAGAAGAATTGCAGAACTAAAGCCTTACGCAGTAATTCTCTCCGGATTTCAACATTTTCAGATTCCAAATGGATATTCATCACGTCGTGAATGGTGGCAAGAGGGTCAGAGAAAGACCTTCAAGGCACTTCAAGGACATGCACGGCACATTATCTATCTGACAGATACTCCACATCCAGAGCAAGACATTCCAAACTGCTTAGCCGGCGGCGTGATTGCACAATGTAACGACACTAAACCGTCTGAACCGATCTCCATTCCAGGATTGAAAAGTATAAATCCGACCTCTTGGTTATGTGATGGAGAATGTAAGAGCGTGATCAACGGGATTGTTGCCTATCGAGATGGATCCCATATTTCACGCCTGATGAGTGCATCTCTTGCAGCAAAATTGCAAGTGGCGCTGCAGCGCGTGGGAGTTCTCTGAATCCCACTTGGTGTTGAAGTGTTGAAGGAGCAAATTTCTCCGAAAAGTGGCACTATTCCCCTCGTGGCTGAACTTGTCTATTACTGCGGAACAATGGATAGCGGAAAGTCCACACTTGCTTTGCAGACTGCACACAACCACAAGAGCCGAGGTCGTTCCGGATTGATTTTCACCAGCAAGGATCGAGCTGGCGCTGGTGTTATTAGCTCTCGCCTCGGTTTGCAGTCTGAAGCCATTGAAGTAGAGGTTGAACTGGATATCCATAAGCTCGTTGTTGAACGACTCTCCATGGGTGATCGGATCGATTACATCATTTGTGACGAAGCGCAGTTCTATGCGCCGATTCAAATTGATCAGCTAGCAAAGATTGTGGATGGATTGGGCATAGATGTCTATGCATTCGGGATTCTTGCGGATTTTCGAACGAAGTTATTCCCTGGTTCTGCGCGTCTTGTAGAGCTAGCTGATCGAGTAAACACTCTTCAAGTTGAGGCTCTCTGTTGGTGTGGTTCACGCGCAACACACAATGCCAGAACCGTTAACGGAGTCATGGTCACTGAAGGTGAGCAAGTTGTAGTTGGTGACGTTGGCAAAAGCGATGAAATTGCATACGAAGTCCTATGTCGCCGCCACCATATGAGACAAGTAACTGCTCGTTCCTCACGAGCTGGGCATGTATCCACCGACCCGCTCCCGTTTTCAGATTCAAGTACACTTTAATTTTCACAGGCGACAACAAGGCAAAAGACGCGGGGAGATAGAGACAATGGCTTCAAATACAAAGGGTTACGCAGCGCTGACAGCAAAAGCAGAGTTGGTCCCATTTGAGTTCAATCGACGCGAATTAGGGGCTCATGATGTCGCACTCGATGTGCTCTTCGCTGGAATATGCCACTCTGATATCCATCAAGTCCGTGAAGAATGGGGTCCGGCCCTATTTCCAATGGTGCCAGGACATGAGATTGCTGGGGTTGTCACAAAAGTTGGGTCCTCCGTCACCAAATTTAAGGTCGGCGACAAAATTGGCGTGGGCGTCTTCGTTGATTCATGTCGTACGTGTAGTTCATGCAAACGTGGGCTTCAGCAATATTGTCTTGAAGGAATGACTGGTACTTACAATGGCCTAGAACGTGATGGCGTTACCCCTGCAATGGGCGGATATTGCAACTACTTTGTCATTAACGAGGATTACGCTGTTCATATTCCAGATAATCTGCCACTGGAAGGTGTGGCGCCTTTGATGTGTGCTGGAATCACGCTGTATTCGCCAATCAAACATTGGGGAGTTGGTCCTGGCAAAAAAGTGGCGGTAATGGGTCTAGGTGGATTGGGCCATATGGGAGTGAAATTTGCAGCAGCGCTCGGGGCTGAGGTAACTGTGCTTTCACACTCCCCCAAGAAGAAAAATGACGCTCTCAATATGGGCGCTCATCATTTTGTTGATACGAGTTCTGAGGGTGCTTTTGAGAAGGTAACAGGAAGCTTCGATGTAATTCTGAATACCGTAAGCGCTGAGCTAGATATAAATCAGTACCTAAATCTCCTTAAATTGGATGGAACCCTTGTTGTGATTGGACTACCTGGAAAGCCTTATGCAGTCCATGTGGGTTCACTCTTAAGCGGACGACGTTCTATCGGAGGTTCGATGATTGGTGGAATTCCAGAGCTCCAAGAGATGCTTGATTTCTGTGGCGAAAAGTCAATCGTCAGCGATGTTGAAGTGATTAGCGCTGACTACATCAATACCGCTTATGAGCGTACAGTGGCAAGTGATGTTAAATATCGTTTCGTAATCGATGCCAAAACTTTCTAGCAGAGATAGTTTCTAAGCCAAGAGCGAGACAATCACTGGGGCAATTACCAAGGCAGGTAACAGGTTAGCCACAGCGATCTTCTTGATATTGAGAAGTCGGAGTGCGATGCCAACTAGCATCAAGCCTCCGGTTATCGTCATCGCATCGATCTGGGTCTCTGTCAGAATTTTGCCGAGAAACAGACCGGTGACGGTCCAAAACACTTGGTAGATACCTACTGGAATCGCAGATGCTGCTACTCCCCAACCCAAGGTGGAGGCAAAGGCCATTGAAGCGAAGAAATCCAACGATGATTTCAGAACCAGTTGATCTATCCCTTGTGACATTCCATCACTAACGCTGCCAAGTATCGCGAGTGGTCCTATGACGAAAAGTAGAGATGCCGAGACAAACCCCTCGACAAAGGGGCTCTCAGCTGAAGCCCGAAATTTCTTGCGGAGATTTTCACCAAAAGAGTCTAATCGGTCTTCTAAAGAGAGCAACGAACCGATTAACCCTCCCAATAACATCGCGGCAAGAATTGCCAATAGCGATGATCCGTCTGGTAGCGCGTTGATGAACTCGTCCGACCACAAAGGTGTCAGCGCTGATACGGCGCCCAACATCGTTATCAAACCAAGAACATCTGTAATCAAAGTTTGAGATTTCTGAGTCAACTTTGCACCGACGAGGATGCCCAGGGACGAACCAATCAAAATTGCAATGATATTGAGAACGGTTCCAGCACCTACAAAGGTCAGGCTACTTGGCATTAGTCAATTGTATCCCCTTGAAATCTATAGAATTGAGCAATGAATCCCAGGCTCTTTTTTAATCTTTTTAAACCTCACAAAACAGTTCCATGGACTCCGTGGCGGGCACAAACACGTTGGGATCTCTCGCCTTCTCGCGTTGCAATCCTATTTTTCGGACTAGCAATCTTCGGCTTGGGAGATTCCCTTCTCATACAAGGAGGAATTGGTAACGCTCCTTGGACAGTATTCGCCGAGGGACTTACCTATAAGACTGGAATGAGTATTGGTCTTGCAACTTTTGTTATTAGCGTCGGCGTACTCCTGTTATGGATTCCCTTGAAGGAACGACCTGGTTTTGGAACACTGGCCAATATCGTTATTATCGCTACATTCATTGAAGTTGGCACTCATATTTTTCCAGCGCAGCAATCGTTAGCTATGGGAATTCTTTATGATCTAGTAGGTATTTCTTTAGTTGGGATTGGTTCTGCGCTCTACATCACCTGTGGACTAGGACCTGGTCCACGTGATGGAGCCATGACAGGACTGCATTATCGAACTGGTGTTCGTGTTGGAAGAGTTCGCTTAGGGATTGAGCTCACAGTGCTGGTCATCGGCTTTCTGATGGGTGGAACTGTGGGGTTAGGAACGGCGCTCTTTGCCCTGCTGATTGGTCAATCCGTGGCGATTTCTCTTGGGGTTATCGCGCGTCTGACCCACCAGTAATCCAAGTCTCCTCTAGCCTTCAACTACCTTCCCCCGGTCTGTGAGCCGTCATTTCACACGGGGTCGCAAACACCCCCGTTAACAAAATCAGGAAGGTCGTCATGCTCGATAGTTACTTCAAAATATCTGAACGCGGCTCCACTGTCGGTCGTGAAATTCGTGGCGGACTCGTCACATTCTTCACGATGGCATACATCGTTGCGCTCAATCCGCTCATCATCGGTCTTGCTAAGGATGCAGATGGCAAATACATCGGTGGAGGAGATGCACCTAATCTCGCTCTCGTTGCGGCTATGACCGCGTTGATGGCAGGAGTCCTAACAATCCTCATGGGACTAGTTGGTAATTACCCACTAGCGCTTGCAACAGGACTCGGTCTCAACACATTCGTTGCAGTTGGTATTGCATCTCAGATGACCTGGGCTGACGCCATGGGTCTTGTGGTTCTAGAGGGAATCATCATTACAGTTCTCGTTCTCACTGGATTTCGTACCGCAGTATTTAGAGCTGTTCCAACTCAACTAAAGGTTGCAATCTCCGTTGGTATCGGACTCTTTATTGCTCTCATTGGACTTGTCGATGCAGGTTTCGTTCGTAGAACTTCAGCAGGCCCGGTTCCAGTCACCTTGGGTGATGGTGGAACTCTGGTGGGTTGGCCAATCATCGTTTTCGCTTTTGGGCTCTTCCTGACGATTGCACTTATGGTCAAAAAGACCAAGGGTGCGATTCTTATTGGAATCATCCTTGCCACAGTGGCTGCAGTGATTATCGAGTCGACTCAAAAGATCGGTCCAAACTTCAATGGCGCAACCGGTGAAGTAAATCCAAAGGGCTGGGGCCTCAACGTCCCAGCAGTGCCAAGCGATATCGTGGCGACACCTGATTTCAGCCTGCTCGGTCAATTTAACCTCTTTGGTTCACTTGACCGAATTCCACTCATCACCATGATTCTGCTTGTCTTCACACTCCTACTTTCAGACTTCTTTGACACAGTAGGAACAGTGACAGCAATTGGTCATGAAGCGGGGTTGATCGATAAGGATGGAAACATTCCAAATAACGATCGCATCCTTTTGGTTGACTCGTTAGCAGCAGTTGCCGGTGGAGCAGGAAGTATCTCCTCGAATACCAGCTATATCGAATCAGCGTCAGGTGTTGGAGAAGGTGCTCGTACTGGGCTCGCCTCAGTAGTAACTGGAATCTGCTTCCTATTGACTACCTTCTTAGCTCCACTTGTAGCCATCATTCCTTACGAAGCGGCAACACCTGCACTAGTAATTGTGGGCTTCTTGATGATGACACAGATCAAATCAATAGATTGGGATGATTACGGAATCGCAATCCCTGCATTCTTAACCATCATCTTGATGCCATTTACTTACAATATCTCAGTTGGAATTGGAGCTGGATTTGTTACCCACGTGGTGATCCGCTATATCCAAGGTCGACGCAAGGATGTTCATCCTCTGCTACTTCTAGTTGCAGGGCTATTTATGATCTACTTCTTGACATCGCCAATTAACGCTTGGATTGGCTAAATGAAGTAAATCGCTATCATAAATGGACCCGTACCTATTGGTGCGGGTCCATTTATTTAACAGTCCAATCAATCTGTAGTTGACTGCGATCGTGCAAAATTTGATTAACTCTTGAGAATGGTTTTGAACCGAAGAATCCGCGATAAGCGCTTAATGGGCTGGGATGAGGGCTGCTCACTGAATGAGAGAAATAGCCTGACAGTTCGGCAGCGTTCTTTCCCCATAAAATCGCAACCACACCTCTGCGCCCTAGCTCACTCGCTATGTGATCTGAAATCTTCTGCCATCCCAATTTGGTATGTGATCCTGGGGCACCGAGACGCGTGGTGAGCACTCTGTTCAGTAAGAGCACTCCTTCATTGGCCCAAGAAGTTAAATCTCCGTGGGCGGGTGGGGTCATGTTGAGATCGTCGCCTAGTTCCTGATAGATATTTCTCAGCGACGCAGGAATAACAGAGTTACGTGGCACCGAAAATGCTAGCCCCGTTGCATAACCTGGAGTTGGATATGGATCTTGTCCAAAAATGACTACTTTGACTCTGTTCGCATCCAATTCAAGGGCCTTGAAGATATTTTCATATGTTGGTGCGATTTCTTGATTCGCAACCTCGCTTAAAAGCCGTTTGATCTCCCCCTCAAGGGGTTCGAGGATTTCCTTCCAACTAGAGTGCACGGGCAAAGAAACGAGAACCATCAAAAGTAACATCCATAGGAAGTTCAAAGACTGCAGACATATGTTCTGAAGTAATGACGTCACGGATGGGTCCACTGACAGCTATCTGTCCATCTTTCAAGATCAAAGCATGAGTGGTTCCCATGGGAATCTCCTCTATGTGATGAGTTACCAGGATAGAAGCCGGAGCAGTTGGATCTGCTGCAAAGATTGAGAATCGTTTAAGGAGATCCTCTCTGCCGCCGAGGTCCAGCCCGGCAGCTGGTTCATCCAGAAGAAGCAGTTCTGGGTCTGCCATAAGAGCGCGAGAGATTTGGACACGCTTCCTTTCTCCTTCGCTTAACGTTCCATATTCTCGATCTGCAAGCTCACGGACTCCGAAGGTAGTTAAGAGAGCCACAGCTCTCGATTCATCCCATAAGTCGTAGGCTTCATTCCAACGCCCGAGGACTGCATATGCCGCCGTCAGAACTACGTCACGGACTTTCTCTTCATACGGAATATCTTCTGCTACAAGAGCGCCACAAATCCCGATTCGGGTGCGAAGTTCAAAGAGATCAACTCTTCCCATCGTCTTGTCAAGAATCGATACCGAACCGCTCGTAGGGAAAATTCTTGTCGCCAAAATTTGAATAAGAGTTGATTTTCCAGCGCCGTTTGGTCCAAGAACAACCCAACGCTCTCCCGCTGTGATTGAAAAATTTATGGGACCAAGGATCGTTCGCTGGCCTCTGCGAACTGAGACACCTTCCAACTCCAAAACAACTTGGCCGCTCATAGTGCCTCAAGATATATCTTTCATTGGGAAAATTCGGGAATTCATCACCGCCCGTTAAGTGATTCACGATAACCTCACCCCATGAGCGCTCCAAAGCCGCGATACACGGGACTTATCTTGGTCTCAGGCATCGATTCCCCGGGCATCACCCGTGCCTTATTCGAGACCTTGGCGCCCTTTTCGATTTCCATAGTTGATATTGAACAAGTGGTAATTCGAGATCGTCTCATTCTGACTGTTCTCATTGAGCTCAATCCAAGCCACGCCGCGGCGATTGAAGATGATCTTAACCAGTGCGCGACTGCGTTAAACGTCGACATAGCAACTTCATTTCAGGAGCAAGAAGTTTCGTCTATCGCGGCCAAGTCTGGATTGGTCCATGTGGTCGCGCTCAGCTCTTCTCTCTTGCCGCTGCCAATAGCAGAGATTGCAAGCGCCATAGCAAGTCTTTCAGGAAATATTGAACGAATTCACCGGACAGCAAGTTATCCGGTGACTGCGATCGAATTTACTGTTTCCGGTGTCGATGCCGTCTCATTAAGACAGACGCTAGCGGTTGTCTCGGCAGAACAGGGCGTTGATATCGCTGTCTCGCCTGGCGGATTGATGCGTTGGGCAAAGAAGCTGGTCATCATGGATGTCGACTCAACTTTGATTCAGCAAGAGGTCATTGAGTTGCTTGCTGCCCATGCTGGCTGCCTCGAAGAGGTGCAGGCTATAACTGAATCCGCGATGCGTGGAGAAATTGATTTTGCCCAAAGCTTAAAGTCGCGAGTGAGTTTGCTGCGAGGTTTGCCAGAATCGATATTGGAAAAAGTTCGTGACGAAATCTCTCTTACCCCTGGAGCCCGCACGTTGATTGAAACACTAAAGAAACTGGGCCATAGCGTTGGAGTTGTTTCCGGTGGTTTCACCACTGTTATTGAACCGCTTATTAATGAGCTAGGCATTCATCATTATCGCGCTAATACGCTCGAGGTTGTAGATGGCGTTCTCACGGGTAAGGTCACTGGTGCCATTATCGATCGTGCCGCTAAAGCTACGGCGCTACGCGATTTTGCGGCTCTCGAGGGTGTTGATTTGGAACAGACCATCGCAATCGGAGATGGAGCAAATGATTTAGATATGATCGCCATCGCAGGTATGGGTATCGCTTTTAACGCAAAACCTGCAGTCAAAGCCGCAGCTGATAGTTCTGTGAGCGCCCCGTATCTAGATTCCGTCCTCTATTTATTGGGAATCACCCGCGAAGATATTGAAGCAGCCGGCGGTGTTAGAAAGTAAGATTAAGAAGTACCTATTACAAACGGCAGGCGTGTATATCAGTGACGAGAATCCCACGTGCACCAAGCGCCCACAATCTATCCATGATGTGATTGGTTTCAGATCGTAAAACCATGGCACGCACAGCTACCCAATCCTTTTTCTGCAATGGAGAAATTGTTGGAGATTCCAAGCCTGGAGTGATAGCACAGGCGTCATCGACCTTTTGTGTAGGAATGTCATAATCCAAAAGAACATACTGTCGAGCCGTTACCACACCTTGCAATCTTCTCTTAAGAATCTCGAGGTTTTCGCTCAGGTCTGCACCAGAACGATTTATGAGAACTGCTTCCGAGTGCAGTAAAGGCTCTCCAAAAATCTCAAGTCCAGCTTGTTTTAGGGTATTTCCGGTGCTGACAACATCGGCAATTACATCGGCAACCCCAAGTCGGACACTGCTTTCGACTGCGCCATCCAATCGGACGACCGATGCATCTATAGAAGCTCGTTTCAGAAAATCTTGAACAAGCCCTGGATATGCAGTTGCAACGCGCTTGTTCTGGATCTGGTTGATCGTGAAATCCTTGCCTACCGGTGCTGCAAATCGAAATGTTGATTTACCAAAATCGAGCGAGAGCACCTCGGTAGCGGTAGCGCCTGAATCGATGAGTAGATCACGTCCCGTAATCCCTGCTTCGAGTTCGCCTGTTCCAACATAGATTGCAATATCGCGTGGGCGCAAATAATAGAACTCAACGCTATTTTCAGGATCCATAAGGATTAGATCTCGAGAGTCAGACCGTTGCCGATAACCTGCCTCTTTCAGAATCGAGATGGAAGCATCGGCCAGTGAACCTTTATTTGGTACCGCAATTCTTAACATCACCCTTAGCTCCTCGCGTGAAATCTAGTTATTACAAGTATCGATAGATATCTTGGGGCGTTAACCCACGAGCCAACATCAAAGTTTGAATGTGAAAAAGTAATTGGCTTATCTCTTCAGCAAGTTCCTCGTTACTTTCATGCTCAGCAGCGAGCCAGACTTCGCCCGCCTCTTCCAAAATCTTCTTTCCTATGTGATGAACGCCAGCATCAAGGGCGGCTACTGTCGCAGAACCATCTGGGCGGCTACCAGCTTTATCAGTGAGCTCTTGCCACAGTTCATCAAAGTTCTTCATGGGGTGAGTTTACTGTGAGAGCGCCTTGGCGCGGAGCATATTAATCATCGCTGCTGGATCATCGGCAGAAAAAACTGCACTGCCAGCCACGAAAGTATCGGCTCCTGCATCACGCGCTATCTCAATCGTGTCGAGAGATATTCCTCCATCGACTTGCAACCAAATTGGACGTGAACCGATTTTGGCCCTCACGCTACGCACCTTATCCATCATTTCAACCATAAATTTCTGTCCACCAAAACCTGGCTCAACAGTCATCACCAAGACCATATCAACTAGATCAAAATACTCTTCGTATTGAACTATGGAAGTGCCCGGTTTAAGCGCGATTGCGGCTCGGGCCCCATGCCTCCGTATCTCACTCAATGTAGTGCGAATATCTGCGCACGCTTCCACATGAATGGTGACACTGGAAGAACCTGCCACTGCATACTCAATTGCAATTTTGTCTACGTTGGCAACCATCAGATGTGAATCAACTGGCAGAGGAGCAGCCTCAATGATCCCTGCCGCTTCTGCAAAATTCCATGTCTTATTCGGAACGAAAATGTCATCCATAATATCCAGGTGTAGCAAATCACTTACTTTCGCTATCTTTAATATTTCACTTTGAAGATTCCCTCGATCTGCATTGAGAATACTGGGTGTTATCCGAATATCGCGCGCCACGGCTAGAGCCTATTGCACTTTCTTTTTTAAGAGCGCTAAATACATCGAATCTGTCTCATGAACGCTCGTCCACAATGCAAGGGCCTTATCTCTGATGGCTCCGTGCAAATTTTGTGGGAGGAATGGCGACACGTCCAGCAATTGCAAATCTGGGAAGCGTCGCAGAAGTGCGTTAACTTGGGCCGTTGTCTCTGCGAAATGGGGGCTACACGTTGCATATCCAAAGACTCCACCGGGATTAAGCACGGAAATAGCTCCTTCGGCAAGTTCGGACTGTAATTGAGTTAAGGTGCGCAAATCCTGAAGACTCCTTCTCCAACGCACTTCTGGCCGTCTGCGAAGAGCCCCCAATCCAGTACATGGCACATCAGCAAGAACCGCATCGAACATCTCTCCGCGGTTGGCGATTGTGCGACCATCACCAGTCCACACCGTTGCTCCCTGAACAACATTCTTTACCAAATTGGCTCTTGCATCTGAGACCTCGTTTGCTACGAAAATATCCCCGCGTTCTTTAGTAATACTGGCAAGCAGAGCAGCCTTTCCACCCGGACCAGCGCATAAATCTAAAGTTCGCCTCGCATCTGTAGTTGCCTTCGAAAAGATATGTGCAACTAGTTGAGAACCTTCATCTTGTACGCCAGCCTTTCTATGACGAATCAAATCGATTGCAACGGGGGGAATATCCACCTTTGCCCCATAAGGAGAATAAGTCGTTGCTTCTCCCCCGAGAGCTAAAAGATCTGACTGCGAAGATAGACCTGGCCAAGCAACAAGGGTTGGAAGAGCTGGAGTGTTATTGGCTCTCAATTCGGATTCAACTAGTCCGTGGTCCTTGAGTAGATCGAAATAGGCAGAGATAATCCATTCCGGATGTGAATACAAGATGGATAGTCTGGAAACTGGATCACGAAATTCAAGTGCAGGAGCTATCCACGATTCCAAACTCTGCGAACTCACCTTGCGAAGAATGGCGTTAACGTAAGATGCTTTAGCTTCACCAATGACCTTACGAGCTAATTCGACAGTTGCAGATACGGCGCCGTGGGTGGCTACGCGCATCTCAAAGAGTTGGTGAATTCCCATTCGACAGATATCAACTATTCCCGGATCAACCTCTGATATGTCGCGATCGAATACCTGCGAAAGGATGAAGTCGTGTCGACCTTGCATACGCAGGGTCCCGTAAAGAAGTTCTGTGGCGAATGCTTTATCTCGCGTTTCAAGGTTGCTTGCAGTGAGCGCGCTAGGTAGGAGGAGATTGGAATACCCATCTTTGCGATTAACCTCTGATAGGACGTCGTAGACCAGTATTCGCGTTGCATCTGGACGCGGAGCTCGGAAAGTATCTTTTCCAGACTTACTCAAATGATTCACCAGACTTTAAACGAAGCCCATTGATCCAGGCGCTTGATGCCATCCTTGCTTTTCCTGCAGGCTGTACTTCACCAATGATGAGTGCACGTGTTCCGGTACCTACGACCAGATCATTGCCCAGTACTTTCAACTCTCCTGGCGATAGCGAGATTTGTGAGAACGAGGGAGAGAAAACCTTTACAACGGTTTGTCGAAAATGAGTTCTCGCTCCAGGGTTAGAGGTGAGCGACCTAATCTTCTGAGAAATTAATTCAGCGCTCAGGCGCCAATCGACCTCAACTTCCTCTTTTGAGATTTTGAAAGCCCGTGTTGCGCCCTGAGATGGTTGTGGTTTCGGACGAACTCCCTTTTCTATGAGTTCAATTGATTCATCTATCGCTTCTGGACCGAGCAGAGCCAATTCACTGAGCAGTTCATCGCTTGTGATATCCCCATCAAGAGCGAAGTGCTTCTGAACAAAAAGCGGCCCTGTATCCATGCCTTCATCGAGTGCGAATACCGTAACGCCTGAAACCAAGTCTCCTGCTTCAATCGCACGCTGAACTGGCGCAGCACCCCGCCAACGCGGAAGCAACGAAAAGTGAAGATTGATACTGCCATGTGTCGGCTTCTCGAATACTTCGCGAGGAAGAATCACTCCATATCCAATCGTGATAAGAAGATCGATGTGGAAAAGTGCTTCAATTAACTCCGCAGTCGTGTTTGGTTTTATGCACGGTACTTCATTTTCGCGAGACCAGATTGACACAGCCGACTCTTGGGTTTTTTGACCGCGACCTGCCGGTCGATCGGGCTGTGTAACGGTGGTAACCAATTCATACCTGCTTGCCTTAAGAAAGTCGAGCGTCGGTATGGCTACCTCTGGCGTTGCAGCGACGCAAATACGCATCTACAGGCCTTGCCCAAAAGGGCCGTGGGGAGAAATCTTTATCGTTGGAGTCGAACCAGTGCTACTTGCTAGACCAAACCAATCAGATTCGCGGATCTCCTTCATAGCCTTTTTTCGATCCTCACTACTGAGGCGATCAATGAAAAGGATTCCATTGAGATGGTCAGTCTCATGCTGTAGCGCTCTTGCAAGGAGCTCGGTTCCCTCTACGACTATTGGTTCGCCGTGCATGTTAAAACCCTTTGCTACTGCGCGAAATGCGCGTGGAGTTGGATATACCAAATCTGGGAAACTCAAGCACCCTTCATCCCCTTCTTGAATCTCCTCACTGAGATCAAGCGTTGGATTGACAAGATGACCTAACGCTTCATCAACATCCCACACGAAAACCCTTAAAGGCACACCAATTTGTGGCGCTGCCAAACCTGCTCCTGGCGCTGCCAACATGGTCTCTGTAAGGTCTTTGACCAGAACACGCAATTCTTTATCAAAGTCAACGACCTCAGTAGCCGGTGTAACTAGTACCGGATCGCCAAAGTGTCGGATCTGTTGAATTGACATGGGCTCAGTCTATCGAAAAGTTGAAAGCCAGCGCCTCACAGCAAGAGTAGGCTAAGAAGTCAAGGAATACGGGTCGATTCGAATAATAGTCATTCTCTTTTTGGATGCAGAACGCCTTCTTTGGAACTCATGAATAAGAGAAATCAGAGATTCACCCTCATTTAAAGGTGACAGCAAAAGGAAGCGGCTCGTTCCAGTTGTCAATTGTGCAGGTCCAAGAATTCGAGTCGTTGAGGGTAATCGTTCCGATTGCTGGGCACTTTTAAGTGCGCGTAACAGTGAGGTAGCTTCAGTACTTTCGATATCCAGAGTAAGAGCTCTCACGAAAGGAGGGAAACCGATCTCCTCTCTCTCTTGTAACTCCTTGCGAGTAATGAGTGATGGTTTCCATGAAGATAGCGCTGAAAGAATGGGATGGGCTCTTGAAATAACCAGAAGCATTTCTCCTCCAGCTGCCAATAAGCCTCCCGCGTTGAAGATAATTTCTCGGGCTCTTTCAGTTGCGCGCAAATCAATTTGCGAGAAAAGGCGATCACATTCCAGAACTACTATCGCTGCGTACCCGTTGGGGGCTACCGGAATGGCTCCCGGAGTAGCTACAACAATCCCGTGAGAGCCTTGGACATCATCAACGATTTTGTCGCCACCTGATTGAGTTATCGCCTGACCTGGAAAGGCACGCCCTATTTCGAGTGCGAAGCGATCAGCTCCTCGCCCTAGAAGAAAACTTCTCTGGCTTTGACACCATGAACACTGCCAGTTCTGATAGGACATATGGCAGAGAGAACATTGAAAATCTAGAGATGCTGCTCTTTGGTGCAACTTTCCTCCACAAGAACAGAGTGCGACGTTCTTACACTGTAAGCAGAGAACGGCCTGCGAATATCCTTTGCGTGGTGCAATAAAAAGAACTGGTCCGTTTCTGAGTGCGGAACGAATCTGTGAAATTATCCCCTGGGGTAAAAGTTCACCGGACAAAGCTGGGAAGTCTCTTACTCTCAGTGAACTCTTGGTAGCTTTAAATTTCATCCATCCAATGTCAATCAAACGAGCTGTTTCCGAACTAGGTGTGTAGCCAAAGAACGTCAATGAAATCCTAGATTGCATGCTTCGCAAAATCGCTACATCCCTGGCATTCCAACCTGGGGTTCTCGCCTCATACAAATTCTCAGATCCCTCGTGGATGATGACTATCTCAGAGATGGATCTCAATGGAGCAAAAACGCTACTTCTAGTGCCTAACACCAGAAGATTTTTATGTTCCAGGGTTCGAAGGTAATTTTGGTAACGCTCTGACTTTGGCAGATTTGAATCTAATATCAAAGCTTGAGGAAAAAAGGCAGATAATCTTTTTAAGAGCCTGTTCTCAGGAACAACTACCAGTATGGAGCCGTTTTTAAGTTCCTTCTTTTCAAGATAATGTGCAATCAATTGAATTGGCTCTCGGCACGCTGGCAACTGGAAGTAACTCCGCTCCCCGCTTCCAAGTGCCGTGGAGGAATCTAATGGAATCTGAAAGGCGCTCTTGAGCAGAGACTTCTCAACCCCGGCTATGCGAGGAGGAATGGCGCTGCGAATCACATCGTAAGGATGGGCCGCCCAACGTCTAGCTACTTGTGAAATTAACTCCAATGATTCAGGGGTAGCAACTGGAATCGACGAAATTACCTTAATAATTTGCTTGAGTGGACCTACCTCAGATTTTGAACAACGGCTGAGAACTAAAGCTTCGCATTCGCGATTGCCAAAAGGTACAACTACACGTACTCCTGCGACAATTTCACTATCTAGATCTTCTGGAATTGCGTACTCAAACTCTGAATCCAAGTGAAAAACACCAGAATCTACCCATACTTTAACCGCATCCGTTTGACCGGTTGTTGGCCTACTTCGAGGGCGAAAGACCTCCGCCTTTAATCTGAGTGGGCGCGCCAACGCCACGGTTTACTTCGCTACTCTATTTAACGGCTGCTTGTAACTGCGTGACGCGATTAGTTGCTTCCCATGTGAAGTTAGGGAGTTCGCGGCCGAAGTGACCATATGCAGCGGTCTGTGAATATATTGGGCGTTTCAGATCAAGATCTCGAATGATGGCAGCAGGACGTAAATCAAAGACAGAGGTAACTGCGCTCTGAATTCGTTGAACTGGGACTGTTTCGGTTCCAAAAGTCTCTACAAACACTCCTACGGGTTGTGCCTTTCCAATCGCATAAGCCACTTGCACTTCACAGCGACGAGCAAGACCTGCGGCAACAACATTCTTGGCCACCCATCGCATTGCGTAGGCGGCTGAACGATCAACCTTTGATGGGTCTTTACCTGAAAAAGCTCCACCTCCGTGGCGAGCCATCCCACCGTAAGTATCGACAATAATTTTTCTACCTGTGAGTCCGGCATCTCCCATAGGGCCACCAATAACGAATCTTCCGGTTGGATTGATAAGAGTTCGCATCTCTTTACGAGGGAGATCAATTTTTGAGAGGATCGGCTCAATGACTTGGTCGATAATTTCAGGCGTCAATTGCTTGACCACATCTACATCTTCGGAGTGTTGACTAGAGATAACCACAGTATCGAGGGCTACAGCCTTGTCTCCGTCATATTCAATTGTGACTTGGGTCTTTCCATCTGGACGCAGATATGGAAGCGCACCAGATTTACGGACCTTAGACAGCTGTTGGGCAAGCTCGTGGGCTAACCAAATTGGAAGAGGCATGAGTTCTTTTGTGTCATCACATGCATATCCGAACATCAACCCTTGATCTCCTGCACCTTGTAGGTCGAGAGGATCTGTGGCAGAGGCAACGCGATGTTCGAATGCATCGTTGACGCCTTGGGCGATATCTGGTGATTGCTGTCCTATAGAGATTGAAACTCCACAACTATTACCATCGAAACCCTTAACCGAGGAGTCATAACCGATTCCAATGACAGTGTCACGAACGATACCCATAACATCGGCATATCCATTCGTTGTCACTTCACCGGCTACGTGCACCTGACCCGTAGTAATCAACGTTTCTACCGCGACGCGGCTCGTTGAATCCTGTCCAAGAAGAGAATCCAAAATGGCATCTGAAATCTGGTCAGCAATCTTGTCTGGATGTCCTTCGGTAACTGATTCAGAGGTGAAGAGGCGCTTTGACATGGGCTTAACCTAACTTATGAACGGCTTCTGTGAGTAATTGATTGGCTAGCGTGTCTTTAGTGGTTTTAGCCACCTCTATAACTGTTCCATCCGATATGAGAATTTGCCCTTGTGTAGTCTCGCTATTGAAGATTTCACCAGTCGATACATCGTTAAGATAAAGGATATCTGCGTTCTTGCGCCGTAGCTTCTCACGTGCGGCTTCAATATCTACAGTTGTCTCAGCTGCGAAGGCGATGACAACCTGGGATCCTTTTGAAGAAGCAACGGTTGCCAATAAATCAGGGTTTTCAGTTAACTCGATAGAGTGAAAGTCGCCCTTCTTAATCTTTTGAGAACCCTGGTGCGCAGGCCTTGCATCTGCAACGGCTGCCGACATCACCAAAACATCTGTATTAAGAAATTCCCTCTGCAAAGACGAAGCCATTTCTTGCGCTGTCTCTACCTTAATAACTCTGACAGCATCGATATCAGGAAGGGACACATTTGCGGATATAAGCGTGACATCTGCGCCCCGTTCCTTCGCCGCCCGTGCAATCGCATAACCCTGTTTTCCTGAGGAGCGATTTCCTATGAAACGAACAGGATCTATCGGTTCTCGTGTTCCTCCAGCGGTTACGAGTACTTTTCTTCCGCGCAGATCTTGCCCTTCACTAATGAGTTCCGAGAAGGCGTGAAGAATTGTCTCTGTTGATGGAAAGCGCCCTTGCCCAATATCCCCAGAGGTAAGGGGACCAATGTCTGGATCAAGAACTTTATATCCGCGCGAACGTAGAGTTTCTACATTCTGAATCGTCGCAGCGTTCTTCCACATTTGAGGATGCATCGCGGGAACAATGAGCGTCGGCACATGTGCAGCCAGTACAACATTTGTGAGGAGATCATCAGCTCGTCCGGCCGCGATTCGAGCGATAAGGTCTGCAGTTGCTGGAGCAATAATCAGAAAGTTAGCTTTCTTCGCCAGAGATACGTGGCGCACCTCTTCAACTGATTGAAAAACCTCGGTGGTGACGCTTCGACCGGATAACGCCTCCCACGTTGCAGCCCCTACAAAATTAAGGCTAGAGGGAGTTGGAACCACAGTAACTCGGAAGTTTGCATCCAGTAACCGCCGCAAAAGATCACACGATTTGTAGGCGGCGATTCCCCCACCGACTCCGAGAATAATCTCGCGTCCAAAGCCTTGCATGGCTACACGTGGAGAAATTGGCTAAGCGGTTGGTTCTAGATTTTCAATGGTGAGTAAGCCTTCATTAATCTCGCGGAGAGCTATCGAGAGTGGCTTCTCATGAACGTGCGTATCAACAAGTGGCCCAACGTATTCAAGGAGGCCTTCACCGAGTTGAGAATAATAAGCATTGATTTGACGAGCGCGTTTAGCGGCATAGAGAACCAAGCTGTACTTAGAACCAGCCTTATCGAGTAATTCATCGATTGGCGGGTTCGTGATTCCGTCCATATGTAAGCTCATCTAAAGACTCCATCAAAGGTAATTGGGCTTAACCCAGATTAGTTGGTAGACGCCAATTCTATCAGGGTTGCAGCAACCTGTTTGACCTCGGTATTTATCAGCACTTTATCGAAAAATGATGAGGCAGCCATCTCTTCCTGAGCAAGTGCGAGTCGTGCGGCACGCCTTTCTGGGCTATCGGTCCCTCGGCCCTCTAAGCGCGAAACAAGCTCCTCCCATGTAGGCGGTTCGAGAAAAACAAGAAGGGCTTCTGGAACTTTAGCCTTGACCTGCTTTGCTCCTGAAATTTCAATCTCTAATAGAACGCTCCTGCCGGCGCGGAGCGCCTCTTCCACCGACTGTCGAGGAGTGCCATATCGATTGCCAGCAAAAGATGCCCACTCAAGAAACTCATCAGCGGCAATCGCACGATCGAATTGCTCGTCAGAGAGAAAGTGATAGTCCACCCCATCTCGCTCATTAAATCTTGGAGAACGTGTAGTTGCCGAAATTGATACGAAGAATGGAGATGATTTCTTCAATTCTTGCGCAACCGTACTTTTTCCAACCCCACCGGGCCCAGATAAAACAATTAGCTGCCCTCGCTTAATCGCAGATGGTGGCGCAAACTCTTGCGATAAAACTTTTGCTTGTCGATTTCCTAAACCTTGAAGCCGTCGTGTCAGAGAAATCTCCAGTCTTTCTAGAGTTGATCGAGCACGAATCTTGCCGACGCCGGCTATAGACTCGACAAGCTCTAGAACTCGCATCTTTGCGACAGCCTCATCAGATTTCGCCATGGTGAGTACATCAGTGATGGAAAGTTCCCCAGTTTTCACGCGCGCCTTTACAGAAGCTCGTATGAGTCGAGACTCTTTCGCCTTAGCGAGAGCTCGAACGCGTTCTTCGGGCGTGAGTTTTGGAGGGGCTCCCATAGGACAAATCTAATTCATTATCTCTTGCGCAATGTGTCGCGCTTTAGAACTCATCTCTTCGGGACCGTTCTGCCAGGCACGGGTGATAGGTCTTCCGATAACAACAAGAGATGCTCCCAGATTTATCGCTTCCCGTGGGGTCATGGTGCGCTTCTGATCGTCGCCACCTTGTTCAGATAGCGGGCGAACCCCTGGAGTGATTATCAAAGGAGAACTCCCAACAGCTGAACGAATCGCTGATATCTCAAGAGGTGAGCAGACTAGAGCTTTTGCTCCAGAATCAATTGCGATCTTCGCAAGTGCGACCGCGCTCTGCAGAGCAGGCTTGGCAAATCCGATACTTCCAAGATCTTCTTCTGAAAGAGAAGTCAAAATGGTCACCGCAGTTACTGAAGTATTAGGTACAGCCTCAACTGCGGCCTTAATCATTTCAGCTCCGCCCGTTGCATGAACTGTTAGATATCTCGGATTCAACTCCGCTATCGCGGCAGCGGCCCCTGAAACCGTATGTGGAATATCGTGCAACTTAAGATCAAGGAAAATCTCAGCATCAGTCTCATTCCGAATCGCCCTAACGCCATCGTGCCCAAAAGTAAGAAAAAACTCTAAGCCCAATTTAAAGACACTAACATATTGCTCAGTGGCAGCTACCCAACGCTTTGCCGTCTCGAGATTTGCAGTATCTAGAGCCAAGACAATAGGTGCTTTCATTCGCGCTCCTCTCGATGGGCATATCCAACTGCTTGAGAAAGTGTGGCAAACCCTCTACTGGCAAGCAGTTCTCTGAGTTCATCACGTACTTGAATTATTGCAGTTGGATTACCGAAGCTAGCAGTTCCTATAGAGACGCCCGATGCTCCTGCCAAGATAAGCTCAAGTGCATCGCGGCCGCTGGAGACTCCCCCCATTCCCAATATTGGAACTGTTGGCAAAGCAGCATGAACTTGATAGATAGCTCGTACCGCGATCGGTCTTATTGCAGGACCTGATAAACCGCCAGTCTTTCCTCCAAGATGTGGCTTCATGGAATCGAGGTTGATTACCATCCCAAGCACAGTGTTGATCAGGGCGAGTGCATCTGCACCAGCATCAACAACTCCCTTGGCAATAGTAGGTAAATCGGTCACATCCGGAGATAACTTTGCAATGATGGGAAGTTCGCCCCCAATAGTCTTGCGAACACCATCGATTACTCGGCGAGATGCATCCGGATCACATGCAAACACAAGTCCACGATTTTCAACATTGGGACAACTGATATTTACCTCTACAGCGCTAAGTCCAGATACCGAACGAAGTTTTCTGGCAAGAGTTGAATACTCTTCGATTGTCTCACCCGCTATCGAAACGATTACCCGCGCCTTCTGCTCCAAAAGCCAAGGCACATCATGTGCCAGAAACGAGTCAATACCGGGTCCTTGAAGGCCGATTGAATTGAGCATTCCTGAAGGAGTCTCTGCCATACGGGGCGTTGGACGACCGTGGCGCGGTTTTGTCATCACCGATTTAGTTACTACCGCCCCAATATCCTTTAATGGAAAGAATTGAGCCAATTCTTTACCGCTGCTCGCACATCCACTTGCAGTAAAAACTGGTGATGGAAACCACGCATTGCCCAAAGTGGTGGACATATCGACAGGAACGCTCATCACTATTCAGGAACCTTTCCGACAAGATCCCAACGTACTGTTGAGCCATCCATCACGGGTCCATCTATGCATGAGCGCACCATAGAGGTGGTTCCATCTGCATTTGTTACAGGTAGAACGCACGTCATGCAGATTCCAATACCGCACGCCATAGATTCTTCTACGGCACATTGATGGATAACCTCGGTGGCTGCCGTCAATTCAGTTATCGCGCGCAACATAGCCATCGGTCCGCAAGAATAGATGACATCAATATTTCGGTTTTGGATGATCTCCATCAAATTTTCGGTAACCCGCCCTCGCTCACCCATTGAGCCATCTTCTGTGTAGATTTTGAGCGAATTAACAGAGCGCTTTCCCTCCATCGGAGCATAAATTTTTGAACCAATACTTGCGCCTAGAAGCATGTCGACCTTACAGCCACGAGATTTAAGTACATCCGCAAGACCGAATAGAGGTGCGGATCCATATCCCCCGCCAATTAAGAGTGCGTTGATAGGTTGAGTAGGAATGCCAAACGCTGATCCAAGAGGAGCGACAATATCAACTTCGTCCCCTTCAGATTGTGCACATAACCATTTACTCCCTGAACCATGTGGAGCAACAATCAATTCCATTGTTCCACCGTACTGAGAACTTTCAGATGTGCGAGAAATAGCAAAAGCTCGTCGCAAAATCATTCTTGAAGAGTCTCCGCCTACTGAAATAGCTACAAAATTGCCGGGACGGCAACTTTTCACAATGTCACCAACACCAAGAAGTATCTGGTGGTATGAACCTATACGCTTATTGGACAAGATGGTTGCGCTCTTCTGTACGGCATTGCGATTGATAGTTGCCATTAGTGTGCGAGCCAATCTTGAATCGGCGCAACATCCAAAACATTTCCTTGAATCGATTTGATTCCCTCAACCGCAGCGCTGAAACCCGCAGTCGTCGTGATGATTGGGATAGATCTCTGAACAGACGCAGTTCTAATCGCCCATCCATCTGCGCGAGTTCCACGGCCGACAGGAGTGTTAATCACCAGGTTAATGTCGCCCGAGTTAAGCATCTCTACTACAGTCTTCTCGCCCATAGGTCCGGTACCTTGTGAATTTTTACGCACCGTAACTGTCTGTACACCATGTTCACGTAAAAATCTTGAAGTACCGTCAGTCGCAATCAAATGAAAGCCTAATTCTGCAAGAGCCTTTGCTGGAGCGATACCGGAATTCTTATCTTTATCAGCAAGTGAGATAAAGACCGTTCCAGATTTGGGTAGTGAACCAAAAGAACTAATCTGAGACTTTGCATAAGCTGCACCAAATGTGGATGCAATCCCCATGACTTCACCTGTGGATCTCATTTCAGGACCAAGTACTGCATCTACTCCACGTCCATCGGCTCGTCTAAATCGATTCCAAGGAAGCACCGCTTCTTTCACGCTAATACCCTTGGCAATCGCATCACCAGACTTAGGCAAGAGACCCTCATCACGCAAGGTCGCAATCGAATCACCAACAGATATCCTTGCGGCGGCCTTGGCTAGTGGTACTCCAGTTGCTTTACTAACAAATGGAACCGTACGAGAAGCTCTTGGATTCGCTTCCAATACGTAGAGAGTTGAACCAGACATTGCGAATTGAATGTTGATAAGTCCACGGACTCCGACGCCCTGGGCGATCTTAAGAGTAGCTTGACGTATCTGCTCGCGCTGTTGACTCGAAATTGTCATCGCAGGAAGAACACAAGCGCTATCACCAGAGTGAATACCCGCCTCTTCGATATGTTCCATGATTCCGCCGAGGAAGAGTTCGTCTCCATCAAAGAGCGCATCCACATCTAGTTCAATAGCGCTATCAAGGAATCGATCAACTAGTACCGGATGATCCGGCGTTATATCTGTTGCACGAGAAATAAAGGAAGAGAGAGCAGCATCGTCATACACAATCTCCATACCTCGGCCACCCAAGACAAAGCTGGGACGGACTAGTACTGGGTAGCCGATGCGCTTTGCGATATCGAGGGCTTCCAATTGTGATGAAGCCATACCAAACTCAGGCGCAACAAGTCCTTGCTGACGCAACACTTCGCCAAAGGCGCCACGTTCCTCCGCTAGATTGATTGCATCAGGGCTAGTACCCAGGATCGTTACCCCTGCTGCTTTGAGACCTGCAGCAAGTCCGAGAGGTGTTTGCCCGCCCAATTGAGTAATCACACCTAAAACTGGTCCGGCTTGCGTCTCAGCATGCACTACTTCAAGAACATCTTCGAGAGTGAGTGGTTCAAAGTACAAACGATCGCTTGTGTCGTAATCGGTAGAAACTGTCTCAGGATTGCAATTAATCATGATTGTCTCAAACCCAGCTGCTCTCAACGTAAATGAAGCATGAACACATGAATAATCGAACTCAATCCCTTGACCTATTCGATTCGGTCCACTTCCGAGAATGATCACCGCAGGTTTCGTTCTGGGGCGAACTTCAGTCTCTTCTTCATAACTGGAATAGTGGTAGGGAGTGAAAGCTTCGAATTCCGCAGCGCAGGTATCAACTGTTTTGTAAACTGGACGTATCGCCATTTGATGGCGAAGTTTTCGAACATCTTCTTCGCTCATAGTTCGTAATTGCGCTATCTGCTGATCAGAGAAACCGTGCTCCTTGGCAACTTTTAAGGTGAGTGAATCTAACTCAACCGAATCTCTAATATCCCGAGCTTGTTCATTAATTGTTTGTAATTGATTGAGTATCCATCGATCAATCTTCGTAGCTGCATAAACTTCTTCGATCGTCGCACCCAACCACATAGCCTTCTGAACCTGTTGCAATCGATACTCAGTAGGAACCTTCATGGCCTCCAAAAGACGGATGCGCTCTTCTGGAGATATCGGATTCACGAAGCTAAAAACTGCTTCTTTTCTCTCAAGCGAACGTAGCGCCTTCATGAGCGCCTCCGGGAAAGAACGACCAATTGCCATCGCCTCACCAACAGATTTCATCGTTGTCGTCAATCTCGGGTCCGCATCTTGGAATTTCTCAAAAGCAAAACGCGGAACCTTGACGACTATGTAATCAAGAGTCGGCTCAAACGAAGCAGGTGTTACTTGGGTAATGTCATTCTTAATCTCATCAAGGGTGTAGCCAATCGCCAATTTCGTCGCAATCTTGGCGATGGGAAATCCCGTGGCTTTTGATGCAAGTGCAGACGAACGTGAGACACGTGGATTCATTTCGATAACAATAATGCGCCCATTTTCAGGATTTACTGCGAATTGAATGTTGCAACCGCCTGTATCAACACCAACTTCTCTGATAATTGATATAGACAAATCTCTCAGCTTTTGGAACTCCACATCTGTCAGGGTGAGAGCTGGAGCAACCGTAATCGAATCCCCTGTATGAACACCCATAGGATCAACATTTTCGATACTGCAGACGATCACAACGTTATCTGCCTTATCGCGCATTACCTCGAGTTCATACTCTTTCCATCCGATGATTGATTCTTCAATCAGTACTTCCGAGGTAGGGCTATGACGTAGTCCGGCTCCAGCAATTTGGCGTAGCGTCGCTTCATCGAAAGCAATGCCTGATCCAAGCCCACCCATTGTGAAAGATGGCCTGATGACCACGGGATAATTGAGTTGATTCGCCGCATCTAACACTTCTTCCATTGAATGACAGATAAGTGAACGAGCTGACTCTCCTCCTACTTTTTCAACAATATCTCTAAATAGTTCACGATTCTCTCCACGTTCAATCGCATCGACATCGGCTCCAATAAGCTTGACGTTATATCGAGCAAGCGTGCCAGCCTTGAAAAGTCCAATCGCTGCATTCAGAGCAGTCTGCCCTCCAAGAGTTGCTAACACTGCATCAGGACGTTCTTTAGCGATGATTCGTTCAATAAACTCTGGGGTAATTGGTTCGATGTACGTAGCATCAGCAAATTCCGGATCGGTCATGATTGTCGCTGGGTTTGAATTAACTAAAACGACTCGAATTCCTTCAGATTTGAGCACGCGACAGGCCTGAGTTCCGGAATAATCAAATTCACAGGCTTGACCGATGACGATAGGTCCCGAACCAATTACCAGCACACTCTTTATTGATGCATCACGAGCCACTACATCATCACCGCCTTTCGCGGGTGCTTCTGCATGACCTCAATGAAGTGGTCAAACAGGTAAGCTGCATCATGAGGTCCAGCAGCCGCTTCTGGGTGATACTGAACGCTGAAGGCGCCGCGTTCCAACAACTCAAGTCCTTCAACTACACCATCGTTGAGGCAGACATGGGTGACATGTCCCGGACCAAAAACGGTAGTGAAACCTCCCTCGGTCGGCGCTTTGATTGCAAATCCGTGGTTATGTGCTGTGATTTCGACTTTTCCATTTCGCTGATCAATTACAGGTTGATTGATACCTCGGTGACCGAATTGCAGTTTGAATGTTTCAAAACCTAAAGCACGACCGAGAATCTGGTGGCCAAAACAAATTCCAAATACAGGTATCTCTGCCGCTAAAATCTCTCGTACTAATTCGATTGTCGAAGTCATCGTGGCAGGATCACCAGGGCCATTCGAGAGGAAAACCCCATCTGGAGAAATTGCCTCGATATCCGCGAATGTAGAGTTAAATGGCATCACGTGAACTTCAATTCCTCGTTCAGCCATTGCTCGTGGTGTTGCTGCCTTTATTCCTAAATCAATTGCTGCAACAGTGAATTTCTTCTCTCCTAGAGCTTTCACAACATAGGTGTGATCGGTAGAAACATCCTCCGAAAGATATGATCCTGCCATTGATGGCTGCTTTCGGACTTCAATAACCATCTCTTCGCGAGACAAATCTTCACCCGAAAAAATACCAACCCTCATCGCGCCGCGATCACGCAGATGGCGCGTGATTGCTCGCGTATCTACGCCCTGAATTCCTACGATTCCTTGGTTTATCAATTCTTCTTCCAAATCGCTCTCACTTCGCCAATTGCTTGTGAGCGTTGACGGATTACGAACCACAAATCCAGCTACCCAAATTTTGCGCGATTCATTATCGAAGCGATTCATCCCTGTATTGCCAATATGTGGAGCAGTCATGACCACGACCTGCTTGTGATACGAAGGATCAGTAAGCGTTTCTTGATATCCAGTCATGCCGGTCTGAAAAACTGCCTCCCCGAATGTTTTTCCTGTAGCAGCCCAAGAACGTCCCTCAAAGATTCTGCCGTCATCGAGTACCAAGAACGCTTTAGCCATTACTGACCCGCCTTATAGGTGAGATAACCATTAAAGAATGTCGCTTCCACAACCCCTGGGAATTCCATTCCATGGAACGGAGTATTGCGGCTGCGAGAGGCCAACCGATCTCGATCCACGCGATGGCTTTGGGTTGGATTCATCACAACGATGTTGGCCTTCTCACCAACCATCAGTGCCTTACCGTGGTCTTCATATCTGCCGATTCGAGCTGGCGCTGCACTCATCCGCTCAGCGACCTGATCCCAGTTCATGAGTCCGGTTTGAACCATAGTCAGATTAATGATTGGCAGAGCCGTCTCTAATCCCAGCATCCCAAAAGAAGCTTCCTGCCATTCACATTCCTTCGTCTCGGCCGCGTGAGGCGCATGATCTGTTGCAACAATATCGATCACGCCTTCAGCAAGTGCCTCTCGCAGCGCCATCACATCGCTTTCAGTGCGCAAAGGTGGGTTTACTTTATAAATCGGATCATAAGTTCGCGCTAACTCGTCTGTAAGGAGAAGATGATGAGGGGTCACTTCAGCAGTGACGTTAATTCCTCGAGATTTGGCCCATCGAATAATCTCGACTCCCCCTCGAGTAGTGACATGGCATATATGTAATCGAGCTTGTACATGGTCTGCAAGCAGAACATCTCTGGCGATGATCGATTCTTCGGCGATGGCTGGCCATCCCTTCAGACCTAATTGAGATGAAACGAATCCTTCATTCATCTGACTCCCTTGCGTCAGACGTGGCTCTTGAGCATGTTGCGCAACAACTCCGTCGAATTTCTTTACATACTCAAGAGCGCGGCGCATCACTAGAGGATCAAAGACACAATTACCATCATCACTAAATATTCTTACGCGTGCAACAGAATCAGCCATTGCACCAATCTCCGCTAGATGTTCGCCCTGTAAACCTTGTGTGACGGCTCCGATGGGGAAAACATCAAGTAACCCCGCAGCTTGCCCCAGTCGATAAACCTGCTCTACAACTCCTGCTGTGTCAGCCACTGGAGATGTGTTAGCCATTGCACTTAATGCAACATAACCTCCACGCGCACCGGCTTGCGATCCAGAGAGGACAGTTTCTGCATCCTCTTTCCCTGGTTCGCGCAAATGTGTATGAAGGTCAACCAGTCCCGGAAGTGCGATTGAGCCAGCGAAATCAAATTCTGTGGCACCTTGACTCACTATATCGGCTCCAATTTCGGCAATCTTTTCACCATCGATGAGCAGATTGGTTCTATTTCCAGAGACTTCCACATTCTTTAGGAGATATTTAGTCATTGAGGCTTCACTTCTCCCTCTGTGTTTCCAGCCAACAATAAATACAAGATTGCCATCCTGACACTCACCCCATTCGTTACCTGTTCAACGATGACAGAACGGGCGCTATCAGCGCTATCTGCTGTGATCTCAAGACCTCGGTTCATGGGACCTGGATGCATAACTATTGCATGCGGTTTCAACCTGCGTAAGCGATCTGAGTTAAGTCCGAAGTACCGCGAATATTCGCGGGCATTCGGAAAGAACATTTCTGACATGCGTTCCAGTTGAATACGTAGCATCATGATTGCATCAACATTTTCGAGCACGCGGTCGAGGTCATAGGAAATCGTGACGGGCCAATTTTCAACCCCTACCGGCAAGAGCGTGGGAGGCGCTACAAGTGTTACTTGTGCGCCAAGTTTTGTCAGTAGCAATACATTGGAGCGTGCAACTCGAGAATGCAGTACATCGCCAACTATTGCAACATGAAGACCGGAAAGATCTGATGCGCCCTGAGAAAGATGTCTGCGAATCGTAAAAGCATCAAGTAGCGCCTGACTTGGGTGTTCATGAGTTCCGTCTCCGGCATTGATAACGGCGCCTGACATCCATTGATTATCAGCTAGGCGCGCCGGTGCTCCTGAAGCGCTGTGACGAATAATGACAGCATCGGCGCCCATGGCTTGCAGAGTTTGTGCCGTGTCTTTAAGTGATTCACCTTTGCTTAGACTAGAACCTTTGGCGGAAAAATTAATCACATCAGCTGACAATCTCTTGGCTGCAGCTTCGAAAGAGATACGGGTGCGAGTCGAATCCTCTGCAAATAAGTTAACGATCGTTCTTCCACGCAAAGTTGGCAATTTCTTCATTGGGCCATCCGATGCTCGGGCTAGCTCTTCAGCAGTGTCGAGGATATTTATCGCTTCGGCCTTGGATATATCTGCGATTGAAAGTAGGTGCTTCATCAGCTCTTACCTTCATCAATCGTTACCTGATCTATTCCATCCAACTCAGTGAATTGCACCTTGACAATCTGCGAGTGAGATGTCGGCAAATTCTTTCCAACATAATCTGCTCGAATTGGAAGTTCACGGTGGCCTCGATCGATCAAGACAGCAAGCTGGACTGATTTAGGGCGACCAATCTCTCCGATCGCATCCAAAGCAGCTCGAATCGTTCGTCCTGAGAAGAGAACATCATCTACCAAAATCACATGTCGCCCCTCGACGCCAAGAGTGGGAATCACCGTTGGCATTAGTGGACGCGGGGCTCTTGTTCGCAAGTCATCACGGTGAAGAGTTATGTCGATAGTTCCTTGTTGAACCTTCTTGCCCTCAATCTCTTCTATCTTTGAGGCAAGTCGAGCCGCAAGATGCGCGCCGCGAGTAGGGATACCCAACAAAGTGATTGATTCGGAGCCAGAGTTGCGCTCTAAAATTTCATGAGCAATACGAATAGTCGCACGGGCCATATCTGGCGCAGGCAGGGCAAGACCCATTGTTAATTCTCCTTCCCCGCCTCGCAGGACGGGTCGTTAAAGGATGCAGGTGAAGACTATCACTGAATATTCGGGGGCTGTGGATGCTCGTCCAATAAGAGTTTGTGGTCTGTCTACTCTGCGCGGATGAACTCAATGGTCTCAACTGAATCTGTTTCTCAACGCTTAAAGGCGCTCCGTAACTCCCGCTCCATGTCACTTCTCGATGTGGAACTTGCTTCTCAGGGCTCCATTAAGGCCGTGGTACTCGGATCCTATGAACGGGGTTCTAGAGCTCTCAGCGTCAAGAGAATTATCCAGCTCGCAGATTTCTATGGAGTTCCGGTTCACACTCTCTTCGGCTCATTTCCCAATGAATCCCATATAGAACCTGGAAATATAGTGATTGATTTACGAAGAGTGCGAAATTACCGACAACAAATTTCAGAGGTCGAGCTTGATGCCTATCAACCGCTCGTCAAATTTCTGATTTATGTTCAAAATGCAAGGCAAGATTGGAATGGTGAGATAATTTCTCTACGCTCTGGAGACCTCAACCCACTGGTGATCTTCTTGGGGACGACTCAGACAGCGCTATTGAATTGGTTAGTAGAAGAGAGATTGCTCATCAAGGCTCAGAGTTAGCGAGCCACGCTATCGCGGATTTGCGAAATCTTGCCAAGTACCCCATGTATATATCCAGCGGACTCTTCTGTGGAAAGTTCTTTCGCGAGATTGAGCGCTTCATCAATGGCAATTCCTTCGGACAATTCTGGCGTCCAAACAATTTCATAAATTCCTAAACGAAGAATGTTTCGATCTAAGGCAGGCAAGCGATCCATATCCCAGCCCTGGGCGTAGGTAGTAATCAACTCGTCGATTTTGCGTTTATTTGCTGTCACTCCTGAAATTAGTTCACGAGTGAATTCCCGGATTGGTCTTGCGTCGGGGCCATCTTGAGGTAGATCACGCGCGATCAAAAGATCTGCTGCCGAAGCGCCACGAATATCAGCTTCATAAAGAAGATCGAGAGCTTGCTTTCGGGCTTTACTTCGTGCGGACACTAGTTTGCGCGGCCTAAATATGAGCCATCTCGTGTGTCAACGAGTACAACCTCATCCTGCTTAATGAAAAGAGGCACTTGAATCTGGATTCCGGTTTCGACAGTAGCTGGCTTCGTTCCGCCCGATGATCGATCTCCCTGAAGACCAGGTTCTGTGTAGGTAATTCTGAGAGCGACGGATGCGGGAAGTTCGACGTAAAGCGGATTGCCTTCGTGAATCGCAACGATTGCTCCGGTATTTTCAAGCATGTAATTTACTGCGTCACCCACGATACTTGCAGGAATATTCATCTGATCAAAATTGACGTTATCCATAAATACATAGTCATCACCTTCCTTGTATAGGAAGTTCATTTCACGCTTTTCGAGGATTGCCACATCCACTTTAACTCCGGCGTTAAAGGTCTTATCAACGACTTTACCCGTCAATACCTGCTTCAGTTTGGTTCGCACAAATGCTGGACCTTTACCCGGCTTCACATGCTGGAATTCGACAACTGTCCACAATTGACCATCAATATCAAGGGTCATTCCATTTTTGAGATCATTTGTTGTTGCCACGTCTGCTCCAGTTCACATATTCAAGAAATAAGAGCCTGCAGTTTAGCGTATGAGAAATCAACAACAAAAATCAGCTAAGCAGAGCCTTAAGCGCAATCAGCGCAAGAACATAGGAGTTAGGTCCAAAACCGCCGATAGTTCCATTTGCAACCCCAGAGATCACTGATGTGTGGCGGAACTCTTCGCGAGCCAAAGGATTAGAAAGATGCACCTCAATCAAAGGGGCTTTAACCACTTCAGCAGCATCACGGATTGCATACGAATAATGAGTGAATGCTGCCGGATTAATAATCACTGGAAGATTGCCGTCTGCCGCCTCGTGGAGCCATTCAATAATCTCAGCTTCATCATTGCTCTGTCGAACATCGGCCACGAACCCTTGTGACTCTGCTGCGTTACGAATATGTAAGACAAGTTCCTGATAGTTCATATCGCCATAAATTGCTGAATCACGAATATCCAGGCGACCTAGATTTGGTCCGTTGATAACGAGGACTTTCATTGGCTTACCTTCTCATATGCTGCGATAAGAGCAGCTTCACTTGGGGCCTCTAGGCGTTGTGTCGACCCTGGTTCTGAGATAGCAACGAAACGAAGGGAATTTCCTCGAGACTTCTTATCCATTTTCATCGCTGCATATAACTCAGGCCATGAACCCGATTGATACGAAATGGGAAGTCCTAATCTACTGAGAACTGCCATATGTTGGTCACGAGTTTCACGCGAGATAAGACCCAAGTCGTGGGATAGATGAGCGATAAAGGCCATTCCGATAGAGACACACTCACCATGACGTAGCGAATATTGGGAATGCAGCTCAACCGCATGACCAAATGTATGTCCGTAATTCAAAATCTCTCGATCAAAACTCTCCCGGAAATCGCCGGTCACAACTGCAGCCTTGACTCGTACAGCTCGTTCTATGAGTTGGTGGGTCAACTCCTCGGAATCTCGAATTTGAGAGATTCCAATATCTTCGACGAGTGAAAGAATCTCTGGATCGGCGATAAAGCCACACTTTATAACTTCAGCTAGGCCCGCTGCGAAATCCCTATCTGTAAGGGAAACTAGCCAGGCAAAGTCAATGACAACTTTGATTGGGGAATGAAAGGCGCCAATCAAATTCTTTCCGTAATCGCTATTGATGCCTGTCTTTCCACCGATAGCAGCATCGACCATACCTGCCACAGTTGTAGGTACCGCTACCCAATCGATTCCTCGCAACCAAGATGCCGCCGCGTATCCAGAAAAATCTGTAACTGCTCCCCCACCAATACCTACAATCAAGTCGCTCCGTGTAAACCCAGCAGCACCTAACCAATTCCATACCATTTCTAGTGTGCGAATAGATTTACCAGATTCACCGTCTGGGATAGCGAAATAGAAGAACTCGGCTGCCTGTGATTCAAAGACGGGAATTACTTCCTTCATACTTTCACTAAATATCACCGCGATCCGAGCACGGTCACGACTCAACTCTTGAACCGCTTCAGTAAATTCACGTCCAATCTCAACGCTATAACTGCGTTCTGAGCTGATGGGAACGATCTTCATAGTTCGGTCTCCATTTTCTGCACAATGAGGGACACGATCTCTTCCTCAGTTTTACCATCGACTTGAATGGTGAAATCCGAGATTGCTTCGTAGATGGGACGGCGCGCATCCATAAGGGTTTGCCACTGTCCACGCGGATTGTGTAGGAGCAATGGGCGATCTCGATTAAATCCGATTCTAGATGCAACCGCAGAGAGTGATATATCCAAAAAAACAACGAGCGAAGCAATCGCACGAAGAGCAGATTGCGCATCGATTGAGATTGGAGCGCCCCCGCCCAAAGACAAGACCGTGTCGTCAGTCAACAATTCTTCCCGTAAAACTTTCTTCTCAATTACTCTGAATGCATCTTCTCCAGCATCCAGAAAGATATCGGAGATGGATTTTTTCTCACGCAATTCAATTATCTGGTCAGTGTCTTTAAAGGCCAGGCCTAATCGAGATGCAAGAAGCGATCCGATTGTTGTTTTACCTGAACCCATAGGTCCGATCAGAATAACTTTGGGAGCCATTAGCTAAAGCGTAGATTCTTGATATATGACTCAAAATTGCGACGAACTTCTTGTACTGAATCACCGCCAAATTTTTCAAGAACTGCATCAGCGAGTACAAGTGCGGCCATAGCCTCGGCTACAACGCCAGCTGCAGGGACTGCACACACATCGGAGCGTTGATTAATTGCCTTGGCAGCCTCACCTGTCTTGACATCGATAGTGTCCAAAGCTTTTGGAACGGTTGATATTGGTTTCATAGCTATCGAAACGCGGAGAATTTCCCCATTAGACATTCCACCTTCGGTTCCTCCAGCGCGATCCGTGCGGCGGACAATTTCTCCATTTCTGCGTTCAATCTCATCGTGTGCAACAGAACCTCTCCGAGTGGCTGTTCTAAAGCCATCACCGATTTCAACTCCCTTGATGGCTTGTATGCCCATCATTGCGCCCGCGAGTCTTGCATCTAAGCGGCGATCCCAATGCACGTGAGAACCGAGACCGGGCGGAAGGTTATATGCCAAAATTTCACAGACCCCACCAAGCGTGTCACCATCTGAATGAGCGGCTTCTATCTCCGCGATCATCGCCGCACTTGTTGCAGAATCAATACATCTGACTGGATCTTCATCAATTCGGGACATCTCTGTCGCGGACGGAAGTGAATAGCCATCGGGCAATCTGACAGATCCGATGGAAACTACGTGGCTCAAAATAGTAATCCCGACAGATTGCTCGAGGAATTTACGTGCAATTGCACCGAGTGCAACGCGAGCTGCGGTTTCGCGAGCACTTGCTCGCTCCAATATTGGTCGTGCATCATCAAAGTCATACTTTTGCATTCCTACCAGATCAGCATGGCCTGGTCGTGGCCTTGTTAACGGTGCATTACGCGCTAAATTAGCAATTTCAGCCTCAGGAACTGGATCTGCCGACATGACCTTTTCCCACTTAGGCCACTCGCTATTCGCAACTTGAATAGAGATGGGTCCACCTTGAGTGACGCCAAGTCGAATTCCACCAAGGATTGTGACTTTATCTGCCTCAAAATTCTGTCTAGCGCCTCTACCGACACCTAACCTGCGGCGCGATAGATGGAAATCAATATCTTTCGTTGATACCTCGATATGAGCAGGAAGCCCCTCGATGATTGCGGAAAGGGCCTGACCATGGGATTCACCTGCAGTTATCCAGCGCATGAGCCTATTCTTGCAGATACAGGGGGTTGGAAGAGGGCGATTTTGCAGGTGCAGCAAGGTTAAAGAAAGATTGTGGAGAGATACCCGCCACTTATCGCCGGTGCAAGCGGGATTGCCACTTGAAGATTGCGGAATCTCAAGGCATAAATGCACATCATGACTACTGTACAGACTCCGATTCCCATAAAGAGTTGTGAAATGGCGCTCTGCGGAATACAAAAGATTGCTAAAACGGAGATGAGTTTGATATCCCCTCCACCTAGATTGCACAGAGTTCGCGAAACGATGGAGAAGATCAGCATTGACACGATGAGCGATCTATTGAAATAGAGACTTGAGAAGAGGAACTGAGCAAGAATAAGAAACAAAAGCGAAATGTTTGGAATCCGGTGCCTGCAAATATCATAGAACGAAATAATGAGAAGAACCAGGAGCACCGAATAAAGGTAGTAAGAAAGCAGAGTGCTCGAACTTGCTTGTGGATAATTATGAAGCTTCGGCGAGAATCTTCCTAAGGTAAACGGCCAATTCTTGTTCGGAGAAATCAGCTCGCGTTGCAATTCGCAACTGTTCTATTCCCTGATAAATGAGGAGCTCTGTACCGGAAAGAACTGGCAGTCCCTTATCTCTCCATTTCTTGGCAAGCACCGTAGGCCATGGCTTGTAGATAACGTCAAACAAGAGCGCTGTAATCTGATAATCGATACTTTCAGCCAGAAGATCTGCTGCGCCGGCAGGGGTCGTATTCACTATAAGGGTATACCTGTCTAGGGCGTGTGAATCTATCCATCGAATGTATTCAAACTCGGATGCGACAATTATTGATTCGAAACTGTCTCTACGGGTACTCGTACGGCCCATAATTGTGATCGACTGAGCTACCCCGTCAAGAGCTGCAGCAATAGCTCTCGCGGTTCCACCGGCGCCCAAGATGAGAACGGAATCAAACTCGGCGAATTCAATATTGCGAAGTGAATTTAGGAATCCATTTCCATCTGTGGATGTGATTTTCCAGCTCTCATCAGCTCTATAAAGTGTGTTTCCAGAATGAGACTTCTTCGCAATTTCAGAAATTTCGAGATTAAGAGTGAGCAGCTCCTCCTTAAGAGGCATAGTCAACGAAAAATAATCGAATTCGAAGCCGCGTTGATCAAAAAATTGAGCCAGTTCTCCCGAATTGACTTCGATGGCCTCGTAACTGCCATCTAATCCTAAGAACCGGTAGGCACTCTCATGAAGGAGCGGAGATAGCGAATGCGTAACAGGGTATCCAAGAACTGCACCCTTAATCATTTCTTACTCCTAAAAAGTCCATCTCGAAGATTCTTCTTGTACTCAGCTTTCCAGACGTTGAACTGTTTCAGATTATCTGTAAACCGCGTGTCTGATGGGGCAACGGTGATGAAATAGAGCCAATTTCCAGGTTCAGGGTTCATCGCGGCCTCCATTGCATCTCGTCCAGGGGAATTAATCGGGCCTGGAGGAAGACCGTACTTGCGATAAGTGTTGTACGGTGAATTTATTAAGGTGCCTTGTGTACTTAAGAAAATATTCCCGCGAGATTTCTTAACATAGTGAACCGTTGAATCGAATTGGAGCGGCATTCCGATCTTAAGCCGATTTCGGATGACTTGCGAGATCTTTGTGAAGTCTTGGCTTTTGCCCTCAGCCTGGATGAGTGAAGCGATGATCAAAAGCTCCTGCGGATCAAAAGGAGAATTTCCACTAAAGAATCCGGCTCTTTGCATCTCAGACTCTGCCCTAACCACCATCGAGTTGAGCGCCACAAGTGCAGAAACATCTTTATCGAAACTATATTGCGCCGGAAAAAGTAGACCTTCAAGTGAAACGAAACCTTTAGGTTTTTCCACTTGGGATATGGCACGCGTCAACTCATCCGCGGGAAATCCTGCCAACTTCATCTGTGGAAGTATTTCGGAGAGCCACATACCTTCCTTGATATTGATCAATCCGACGATTCGCGCACTATCCAGCAACTGCTCCAGTGCATTTGCCGCACAATTTCTAGTGCTAAGACGATGATCTCCCGGAGCAACCTGTGACGAACGTGGATTCCCAACTGCGACTCGGAAAAACGATTCGGAAGACTTCACCACATCAGCTTTGTATAGAGTTCGAGCTATATCGATACCAGTCGCACCTTCTTCGATATGTATAACTACCTCGGTTCCCGAATTAACACAGGGGTAATCCGGAGCTACATTGCCGCCTGACCGAAGGGCATCAACACCAATTGTGAAGATTGCACCAACCGCTAATCCCATGGCTACACGTGCCAGAGTCGATTTATTGAGATCGGTCATGGCTTAACCCCGCCTCCAAAATCTCAACTGCTGCGAGTGCATCAATATTCTCTTTGCTTTGGCGCACTGTCTTCCCAACCGCTCTGGCTTTAGCTTGAGCACTTACTGTTGACAGACGCTCATCGACTAGTGAAATTCGTGCATTCGTTAACTTCTCTAACTCAGTTGCGAAAGAGCGCGCCTTCTTCGAACTTTCACTCTCTGACCCTGACATATTGACTGGTAAGCCTACGTAAATCACAACTGGATCTATCTCTTGAAACAAGGCGCTGATCTTCTTAAATAGCTCTCTATCGTGCGACTGCAACACCGTCAGCGGTGAAGCCAATATTCCATCAGCATCACTTGCTGCTACGCCAATCCTGACATCGCCATAGTCGAATGCGATTCGGCGACCCCGCTCCATCAATCAATTTCCAGAGATAGCACGTGTGATTGCGCTAAGCGCGTCCGAGATGGCCGAGAGATTAGTTCCGCCTCCCTGGGCAAAATCATCTTTACCGCCTCCACCGCCGCCTAGAACTGCGGAGCCAACTTTTACAAGAGCCCCGGCCTTTATATTGCTCTTTCGGGCATCCTCACTAACAGCAACGACCAAAATTGCTTTACCTTCAACAACGCTGACTAAGACGATTACCGAACTCTTTACTCGATGCAAAAGCTCTTGAGCGATCTTCCTCAAATCATCTCCAGAAACACCATCTGCAAGATGGGATGCAACAAGAGACAATCCATTTATGATCTCTGCTTTTTTGGCAAGATCTCCAATCTGACTCATCGCTTGTGCTGAACGAACCGCTGCCAATTCCTTCTCAATCTCTTTGATCTTGAGTAACAGTTCTGAGATCCGCTCCGGTAGTTCCTCGGTTCGCGCACCCTTGATAATTTCAGTCAGAGAGTTCAATAAAAGATGTTCTCTTGCCAGGAACTTGTATGCATCGGCTCCTACAAGTGCTTCAACGCGTCGCACGCCCGCCCCGATAGAAGATTCTGATAGCAACTTAATGACGCCTAATTGTCCAGATGCAGAAACGTGGGTACCACCGCATAGTTCTCGCGCCCAGTCGCCAACACTGACAACTCTGACCTCATCGCCATACTTTTCACCGAAGAGCGCCATAGCTCCGATTTTCTTCGCTGCTTCCTGAGACATAGTCTCCGCTGTCACCGCAAGGTTCTCGAGCAAAAGGGTATTTACTCTCGATTCAACTTCGTTGAGGACCGAATCAGGAACTGCGCCGGTAGCTGGAAAATCAAAACGGAATCGTCCTGGAGAATTCTCAGAACCTGCTTGCGTTGCAGTTTCACCTAGGATTTCACGGAAAGCTTTGTGCACCATGTGTGTTGCAGTATGGGCTCGAGATATCGCACTTCTACGTTCAATATCAATCTCTGCGTGAGCTTGTGAACCTAGAGTTACCGCACCGCTAATTATTCGACCACGATGAACCGACAAGCCACTCACCGGATTTTGTACATCATCAATCTCAATTACCGCGCCATTCGAGAGAGTAATGATTCCGCCATCAGCAAGTTGACCTCCACCTTCGGCATAGAAAGGAGTGCGATCCAGAACAATTTCAACTTCGCTTCCAGCACCAGCTTCGGCAACGCTATTACCATCAACTAAAATTCCATTTACCACTGATTCAGTTGCTAGTTCTTGGTAACCAACGAAACGAGTTGCCCCTGTGGTGTCTGCGATTTTCTTATACTCACTCACATCTGTGTGGCCACTCTTCTTAGCTTTGGCATCAGCCTTTGCACGATCACGTTGTTCTGCCATCAATCGCTTAAAGCCGGCCTCGTCTACCTCTAAACCTTCTTCGCGCGCCATTTCGAGAGTGAGGTCATAAGGAAATCCGTAGGTATCGTGAAGTTTAAATACCTCATCTCCGGGAAGAATGTTCTTCTTCTGAGATTTCACCTGACCAGATGCGATATCAAATATTTGCGTTCCACTTTTCAGTGTCTGAAGAAATGACTCCTCTTCGGCTACTGATACAGCGAGAATTCTCTTTTGATCGGTTACGAGTTCCGGATACTGGGGCCCCATGGCGCCAATAGCCGACCGGGTAAGCTCTGACATGATTGGGTCATTGACTCCTAGTAGCCGCATATTTCTAATGGTGCGACGCATCATTCGTCGTAGAACGTAACCGCGGCCCTCATTTCCGGGAGTAACGCCATCGCCTATGAGCATTGCGGAAGTTCGAGCGTGATCGGCTACGACTCTCAGTGAAACATCTGCTTTTTGAGACTTCCCGTAAGTAACACCAGTGAGATCTGAGGCTTTACTCAAAATCTGCATAGTTGTGTCGATCTCGTAAATATTTTCAACCCCCTGTAAAAGGGCTGCAGTTCTTTCCAGGCCTAAACCAGTGTCGATACTCTTGGCTGGAAGTTCGCCGAGAATTGGGTAACCATCTTTTCCGCCACCTGCGCCGCGCTCATTCTGCATGAAGACCAGATTCCAAACTTCCAGATATCTATTCTCGTCGGCGATTGGGCCGCCTTCTGCACCGTAGGCGGGTCCCCGGTCGTAATAAATTTCAGAACATGGGCCACATGGTCCAGGAACGCCCATAGACCAGAAATTGTCAGCCATGTCGCGTCTTTGAATTCGATCCCGGGGAATACCAATTTTTTTATGCCAGATATCTGCGGCTTCATCGTCATCTAAATAGACAGTCACCCAGAGTCGATCTTCAGGGAAACCGTATCCACCATCGCTCATTGGTCTCGTTAATAGTTCCCAAGCGAGTGAAATTGCACCCTCTTTGAAATAATCACCAAAAGAGAAATTTCCACACATCTGGAAGAACGAAGCGTGGCGTGTGGTCTTGCCGACTTCATCGATATCGAGAGTGCGAACACATTTCTGAACAGATGTGGCGCGTTTATAAGGTGGAGTCACTTCACCCAAGAAATAAGGTTTGAATGGGACCATGCCGGCATTGACCAAAAGCAGGTTAGGGTCGTCTGCTATGAGGGATGCAGAAGGAACGACGGTATGGGTAAGTCCTTGTCGATTCTCAGACTCGAAAAAACGCAGCCAGCGCGAACGGATCTCAGCGGATTCCACTAGTTACATTCACCCACTTTGAATTATTCAGATCTCTTCTTTTTGCGGCCCTTACTGATTTGTGCAGCGCTCAAGAGAGCGCCCGCCACCTTCACTGCAGGTCCGTTCTTTTCCATAAAGTCTGAAGTAGCGCCTGTCAACTTCGTTGTGACATCTTCGACGCTCTTTGTAATCTTTGCAAAGCTCTCTAATGGACTATTAATTAGCTCCAAGGTTCGAGTTGATTCTTGAATAAGAGGCGTTGTGTCGTCAGTAAAGGCCTTAAGAGAAACTTTAGCCTCATCTACCAATTTACTTATCCGGAAAACTGCATAGGCCACAGCAACGGCAATCACAAATAGCGAAGCCGCAGCAATGATCGTTGCAATGCCACCTGGACCCATATCGATAGCCTACCCGACTACTCCTTCGGAGGAGTCCAATCGATAGCCGCCTCTTTTCGCTGCGCAGGGGTAATTGGTGTTGGCGCCCCGGTAAGCGGATCGCCACCACTGGCCGTCTTTGGAAATGCAATCACTTCTCTAATTGAATCCGAACCAGTGAGAAGTGCGCACACTCGATCTAAACCTAGAGCAATCCCACCATGTGGAGGTGGACCATAATTAAATGCTTCAAGAAGAAATCCGAATTTGCTCTGAGCTTCTTCATCTGTGAGTCCAATGACCGAGAAAACATCCTTTTGAATATTCCGGTCATGGATACGTATCGATCCACCACCAAGTTCAGTCCCATTTAAAACAATGTCATATGCATATGCAAGAGCAGAAGCGGGATCGCTCTTGAAAGACTTGGAGTATTCAGGCTTTGGACCCGTGAAAGGATGATGAACGGCAGTCCAACCACCGTTATCCGTTGGTTCAAACATCGGCGCATCTACGACCCAGAGAAATTCCCAAGCGTGCGCATCAATGAGATTGCAACGCTTTCCAATTTCTAAACGAGCTGCTCCAAGTAGCTGTTGGGATGATGCACGATCACCTGCGGCGAAGAAAATCGCATCCCCCGGCTGAGCGCCAACATATGACGCGATTCCAGCTTGTTCATCCTGGGAAATATTCTTTGCAACAGGTCCGCCAAGAGTTCCGTCAGCGCCGACAAGTATGTACGCGATTCCCTTAGCTCCTCTTGCCTTCGCCCAATCTTGCCAAGCGTCAAGTTCGCGACGCGGTGAGTCTGCTCCTCCAGGCATCACCACGGCGCCAACATAGGGAGCCTGAAAGACTCGAAATTCCGTCTTAGAAAAGTATGAAGTTACATCAACCAACTCCAGACCAAAACGTAAATCTGGCTTATCAGAACCGTACTTGTTCATTGCATCTGCATATGTCATATGTCGAATTGGAGTTGGAATCTCATAGCCAACTGCTTCTTTCCATACATTCACCAAGATCTTTTCGGCTACGGCCAAGATATCCGCTTGATCTACGAATGACATCTCAATATCTAATTGAGTGAACTCAGGCTGACGATCTGCTCGGAAATCTTCATCGCGGAAACATCGAGCTATTTGATAGTAACGCTCCATACCCGCAACCATAAGAAGTTGCTTGAAGAGTTGCGGTGACTGAGGAAGCGCATACCAACTTCCCGGCTGTAGCCGCACAGGAACGAGAAAATCTCTCGCACCCTCAGGCGTAGAACGGGTGAGGTATGGAGTTTCTATCTCGAGGAATTGCAGCTCATCCATTACGTTACGGATTGCAGATGTAACTTTAGACCGCAACCGTAGATTTGCGGCCGGCCCTTCCCTTCGAAGATCCAAATAGCGATAGCGCAATCTCACTTCCTCAGAGATATCCACCTCTGAACCCGAATCAACCGGGAAAGGCAACGGTGCAGATTCGCTCAATACTTGGACGGCATCGCCCATAACTTCAATTTCTCCTGTAGGGATATTTGGATTCTCATTACCTGCAGGACGTAGGCAAACCTCACCAGTTATCTGCAAACACCATTCCGCTCTCAATTGTCCTGCTAACTTTTCATCGCGAATGACTACTTGAACCGAACCTGTGCCATCTCGCAAATCAATAAAAGCAACTCCGCCATGATCGCGACGGCGCGCTACCCAACCCGCAAGGGTGACGGTTTGCCCTGCGTGTGATGCGCGCAGAGAACCTGCGTCATGATTTCTGAGCATTAGTAGACCTATTTTCCTTGAGCGTATATATCTCGGCGCAGCAGAGTTTTAAGTTCGGCCGCCAACTCCGTAATCTTAACGGAATTTACTGCACCGTCTTCCATCCTCTTTATTTCCACGACGCCCTCCGAAATTTCACTATCCCCAATCACAACCACAAATCGAGCACCGGATTTATCGGCGGCCTTCATTGCACCTTTGAGAGCTCGCTCCCCGAAGGCCATCTCAGTTGAAATGCCTTGCGCCCGCAGTTGATTGGCGATAGATAGCGCCGAACTCTTTGCATCTTCGCCCAAAGGAATGATAAATAGATCGGAATTAAATGACTGACTGGGCAGTACTTTCTCTGCGATAGCTGCTAGCAGGACTCTATCGACTCCGAGACCAAAACCGATTCCCGATAGTGGTTGTCCCCCGAGTACTTCCATAAGCCCGTCGTAACGTCCACCGCCGCCAATGCCGCTTTGTGCGCCTAAATCTGAATGTACAAATTCGAAGGTTGTGCCGGTGTAGTAATCAAGGCCACGCACCATCCGCGGATTAACGATGTAATCAATGTTCAACTCTTTAAGGTAGCTCTGTACCTTTTCAAAATTAGAGGCAGCTTCGTCTGACAGATAATCAATAAGAAGAGGTGCCTTTTGCATTGCATCAACCATCTCTGGACGTTTGTCGTCAAAAAGCCGTAATGGGTTGATTTCAGCGCGCTGACGCGTAGCATCGTCAAGTTCTAAACCTTGGTAGAACTTCAGAAGATCTACCCGATGCGCAGCGCGCGAAACGCTATCTCCCAGCGACGTTATTTGAAGTGTGAAATTCTTGAGTCCAATGTTTCTAAATCCTTGATAAGCGATAGAAATAACTTCAGCATCTATGGCTGGATCATCAACACCAATGGCTTCAATACCCACCTGATAGAACTGTCGATAACGACCGGCCTGCGGACGTTCGGCTCTAAAAAATTGCCCCGAATACCAAATCTTTACCGGCAGTTGCCCTCTATCTAAATTCTGTTCGATGACTGCACGCATGACCCCTGCAGTACCTTCGGGGCGAAGCGTGAGAGATCGCCCTGCTCGATCTTCGAAGGTATACATCTCTTTGGAGACTACGTCGGTTGATTCTCCAACACCTCGAGAGAAGAGGTTGGTATCTTCAAAAACAGGAAGTTCCATCAGTTCATATCCTGCAAGCCGTGCAGGCGAAATTAGCTCTTCGCGAACCCACTCAAAGGCGCGAGATTCGGGCGGTAAATATTCCCGTACGCCCTTAGGTGCTTGAATCTTCTCGAACTTCATACCGATAATTCTTTCAGATAAGGATTATTTTTTCGCTCGAATTTAATCGTAGTTTCAGGTCCATGGCCCGGAAGCACGCGTAAGTCGTCGTTCAACGGAAGAACTTTGTTTTTGAGGGTTTGAACCATTTCACTGGCGCTACCTGTCGGCAAATCGGTTCTGCCTATAGAGCCAGCAAATAGAACATCACCACTTAGTAAAATCTCATCTGCGACTGTAAACATCACCGACCCTCGAGTATGACCTGGGGCGTGGACAGCTACAATTTGCACACCAAGTAATTCCAGAGATGTTCCGTTCTTTAATTCAATAACCTTTTTTGGTTCCTCAAATTTCATCGCCCCTATTTGAGCTCGAAAATCCGGACCAACAATCTCTCCTGGATTCTCTAGAAATCTGCGATCTTCGGAATGAATATAAGTAGGTATGTCATAACCATCGGCTAAAGGTTTAATTGAAAAGTGATGATCTAAGTGGCCATGGGTAATGAGAGCGGCAACTGGTTTTAATCCACTCTCTTCAATGATGAGAGAAATCTCGGAAGAAATATCTGGCATACCCGGATCTACGATGATGCACTCTCCCCCAGCATCGGGAGCTATGACCCAGCAGTTTGTGGCAAACATGGGAGCGGGAAATGACCTGACAAGCATGGAGGTCACCCCTATTTCTCGCGTGGATTTACTGCTACTGGATGCACAGGGTACCTTTGACCTCTACAAAAACTACGCATATGTCAACGAAGGCCGATAGGACCAGAAGTCCTATCACGCTAACGCGCTAAAGGGGATCACCATGACTGATGTAAATCCAACAACTCTCGCTCAGAGCCAATCACAACCGACAAGTGCAGCTTCTGCTCTGATTGGTGATCCTTCGAAATTTGGTCGAGTTGCTGATGATGGAACAGTTTATGTCCGGACTCCTGAGGGCGAGAAAGCTGTCGGTTCCTATCCAGGAAAATCTGCTGATGAAGCGTTAGCTTATTTTGTTAGAAAGTTTGAAGCGCTGGCATCTGAGGTGGCTCTTACCGCCGCTCGAATTACTAGTGGCGCGATGGTGCCGCAGGATGCTTATGAAGCGGTAAAGAAATTGCGCCAACAGGTTCGTGAACTTAATGGCGTTGGAGATCTAGCAGCGCTTGCTCTTTCAGTAGAACAAATTGAGCCCCTGATCGAAGGACATCGCGAGGCATACGAAGCAAAGAAGGCTGCAGAGGCGGCTGCCAAGGCAGCACGTCGCGAACAAATTTTGATTGAGAAAGAGAAGATCGTCGCTGAGGCAGAATCACTTGCTCTCTCTGAAAATTGGAAAGCTACCGGTGATCGACTCAAGGCCTTGCTCGATGAATGGAAGGCCGCACCGCGTTTAGATAAGAAGACCGACGCCGAATTCTGGAAGAGATTTTCGGCTTCTCGAAATAAATTTGATAAGCGCCGCAGAACTCACTTCGCACAACTCGAAGCAACTGCCGGAAAGGTTTCCGAAGCAAAATCAGCGCTCGTCACAGAAGCTGAAAAATTGGCCACTTCTACTGACTGGCTAGCGACAGCTCGACGATTTAAGGATCTTATGGATCAATGGAAAGCTGCTGGTCGCGGCAAGAAGAGTGACGATGCCAAGCTCTGGACGCGATTCAAAGCAGCACAGGATCAATTCTTCGCTGCTAAAAACGCTGACTTGGAGAAGCGAGAAGTCTCCATGGCAGCCAATCTTGCGAAGCGAGAAGAACTTATAGTTCAAATTGAAGCCTTGGTTCCTTTTACTGACCTGAAGGCAGCAAAGAACGCTTTCCGCGAATTGATGCGCAGTTGGGACAAGATCGGAATTACACACCGAGATAAGAGAGCTGCCTTCGATGCACGTATCGCCAAAGTGGAAGAGGCAATCAAGGCGGCAGATGCGGATCTCGCTCGCAAAACAGATCCTGGTGCCAAAGCTCGCGCTGCTGAAGTTGTTGAGCAATTAACTGCTTCTATCGAAAGCTATAACAAGATGGCCACCAAAGCCGAAGCTGCTGGCAATTCAAAGAAGGCTCAAGAGGCGCGCGACTCCGCAGAAGCCAGAAAAGCTTGGCTAATTGAAGCGCAGAAGCATCTGGCTGAATTTAGCTAATCCCTAAGTTCTATAAACGTCGTAGACACCTTCAACGCTGCGAACAGCGGCTAGTACGGAATCAAGATGCTTTGCATCCGCCATTTCAAAGGTAAATCTCGAAATTGCCACCCGATCCTTTGAAGTACTCACAGCCGCACTAAGGATATTTACATGCTGTTCAGAGAGAGTGCGAGTGACATCTGCCAATAGTCGCGCACGATCAAGAGCTTCTACCTGAATGTTAACTAGGAAGATGCTTGCGGCACCGGGAAGCCATTTAACTCCCACTATACGTTCTCGTTGGTGTTTCTGAAGATCCGATGCATTGATGCAATCTTCGCGATGAACAGATATCCCCGAACCTTTAGTAATGAAACCGATTATGGAATCCCCTGGAACTGGAGTACAGCACCGTGCCAGCTTTACAAGTACATCATCGACGCCTTCAACTTCGATTGCACTCGATGTTCGCCGTGTGGTCTGCACCCCCGTGGGGATATTCTCTAGCGTTGGTTCAGGATGCGAATCTTCGCTCCCTAAGGATGCAGACAACTTTTCGACGATGGATGCCGCCGACACATGGCCATCTCCGACAGCGCTGTATAGAGCTTCGATATCCGCATAGTGGAGTTCGTGAGCTAGTTCTAAGAGAGAATGTCCTGCAAATATTTTTTGGAGAGGCAATCCAGCTTTTCTCATTTGTCGAGCAATAGATTCTCGACCTGCATCTATCGCTTCTTCTCGACGCTCTTTGCTAAACCAGGCCTTTATCTTGGAACGTGCTCGTGGGCTCTTTACGAAATTAAGCCAATCACGACTGGGTCCTGCGTGTTCGCCCTTATTGGTGACAATCTCCACGACATCACCAT
>JACCDH011002982.1_pt1 | contig 65649 bp, 78 predicted proteins | sample 7442481 | NCBI WGS metagenome assembly JACCDH01 (sample SAMN15323433, study PRJNA562643) | freshwater metagenome | isolation source: river surface water | place: USA:Blue River Watershed | collected 2017-08-15 | reverse complement strand
TACCAAGTTCAGAATATGGAGGATTTGAAATGATAATTATGTTGGGATCTGTAAAATTATCCAAGTGTTTAGTATAATCAGAAAAATTAAATTCACAATATTCATTAAATACTACTTGATCTGCAATTCTATCTGGTTCAATTTCCCATCCAACATATTGATTTAAATTATGTCCAAATAGTCCTAAATTATCAAGCACACAAGCAATTTCTCCATGTGCACACCCAATATCTAAAAATGTTTTAGAGTTTATTTGTGTTTTTAATAAAGTTGGTCCAATTATTTTCTGATATTTGAGCACATCAATATAGTGGGTTTCTGGTTTGGTTAGGCTATTGGGTTGGGCCATTGGGCTGGGTGAAAAAACAACTGGATAATTTTGTAACAATTGGGCTTGCATTAAGCTTGCCACTTCACGGATTTCTGTTTCGTTTCCAAACTCAGGTAGCCGACCCGCAATCATTTTTCTCAAGTCTTTTAAACTCATTGAATAAACCAGTGCGCATACCTTGGTTGGCAGATTCATCATGTTAGCAAATTCTGTGGTGTTTGATAAAGAAGAATTAGCATGTTGTGCTCGCAATTGCAAAAATTTTTTGATAAATTGTTTTTGTATTTGCTGTTGTTCCAAAGTTCCTTGGATCCGATAAAAAGTACTATCTTGTGCTTTGGTTTTACTTGATGTTAGTCGGCTAGCCCGATGTTCCACATGAGCTAATAATTCTTTCATAGTTTCATCAGATATTCCCACAATAAGAAAACTTACATAAAAATCATTGTACACACTTAGGTGCTGGTGTTCGTGAATCATTTTAGTTGAATAAGCAAAAGAATCTAATACTGACTCTGGACTAGTAGGAAATGCCAAATAAGTTAGTCTGGCATTAAATTCTCCAGATTTTAAATAGTCGGGTATACTGGAATTAATATTTAGTTCCGTACACAGCTCCGCAAAATTTCTATCCAACTGGGTTGATTTAATAATTTTAACTACTGGTTTTGTTACAAATATTTCTTCTTGAATTTCTGCCCCACCCCATTCAAGAATTTTTTTAAGTCGGGCTTGGTGTGGGGTATAGTTAATTAAAGTGTTTGTGGTTATTATTTGGTCCATTATTTGATAATTAGTTGGAATATTAAAAAATAAAATCAATTTTTGCCAAAAACATAATTTTAAAAATTGAAATTTATTAACTGAAACCCCAAATTACCAAATATTAATGAGTGTAACTAGATTAATTGGAATATGTACAACTAACGATATCAAAGTTAAAGAAATAGCATGGGATTTTGCTTATTATGGTATTGATGTTGTAAAAATACCCAGTCCCTTAGATTGTGATGATATGGATAAATTCTTTTCAACTCACATTCTTAATGGTAAAAAATATAAACCCATTAGTATTATTGAAGAAAAATCAACCCTATGTGATGTTAATAATCATGGAATTATATATACTTCTGAACAATTAACCCAACTACAAAGAGTCTGTCACCATTCAACTATACATGTTTATTTTCCGGATGATTCTGAAAAAACTTGGTCTAATGTGGTATATGGATTTATTGACTTTACTAGAAAAACTAATGATCCAGATGTATTTGATTGGGATGATATTTTTGTTGTTGAAAAATGCAATAAAACTTATTGGGAATTAAACAAACTCAATCATAAATATAGTGCACGAGATCTTAATATTAGTGCATATATTGAGTCAATGATTTATTATAAGGCAAATGTAGACCTTAAACATTTTCCCCAAAATTATACCAGTTGTGTAGACTTTTATAAAGATCCGAGTAAATTTATTTTGTCCGTGAACGAATTTTCAAATCCAATTGCTAAAAAATTAAATTTGTCAAATATCCCAATCAATGCGCTAAATAATGGAATGTTTTTTCGTAGTGCTATTAATCGACGGCAAAAGTTATATTGGTGTCCTGGTCTAAATGCGGGTATTCCTTTTGTTCCAAAACCCAAAGATAGAGCCCATGAATTAACATTTATGTTTCATGATTTTTCTCATTGGGCAATGCCAGATTTAATATTTACTGGAACTCACTCGCCTTTAATTCAAAAAGTTTATATTGGATATAGATTAATGAGTGAAGCGATTACCCTGGTATTGGGTGATATGTTATTTGTCTACTCAATGTTAAATTCATCTTTTGAATATAAAACTGTAGAAGCTAGAAAAATTTATCCAGTATTTACTAAATTATATGACAGATTATTTGATGGTTCTAGAACAAATGAAGAAGCTATTCGAATATTATTACTCGGTTCATATGAATATTGTTTTTACGGAGACCTAACAATTTGGTCATTATATATGGAACCAGGCCCTGAAACAGACCAAATCTTATCTGATTTTACAGGAAAATATGATAGTTATTTTCTAGAAGATTTTAGATGGACCAACCTAAATTATAACTATATGAAGGACTATCCTAAACAATATGTTAAATGGTGGGAAGAAATTAAACCTATTATTCAAGATCATAATTTAAATTTATATTCGGTTAGTGAATGGATTGATAAATTTAATTTGGATCAAGCAACAAATACCAGAGAATTAAATCAACTTATTTTTGATTCTGTTTATAATACTTGGATTAAACCTTTATTAACCCAACCAATTGAATTAAATGACAAAAAAGATAGATTGCTTAATACTTTTACAAGATATATGTGTGGACAATCACTAATCTTTTTTAAATTTGACAATAGTTTGCATACTGATTCGTATAACAGATGGTTAAATATTAAAAACACATTTAGTTATTTAAAAAATAATGAAATAACTTGGGAAAAATTATCATATATTGTTGCTAACACCCGAACATATTATGAAAAATATTTGGAATGTTTGTCATGCAATTCATTGATTTCAAGGGATGATTATCATACCTATCAAGACATTTATCCCATATTTAAACCATTTATAGTAGATTATGATGGACTTGAAGAAAAAAAAAATTTGGCCGAGTTTTCTGAATTAATGCTTAGTTCATAGATGCTTTTTATAACATGGTATTATTTTTTAGTTTTACATAAGTAAAAAAATTGAAATATTATTTTATATAGGGTTATTAATTAAAATTTAATGAATTTAGAAGATATAACCCCTAATGTTGATCACCAATACCTTGAGCCCTATAAAATTTCTAACGTACCTTTGTATGTTAATTGGTCTCGAACTAGATTCTCAAATTTGCCACTAAAGTGCGCTACCACGCTGTTAAATCAAGCAATCGAACTTGGTAGATACGAATCTGAATTTAAAAACGATCAGGGTAAACTTATAAAAGAAGGTAATGATTTATGTATACCTCCTCGAGGATTTGATAAAAATCTTTTAGATAATTCTCCAATTGGACCAATTAATTATGAAACATATCTCATTTTACCTTGGTTGATTAAAATTAATGATTCTCTAAAAAAACATAATATTAGCACAATTCAATCTCAGCCCGCATATTATGTGAATTTGATTGAACCTGCTTTCAAGTCATACTTTCAGGTTCCGTTTGTAGAATTTCTTGGTTCAATTGATGCTCTAGAAATTTATCAAAAAATGGAATCAGATCCTAGATTGTCCAAATGCTATTTCAATACTTTTTATCAAGATAGATATCCAAATAGAAAACCTGGAGAATTTAGAATCAGATTTTGTATTATGAGACCATTTGTTGATTTGGAAGGTAACCAAAATTCTGATTTGGATGATGAAGATTTTTGGACTACTATATGTGACATCTGTAGTGAATATTAACTAATCATTATTGTTTTATTTTAAATTAATTGAAGAATTATAATATTCAACTCCATAATCATATATGTTATTAGCTTCTGGAAAATCAACAAATTTATCTACTTTAATAAATTTACCTGGCTCAAGATCTTTATAATGTTCAAAAAAGTATTTAATTTCATCTAATGTATGGGTGTCTAAATCTAAGTATGATTTAATTTTTTTATTATATGGATCAACTTTATCATCTGGTACTAATAGTATTTTTTCGTCGCGACCATTTTCATCTTCGGTAATTAACGCCCCAATAATTTTACAGTTAATTAAACAGGTTGGAAGTAAAGTTCTTTTACAAATTACAACAGCATCAAGTGGATCACCATCACCACCCAATGTATTGACAATATATCCATAATTAAATGGATAAGCAAATGGTCCATGTAAAAATCGATCACAAATCAATTGATGAGTTTTGTGGTCGATTTCATATTTAACATTATGTCCATAAGGAATTTCTATTTGAACCTGTACTGAATAATTGGAAGCTGATGAAGGAATAGGAGAATCAATGGCAGAATTGATATTTAATGACGGGAATTTTTCTTGATGATACATTATAATATGGTCTTATATTTTATGCTGTTTAACTTATCAATTTTTTTGAAAAATTGATTTTTTTATTCGATATTATAGTATTTAAATGTTTTTAATGATAAAAAAATCAGAAGCAATACATAATTATACCCAAAATAAGTTCAAGTTTTCACAATATTTTTCTTGTTTGTTCGATAATAAACAACAAAAATCAGATGAATCGATTAAATCTTGTTCTAATACCTTAGTTAATGACTCTAATATGGATCCAGAATCTCAAATTAAATTTTTGAATCAGCAGGTTATTTCTATGAATAAACAAATAAATTTTCTTAAAAAAGAAAACGATGATTTAAAAGTTAATGTAAATAACATTAAAATTGTTTGTGTTGAACTATGTGATATTTTAGAAAGAACAACATATAGACAAAAAATTAGACATAATTACGCAAAACCTTTAAAAAGTGCTCTTAAAAAACCAAAAATTACAAACAAATTAGATGAATCTGGTTACCCAGAATTAATACCTAATAAAGCTAGTGATTCTGGCTATTCAGAATTAATACCTAATAAAGCTAGTGATTCTGGCTATCCAGAATTAATACCTAATAAAGCTAGTGATTCTGGCTATCCAGAATTAATACCTAATAAAGCTAGTGATTCTGGCTATCCAGAATTAATACCTAATAAAGCTAATGCGGAAGCAAAAACTGACAAGCCAGAGTCTGATTTAATATCAGATAATTCGAATTCAGAAACAATAATTAAAACAAGCATAGACCCACATACCAAACCAATAAATAAAATAACCCAATATAAATCTTCCCATAAAAAAATAAAAAAGAAAGTTAAATGGGGATACGTACCACCACATAAATTTAAACTACCCATTTACTAAAATTATAAATTTTATTTAATAATAATTAACAATAATTAATAAATAATATTAAAAGAAAGCATTTTTATTTAAAAGTTCTCTTCCCAAAATTAAACAATGAATATTTTTAGTACCTTCATATGTATTTACAGCTTCAAGATTAATAAGGTGTCTAATAATATTATATGAATTAGAAACACCATTACCTCCTAAAATATCTCTGCATATTCTTGCAACATTCAAAGCATTTTCACAATTTGTTTTCTTAAGAAATGATATTAGAGCAATGTTATTTTCAAGCTCATCAAATGAAGTAATTGAATTTAATGAAGCAAATGAATTATTTAATGAATTAGAATATAATTCTATTGATTTAATTAAATCGTTTTGAATCATTTGAAAAGAACTTAATGATTTTGCAAACTGCTTTCTTTCTTCAACATAATCTATAGTTGTATTAATAATATTTTCCATTGATCCAATTACTCCCCATGAAATACCATATCTAGCTTTATTTAAACATTCAAATGGTCCTCTTAAACCCTGAATATTTAATTTGTTTGATTTTGGTATTTTTAAATTATCCATGTAAATATATCCAGTTGGTGATGATAATAGAGTTAATTTCTCCTTTATTTCTGGAGTTTTAATTTCATCAGTACGGTCTGTAACAAGCCCAATAATTTTATTTGACTCGTCTTTACACCATATTACAAAAACATCAGCAATAGGAGAATTTGTAATCCATATTTTTGAACCATTTACTATAAAATAATCTTTATGTTCAACGGCTCTTGTTTTCATACTTGATGGATCAGATCCTGCATCTGGTTCTGTTAAACCAAAACATCCAATACTTTCACCAGAATATAACTTGTCAAGATATTTAGATTTAATATGATCTGAACCAAATTTTTCTATAGGATTGATTACTAATGATGATTGAACAGAATATGCTGATCTTAGTCCAGAATCAATGCTTTCGATATTGTAATTAATCATACCATATAATAAAGGGTTTATTTCGTTTTTTTTGTGATTAAATATACCACTATCACCCCAAGTTTTATATAAACTTCTATATTTATTTTCATTAAATTTTAAAAGTGTATCTGGAGAAGAATATATTTTTTTTGTAATATCAAATACATTTTTTGAAGCCATATTTGTAAAAATATCTATTTTATCGAAATGTTTAAATAGGTTTGTATATTTTTTCATTGATATTTAATAGTGTTTAGTCCTTAAATAATTTACTAAAACCTATTTATTAAAAAATTGATAAAAAATTTTATTACTTTTAATCAATTAGTTTGTAATGAAACGTAATTATAATGAAATGAATAAAGAAGTAAACAATGAACCTGTTAAAATAGTGCTATTAGGTGATGGTTGTATTGGTAAATCTACTTTCTTCAATAAATTATCTAATTTAACTGATCCTGATTATACTTTTCAAAAAAAATACAAAGCAACAGATAATTTTGATTTTAATAGACTTAAAATTGAAACCAATCAAGGCACACAAATTGTTGACTTATGGGATACTGCTGGTCAAGAAAACAGAGGTGGCCAACTTAGAGATGCTTATCTTAAAGGTGCTGATGGAATTCTCTTAATGTATGATGTTACTGAGAAAAAAACTATTGAAAATATTACCAAATGGTTAGAACAAATTAAACGAGTTTGTCCTAATGTTCCTGTTGCGGTAGTCGGTAATAAGGCAGATTTGTTCAAAGATCTTCAACAAACAGAATCAGTTAAATTACGCGAATGTAATTTACAAAGAGATGTGGGACATAAACAAATCAGAAATTTTTTAATTTCAATTAAAGAAGATACACATATTGAATCTAAAACTTCTGGTTATTTTTCAGTTAAAACTGTATTTAATGAAGAACAAGGTTGTTTATGTGGATTGGAATATATATTAAGCTCATTAAGTGGTTTTGATGTTAAAATCAAATATTAAAGATATATAATAGTTTCTGATTTACTTGGGTTAATTAAAAACACAAAAAAATTGAACGATTAATTTATTCAAACTAATAATTATATTATTAATGTCAAACCAATATATTGTTAAATTTGTTAGAGATACCAATAATTCTGATACCACCACATTTGATGGATTTTTAGAATTAATTAGTGACAAAGGTTGTCCAACTATTTTTATTAGAACCTGTAAAGAATCAACTGATCCTAAAAACGAAAATCTTTTAAACTTGTATGTTTCAAAAAATATGGGAAAGATTGAATTTTCTGATGAAGATTTAACTTGTACAATTAAAGGTACATTTAGATCTTCTAAAATTATTTTTGATTCTTCTTCATCAAGTGCATTTACTGATTTTAAAACTAACTTTAATGACGCATTAAATTCAAAATATGATACCCAATATTATCCTAAATCAGGACGATTAATGTATGTGGGTGAAGTTTTATACAAAGAAAATGAAGACAAAACTCAAAGAATTCTTGCTCATGGATCTGGTACTCTTTACTATGATCTCGAAGGTCAAAAAGTTAAATATCAAGGAGAATTTTCAGATGGTAATTTTGATGGAGCTGGTAAATTCTATAGTTCTGACAGTAAAATCGTTTTAACTGCTAATAACATTTCAAATGGTATTCCAGTTCAAAAAGGTAAACTTGAATTTAATTTTGGTAAAAATTGTCAAACTACTGAAATTGTATTTGCAGAATTGTGGAAAATGTTAACGGGTGACAGCAAAGAAAGAATTAAACAAATTGTAAATTCAAACGATTTTCTTGATACTTTAGGTTCTTGCTATTGGGACTTTAAAGAAATACCATTTGAAGATGCTAAATTTAATAATTTAAGTAATGATGATAAATATTTAAAACTTCTTCGTGAAATTAAATCTGTAAAAACATCAATTATTGAATCAGAAAATAGAATTAAAGAGTTTCAAAAAGAAATGATTAGAAAATTTACTTCCAGTTTAGTTTTGGGTTTTGTGCTTTTTTGTGCATTAGATACTACCTTTAAATTTGTTTTTGGTTAAGTTAAATGGTTTATAATTTATAATAACTAATAACAAAAAACCCAATAACAAAAACACAGTTATAGAATTATTTTATTAATATATTAAAATATAAAACACTATAGATTTGATGTCCAAACCAATTAATATAGAAAAAAATATAGATCTAAGTTTTTCGGTATTTTTGGATTCACATGTTCAAAGTACTCCACCAAATGAAGATTTTCTTCAAAACCAAATTTATAAAATATATCCAAAAAATACTAGTGAATGGGTTGATTCTAATAAAGTTACAAAATGTCAGTCTTGTCCAACAAAATTTTCTTTATTTGTTAGAAAGCATCATTGTAGGGCGTGTGGGGGTGTTTTTTGTTATTATTGTTGTAACAAATATACAAAAATACCTGACAAATTATTTGAAAAACCAAAAGAAAGCGAATTATTAACAATTTATCTTAAAAATACTATTACAAAATTAGCTGGTAAACACGATGATTCTGTTAGTTTAGTTTGTAATGATTGTAATAATAAAATTTCAAATTTAAATAATATTCAACACATAATAAATATTTGTGAGTTTTTATCAGTACCTGATTTATATAAAACAATGTTGATTAACAAGCAATGGTATAATGCATCAGTACATTGTTTATCTAAATTTAGAAACATTCAATACAAAGCACCAGATCATATATATTCAAAATGGGAGTGTAATATGGTTTGGAATATTAAAGAAAATTTATTAGGTCACAATAGTTGGTTTAATATATTAATAAAAACAGCACTAGTAAATACTATTATTTATCAAAAGGATAATATTGTTGATTTAATTAAAATAATAAAAGAATATACAAATAATAAACAAACACAATGTTGGAATTTAATGTGTTCACGTAAATGTAATATGCAAATTGAACAAATTGATTTCATAGATATAATCCAATATATAAGCTTAATTCCAAACTTTTATAATAAATTATGGTATGATGATAGATTAATTGATATTTTATATGGATTATCAAACAAGGTAAATAAAGAAAATTTTGATAAAAATAATTTTTTAATTGTACCATATTTAATTTCATCTTTTAAAATGCTAATTCAAAAAACTCCTGAATATTCTTTAATTTCAGTAAAATCAAATGATTTTTTTAATAAAATTCTAAATGACTTTACAACTAATTTTTTATACAAAGAACTAGATGAAAATATGTTAATCTTGTTATCCTTTGAATATAATTATTTAAAAAATAAAAAAACTCAAGAAGTTAACGATGATCAAATTACTAATATTATTAATTTATATTTAAGATCAAAACTAAATCAAGAATTAAAAAATATGATTACTAAAACAATTAACACTTTTAATAGATTATCAGTTGAAAAGAAAAATATGATTGGATGCAAAGATTCTCTTACTCTACCAATTATATATCCATTTCATACAAAATATTTAATAACTGATATTATTGATATTCAAGAATTGCAAAGTTCATCATCTCCATTATTAGTTACAGTTTTAATTCAAGATAATAAATTAAAATCAAACAAAATAGAAAAAAAATTTATATTAAAAACTGATTCAAATTTAAGAAAAGAACATATTGTTTCTAGTTTAATAATTATTTTACAAAATAAATTAATTCAACAAATGAATAGGGGAAGAATTGATACTTTTGAACCCATACCCACATATAAAATTATTATGATAAATAGTGAAATTGGAGTTATTGAATTTCTTGAAAATTGTTTAACACTGAAAAATATTAATTCAAAAAATTATACACTACAAAATTATATATTAGATAACAACAAAGATTCTAGAATTAAAACTATCAAAGAAAGATTTGCAAAAAGTTTAGCAATTAGTTCTTGTCTATCTTATGTGCTGGGTTTGGGAGATAGACATGCATCCAACATTATGGTTTCTAATAATGGACATATTATACATATTGATTATGGTTATATTTTAGAAAATCCAATTCATTCTACAATTGTTAATAATCCAATTATTCGGATTTCAAATGAAATGATTGATTTCCTTGGTGGATGGAACAGTGAATATTACGATTTATTTAAAAATTATATTATCAAGGTTTTTGATATTATAAGATTATATTCAGACATTATAATTAATTATTATAATATATTAGCTAATGAGAATATAATTAACTGGTCAATATTTAAGAAACGTTTAACAGATCGGTTTTTAAATGGAATGACAATTAAAGATATTGAAGTTGTTTTATTAGACGTTATTGAATCGAGCAGTAATGGTTATGGAGGATTATTTATTGATGTTTGTAATGAATATGGTAGTAAATTAAAATTATGGAAATAAATTAATATTAAATTTATTTTTAATACAATCTGATATTTCTAATTCATCAACTTCATCAAACAAATATCTGTATTTGGTGGAACTTAACGGTAAATAAACTAATTTATTTTTTAATTTATTGTTTATTTCTAAATTACTTAAAATATTATAGCAATGAGTATGAAAATATTTATGCCCATTACTCCGATATATAAAATTGTCTGTATTTGTCATATCTATTTTTTCTAAACATTTTATACAAACAATGAACATTTTACTATTTATAAGTACATTTTATAAATAATAAAATTGAAAAATTTAAACCAAAAGATTATAAAATATTAGTTGTCTATGAATTTGTTAAAATAAAAAATTATAAAACACTAAACAGACATTAAAAATGGTTTGTATCCACCCGGTGAATGTATATGAAGACTAATTGCTTTATCTAAACATTTTATTGAATGATATCCAATAGAATTGTCAATAAAACCAATATATGGACCTTTAATAATATTTGTTTTAACTAAATTTAATTTTTTGTCATAAATTTTTTCTTCTATTACACCCATCAATATGCAAAAAATAGATCCATTATGTGGGTGATCATAAATTGCCGTAAACTGATTTTGTAACCAGTTGGTAACAAATATTTCAAATTCATTTGAAGAATACTTGTCTATTCTAATTTTATTATAATAATTATCTGTCCATTTAATTAATTTGTCTGTGTTTAATTCTTTAATCAAATTATTATTCAAAATAATTGATTCAATTTCTGGAACAAAATTATCAAGCTTTTTTAAATGTCTTTGATTTGTATTTGATTTTAGTAAATCATAAATTTTATTCATGATTATCTATACTAGATGATAAAATAATTTTATTTTGAATTTTCACTAGATGATAAAATAATTTTATTTTGAATTTTCAATAATAATACTATTTAATATGCTAATCTCCGAAGTTCGTACTCTTTCAACAATCGGCGTCAATGCAATCAAAATAAATATACTGCATACGTTAAGAATCAACATAATACCAAAATAACTACCTAATAAAATAGGGTTCCAATAATCATTCATATCATTATAGTATCTCACAATATAACTAGTACAACTCATTACAATATGTAATATAAACACAACAAATGACATAATTGTGTTCTGTTTATATTTTGACAACACAACATACTGTTTAATTGTAACTAAATTATGATACTCTCTCATATATATATTATTTCGTTCCATTATATTATTATTATATTTTGTTTCTACCCCAATAATATAATTGATTGCTTCCATAATAATTACATTACATATCACCATAATTAATATCATAATAATAGCCATCACTACAACATTTAATGTAACTGTTTTTGATTCCACACAATAATCATAATATGATATTGTTTTTACAGCATTTTCTTTTACATAACTTGATTGTAAATATTCATTAGTATCAGTACAAAATTTTTTAGTTAAATCATACCCAGTACCACTCGCTACAATAAATAGATAACGAAATCCTCTAAGAAAGTAATAAATAATAAAATATATACCATAGAGTATATATATGATCGCTTTAAAAACATATACAAAACCTAATAATACGGCTCCAAAAATATCTTCAGCTGATATTGCTTGCATTATAGTTATAATATAAAATGATAGATATTAGTTTTTCAGTTTTTTATCATATATCTATGATTTATGGTAAAATAATTTTATTTTAAATCTTGAAAACATTTGCGCCATGAAGCAGAATAATATTGAGAAACTAATTCATCTCCTTTTTTAATATCAGTTAACGCAACCACAGTCATTTTATCATTAATTAAATCACCAATTTTTTTCATATTTGGTTCACCGCTAGTATGATTATAAAATGGCAAGCATCCACTACCCGATGCCCATGTTTTTCTGTCATCACTCCATGTAAATAAATGAGGATTTTCATTACCATCAACATTAAACATTCGACACATTAATCCGGTTTCAATTATTTCATTTTTTTTAATATCTTGTTTAGCAAAAACACCATAACCGTACTTTGAATTTGCAACATAAACTTTTGAACAATTTACAAGGCCCATAAGTTCTCTTTCTTCTTCATTAATTAATATATCAGTTGTCATAATTAGTATATATAATTAAAAATTAAAATATATGTTTAAGTGTTTTATTCTAATAAAATTTGAATTTATAATTAATTATATTGATAATTTAGTTATTAATGAATTCAACTATTTCTAACTCTAACCCAAATTATACTATGAACACTGCTTTTTCTGATGAAAACGGTGATGAAATTATAGTAAAAATATCAACTGAACCTTTTGTAAAAGGGAATATAAATGATGTTATAAACTGGATGGTAAAATATCAATATGGGCATGTTAATATGGAAGATAACGATGGTGGTTATGGTTATACTTTCTTTTTTATTGCCTGTTTACATAATCCTAATGACGACCTAATTAAATGGTTAATTGAAACAAATGAAGCTGATCTTGATTATGAAAATTATTTTGGTCTCAATGTTATTGAATTTTTAGCTTTTAATATCAAATACTTTGATAAAGCTTATGAAGAATTTATTGAAAAAAGAGCTAAATTAATTTTAGACATGCATACTTTTGACTTTAATAAAAAAGATAATGATTCAATTACAAAATTTCAAAAAATATGTCGAAATGGTAATTATAAAATTGTAAAGCATTTGGTAACAAATAATCATGTTAAATTAGATTTACAAATAATCAATGATACTGTTAATAATCTTAATCAATTAGTAAATCAACTAAAACCTTATTCTAGTGGTTACAGTAATTTTATTGAAAAGCTTAAGGTAATTATTAATTATCTTAACCATTTAGCAAATAATTTTGTTGCACAAACTAATACTTAATTTAAATTAAACAATCCACCACTAATATAAGATTCGAATAATTTATATGCTTCTTTGGGTTTATAGGTGGGAACTTCATGGCCAGCAAAATGAACAGTTGAGTATGCAAATCTAGAATCTCTGGACCAGGGTGTGTTAAACTGGGTAATATAACCTGCTGTTTGACCATCTACTTTCCATAATTTCCAATAAGAACTAGGATGATAACCTAATACATCAAATACAATATGAGAAGTATATTGGGTTGCGCAAACACCATCATCATCACCTGAATAAATTAAAATATTTAAATTAGCTTCCTTATCATCAATTAGTTCCCTATACAAATGAACAACTGATTTCATTTTATCTGCCATTTCATATTTAACAGTTCTAGAGCATTCTTCCCAATCAATATCTTTGTTAACGTGTAAAGCTGTTTTAACGTCCATTCTATTCATGTAATCTGTCGCATAATTGTCTTCGCAAGGTTGATAATCTTCTTTTAATGAAACACCAGGATGAGCTTGTAATTTACTACCAAATAGGCCGTTTTTAACTTTGCTTCTATTAAAAATAAAATCACTCATCCAAGATTGTTGAGCAGTGACACAAGTAGGATAATCTAATGCATAAGGATTTGAATTAGCGGTCATATACATAAATTCTAACATCATAGTGCTACAAGCAGAATTATTTAATAATCCAACCGAAGTAGTACAACCATTTGATACATATTTATCCCAGGATGGTTTGGGTATCATTTGACGAGCCCATAGGGCTTCCATTTCAGCACCAGATCCAGAATAATAATCTAAATAAGGATTACCAACAAGAAAACCCTTAAAATTAATTTTAGGATCAGATGATACGTTTTTGTTGTATTCAACAATTTGTTTGGCCCAGGTTGGCATATAATGACCACCATATGATTCAGAAGAAATATATAAGGGATTAGATCTGTATTGAGGAAATCTTTCTAAAAATGATAAAACTAATTGCAAGTTATCTTTGGCGGCTTGATCGTCACCAATTCTATAATCATCAGAATTAGTAGAATAACTATATCCAACTCCAACAGGTTGTTCTACAAAAACCATGTTGGCAATTTTGTTCCATCTCCACTCATTCATTTCTAATTGACCGTCAACAGTTGGTTTAAAGGGACCTTGTTCAGTTAATAATCCTAATAAACCAGAACACCCGGGACCTCCATTAGTCCAAAATACTACAGGATCATTTGTAGGATCATTTTCTGATTCGATCATCCAATAATGAATTTTTTTACTAGTAGATACATCTAAATATCCACTATATTGTACTAAATTTTTACCCAAATCCATAGGGTTTAATCCTGGTAGATCAGTAACCAAATCTAATTGAGCTTGGTCACTAATTAAAGTGCTTGTTACTGGTATTGTAATTAATGAAACAATACTAGTAAATAAAATAAAAAAGGTTTGTAAGTTCATTAAATTTAAATAAAACTACCTTTTAAATCAAAACAAAGGCCAAAAAATTGATAAATTATTATTAATTTATATAAATCATATAATATAATGACTACAATGACACAATTATTTAAAATGGTTACAGCTAATGATTACGAAGGCCTTGAAAAAATAGTTCAATCCAAGTCAAAGGCTGATTTTAACTGTGTGAAATCTGGAATTTCTCTATTATATAGAGCCATTGAATTTAGATCAAGAGAATGTTTTGATATTTTAATGAATATACCAGAATTAGATTTACTCAATAAAAGTGGACATCTAAGTGGATTTTCTATTGCGCTTGATTATTATATGCAAGCACCTAATCCATCAAATGAATATTATATTAACACACTAATGGAAAAAAATGTTAAAGTTGATTCTTATACCCTAGTTAAATTAATTAATTTTCCTCATTTATTCAATATTATATTTGATCGAGTCGAGAAAAATGAAAACTTATTTAGTTCTATTATTACTCATGCGATAGCAAATAATAATTTACAAATGATGCATCAAATGTTTTCTATTTTAGAAGATAATAATTATATATTCTATAATCAAGATACTAAACAATTATTTAATACAAGATTATTATTATATGTAATTGAATATACCAACAACATTGATGCGCTAAATTTACTTGTTAATAAGGGAGTGAATTGGAAATATATTAATAAAGTAGGTACTTCTACACCAACTTTATATTTAGCAAAAAATACTAATAATAATCATATGTTTAATGCTATTTATGCGCTTTATGAAAAATTAAGTCCAGAAGAAATTAATCAAATTCCAAATATTAAAAATTATCAATTCAAAGCTTCAACTAATTTTCCTTATGTTGTTGAATATACAAATAAAATCTTCAAGCTACCAATTGAATTTAATAATACAGCCCCAGAAATTCTCAAATATGTTAGACAACTTATTGGGGAATATTATTGGTATGGATCAGTAAATAAAAGAGAAAAAGAATTAAACGACAATCTTCAATGCATTTATACTCTTTATAAATCAGGATCAGTTAAATCAAATCCATTTTATTCATCTCCAAACAGTCCATTATTATCAATTAATGATATTGACAATTGGGTTAAAAAATTAGCACAACGTCAAACATATTGGGAATGTTATAAAAGATTTTTTAAAAATTTAGTCTACATATGTTCACATAATGGACATAGTTTTACTGATAAACTAAAGGAAAAGATGGATGCATTTTATACACCAGAACAACTTGTTACTTTTGAAGCAGATAAGAAAGCATATATTGACTCATTTAACGCAGTAACTGTTCAGGTTACCAAAAAAACCCGCAAGCCAAAAGCCAAAGTTCAAAACGAAATCGAAGTGTAAAGCAAATAGTATAAACGAAATCTATATTTAAAATTTATTTAATAAAAAATTATTTTATATCTAAAATAAATATGACAAATCCAAATAAATTTTTGTTTAATTTGGTGTCTAATAACGATTATATAAGATTGGAACAAGAATTAAACTCTAATCCAAAGCTTGACATTAATATAATTTATATGAAAAGTTCTTTATTATCAAAAGCTATTGAAAAAAGAACAAAAGAATGTTTTGATTTTATACTTGATAATCCTAATTTTAAATTAATTGAATACAAAGGCGAAATCCAAAATAATTATAATAATTATATGGATTCTTCTGATATAAGCGACGAAGAGTTTGGATTTGGTGAGGATGTTAATTGGTATTCAAATGAATATTATTATCCGTGCATTACTGGGTTAAGTATAGCTATCGAATACTATATTAATGCACCAAATCCTGCCAATTTATATTGGTTAAATAGATTGATTGAAAAAAATGTATATTTTCATCCTTCCAAATTAATTTTACTTATAGATCATCCAACAATTTTTAATTTAGTTCTATCAAAAAATAACACTGATAGTTTGTATCTTAAAAACATATTGTATGACATCACAATAAAATCTAATATAAATACAAAATTACATGATGTTTTTAAGAAACTATTGGGTTCATTAGAAGAAATGAAAAAACTAGAACCCCATGATATGTATAATTATAAAATATTAAATGCTCTTGTTTCCAATAAAAATATTGATCTACTAGAATTTATGATAAATAAAGGTCATGATATTAGATTTATTAAAAATTATGAAAATTCAGATTCAATATTATCTTTATGTTTTGATAATTTATCTAATAATTTTGATGCTAATTTTATAAACTGGGTATTTAATTATTTGGACACACATCCTTTTAACCCTAATACTATTATTGAATCTAGTATATTGGGCTCATTATTTATTTCATTATTTAATAAAAAAAATTGGGATAAATTTGTACAAATTAATGGTTTTAATAGGTTTAATAAAATTTTAGAAAATTGTAAATACCAATCGGATTTAAATGAAAAAATAGCTGATTTATTTATTTTTAACTTTACTCATAAAAACACTCATAATTTAACTGAATTATATATATTTTTATTAGATAAGGTAAATAAAAACATTTTTGAGCTAATACCAAATTATAAATTTACTAAAATTGATCAATATAATTTTGCTGGCTTATGGTGCAAACCTAACCTCAAAAATTTTATTTGTTTATTTGCAACCCGAGAATTTATTATTCCAGACAAACATAAGACTTACTTATTTCAAGTAATGAATGAATTAGCAATTAGTAATGATGAAATGGCTACTATTGGTCAAGAACTAATACAAAACTATCAAGAATCTAACAATGATAATGAATTAAAACCCAAAAAAATTAATAAAAAAAAGAATTTTGACCTGTAACCAATATTTATTTTTTAATATAAATTATATTAAAAACTAATAAAAACCAATAAAAAATTTGATTAAATTAAAAATTGGAAAATAAGTTGGAATATTTTAATGTCCCAACAGCTCGATTTACTGGAAAATTTAGACCAGTTAACCAATGAACTTAATGTCATTAGACAAAATATTAAATCATATAATATGGCTCAAGCATTAGAAAAAAAAATATGGCTTGAAGAAAATCACCAAGATGTTAAAAATAGTATTGTGGTATTAAATGATTTAAGTAACATATTTGAATCTGCACATAAATTAGTTTTAGATCAATTTACTGCAAAGAAAAAAGAGGAAGATGATAAAGAACAAGCTAAAAAAGTAGCTCAACAAAAAGCATTAGCATCTGGTTGTAAAACTATTGATGAGTTATGTGGAAAAGTTGATAATCCAAATCAAGTTACGATTTTAAATCGTATTATTACTGATAAAGAATATAGTAAAATTTATTTGAGTGGATATGATCCAAATACTGATTTTACAGGTAAAAAGAAAAATTTAATTGGTACTGTTAATGTATTAGGAACTTTTAATGAAAAGAAACAATGTAGAGAGGAATATGAAATTAAACTTTATAAAGAAGATCCAAAAGGTATGTTTTGGTGTTCGTGTGCGGACCACAAGTTTAATTCAACTAAAAAAAATATTGTGTGTAAACACATTTGCTTTTTAATTTGTAAAATTGGTAAATTTTTAAAACCGGACGTTTTTACAAATAAAAAATTATCAGATGAAGATTTAGCTGGATTATTAGCTAAACTACAATCCTCTGGAGATATTTGGAAAGATCAAACAATTGCTAAAATATTAGATAAGATTACACTCGACACATTTAAACAATTTTTGAAAGCAATTGATGACTGTTGTCCAGTATGCTTTAATGATTTAACTGATGCAGATAAGCCTGATTTATTAGCTTGTCCTACCTGTAAAAATTATATTCATTCGGAATGTGCGGATATTTGGTTAGAACAAAGAGCATGTTGCGCATTATGTAAATCTGATTTCTGGAAATATTATGGAAAAGTTAAATCAGGCGGATCTGTTAGTGTAAAAAATACGGTTTAGATTTGATTTGTTATTTTGTTTGGTTAATTTGTTAATTTATTATTTATATTAAATTACTATTTCAAATATTTGTTCGGATTCAATTCCTCCTTCAAATATATTGGATGGAACCGCATAAGTTTGTATTTGAATAGTTTCAATAGTTTTGTAATCATTAAAATCTTTTATTCTTTCATCGTTTGATTCAATAGCAAAAATAAAATCATTTGTGTTAAATTTATGCCAAACTAAATTACCAATTTGTCTTGCACTATGAGGGAAATTAGTATTTTTTTCCATACCTAAAAAACTAAAATCTTCATCGTTCCCATTATTTCCCGCTGTATTAAAATCATATAATCTTACTGTAGCTTCAATTGGGATTAAATCAGCTCTATTCTTTTGTTTTTGAATTAATTCGCGTACATTAAAATTTCTATTTCTAATAACATTTAAATAGAAAGGGCCGTCTGCACCACAACATTCATTTGTTGGTATGTCATCAATCAATGAAAACATTGAATAATGGTGGCAAATTTTTAATTTATTTTCCAATGTTGGATTTAGCTTTTTGACATGAATACGATATCTTCCAACAGGAAATCTTTTGGAAACCATGTCTAGTCTAAGTTTTTCTTGAATTTCATTATTAGAACTACCGCCTAATTGTCTTTTAAGAGCCAAGTACTTTGATTTATATTTAAAATAAAGTTTTTTATAATTTGAATTTTTATCAAACATATATATTAAGCTGATATAAAAATTTTATTTTGTTAATTTTAAAAATATTAGCTTTAATTATTTTTACAACCAGTTAAAAAAAAATATATAAATTATAGTATATATAAGATGGTTCATACTGAAAAATCTGTTGTTGTTAGTGCTCAAATGAAACAAAAATACTATGCTGGCTTATTAGCTGTTCAAGGTGGCGCATTTGATATCGAACCTACTAAAGGTGAAATTCAAGCTAACTATGGTAAAGTTTTACAATCTGGTCTCGGTGTTGTTTCACTTTATGCTAGTACTGACAAATGGAATACTCCTGCTGCACAACAATTATTAGCTTCTATTAACTTTAAAAATTCAAACTTAATTGCAACAAACGCTTATAAAGCTTCTTCTAATTTATTTGCTTTAAGAGATTCTTTAATATCAGCTTATGTTACTATTATTATTATGGGTGTTAGTTTAGCTTTTGAATTAGGTGGATTTAGTGATATAGAAGGTGTTGCTGCTAATATTATAGCAATTAGTCAAAATCCTATAACTCAATTCCCTGCTCTCCAAACCTATTTCGATAATATTAACAAATTTGTTGATGCTGTTTCTGCTCGCGATGTTGCTGAAGCTAATAAACAAGCTGCTGATCTTAAAGCTGGTGCATCTGCATTATTTACTGCTTTAATCCCCCAATTAATTACATATTATGTTCTTGCTGCAAAAGCTTCTGGTAAACAAGGTAATTATAAAGCTGACGTTGGTTTATTTTTAGGATCATTAGTAACTGTTTATAAACCAGTAACTGATGGTAATATTGATGCCATTGCTAAATTAGCTGCTACACCATTACCTTCCAAATAAATAATTAATATTGTTTAAAAATAAAAAATATATTATAAATATAAAATCTATTTTATAATATATCAAAATGGAAACAGAATTTAAAACTTCTGGTTTATCAGGAATTTCTGGTATGGTTGCTGATATTTTTAGCTTTTTAAAATTTGCTTTTTTCACCAAATTTGGTTTAGTAATTACTTTATTATGTCTTTTTGTGTACTTATTTTCTTTATGGATCACAGGTGGTGTTAAAACAATTGGTTTAATTTTATCTATATTAGCATTTATTGGTTTTGTTGTAATGAGCTGGATGCAATGGTTTAAAAAAGGAATAAAAGCTGATGAACAATAAATTATTTAAAAATTTTTAACCTAGTTTTAAATTTTTATCTAAATATAATATATACAAGTATGTCTAATTTTGATGCTTTAAAAGACGCTAATCTTAGTAAACAACAAGTTCTTAATGCTATTTCAAATCCTATGAGAGGCCAACTTATTTCAATTACTAAAGTTGGAACTATTGCTAAAAATTCAATTTCAAAATCAACTTCAGATATTTCTCAAGGTCCTGCTCAAGACGTTAATGTTCACAAAGTTTTATACTGGTCATCACAAACTGAACAAAATGGTCCTCAAATTGTATCTGGTTCTCTTTTAGTTCCTTCTAATATCACTAAAACTGATATTCTTCAAACTAGAAACGGTGCTACTTTTCAATATAATGATTTTTCATTACCTTGGTTTAACTTGGCAAATGGTCTTAGTTTATCATTAATTAATTATGAAACTGTTTGTATGGCTGGTTTAGGTTATGTTACTGTTCACGCTGATGGTTTTGGTTTAGGTGCCAATGAAGGTAGAGTTACTGGTTTTTCTGATTATTTTGGTGAAATAAATCCTCATGTTGATATGTTACGTGCTGTTCGTGAAAAACTCCCTTCAGTTGGTTTTAAAGGTTCAGTTGATCCTCTTAATATAATTTACTTTGGATATTCAAATGGTGCTGCTTATGGTGTTGGTGTTGTTAATGAATTAGTTCCTGGTAATAGTTCAAAAATATCTCAAACCGAAGCAAGTAAATTTTCATTTAAAAAATTACTTTTAGGATCTGGTAATAATGCTTACGAAGAATTAGTAGCAGTTGCTTCTGATCCTGCAAAAACTTTAGTTTCTTTAGAAGTTTTTGGTTTAGCATGTTGGGTACTTGCAGGTATGCAATCTGCTCAAATGGTTGCTAGACCATCTGCTCTTCACCAAATTATTAATCCTCTTGTTAAAGGAGATTTTTGGGGAGCACCAAATGATAAAACAACTGAACAAACTCTAGCAACTCTTTTAGGGTGGAATGCTTCAACTAATCCTGTTAATGCTGCTGATCCTGATAATAATTATACTAACCCCACAACAAAAGTTGGTGATTTTAGACAATTAGTTAATTCTAATAATTTTAAAAAATATGCATATGAATTATTAAACAATCATGGATGGACAAATATTAATGCTCCTTTAGATAAATTCCCTCAAATTCCTGTAACTATGATCTATTCTTCAGCTGATCAAGTTGTTGCACCAGCTACTTCTGATTCAGAAAATGGTGTTTTTGGTAAAATTGCATTTGGTGCTGGTTTTGATGGTACTGCATCATTAGATCCTTATATGGGTACTGGTAAAACTCTTGGAGCAATAGCTGTTCCTGGTGCTGGTAAAACAGTAACTTCTAATAATACATTAAATGATAAAACTCAAGCTGGTGTTCAAGGTATAGCTGATGCAATTAAAAATACTACTGGAAATAATTATTTACGTATTAGACTTGAAACAGCAAATATTCGTGGATTTAATTTGCTTGCAGGACAATATGGTCGTGGTGATCATGGTGGTAATTTAATTACTTGGTTTGAATCTACTTACTATGCTCTTCAATAAGCAAATAAACAATATTAATTATTAATTTTATTATCTATTATAAATATAATAAAATGAATAGAATATTATTATTTTTATTAGGTTGTATTGGATCTCGAACCCTACTTACTTATACTAGTAGTTATACCAATTTACTTCCATATATCGGTACAATCACCCTGTTTATTTCACTAGGTTTTTTATATATTTACTTTTTTGGAAGTGAAAAAGCGGATAGACAGTTAGAATGGTTAGGTGATAAAAAAATTTGGTGGAATCAATTAAGATTATTTCATGGTCTCTCATATTTGTTATTTACTGCATTAGCATTCGGAGAAAAAAATTATGCTTGGATAGTTTTAGCATGCGATACATTTGTTGGACTGGTTGTATGGTTATTACATACATTTGGTAAAATAAATTTTAATTAAAATTGAAACCACAACAATTTAAACAAAATAATCTTTATTTCAATGCCTGCTATTTTAGAAATTGATGGCTATGAATTAGTCATTCCATTAAGCAAAATTAACTTTTTTTCAGAAAATGATTCCGATAATGATGACCAAAACATTATATATTATATGATTTATCCAAAAATTGTCTATAAATATATTAGTGGAGAATTTCAATCTGAACAAAAAGATGTTCAATTATCCAAAGGTGTTTATCATTTGCTTGTATTATTAAAAGCGTCTAACCCAGATTGTATTATCAGTTTGAATAAATTAGAAGATTTATCTGGTGAAGAAGTTGCCCAATATATTAGTCAAGTTAAATCAGATCTTACTTTTTATCCAAAACTAAAATCAGTAACTAAAAAAGTTAATAAATTATCAATTAGTTCGGAAAACAAATTAAAACAATCAGAGCAAACTTGGGATAATGAGTCAGACTCTGATACTGATACCAAATTAGATGATGACTCGGAAGAATCCTCTGACTAAATATTTCATTATTATATAATTAAATAATAATTAGTGTTTACTCTAAATAATAATTATATAATAATTAGTGTTTACAATAAATAATAATTATATAATAATTAGTGTTTACAATTTTTACTATAATCGACCAAATATTTTTTACTATAAACAAATTCTTTTAAATCTTTGCCAATTTTTATAAATTTGTGTTTAATTCCTTCTTTACCCAATACCATTTCAACATATCCATAAGGGTCCATAAAATCAACTAGTTCATAAGAATAATCACCTTCTTGATGAACTTTTGATGCCAAACAATAATAATCTTTATCTGCACCGCCTGTTCCACTGACAATTTGTTTAATTTTTTTACCAGCTTTATTAGTAATAATACTATTTTGATACATATGTACATCCGCACACAAATAAACAATATCACGTCTAGAGTCAAATAATATTTTTAGTAAATCATCGTCAAGTAATGAATTATTTTTAATTATGTCTTGGGTGCTGTCTAACAATTTAGTTTTTAAATATACCAATGGTTTATGACCAAATATTAAAAATGTTTTTATACTAGGATCTGCTAATTCTCCAATAATAAATTCATGTTGTTTCTTTAAAATTTCTGCTGCTGAATCATTTAAAACATTATTAAAACAAGTATCATGGTTCTTTTTTAAATTATAAACATTTGTGTCAATAAATATGTATTTATATTTGGTTTCATCTACAGTAATTATTTTTGATCCAAATGGAAAAATTATATTAAACTTATCTTTTTTTTCCATTTCTTTTTTTAAACCAATGCAACCATCCAAATAAGTGTCTTCTAAATCATGATTACCCATAATTAAATATTTATTTGGAATACTAATTGATTCAACCATATTAAAACCATTAGTAAATTCTTCTTCATTAAATACAACTTTTCTAAATTTTAATCCATCCTTTAAAACAGTGCTTTTGGTTTGAGGATAGTAATTATCACCTAATATTATTAAGTCAGAATATTCAGCTTGCTTTGATTTTAAAAAATCAGTAACATTTTGCATAGGTATTCTCCCATCAACCATTTTATAATTATTCCAACATCCAAATGTTGCTATTTTATGCTCGCTCATATATAATATCAATTAGATAAAAAATTGTATGATAAAATATAAAATTTTAGCCACAGGGCTTTGCCCGTTTTCAATACTATTTATATACTAGTAAAGTAATAAAAATTGAATTATTAATTTATATTATTTAATTTTAATCATATACTAATGACTTTAGAAAACATTCACGAATATAATGATACCGAAAAAGAATTAATAAAAAATATCAATCATCTTGATCTAACCAATGTATTAAAAAATATTGATAACTTGAGTTGGGAATTTGTTATTAATTATATATTAAATGAGAAATATCAAAAAACCAGAAAAGAAAGAGATATAACTATTGATACAGTTGCTAATTATCAACCTCATCTTTTACCAAAAATTAAAGAAGTATTGTCAACAATAAAATAAAAATTGATTTTTTTAACCCTATAATAGTTATTATATCAAACTATTTAATGGAATCAGATACTAACCCAAACCCTAATTCAAACCAAGATTTGGAATTTAATTGTCCACATTGTAACGATTTTATTATAGTTAATACTAATGAAATCAATTGTGGAATTTTCAGACACGCTGTTTTTAAAGAAAATATGAACCCAATAAATCCCCACGAAACTCAAGTAAATTGTGAAGACCTTGTTCAAAAAGATTTAGTTTTTGGTTGCGCAAAGCCTTTTCAAATTACAAAGCAAGAAGATAAATATGTTATTACAATATGTGGGTATATTTAATTTTATTGAGTTTTTTTATTAATTATTAATTAAATTATAAACAGGCAAAAAAATTGTCTGTAAGCTGTTCCCACGATATAATTTTTTATTATATAATAAAAAAAATTGAAATTTTTATTTTATTCCTAATCATTATTACCATTAATGTCGTCTAAGAATACTCTATTGAATATACTATGTACCGAGGCTCAGAAGAGCCTCATTGACCAGCAGTTGGCTGCAGCCGTGACCAAAGGAAGTAAGATGTTGAGCAGGCCCTGTTGTAACTCCCCTCAGAATTCCTGCCGAGGTGCTAATTTTGGGAGTCTACACGCAGAGGCTCGCGCTATTGTAAACTACTTTGGTCGCTCACTCTCGTTTGACAAGAAACGCGGGTGGTGTTTTAAACGAGGCCAAGCCAAAGAATCAAAAACTTGATATAGTTGTTGTCAGGGTAAACCGATCTGGAGAGACGTGCAATGCTCGACCCTGTCACAACTGTTTGTGTATGATGAAGGCTGTTGGTATCCGCAAGGTTCACTATTCAGTTTCAGCAACAGAAATGGTTTGTGAGAGTGTTAAGGATATGATCAGTATTCAGTCATCTTCAGTTACCAAGCACATCGAGAAGTTGAATGGTAACTGTAGGGTTGATGATACTAACAAGTATTACGAACAACTTCTTCTCAAGTATTTTCCTCCGACAATTCGAAAGTATAATCTTGAAAGTTTTATTCGTTATAATCTTTCTAATGTTTTACCCACATACAAAGTAAAAATGGATGGATCGAAACAACTTGTTTGGATTTTAGACTCAACTGATAAACCTGTAATACAAGCACATCTTTTGCCCTGACAACACAAGAAAACAACCCACTTATTTTTTTATATAAATCCTTTTAATGGAGTTAAAAAATTATAATAATACTCATATGATTAAATTTATTAATATTGGGTCACCAACTTTAGCAAATTATTTTAACATAAATGAATATATAAAACAAATATTAAACGATTACCCAGACCTTACATATTCTAATTTAATTTTTAAAGTTACATTTAACACTCATCCCTATTATTTAAATATATTAAATTTAACAAGTAAATATCCCCATAGTGTAAAATTATATAATTATTTAAGTACAAATTCAAATGATGTTCATGAAATTATTAAAAAATATAATTGGGGTTTGGTAGATTTAGTTGGCAAGTTAAACGGAAATCAAATTAAAAAAATTATTCAATACTTAATTTTAATACAACTTGAAATGTTTGATAAATATGGTTTTGTTTGGAAAAATTTGGCTCAAACAAATATATTTATTCAAAAACAAAATTTAATAGAAACCATTGAATTTAATTATAATGGGAAATCCCAATTAATAAAAACTAATACCAAGTTATTTATTAGTGATTTTGAACACTGTATAATATTAAATCCAACTTTTGGTTTTGTTAAAAATTATTTGGAAAATAAATTAATTAATACTAATGAATCAAATAGTTTAGTTTTTAAATTATATGACTGTTTTATAATAGGTTTGGTACTTTTTTCTAATAAAAAAATTATTAGAGACTTTAAAATAAAAACCCTAGATATCAAGCATGTTTGTTACAATAAATCAAACAAATTTTTTAATAATTATAAAACATATTTAATGGATAATATTGAATTACCCGACTTGTGGATAGAACAATTTAATATTTTTAAATCAAAAGAATTATCCACATGCGAGATGTTATTGAGTTATTGTTGGAAAGCATTTGATGAAATTATTAAAAAAATTGAAAAATAATATTTAATAGCTAAATCTATTTATGTTTTAATGAATCAGATGACTCAAATGGACCCATTAACATACAATAATTGTGTTCTCACACATAATATTGCTATACTATCTTCTATTCCCTTTCATCAACTCATTGTTGAAAGAGATAAGATTAAGGCTGATTTCGAAGAGCTTAAGAAAGAAAAAGAACAAGAAATTAGCATCCTAAAAAGAAAATTATCTGAATGCGAATATCTTCTTAAAAAAGACAAGGGAACTTGTGGTAAATATGATATGTGTAATGATCGTGCTAATAATAGTGCCAATGATCGTGCTAAAGCTAATGATAAAAGTAATTATCCTTGTAGATTTCAAACTATTTACCACCAACCCAATACCAAATCGTGGACACCTGAAAAAATTAATCTAACAATATCGTCTATTAAATCAATCGATGATATTATTAAGTTAAAACCTCATTGGTTTGAAATTCGTCATAATCCAACACTCCAACGTCTTCATTATTTGATCACTCCTTTGACCAAATTAAAAAATATGGTAGGATTAGAAGACATTAAAAAGGATATTTTTAAAAAAATCGTTTACTGGATTCAAAACGATTATACTAACGAATATCTTCATACTATTATCTCAGGACCACCTGGAGTTGGAAAAACAGAGTTTGCAAAAATTTATGCGGATATTTTTGTCAGACTTGGTATTTTAAAAACTGACAAGTTTATTGAAATTAAAAGAGATGATCTTGTTGGTGAATATTTAGGTCAAACCTCACCTAAAACACGTCAACTTCTTGAAAGCGCTATGGGAGGAGTTTTGTTTTTGGATGAAGCATATTCTCTAGGTAATCAAGAAAAACGTGATAGCTTTTCTAAGGAAGCAATCGATATGCTTAATCAATATCTAAGTGAACGTAAGGGGGAATTTATGTTTATTATTGCTGGCTATGAAGAAGATTTAAATGCTTGTTTTTTTTCATACAACAAAGGTATGAGACGTAGGTTCCATTCTCATTATAAGATTAAAGGTTATGAACCAAAAGAACTCAAAGAAATATTTAATCGTAAAATGAACCAAACACTTTTTAAAGTAGGTGTTAACGATGACGATTTAAATAGATTTTTTACAGATAATAAGGCTCAATTTACTTATTTTGGAGGAGATGTTGAAAAACTAATTAATGAAATTAAACAATGTCAATCTCTCAGAGCATTTAATTCTAATATTAAAGATAAAACTGTTATCCTACAGGACATAAAATTAGCAATGAAAAATATGGAAGATAAAGACAATTCTAATTCTCCTCCTTGGGGAATGTATGTTTGAAAAATTACAATCAAATTTAATGTTTAATCTAATATTATTAAAAATTTAATTTATATCATTTAATATTATGAATGATATTGTAAAATTTGGAGAAATAATTGGTATTACCGAACAAAATGTTATTGCATACTCAAACAATAATAATAAAAGTACTTCAAATTATTATAATAAAATATATACTGGATTAAAATATGAATGTGTAGAATTTGTTAGACGATGGTTAATTATAGTTTATAATATAACATTTAAAAGTGTAAATAACGCTAAAGATATATTTGATTTATCTAATTTTTATACAACATCAAATCCTTCGCATGAAATAAATATAAATAAGTGTATTAATGGTACATCAAGTGGAATATGTGATATTTCTTTTGGTGATTTAATAATTTGGGATTATAAAGGAGAATTTAGTTTATATGGTCATGTCGCTGTTGTTGTTAAAATTAAAAAAAAATATATTTATATAGCAGAACAAAATACTTGCAACAAATCATGGAACGGTAAGAAATATTCGAGAAAATTATTGTTTGATAATAATATACTTGAAGATTTAGATTATCCAGATACTAAAATTTTAGGATGGATTAAATATAAAAATTGAAATTTTAAATAGCTAATACTAGTATAAGGTTTTTTAATGTCTAGTCAACCAGTTAATTCCAATATTAATACTCCTTCATACCAGGCAAAAAACATTGCATCTTCAGTTTCAGACGAGCTTGTGATCAAAAAAAAGCACTTGCTCATGGGAATTGATCAAAGTGATTCAATGAGATACTACTTGTCTGAATTGACAGAACATTTAAATATAATGCTCGGACATCTTAGAGAACAATTTTATCAATCAGAAGTAACAGTTACAGTATATGGTTTCTCTAATCCAGACCAATTTGAAATCATACAACCAATGATTAGTTTGAAAGACTTTTCAATCGTTCTAAATTTACAAATTAAAGGAGGAACTGGATTATATTCAACAATCGTTCGTGTTGATAAAATGATTCAATTACCGGAATATCAAAATGGTAATATTATTCATATCTTGCTAACAGATGGTGATGATACTACCTCCAATCCAGATGATTCAAAAGAGAAAGTTACTGAAATTCTTCAAGGCTATCTAAATACGTTACAATCTTCTGAAAGGTGGATTAGTTTCATATTCGCTGGTGCTAATCAAGATGCGATAAGAACTGTTTCTGAGTTCAAATTACCAGAAACTTCTGCCTTAACTTTTCAGGTTGGCTACTTTAAAGGTTGTTTTGATGCAATTGGAAACATGCTTGAACGTGTTGTGTCTGGAGAAGATTCTACACCTTCCATACAAACAGACGATAGACAATTGTCTTGTCCTGTTGATGAAGACTTTGATTCACCTTGTTTCATTACTAGAAGACAATCAGCACCGTCTAACTATCAGAATATGTTGTCAATAACAAACCATGGACCTACGAATGACCACATACAATCTGAATATAATTACAATGATTATAATGTGCAGACCTATGTACCAAATGACTACTTTCAATCTGAATATGATGATTCTGTTCCATCCTATGTTCCATAACTAAATTATGTTTCATAACTAATTATAGTTTTTGTTTATAAATAAAATAATTTTTTTATTCTGTAATATTTTGAATATAATGAAATAAATATTCAAATACATTATCAACTTTTATTTCACCAATTCCAATTCCAATTCCAAATACAGATTCAGAAAAAATTAATAAATCAGCAATTGCTTGCTTTTTATTCCAATACCCTCCAAGAATCATTAGTAAACACAATTCTTTTATTTTATCATTTGTAATTGTATTAGTTTTAGTATCAATTTTCTTTAATAATTCTTCTAATGCCATAGTTGGATACTTTGGACAATATATAATTTTTTTATTTGGATCAAAATTATCACAATGATTTTTAAATCCAAAATGTTCTTCAAATTCATATCTATGGACTTGTCGAAGAGGTTTATGTATAACTACTTCAAGTGGAATATCAAGTAGAGTTATAGATAGAGTACATTCTAATATGTCAGCTTTTAAATAACTGTTATATATTTCATCAAATTTTAGTTTATAATTAAAATTTGATGGCAAGTTAATTATATAATGCCCGGGAAGAAAGTATTTGGTATGTAATTTTTTTGATATATCAAATAATTTATCCATTAAAAAGTTTAGAACTATATTAGTATTTAAATAATTCAATTTTTTTAATTGGCTTTTAAGAAATTGTTAATTCTAACTTTTGGATTAGCTTAATTTGATTTAACAAATAAATAATTTTTCGTGTTGAACATTATCGTAACCTATTTTAATTAATTCGGAACCATAATCAAAATTAAGCATATTATAATCAGTTAATAATTGGTGATCCACATAATATTTATTAATTTCTCCAATAATGTTTTCACAGTTTTTATTTAATTTTGGAATTGCATTATTAAAATCATTTTTAACTATTTTTGCCGTTCTTACTATCATTTGTTTTAAATCTGTAATTTCAGTATCATCATAAATTGATTGTACAGATGGAGTAATAAAAGTTATATTCAAATAAGTGTCATCGTGTTTAATATCAATTAATTCATTTTGTAAAACACCACCATCTGCATATTGTGCACCTTTAAAAGAAATTGGTGGAAAAACTACTGGAATTGCCGAAGTACACATTAATAAATCAACTTGCTCTTTAATTGAATCCAATTGATCATATCTATATACATCTAAATTACCAGAATATAAATTTGTTGTTCCAACATAAGTTTCAACACATGATTTTGGTAAATGAGATAAAATTTCTATAAATGTTTTTTTCATAGGTTCAGTATTTAAAACTGATACATTTGTTTCTGGTCTTAACGAATAAATCATTCTATTTTTTGTTGTTCCGTAAAAAAGTTCTGCAGTTTTTATCCCTTCATTTAAATTTTCAAAATGTGATAAATAACCCGCATTAATACCACCTGCAGATATTCCAGTATAAATGTCATATTTAGTATTTTGAATTGATTGAAGCTTTTTTAATATACCAATTTCAACAGCTCCAAATGCCCCTCCTCCGCTAAATGCTAATTGATTTAAACCGAATGCACACGAAATAAAATATAATAATACAAGTAAATATTTTAATACGTTCATATAAATTATATATAAATTAAATTTTTAATTTAATTAATTGCTTATTTTCTAATTCTAGCTTTAAAAGCAACTTTTTATTAGTTGGTTCTAGTTGTTTTATAATTTCATATATTATCATATTTGGTTTTGGTTTTGGATAGCTTATTCCTATTTGACTAATTTGATTCCAACCTTTAATATTATTTTGAACATAATCAATATTAAGTGATGAATTTTTTTTAATTTGTTCTTTGTTGTTTATTAGCAAATATATTTTTTCCAATAATTTATTTAGGGATTTTGCAGGAATTTTATTATTGTCTACTAAACATTGAATAATTTTTGATCCTGCAAAATCATACTTTCCAATTGATTCTTTTGTTATTTGTTTATAATCTGATTTTCTTTCCAAATAAAATTCATCTGGTCCTGCTTGAGTTAGATTAAAGTTATCAAAATTTACTGTTTTGTTAGCTCTAATCATTTTATATCCAAACTCTGTCTCAACTAAAATAAATATACTTGAAGTATCCATTAATTACTATATACAATTTGTCCAAGTATTATTTTTTGCAAATTTTTTAATTGGTTTTCTTTTCTAATTTTTATTATTAAACTATATAAAAAAATTGAAATAAATAAATCAAAATTATTATTAATATATTTATAATGTGTTTGGGATCTAAATGTTCTAATATTAAAGATTTGTTGCATACCACCGCTTTGAAGAGCTCTATGGAAAAAAAATATGGTTGTGTTATTGTTTATCGTAACAAAGTTGTTTCAACTGGTTATAACCGTTATAAGTCCAAGCTTTACTTATCCGGGTGCTGTCTTTTATGTACCTAACAAGTATACTATACACGCAGAAAAAGATGCTATTAGAAAAATCAAAGACAAAACAATTTTGTCCGAATGTAAGATATACATTGGTAAAATAATTAATAACGAAATACAACCATGTGGACCTTGTTCTATGTGTTCTGAATTAATTCAAAAATACGATGGCAATAAAATTTGGTTTTTTTAATAGAATAAAATTGATTTATATAATTATAAAAATTAATTCCTATAATATTATTAAGAATATCCTTAGATATGAACTCAATATTTTCAATTCAACCTGGGCAATTAAAAACTTTATATCAAACTATTGGTTTCCATAAATCAAAAGATAAAATTGCTATGGTTTTAGAACCTCTTCAATCAATGATACAATTAGCTTTACTTAGTGCTAGTCCTATTGGAACAAAAATGACTATTCAAGAAAACATATTGTATTTGCAATTACCTGGTATTACTCAACCTGTTAGTAGATGGTATAATGCAGATAAGAAAGATGATGTATACTTTCTTTTTCAAGTTATTAAAAGATTTGTTAAATGGTATAATCCTGCTGTTTCTAAAAAAAGTCCAATTAATTCCAGTACGTATGATTTGATTATTAAAATGAGTCTCAAAGGATTTGATAATTTAATTAAAACTTATGGATCGACAGATTCAAATACTGTTATACAAGTTTTAACAATGTATAAAACATTACTTGCTTCTGGTAATATTAGTGATGATAAAGTTAATGCTGAAGATAAAATAAACCTTGACGAAGTCTTCGAAAATGTTATTTCAATTTATTCAGCTAATTTAATTAATATAATACATAATACTCTCTTACTGGTTGAATCAGAAGAAGACCCGGAAGCATCAATGCAATATGTTGATGCATTAAATCTTATGATGACAAAAAATAATAAACAAATCCAAAACTGGATTAAAGTTAATCTTATTTTTTAATTTAATACCATATATTAAATTAATTGATAACAAAACTGGATTAAAGTTAATCTTATTTTTTAATTTAATATAATACATTAAATTAAAAAAATAAAAATTGATTTATTTAAATTAAGTATAATATTAATTTAATTCAATGGATTGTATTAAATTAAGTTTGTGGAGGAGTGATGTGAAAAACATTATATTTAACAATTCAATAGTTTGTGGAGTTGCTTTTGCTTTTGGTGAGTATGTAAGTCAAACTTTAATAATTAATAAGGCAAAATGGCATTATAAAATTAAATGTTCCCATGATATAATAAGTATTTTTGGATATTTAATATTTGGATTTGGTATATCATATTTAACAAGTAATGCATTATGGGATCAAATTGAGTCCTTATCAAATTCTACAGAATGTGCTATAGTAGGTAATGACAATTTATTTACTAAATAAATTATAAAAATTGATATTTATTAGTCTTTGTTTAATTATACATTAATTTAATGTTTTTTTCTAGAATATTAAATGCATATAATAATTCTTTAGCTTCCAAACCAGTTTTAATTACTTCTTTAACAACTGGTTTTTGTTATGGTTCGGGTGATCTCTTAGCTCAATATGTTGAAAAACAACAGGGAAAAAGAAAAGAATACGACTTGCATCGTACTTCTGTATTTACTATTTTTGGTACTATTGCAGCCGGTCCTATTTACTATGCGTGGTTTAGTAAAATTAATAAAATGCCAATGTTTTTAGAAAATGTTGTTAAATGGAACCAACAAAGAGTTCTTACTAGTGAATTTAGAAAACAATTAGCTAATAGTATTAGAACAAATAATGTTAATTCAATGAGTATGAAAACATTTAGGGAACAATATAAATATCATTTTGATACAATTGATAAACCTTTAATTAGAAGCAAAACTATTTTAGTTAGTAAGGTTTATGCGGATCAATTTATTTTTTCAGTAATTTATCCGGTATTTTTCATGATATCAACTGGTATGGCATTAGAATTATCTAATGAGAAAAATAGATCAAATATAAATTGGACCATGATTAAAGATTCATTTGACAAAAGCTGGACAAATGTTAAAAATAAATTTGCTAAAATTTACGTGACAGATTGTGCTGTTTGGCCATTAATTCAAATGGCTAACTTTGCATTTATCCCAGCTCCTCTTCAACCAATATTTGTCAATACCATAAATATTGGTTGGAATGCCTTCTTATCATACGTGTCTCAAGAATCTCATCATTAAAATAGTTATTAAAAAAATTGATTTATTTACTATCACAACTCAATTATCAGTTACTAATGGATTCTTTAATTGATAGATTTAATAATTTGGAAATTACTAATACCACATCAAGTGACGAAATTGATGATTTAATTGATGGTTTTGTTCATCTTAAAATTGCACCTACTGACAAAAAATATCCTATGGTACTCGCATATATATCAGAATTACTAGCTAAACGTAAATGTTGCTCTAGTCCTCTATTAAATTTTGTACCTAAATTTGTTTATTAGTTTATTAATGTGTATATCTAATATAATTACTATATATACAAGTTTTTATATTGGGCTAACGTAAAAAAAATTGAATTTAATTAACTTATTTATACTAACTTATTTATTAATGGAAGTAACTTTCAAAAATATGAGCAATAAAACTACTACTTTTAATGTAGACCCTAATGATGCATTGGATACAATTATTCCAAAGCTAATGGAACAAAATTCCATTGATCCAACTAAAAATAATATTAGATTTATTTTTAAAGGAAAGGTTTTAGACAACAAGTCTAACTTGTCCGAATTTAAAGATGAACCTAAACTAGTAATTATTTATATGGCTACTAAAATTAAATCGGTTGAATCTACTGCACAACCATCTAATACTCAAACCCCATCCCAAACAGCTCCTGTTACACAATCAGCTCCTGTTACAACCAATCAAACACAAGCTTCGACACAAGCTACTAATCAAGTAGCAGATCCAGAATATTATCCACTTGAAGATAATTGGCATGAAGATCATGTTTCTGGAGAAAATGCAGATGAAGTTAATCGTTTGCGAGCATCTGTAATTGCAACTTTGTTTTTTATTAGACAAAGCCCACAATTTACCGAAATGTTTAATAATGATTTTCAAACCTTTCTTGGTGTTCTTTCAAGTCCTCAATTGAGGCCTTTGTTTGAAAAAATTTATAGCGAATCAGATTCAAATGATTCAGAATATATGGATCAACTTACCGATCATGTTGCTGATGTGCAACAAAATTCGGGTGCTCAACAGCAAACAATGACTGTGGAACTTGATGATCAAGACAAAAACAATATTGAAATTTTGGTATCCCTTGGGTTTCCAAGAAATGCTAGCATTCAAGCATACATTTTGTGTAACAAAAATGTAGATTTAGCTGCATCAATGCTTATGGATAGTTAAAAACTAGCTAATGGATAGTTAAAAACTATTTTATTTTAATTTATTATCTACTATTTAATATATAAAAATGAATAACATTTTATTAGGCATTGTTAGTGGAATTATTTTAACATGGGTTTTAACTATGGATTGTAAAAATAAAAATGACAACAAGAAAAACAATAAAAAAGAAAACCTTATTAATGTGAAATATCCTATTGATATGATGGGTGGATATGCAACTGCTAATTTAAATAATACAACTTATTCTAAAACAAAATTAGGTTGGATTGAAAATTCAAGAAATAATCGTAATTATAAAAAATACCCCCCATGTTTTAATTTATCATTACCAGCCCAGGAAATATTTAATATATTAGAAGCCAACGAATTAATAATCAAACACAAAGTATTATTTGAAGTTTATTCCATGATTTTATGTCAAGTTACCTATTTAAAATCAAAATTATGTCCACAAACAATGTTATTAGATAGAATAAAAGATTTGGATGCATTTGGTGCTCCAAGATATTCTAATTATATTGAAAATTTAAAAAAATATGTCAGTAAAAGTCAAATTGATAAAGCATCCCCTATATCATTAGAGTTTTTAAATAAATCACTTTATTTAATTGATCACCAAATTAATCAAATTAATTTACCATCTGAAACAACAAAATTAATAAAAAATTTAAACAATGAAATTTGCATATATGCTTTTCCTATAATTATTACTGATTGTTAATAAATATTTTTATTAATAAATGTTGAAAATCGTTTTAATTTGGGGATAAATCTATAACCATAATAATGACAAGTTCTTTTGTACTAATTTATAAAATGAAAGATCTATTTGGGTCAAACATTAAAAAAATTATTGTTTTTAAAACGTTTGATGATGCTTATAACTACGGATTAAGTATGGAGCCATATATTAATAAAACAATAATTTATTCAAAAGAAGATACCTTAAAAAATTCAATGTTATGGACAAGTTGTATTGATGTTTTTCCCAAACATAAATGTAAAATTGTTGAAGTACCAAATGATGTTTTATGGAATATTTATCAAACAACCACTGAAAATGAAACAAAATTAATGCATCATATTATAAAAACAATGAAGATTAATAATATAATATAATTTTACTGTTTCTAATAATTGTTTTTTATTTAGTTATTATTAATTAAATAATAACAGGCAAAAAAATTGAATTTTTATTTTTTATATTAGTTAAATCTATTATAATGGCATCAATTAAACCTTTTAATGTAATTAATTCTTTAATACCGCGTGATTTTATGGATCCAAAAACAAATTCATATTATGATATTGAATCTCAAACCTGGGTTAAAAAATCTGAAGACTTTGTAATTATTATTAATGATCATGATTCTGATCTAAATCAATACAATGTCACAAACGCTGCCTCAACTGTTTTTAGTGGTTTAAAATCTTATGTTTTTAAACTACTAGATTATTCTAATATTTATCCATCTTCCATTTCTTTATTTAAATCATCAAGGGTGTAAATGATTTTTATTATGGGCTTCTTTTATTTTTTAGTTTAGTTTATTAAAATAAGTGTTTCATCTTCAAATTATAGTTTATATTTTTTTATATTTATATTTAATGAGTAAAACTTTTAATTACAGACAGAAAGTAGCAATTCTTGGTGATTCAGGAGTTGGTAAAACATGTCTAGTAAATAGATTAGTTTTCAATATGTACATTAATTATACAAATCCTACTATCGGTGCAGCTTTTGCATCTTATGTGGTAAATGACGATTTTATATATGAAATTTGGGATACAGCTGGTCAAGAAAGATTTCATTCATTACTTCCAATGTATTTAAGACATACTGATATAATTTTTATTGTAATTGATATAAATCAAAATATTGAAGATATAAATAAACAATTTATAAAATGGTTTAGTTATGTTAAAAACAACAATAATTTATTAAATAAAGATTATAAAATTTGTTTATTTTTTAATAAATTAGACACTAATAAATATTTTCAAGTACCCGAAGATATTTTAAATAACAAAGAAATATCTTTCATCAATTTAATATCAGCTAAAACTGGATATAATATATATAAAATTAAATCTACATTAGATACTCTTGCTAAAATACATATGGAAACCACACAACCAAATATTCAAAATAATAATGGATCTATTTATGATTTAGATAATGTTATTAAAAAAATAAAATTAAAATGTATTCCATAAAGTTATAGTTCTTCTAATTCAATATGTATAATATTATTATCTCGTTGATTATTTTGAATGTATTGATATAATAACAATAAACTAGATAATGCCATAAATACAATAGATATTATAATATAATTATCAAATATTTCATTAAAAAATAAAAAGGAAAATAATAACTGTATAATTCGTCTTAATAGATCTAATCCGCTTAATAATATATTAGCTGGTAAATAATCATTTTTTGTATTTAATATATTAATCTTATTATACATATATAATTGAAGACCAGTACCAATTAAAAAATATAAAAATATTGTTAGAGCACTTATAGGTGGTGGATTTAATACAGTATAATAAATTGATGGAATGATAATTAAAATAAAATAAGTAATCTGAAAAATAATTTGATAATCTACACTGGTAAATAAATTTTTTTTCATAGAATATTCAATTAAATTATTATAAGTTGAATTCATGAAACATGTTAAAAAAATTATTCCCGTATTAAAAATTAATAATTTATTGTCATCATAACTATTATGAATTATATAATTATAAATTACTATGATATACGAAATAATTAAAAAAAGACAACTAAATAAATAAATATTTGTAATTTTTTTATTCAACAAGTATATAAAAAAAGGAATATTAAAAATTATAAATCCTGTTCTTAATAACGTGTAATAACTTAGTGTAAGATTATTAATAGCATAAAATAACAATGCTGTTTCTACTGTATATATTATACCATTAAATATTGGATAACATAAATTTTTAATATTCTCTTTCTTAAAAAATGTTTTGACTTTTTTTCTATGTTCATCCTTAAATAAAAATAATAAATAAAATGGTGTAAAAACACAATTTAATAAAATATTAAACCATGCATTTTTATAATTATAATAATAATTTATATATTTAATACATATTAAATATTCTGATAATGTAAAAACAAATAAAAAACTGTTAATTATTAAGGATAAATTATTTTTTATAAGATCCATTTTTTGTCTTTAGTTATTAAGTTCTTTATTCTATATATATTTTCTTTATTTATTATAATTTAAACTAAAAATGACTGATAAAATACCCACACGTGTCCAATCTATACTTAAAAACATACATTCCAAAATAAAAATTGATAGTTATTGTATTTAATTTAATTACAATAATTTTAATGATACCAATTCATACCGCAACTACAAATTTTTATTTTGATCAAACATTTAATGATAAATCTTTAGACTTATTAGTATATTTAACTCATAAAGAATTATGTAAACAATTACATTGGACATACCATCCTTTACAAAAAGGTTCATTTGGATACGATACAATTGCTGAATCTATTGGTAAACTATTAACAACTCCAAATATTAATTCTATTGAAGAAGGAGCTTCTATAGTTCATGATGCATGGTCTAATTGTTATAAATGGTGGGTAAATATTAAGCCTTGGGTAGAATTAGATGAGTTTTATCATGAACCAACTAAAAAATTGGGTGATAATAGAAGAAACAAATTAGCAAGTCAAAAATTCAAATATTTAAGTGAAAAAGATAAAGAGTCTAATATTATAATTAGTAAATTTATATTAGTTGATCTTTTTAATTTGATTAAAATAAAAAATAACCATCCAGATGACACATTTATTGATTAGTTTATTTTAAATCAGGTTTTATAATTAAAAATTGATTTAATTAATTATTGACCATGAATCAATATATTAATGGTTTTAACTTATAATACTCCTACTGCTGAACAATTAGATAAATTATCTAGAGATGTTAACCGAAGAGCTGATGAAAGGCTTGAATCTGATTGTAAATATTTACTTAATTCCATGAATAGAGTATTAACCGAATCACTAAATACTACTGAAAGTTTTTCTCATTCTGTTAATATTGATACTAATAAACTTAATAGTAGATTTATGAAATTGGAAGATTGTACGGATACCAAATATAATATTATACAAGAAATGAAAAATGTTGGAGTTAATGTTGGAAAAACTAATAGTTTTTATGGTTCTTCTGGTGCATCCATACATTATCGTAAAATTACCAAATCAATTGATGTTTATATGTAATTGATGTATTTATTTAACTGATTTATTTTACTTTTTTTTACCACATTTGCAATGAGAACAAACCCAAAAACCAGTGTGTCCTTTAGGTTTACCATCTTCAAAATAATGTTTACCAGAACTGTGTTTGGGGCAAACTGGTTTACACATAGCAGGACCACCAGCAATTTGATTTTTAAGTTCTAAATATTTTGCTTTATATTTTAAATATTTTTGATAATAAATATCATTAACAAGTTCCTTATCAGGTTCCTTATCAGGTTCCATCGTATATATAAATAACTAGATTTATTTTAATGACTAATTAAAAAAATTGCTAAAATTTTCTTTTAATTAAGACCCTAGGATTTTAATGAAAAAAGTATTTATTAATGGAAAACTTATTAAATCAGATCATTCTGGTTATTGTTCAGATAATGAATGTGAGCTAGAAATTAGCTTATTTACTCATTCAATTGATGTTCCTAAAGAATTCATAAATGAACCTGTTGGAGCTATTAAAGATATTGACCAAGATTATTGGTCTAAATTTATGCCTGAACCTAAACTAAATAATTCTGGTTCATATTATTGTAGAAATTCTCCCAAATGCAAAAGTTATCAGTTAGGAGTTCATGATTATAAATATATTATTAATTGTGTGGAAATCATCGAAATTAATACATAAATCTAATTCAGTTTTAGTTTATTAATCTAAACTATAGTCACTATCAGAATCAGAACTTGAATTTCCTCTTGATAAATTTTTACGTAAATTATCTAATTTTCTTCTATCTTCTTTTGCCACCTTATTAGCAAATCTGTAAGATTCATTTTTATATGACCATTTATATCCATGTTTAAACATTTTTTTAGAGTTATTTATTGTTGATATTTGGTATCCAACTAAATCTTCAGATTCTGATTTTGTTTTTCCCAATTCTAATTTATCAAGTCCATAAACCGCAACTTTCATGTATGGATGTCCATAGTATTCGGTTGGAACTATACGCAATTCATTAGTTTCAACTCCATCTGAGTATCCATTAGAAAATTCAGTTAAATCAATTATTTGTTCTTTAGTAATTGCATCAAACCAATGAGTACCCAAAGAATAGTTTTTAAGAAAAACCCATTTTTTACTTTTTAAACTTTTATAATAAAGTTCAAATTTTGTAATGTACAATGGATCAGTATTTGCATAATCAAAAAAATGAATTCGTTCATTATTAGTATTTTTTTTAAGTGAAAGTATACAAGGGCTGGATCCAATTAAACCAATATGAGTTATTATTGGTTTTGATATTTGACTAAATTTAACAGTTATAGCAGGTGATTTATTTGATATTAAATTATTGCTATTAATATATTTAGGTTCTGAATTATGTTTATATACATAATCACATATATCACCGTCAGCTTTAAATTTATACTGGTCTCTAGAATAATGATAAGTGTAAATGGGACTATCATGACACAGATTACAAGAATAACTTCTGGTACCTCTTTGAACAGTAGCTCTAGATGGTAATTGTATAATAGACTGTTTAAATTCGGGCATAGGTAAATTATCTGGAAATAATGGGGTTAATTTACCAGAATCACCCAACCTATAAACTTGACCATAAGTATATTTTCCAGTAAGAAAAGTAAAAACATTTTTAATTTTTTCTTCACGGGCAATATTTTTAATGTAGGATTTATCAACATATTCTTCTAAATCACCAATTGGATCTAACCAATATATTTTTTCTTTTTGCATACTATATTTATTGTATTTATAAGTTGTTTTTACTTGATGAGTTTCTAAAAGTTCTGGAACTTGATCATATAACCAAGCTGAATTTAATGCAAGTTCAGGAGTTGGATTTGTAAATAACTCATTAGCAAAGCCAGACTTTTGTTCCATTAACTCGGCTTCTAATTTTGTTACTTTGCTCGTATCAAATAATTCAACTACTTCATTATCTGACTGAATTGTAGGTCTATAACCATACACATAAGGTCTATAGTTATTATGATTAACCATCATTGATTTTCCGTGGTATTTATCGGGTTCCTTATTGCGCATCTCTTCTTTAAGTGCCCAATCCATCTTATTATTATTAACTAATAAGCCTTTATATCTAATATTTATTTTACTAGTTTTAAATTTCGGTTAAAAATTTATATGTAAAATAAATATCAGCAATAGATCCTGCTATAGCAAAACTCATTAATAAATATTCAAATTTTGTTTTGTTTTGTTTAATAATAAAATAGTAACTTAACATTATAAAAAATGGTATTGCTAATATATCCCCATAGTTTTCTATATTTTTAATCATTATTATTAGATTGGATAATATTTATTAAACGAATTATAAAAAGTTATCCAGTCAAAAATATTTTTATAATTTTATATAATCATGCCGAATATAACGGTATTTTGCTCTAGTAAAGATAATTTAGATAAATCATTTTATACACAAACCGAAAAATTTATAAAACTACTTGATCCAAATAAATTTAGTATTGTTTATGGTGGGGGTACTTGTGGATTAATGGGTACTGTTAGAAAAACTTTTATGGAAGCTGGTGGAAAAATTATATCTTCAAATGTTAATAGATTTGTTGAACCAGAAATTGTTGATGACTATGTATTTGATAACATTGATGAAAGACAAAAGAAAATGATTGAATTAGGCGATGCTTATTTAGTTTTACCAGGAGGTTATGGTACACATTTTGAGATGTTAGAAGTTATGACAAAAAATGATATTGGAGAAAGTTCAAAACCAATATTTATTTTTAATTGTAATGGTGTTTTTGATAATTTAATTAACCTAATTGATAATTTAAAATCAAAAGGACTAATCACAAGAGATTTTAACTATATTAAAGTTAAAGTTAGTTCAAATCCAGAAGAACTTTCAAATTTAATAAATAATTCTTTCTAATATTTATTATAAACCGAAAGATTAGTCAATTACACTAATTTATTGTAATAATCCTTGTGATCTAATGTGAGCAATTATTTCTTGTATACTTTGTGGAAATCTTAAATTAGAAGGTAAACTATTTATATTAAACCATTGACCAGCTTTTGTTTCACGATTTATGTTAAATACTATTTGTGGATCTACTTTACTTACATGCCACCAAATTTTTGTATGTCCGTGATATTCGTAACGATTAAATTCTTTTCTTGGGGTTGTTGAATTCGCCCATCTAAGTAAATCAAATCCACCAGTTTCTTCTTTAAATTCTCTAAATGCAGCTTGAAAACTATTTTCTCTACCATCAATACGCCCTCCTGGTATATTCCATTTGTTATCTTTTTGTTGTATTAAAAATATTTGATTATTATAAAATAAAGCTATGCATGCATTTTTAAATTCACCACCTAATTGTTTCTTTAGATTTAAATATTTATTTTTATATTTTAAATATTTTGATTTATAATCCATATAATTAATGCTATAAAAATTATTTTTAGTTGATATAGATTTATCTGTTTTCAAAAGTAAAATAAGTTGGTTTTTTTAAATGTTGTCTATGTTTAAATCCTTTCATACATTCTATCATAATATCATCAGCAGTATATTCAGTTTGAAAATCTTTACACACAATTACACACAAATATAATTTATCTAATATCTTATTAATATTTGAATAGTCTGATTTGTATTTATCTTTTTGTTCTGATGCTGTGGTATAAAAATTATTATTGTTACCTAAAAATATTTTACTTCTTGGCATATTTGTATTGACTAGTTTATTGGAGTCTATTATACAATACCAAATACGACTGTCATTCATAATATAATTTTTAATTTTATCATAAACTAAAGGTTCAACAAAAAATTCTAAGTAACTTCTTTGTTGAATAATTTTATTTTTTTGATTATTTAATTCTTCACATGCATTATTATATTTAATATTCAATTCTTCCATTTCTGAATAAAAACATCGGGTAAATAAATTACTTTCCTTATACAAATTTATTTGATTTTTTATTTCAGCTATTTTATTTTCAGCAAATTCAATAGCTTCTTTATTATTATTACAATAAGATGTTTGACCATCTACTGTGAACAATCGATACCTCTCATTTAATTGAATTAAATTAGGTGTAGATACAATTGCATGATCATTTTGGTCCGGGCCTTCACCCCACGTGTTTGGGTAATAAAAAGTATAGGGAATTTTTCTTAATAAAAACATAATATTAGTGTTAAGTAAATCAGCGTATTCTTTAACATCTAAATAACACTCCATTATTAAGTATTATATAATATTTATTTATTTTATATAATATTTATTGCCATCCTACCATTTTAAATCTTTCTGGTTCTAAATTAAAATAATTTGTTTTCCATTTGGATTGAGCAAAAAATTCTAAATTAAACCATTCGGATTTTTTATTTATTAAATCTGGTACTATTTCATCAAAATTACAACTTGTTATTCTGTCTTCTAATAATTTTTTTACTTGGACAATTTTATTGTGCTCAAAACTATCATATTCATAATGAAGCAATTCCATACATTCTCCTTTAGAATCAACATAATCTAAAGAAAAATCTAAACCCCATTTGGTTTTATAATTAATTAGTCTATAAAGAAGGGGATTAACACGCGCCCAATCTTGTAATTGAGCTAAAGCTTCACCACCATAACCTTTTCTTTCTAAAAGCATCGAATGATTAAGCACATAACCAGATAATTTGTCCTCTTGAATAAACCAAGGTCTATAAACACTTACTCGAACACCTCTATATTTTGTTAAATCAACATCCGAATTAAATTGCCCATATAATTGTTCCAGTTGACATAAATCATAGCCATTTTGATCAAAATATCTGGTAGCGTCAGCTGATTTAATTAGTTTTTCATCAACCCATTCATTGGGAATTGGTTTGGTCCAATATAAATCAGAATTAAATTCAAAGTCTTCTAATAATAAGTCATTATTGTTATTTTTTTTCATTAGTATGTAAACTAATTAATTGTTTAATTGGTATTGTTTTATTTCAAAACCTAAAAGACGTTTATAAATAAAAACCAAAATTATTTTATCTATAATAAATATATGAACGTTATAAAAGATATTGAAAAGACTACCAAAGATATTGGTAAAGATATTGATAAAACAACAAATGATGTAATAAAAGACATTAGAGATGACATTAAAGATCTTGAAAAAAAAATAGATTCAATTGAAAAAAACTCTTTAAAAATGGCTAAAAAAATAGAAAACATTGCTGAAGAGGTTGGTAACTCTATTTATAATTTTGCCAAAGATAAAATAAGCACATTTATAATTATCCTATTAATATTTTTATTTTTACCACATATTCTTGGCATTTTAAATTTTAGTACTAACCTTATGATTTTATCTAAAATTAAAAAAAATGAAAACTAATTAAATTAATTAAGAGATTTTTAAATAATGGAATCTTATAATAAGGCTTCTGATGTTAAAAAAGAATATACCCTATTATTATTAAAATTTGATGATTTAAAAAGATTGTGCAATAATAAATCAAATCATATTGAAAATATTAATGATAGAATTAATACATATGAAAAATGTTTTTATGATCCTGCATTAAAAATTAGACAAGAAATAAGTGAATTTAAATCAACTCACGGTATTAAAGAAACAGATGAATATAAAGTATATAGCTCTATTGATAAAATTTATGCGGGTGACAATGAAAAACAAGAAAAAGAGTATCCATTAACTCAAGACAAAGAATGGCTAGACATTTATAATGGGTATAAAAAACACAATAATCAATCCTATATTAAAAATTATTTTGACACTAATACTGCTTATTTATTTTTAAATCTCAAAAAAACAAGCGAATCCAGATTATGTTGTAACAATAAATATATGGACGGTCAATACATTAAAGCAGATGATTTAATTAAATGTATTAAAAAAGTTCATGAGCTACACAATAATTGATAAAAATAACAAAAATTGATTATATTTTTTTATGTTAATTTATGTTTAATAATTAATGGAACAATTTAATAAATTAAGATTTAAAATCATAAATAACAATGTTGCTAATAATTGGTTTTTACAAGGTCCGTATTTAAATCAGCATATTAGGTGGGAAAATGATAATGGAGAAATTTTACCTTATGATGATAATTTTTCAAACTTGAGTTTTAAGAAAAAAACAAACAAATACGAGTTTATTAAATGCCCCGTTAATCCCCAACATACTAGTTTTAGATACTTAAAATTAAACAAAAAGGCTATGACAATTGGTGAAGTTGTACAATTAATTTTTGATTTTTATCATGATATGGGTGGTAATAAATTACTAAAATTTAAATTAGAAAATGCTATTGATATTGAAGAAGATATTGATGGAATTGTTAGAAGTGCTAAAGAAAATTTTGACACTTTTAGATATTGGACATGTTTTCTAGGATCACGAATTAAATTCAGACATATTACGGAAGTAAATGAATTTGGATTTAAAATGTATCAAATTGAATGGGAACAAGAACCTCAAAATTAAATTTATTTTATATACTCAGAAATTAATTTGTCTTAAAAAGTTTTTAATTAATTTCGTCACAGCAAATTTAATTATTTAAAAGTTCAATAATCAAATCAATTTAAATCATGCCTAAATCCAATTTAATAATTGGGTAATGTCAAATTCCGAATCAGATGGATCCGGAATAAATTTGAACACAAAAGAATTAGTATTGGGTGACCATTCAATTACATAATATCTAAAAGGCCAAACACTAAATTCATTTGCAAAATCATTTGACATTGTATCTAAAAATACATCCATTGGAAAATCAAATTGATTAATAAATTTTTTAGCACATTTTTCTCTGTCCTCAATACTCTTGTGTGCATAATTAATTGTTCCCGCGCTTAGTCCAATTGGCCAAACATCAACTGCATGAGCTTCATTAATATAAATCATTGACCAATTAACGTCTTTACGATTTTCAAACAAATCTTTTATCAATTCAAGATTTGCTTTAAACGGTTGTCAAGTATGTGAACTTCCAATTAAAACATTTGGTTGGGTTTTGCTCAAAATATCATACAATTTAATTGGATCAGTTGATTCGGATGAATTTAATCGACTAATGGACACATTAGGCACAGTGTTTCCATTAGTATATTTAATTTGAGATGCCAAATTATTTCTTACATAAACAGGTACTGTTTTAAATAATTGTTCATCCGGAAAAATATATCGAGCTCTTCTCAAATGATTTACTGCAATATCAGCTTCTATTTCAGTATCAAAGCCAAAGTCATGGGCTATTTGGTATTGTACTTGAGCTGATACTCGTAACCATCCATTAACTTCATCCTTAACTTGATCACACATATCTTGATACCAACTAGACCATCTAATTTCTTCTTCCTTTTTAACCATTTGAATTAGTTGTTCTTTGGTTGGTATTTTTATTTCTCTTTCCCTAGAGTTTAACATTAAAAAATTGATAATGTTTGACTTTAAGATCCAATCTATTTCAATTTTTAATGCAAGTCTTAGCCTGTAACAACAATAATGTGTTTTCAAACCTTCATTTTGAAAATGTTGTGACCATACATACCCTAAATGCTAAAAAAATTCATGTTAAATATGACCCAAACCTTCAATCAATTGGTACAATTTGGAGATGGTTTTTTAACAAATTTAAATATCAATGTGACAGTTATCAAGAAAAAAATTTTAAATTTGTTAATGAATACAATGTTGAAATGCCAGTAACAGACGACATTGTCAAATCAAAATCTTTGTTAGGTCCTGAAAAAAAAATCAGGCTAATGTTAAAAGTTGAAACATTACCATCAGGAGATAATAATCGTTTAATCAATTGTGCTTGTTTTGAATATAATCCAGAAAAATTTACTGAATCATCAACTTCCACATCCATTTACATTAAAACATTAACTGGAAAGTCGCATTTGATTCATATTAATGATATTACTAATACTTTTATTGGTGAATTAAAACTACATATTCAAAATATGGAAGGAATTCCTCCTGACCAACAACGCATAATTTATAATGGTAAACAATTAGAAGAAGATAAAATAATTTCAGACTATAAACCTGTTAAAGAGGCAATTTTTCACATTGTGTTACGCCTGCGTGGTGGTATGTATAATGAAGTATCTGGAAGAAATGGTGCATATGAACCATTAGAAGATATTTTTTATGATATATCTAAAGAACCAGTTTTATATGATATGACAAAATCTGAATAATTTATTTAATTAATCCAAAGGTTGATTACTTATTAATCCATAGGTTGATTACTTATTAATCCATAGGTTGATTACTTATTAATCCATAGGTTGATTACTTATTGATCCATATGTTGTTACTGTTTTTACTACCAAAGAATTAGTTTCTTTAATATCTTTATTTTTTGTTTTAGTTTCTGAATCTGCTAAATAATTTTTTTCAACTGGTTTTACTCTGATCACTCTTATATTATCATCATTGTGTATTTTATTATCTAATTCCAAAAAAGTTTTGGCATCAACTATTTTACTGCTTTTAGTACCCATTAAATTATATAGATAAATTTTATTTATATAATTTATTTTATTAGTAGCATTTAATTATTTTGGTAAATTTAATCCTAATGTTTTAGTCCATCCAGTATTTGGTGTTCCGGTTAGTATCACTGGCTTCCAATAAAAACCTTCTACAAAATCAAGTGATGTAATAATATTATTTTTTTCATGCGAATCCATTTGTTTTAACATGTTTAATGTGACTCTGTCTGAAGTTAATAAAAAATTAGTAGCTGGTAATGTTGGTATACTCGGCAATTTTGGATCTGTGCTTAATTTAATATTTTTTCCAGACACATGTTTCATAAAAACTGTATCTGCTGTTTTCATAGCATTATGATTGCCTGTCATCGCCATCATATATAATCCTGTTAAAGTTGAGTCCCCATGAATTGCACCGACTTCAACCAAAAGTGTATAACCAAATGGAATAGTTACCGCTATTAGTTCCAATTGTTTTCTATCAGCTACTAGTATCTCTCTACCCAAAATAACATATCCACCACAATTGATATTAATAGGTGTTATAGCTTGTATAAACTCGTGCTTTTCTATAAATATTCCAGAGCCTGCCATTAAATAATCTTTTACGTAATTTTCACCATAATTGTATGTAACTACTCTTAATTTATGTTGGGCGTGCTTGTATCGATTTATTAATTCTTGGTTAAATCTAAATGGTTCATTATTTGGAACTACTTGAGCACCAAATGATGTTAAATCAAAATTATATGCATCCGTTATCACTGGAAATTTAATTTCATAATCATTTAACTCTAATATTCCAGGACTTTCAAATAAACTATCTTGAATTAACATTCGATTGTTTTCAATAACCGCATATTGTTTTGATTCACTTTTTATAACTGGTTTACTAGATAATTCATTTATTAAATCACCACCCTTAATCCACTTATATTTTTCAAGTTTAACAATTTTACTAGGTGGTAGTAATAATTTTATTTTATTATTTGTTGGTTTATAGTCTTTATATTCCCGATATGTTCTAAAAGTATTATCTCGATTAAAATCTATAGTATGTGACTTTGTTGGGTCAATCCATCCCAAATAATGATGTGGACCTGACATTGATGTATTAAATATTAATTCTCCTTGTTTATTTCTATTTCCACGTACCGCGTGCAAATTATATAAATTTGATAGGGTTCTAGTTGCACATTCTCCATTTAATAAAGTACTAACTGTTTCATAATTTTTACATACTTTTGTAATTAAAGCACTATTTTTCTGTTCTTTATGTCCTATAAAGTAAATTAATCTTTTTGTTTTATCAGAAGTTACTATTTCTGACATTATTAATTAATGTATATTAAAATTTATTTCTTTAATATAAATTAATTTATTGTAGTTGTTGTGTTTCATAAGCTTGTTTTAAATTTTTAATCATAAAAATAGAATCTTCTGTTGGAAGAAAATATTTGTTTTTAATATAGGCAATATGTTCATATCCCATTTTTTTATACAACATATATGCGCTAGCATTAGATCTTCTAGTATTTAGACAAACAACTGAATTTTTATTATCAGACCAATGCTTTTCAATTAGTTTCTTAGCCAAACCTTTTCCTCTATATTCGGGATCAACACAAATCATAACAATTCCTTCTATTTCCTTAAAATGTAAAGAGTCATTTAAAAAGTATTTACCTGTTTCAGTTACTGGTGAAAACTCATCTGCTTTATAACCTGAATTAGTTGATGTATCTTTTTTATTATCAACTTCTTGAAATAAAGAAATGTCTGGGGAACTATTATCAGTATTAAAAACTCGATTACAAGGAGTTATGGAACCTTGTAATAATACCCCAATAATTTTATTTGTATCTCTAGTCTCAACTACAATACCTGTGTCTAAATAATGTCTTATATTTGCCCGATACCAATGGTCTGATTGTAAAAAACATTTTACATGTAAATCATATACTTGCTCTAAATCAGATTGACAACTTCTTCTAATTTTAACTTTCATTACTATATAAACTAAATATCATTTTAAGTAAAAACCCTATTTTTAAAATAAAAGTTTATATAAAAATAAATATATTAATAGTATTAAGATTGTGATTATGGAAAATGTTTCTGGACAAAAAACTAAACAAGTTAAAACATCTGTAAAAACGAACAAACCTCCAAGATCAATTACTATGGCTGAAAACTGGAAGAACAAAGAAATTAAACATGTTCTTGAACTAAGAGATGAAATGATATTAAATAAAATAGACGAAAAGCTAATTAAAAAATATGTTGATGAACAATATGAAAATATTAATCAAGAATATGAAAAAAAAATAAATAAATATAATGAAAAACAAAAAAAATTAGAAATTAAAAACATGGAAAAAGATAATAAACAAAAAAGGGAAAAGGCAATACAGTTTCTTTTAAAAAATAAAGCATTTTTAGAAGAAAAAGGAGCAAGTAAAGAATATATTAAAAAATATGTTGATTCTCAATATAATCAAATTAATCAAACTTATATGGTAGATTTATCTGATCCATATGATAAAATTGACTTGGATGATGTTGATTTTATTGATGTTTAAGATAGGTTTGGTTAGTTTTATATATTTGGTTAGTTTTATGTATTTGATTTGTTTTAAACATTTGATTCAATTACACCTTTTTTAACAGTAAATTTTTTAGCAAATAATTCTTTTACTTTTTCGTTATGTGTAATGTACAAGATGATTTTATCTTTAAAAGTGTCTCTTAAATTAATACAAATTTCTTGAGCTAATTGATCATTTAAATTTTCATCAATTTCATCAAATAATAAAATGTTATAATTTTTTGTTTTAACCGCATAAATAATTCTTGCAATTAATATTCTTATTCTTTCGCCTCCTGATAATCTTTCAATATCAATAAATTCGTTTGAATTAATTCTATGATCAATCTTAGAAGCCTTTAATGCCCAATCTATTAATTTGGTATTTGGATTCTTTTCATAGTTTGTTATAATATCATACAAATTACCACTAAATAAACTCTTATGGTTTGGTAATGTTAAATATGTTTGCGCATTAATTAATTCAATATTTGGACTTATTGTTAATTTATTAGGTTTTATAATTCCTTTTAACACATATAATAAAGATGTTTTACCAGAACCTGATTCACCAGTTACTAAAATATGTTCTTTATCCTTAATTACTAATGGTTTTTTAATTCCGATTGTTGGTTTATCATTTTCTATTTTTTCAATTACAATTGTTTTGACAGAGTCTTCTGTTATTGGTTTTTTATTAGCTGGTGTAAAGCTATTAAGATAACTTAATCTTTCTTGCATCTTTGAATAATTAACTTTATTTTTATAATATTCTTGTACTTTATCAGCAATAAATTCAATATCATAAATAATTAGGAAATAATAGAAAAAGTCATATTGATTGAGTTCTTTTAATCTTGACCAAATTACAATTAATATAAATGCAAACATAATAATATTTACATTCATATCTAATTTATGATTCAGCTCTTGGATTTGTCTATTTACCCTTTCATAATTATTAAAATTATTTGTTAAATATTCTTTATTAAATTCATCATTAATTAAAAAGTTTTTACCATTAATAATATAGTTTCTTATAATATTTTCATAAAAGAAATATTTCTTAGTAAGTTCTTTTTCTTCAACTAATTTATGTTCATTCATTGATTTAACAATAGCATAGAACAATACGAATAAACCAATTAATAAGCCAAACTTCTTATTCATAGCAACAACTATTAATGTCATACATCTAACGGGAATATCGTATTTATTTTTCAAGTTCATTATGTATTCTTGAATATTTTCATTAAAGTGATCAAGAATATTAAAATATTCAACTAAATCAAAACCTAATAATTCTTGTTTTGACATTTGAATAATTCTTTCATTAAAATATTTTGTATTTGCCATTTTAATTTCTTTTAATAATTTTGCTTTAGTATAATTAAAATATCTTTCTAATGGAATATTTATCCCAATCATACCTATTAAAATAGCTGAAAATTTAGTAATTGATTCTGGTTTGCTTTTAACTATTTCACTAAAATAAATTAATGACCAATAAAAGCCCTCCTTAATAGTTGTTGTTAAAATTGATAAAAAAATAAATTTTTTATATAAATTATTTAGCTTATATTTTTCTAGCAATAAATCAAAGTGTGATTCTATATCCATTATAATATTTGGTAAAATATTTTTTGGCTTAATTAAAAAAATAATTTTTTAATAAAAATTTATTTTACTAATTGTATCAATCTTAATCGTTCATTTAATATTAATGTATTCTTCTTTAAACTTTCTAGTTCGTTATCCAAATACAATGTTCTCCAAGTATGAAACCACTTGAGCTGATGATTTTTAATATTGGTATTTATTAAATTGATGCTATCTGATATTTTATGACATGAATCACCAATACCATTATAAACTAGTTCCAAAGACTGATTTGATTTAACTTCATCAATATTAATTTTTTCTAACCACTTCTCAACCAACCTTAATTTTAATTCAATATCTAATAATTCTAATTCATTTTTATATTTATTTATTATAAGGTTCTCACTTGATGTTCCCATATATGAATAAATATTTGATAATCCAGATAAAGATAATGATACTGCTTTACCTATTACTTCAGTACCAAATAATGAAACAACTCCCACTGTTGAATATACCACCTGAGGTGCCGCAAATAACAATGACATTATAAACAAATGGATTTAATTTTTAAATATTTTTGTAAAAATTTATTGAGATTTAATAAAATCATGAAAGCCACATGGATCATTACACACAAATATTTGAGTCCCATACCAAACTATAAACAGGGTTTTTATATCAGATTCCATTTTATTTCCACAAAGAGAACAATTAATATAAGTTTTTTTATGCATTTATATTAAATGTTTTAGTATTATATTCTTTATTTGTAATTTTATTTTAATATACTTAAAAATTTATAATTTCGAATCTGTTTTAGAATTTTTATTAGTTTCGTTATTATCCCCATATAAATCCTCTAACATTCCAACCATCGTTTTAACATCTGTTCTCGTTAATTCAAAATATACTTTTGGTTCCGCTCCAATTGCTACCTTAATTAGTTCTCTTTGATTTTTAATTTCGTGGTCAAAATTTAAATATTGAGGCAATCCATTAGTAACTTTTTTCTTACTTGAAATTGCATTAATATGATGCCACCATTTATAAAAATTCATCCAATTACAATGAATATGTACCCATCCATATGTTGTATGTTGACACGAATTTGTAGTTAATTGTATATCTTTATTTAGCAAATATACCAATTGGCTAATAGATTTGTCCACCGCTATTTGAGAATTATATACGGGAGTTTTTACTGTGGGATGAATTTGATTTGATATAAATGGAAAAGTTTCATTATAATTAAAATCTGGCGATTGTTTTTGTTTAATTTCTTCTTTTGATAATCCTGAAATTTCCTCCACGTAATTAAAATATTTGGTTTCAATATCACAAATACTGTCCATTGGTTAATATTAAAAACCTGTTCCAAAATTATTTATAATTTCAATATTTTATATTTTCTATCTACTTTTAATGTTCAATAAATATTTTAATTATTTTTTATTATTGGTTCTGGTTATATGGATTAGTTTTTATAATGATTCAAGTTTTAATGAAAACTTTGAAAATAAAGATGGGCGTAAAATTGTACTAATTACAGGATCATCCCAAGGAATAGGCCAAATGATTTCAAATAATTTAGACCCTAAAAAGTACCTTGTAATAACACAAGGAACTAGATCAAATTCTAAACCTCATTATATTCAAGCAAATTTTTCAAATCCAAATCAAATTGAATTATTTGTTAGTAAAATTATCAAACAATATGGACCCAAACCAATTGATATTTTTATTAATAGTTTTTGGGACAGTTCTAACGACCTAATAGATTATCAAGTTGACACAAACTTTACCAACACAATCAAATTATTTGAAAAAATAATTCCACTTATAAATACTAATGGTTTTATAATTAATTTATCAACATTGTCAAAACCATTTACTTTAGAAAATCGTGTTGATAATTATTTGTTAATTAAAAGTAATCTTAATACCTATATCAAATTAAAATCACTCCAGTTATATTCAAAACAAATTAGTGTGTGTACATTAAAAATAGACAAACCATATGGAACCAAATTAAATAACTATTCTAAATTATTAGAACAAAATCTTACAGAGATAATGCCCGGAATAAATTTTATTATAAACAATGATTGGAATGTTTCTACTGGAAGAGAATTCAGCTCAACAAATATTAAAGATAAAAGATTAGGATATTATTTGGAAATGTCATTACCTTACCTTGATAATTATACAATTAGTGACTCTATTTTATCACAAAAAAATAATGGAGAAAATTTTATGGTTCCAAATATTACTAATAAAGAATTATGCACCTATAATAATTATTCGGGAGAACTAGTTAAAAAATTAGCACAAATACATAGGGTTAATACATGTGATATATTTTTATACCATGGTATGTTTGAAACACTTGATAAAATGATTAATATATTTGTTCCACCAAATCATAATGTAGTTGGATGTTCATTAAATTGGTTGTCGAAAATTAAAACAAATTCTGAATTAATTGATATTGATTGTAATATTATTAATAACAAACAAGTTCCAAATTATGACAAAATTCTTGAATCAATAAATAGCTTTACCAGAATGATATATTTAATTGCACCATTAGAATCAAATGACTTTAATAATTTTGTTAAAAAAGTTCCATTTAATATTCCCATAGTAATTGATTTCTGTTATGATGATTTTATTGAATCCAATACTAAAATAAAAATGGGCGACTTTTTAAAATATACCCAATCAATAATTTGCCTAAATACTTTCTCCAAATTTTATTCATTACCTGGAATTCATTTAGGATATTCTATTGCAAAACCTGATTTAAATAAAATTATTGGAAATTATATTAAATATCCAATAAATACATTTTATGAGAAAATAGCTATAAGTGTACTCGATGACAAAAAATATCAAAATAAAATTCGAAATTATTTTTCTAAACAGATTAAAAAAATTAGTGACTATTTAATTAAACAAAAAATTAAATTTTTTATTGAAAACCCTATTACAATTGTTTTGGTAAAAAATAAAAATAATAAAATGAATGAAGTTAATAAAATTAATCAATTATTCAAAAAACAAAATCTGGGTGACTTTGTATTTGTATATAATTATGATGATCAAATTCATATAAAATTAATAATTAACAAAAAAGATATTAACACCAAATCATTAGGTGTTGTTAAAAAAGTTTTTGGTACTTAGTTTATTATTTTTAACCAATTATAAGTCATTTCTATTTTTGATTCTCTTGATTATTTCTGATGTTGACATAAATGGATATCTATCAACTACTAATAGTTTACCTTCATTTCTTGGTTCCTTATAATAATGGTCATTAGGATCATCATATTCAGCCGATATCAATATAAAATCTAAGTTATGTAATTTCATAAAATTCATATCAGTTACTAAAGGAGCGTTTGGTATTACTTCTGTAACCCATTTCATGTTTTTAACTGCTTCTATTCTTTCTTCCATTGTTTGAATTGGATATCTTTTATAACTTGCGACTGTTTCATCTGAATGAATCCCTACAACAACATCACCATGTGATGCTGCATTTTTAAAAATATTTATGTGTCCCATATGACATAAATCAAATACACCATTACAATAAATTCTTTTACTCATTAATAATTAATAGAATTTATTAAATTATTTAATTATTATAACAAACTATCCAATTATATAATTAATAACAACAAATCAATTTAAAGATTTAGTACTTTAAATAATTAAAGAGTCGGAAAATGTCAGTCGCAGAAACTGGTGTTAGTATAATTACAAGTACGGAGGGTACAAATGGAGGGGTTGGTAATAATACTAACGTGATAGAACCTGTAGATCATGTTTTAACAGGTGGAGGAGCATTAACTCAAATAGTTGCTTATGGAGAACAAAACACACATATTGGTCAAGGTACAAATAAGGCATATGCTTATCATACATATAAATCAAATAATATAACTGAAAAAATAATTATTAGTAGAAATGCAGATATTGTATTACCCGAATATTTAGAATTAACTTTAACAAATCCTGATTTATCTATTGGTGAAATTAAAAGACTTATTTTTGATTTAAATTTAAAATTTTATGTTGGATCATTAGAAATAACTAATTTACCATTAAATCTATTTGCTAATTTAAATGAACCAATGGTTGTTGATTCTAAATTATATATTAATTTATGTTTTAATATACTTTTTGAAGATATTAAATTATTAGGATTAAACTATAATGAAGTAAGTTTTAGATTAAATGCAATTCAAGGACCCAGTTTATTAGATTTAACAGAATATTTTAGTGACTGGGGAATTGTTTCAAAAGTAACTTTTTTGGATACTCAAGAAAGAAGGCAGTTGGCAAGTCCACAAGAATTAAGAATTCCTATCCAAGAAATAAATTATTTTGATATGGCAGTAAATAGAAATAATTCAAGTTTAACCTCGGATACATTTTATTTTAGAATTCCATCACATGGATTATCTAAAGGCTTTTTTATTGAAGTAGATAATATTAATCATATTTCAAATATTAAAATAATAGTTGAAAACGATCGTCTTAGATTTGATTTAAATAAATTTTTAATATTAACCAAATGTAAAAAAATTTCAGATACAATTTTATATTTTCCATTTAATGATGCGAAATTATTTAGTGATCGTACACCACAATCGTATGAAGCTGGTATGAATTTATCAAGGTTTAATCACGTACATATGGAAATAAAATTCGATATTCCAAAAACCAAATTAAAAATTTATGAAGTTATATTTAATGTGTATAAACAACAATCTGGAATCGGAGGTCTTATTTTTTGTCGTGATAATTATAGTTATTTAAGAGAATTATCTGATTATGATAATAAAAGAAAAATAAATGCACTAGTTGATATTAAATATAATAAACCAGTATTTAAACTTATTATTGATGCAAATAAAAGGTTTTGTCCAATATCATTTGACGAAATTCCATTAAAAGAACAATATATGAGTTGTACCGAATGTAAGAATAATTTTAATGCTAAATTACTTCAAAACTGGATGTCAAAAAATTCTAACACTAGAAAGTGTCCTATGTGTAAAACCGAATGGACAAATTTTAATGTTTATATTAATAATTTTGAAATAAATAATTCAATATTAAATAAGGTTAAAACAATGCTAAAGAAAGTTAGTAGTTGTGGTGAAGATGAACGTATCCATCCAATAATCAGTAATCAAATAGTTGAACAAATAATTTGAAAATAATAACTTTTAATTGATAATTTATTAAATAATAATACACTTATTTACTAAATTGTCTAGTATATCAAAGACAAATACTAAAATTATATCCAAAGCCAATTCTAATGTGTTCAAATGTAATTTATGTCCAGGTCATAGATTTTATTGTGGAGATTGTAGATATTATTATTGTTCACATTCATCTTGTCCCATTTATTCAAATAATCAAATAAAAATACATTTATATTGTGTTGATTGTAAGAAAAATTTTGTTTGTAATCAAATTGAAACTTGTAATGATTGTTATAAAAATTATAATTATATAACAGATAATGTAGCAGTTGGTAATGCAGAAACCCAATGGGATCAATTTGACATTATTGTTAATTTGAATTATCCTTATAATGGAGCAAAATTAAATCAGTATTTAATACATTTTACAATAGATAATAAACTAATTATTAACTTGGGTATTCAAGATTCCACAGAAAAAAACGAATTTGTATCCAAGTCTATGGGTCAAGTTATTAGGTTGTTAACTAATAATACTAATAAATTAAATGAACTAAACGAAGAAATACAATCAATAGTTCTTAATCCAAACTCAAAAATTTTGTTTCAATGCTGGGCAGGAATTTCAAGAAGCTCAACTTTTGCTATCAAATATTTAAGTAAAAAACATGAAATTAGTATTAACCAAGCATATAATTTAGTAAAATCAAAAAGAAAATTTATTAAACCAAATGAATATTTCATGAAATTATTACAAGAATCAGAACTAGAAAAACAAATTGTTACATAAAATTCATTTAAACATTTAAACCTAATAATTAATAAATGGAGGAAAATTTGGATAAACTTAGCGATTTAGTATTTTTAACTTATCAAGTAAATACTAAAAATATTCCAGATGAAAACTTTCAAAAATTTTATAATAAAGGAGTTAGAAACCAAAAAGAATTAGATGTGTTAAATGAAATGATTGAGTTTTTTAAAAACCATCAAATTCAATTAAAATCTGATATGTCAAAAGAAGAATTAGCAAATATTCTACCAAATCAAATAACATATAACTATTATTGTGATACTTCTGGGTATTATTTAAGATGTCCTGGAATTCGAATAGAAATTTATGAAGGAAAATCTGACTACAACGAAGAACTGTTTAGTGTGGAAATTAATTTTAATAAAAAACCATTTGAATATAATTTTATCCATTGTGCAGAAAATAAATTTGACAGTTTTGAAAAAATTGGTTCAAGTATCATGTACTGGATTTTAGATCACAGGCTAATGGGATTTTTTGATTATATTGAAGATTTTTTTGCCCGGGAGAAAGTACCTGATATTGATAATATAAAAGGAAAAATCCATTGGAGTCAAATTTCTTATTCAATTGGTGATTTAATATTAGAATCTCACGAACACAAATCGAGTAAATTGACCAGACCAAACCATTGGATTAGGCTATGGAAAGGCGAATGGGATGAGGAACTATTATATGGGGAAATTAGTTTGGAGACAATGGAATGGTATATTGGCGATAGTCCGGTTAGTAAATATGGATCGTACGACGACATTGCTAATAAACTAATCCAATATATTAATAGAAAAAAACTTACAGATCTGCAAAATTATTGGGGCAAATTTTTTGAACTAGAAAATATTATACATAAAGACCAAACACGTTTAATTGAGCCAAATCAAATTTTATATAATATTAATTTAAATGATAATTGCTTTACTATAACACTTTTTCCTGGTATCCAAAACCAAATTATATTATCCGCAACTATTTACCTAAATAATACTTGGAAATTTAATGAAAACCCAGTTTGTGAGTTTAGTAAATGGAAGGAAATCGCAAATAAAATAAAAGAATTTATTAATAATTATCAAAAAAGTTGAAAAAATTATAAGCTTAACATATTTAATATATTTTAATGACAACCAATCAAATTAGCCAAAATAATTTAATTAATGTAGATACCAATGCAAATGAACATTATTTAAACCTAATATTTAACTCACAAGTAGCCACACAAATTGGTAATTGTGCAAAAGAAGGTTTTACTTCAAAAAATGTTTTAATTTTAGGAATGTTATTATATATTAATGAAATTAAAAATATACCAAAATATATAACCAAGGAATCATCTGAATACATAGTAGCAAATTATAAAAACTTTTTTACATATTTTTATAATTTGATAGCAAATTTAGCATCTGTATTTGCAACAAAACAAATATGTTACCAACCAATTGAGTTTATTAATGAGCCGGAAAAAATAAATTTTAAAATTAAGGTAATTAATGAATTTGTAAATGGTTTTATTAACTTTTTGAAAGATAATAAAAACATTGATAACGTAAGTTATATGATTTCTCCAAACAAATCAATCCAATTCGCAGATATGGAAACTCTTTTGCTTGGGGAAACATGGTCCAACATTAAAATCCATTACAACACTATAACCATTAGATTATCCAGCGAACTAGATCTAACATTTGAAAATAATAAATTAAAGTCGTTTAATTCAATCCCAATAGGCAATTTTTTTTCCCAATCTAATGGAACCATTAGTAAAGAATTATATGAAAAACTCAAAACTAAGGCTAGACTAATTCACTTGATAAATGATTGGGTGATTTTTGTATATGTGTATGAAATGTATCAAACTATTGAAACATTGCCTTGGAAAACATTTCCAAAGTTTAATTATGGAAATTATTTAGAATACCACAAATCATTAGTCCAGTTTAATTCCGAACACATTCAAACTCCTAATAACTTAATAACATGGGAATCTGTAATATATTCAATAATTATTCATTATTTTTCCAATACAGGTATGCAGTCAACTTACGTTGAATTATTAATTATATTCGAATTGATATACAAAATGAATAACTTACAAATTTGTGATTCAACTGGAAATAAAATTATAATTAACGCTCGAACATTATTTTCCAATGATTTTAGTGAATTGTATTTGTTTGATATCAATTTAAAAGTACCAGAATCAATCCAAGAATGGATAAAAAAAAATAATACATGTTTAACAACAAATTTTAAGTATAAAACAGGTTTTTCTAATTTAGGCCTTAAATTTTTTAATGCAAATGCAAATGACCAATCCAAAGGTACTGAATTTAAAATATTTAACTGTAGTAATTCAATTTTAGAATATATGAGTTTACCGGGTACACATTGGTTCAATTCAATAATAAATATTTGGAAACAAAAAAATCCAAGTATTAAAGCCAATTACCCATTAGAAACTTTAATTGACATTAAGCAACTAGAACAAATGCGAATTAATATGTGTTTTACAGGATTGCCGTCTTCAAAATATTATAGTCTAAATATTTATAAAGGGCAATTAGAAATACCTATAAACAATCAACTTAATGGCCGGTCTAATGGATCAAGTAGCATGCTCAACATATCTAACACAGCTAACACAACCAACACAGCTAACACAACCAACACACCCAATTCAAACACAACAAATGAAATAACCTTTGTTTGTGAAGGCAATACAAATAAAATAACAGTAGAAGAAATTAATGGGGAATTTAACAGTTTTATTTCTGATATAAAAAAGTATGAATTTGCAATTGGAGACAAAAACGAAATATCCATATGTAAAATAAAATTAGAAAAGACCACCAGTAAAAAAGAAATACCAAACCCAGAATATCAGGCCTATTTGGAGAAAAAAGAATTGCTGGAAAATATCAAATTGGAAAAATCAGATGTATTAGTTAAAGAATTAGCTAATATCCCACCAAAAACAATTATGGAAACTCAAATAAAAAAAGAAGTTAAAACCCAGCATGTTAACTCGGGATATAAAACATTTGATACCATGTATTTAAGAGAAACTGATGAAAAAAAATTATTGTCAGTGTTAAGTAAATTTAAATCTAATAAAGAATTATTAAAATCCCTTGGATTACCAAATAAACTATGTGTGTTACTCGATGGTCTCCCTGGAACTGGAAAATCTTCAACAATTTTAACAATTGCGTCATATCTTAAAAAAGATATTTATTATTTGTCTTTTGGTGACACTATTGAATCTAATGAAGATTTACAAATGATATTTGACCATGTGGTTAAAAATTGTAATGGAGGTATTATTGTGGCCGAAGATATTGATGCGGTTGGTACTCTTTTACATAATAGAACTGGCTCCGATACTAATGCAAGTACCAATAACAAAGATATAGAAGAAACACCAACCCAAAAATTATCATTGGCTTATGTGTTAAATTTACTTCAAGGCACAATTACTCCAGATAATTTAATTTTTATTGCAACTACAAATCATATTGAAAAATTGGACCCGGCATTTTACCGACATGGTAGATTTGATGCTCGTATTACTTTTAAACTTGCAGATCATTTCCAGTTAAATAAAATTTATTACAAGTTTTTTAACAGAAATATTCCAGCTGATTTACTCAAGGTAATTTCTGAAGACAAGTTTACTCCAGCCCAATTTATTTTTACCATTAAAGATTATATTTCAGAGGATTTTCCAGATGATGTTATTTTGAGTAGTTTTATTGAAAAAAATTTATTAGTTAAAGTTTAAAAATAAGTAATAATTAATATAAAAAAAATATTTCGCGCGTGCCTGACCAAAGTGTTGTTGTTCCATATATAAAATCCGATCAGCTAACTTTACCTAATGGAAATAAATATATGATGATATACATACGATTATATAATGATTATATTTTAGTTTATACACAATTATATGATAATATCATAATAAACTAGTGGAACTATTTGTTGTTATTATGTTGTTGTTTATATGGAAATCATGTTGTTGCAATTTAATTTCCATTATTTTTATTGCCACAATTATAACAACACAATTTCCACATAAACAACAACATAATAACAACAAATAGTTCCAAACAATAACATCGTTAATTACATTTTAATCGTAAATACGATATATATACTCAATATATAATAGTATGTATACCATCATATAATGATTTCCATTAGGTAAAGTTAGCTGATCGAATATGTATATGGAAATAACAACAACACTTATTTCCGCGCAAAATATTTTTTTTATTTTTAAACAACTAAACTATAAAATAATATTTTTATTTTTTTTAACTTTACCATTAATTAAATTACCGTAAAAATCACCTCTTTTACCATTTGGTTCAATTAAATATAATTCTGAACCATCCAAATAATAAGATTTTCCTTGAATTTTTATTTCTGGTAATTCGTCTGAATCTGAGTTTTCAAGATCATCATCCGATTCATCAGAATCTGGTAAATTAATAAGTTTATCTTTTGTTTTAGCTTTAATTTCTTTTATTTCATGACTTACTACACTATTTGAATCATCAATTACATTTTCTTTTTGTGGTATTTGATTGTTCATTAATTGAAACCAAGTTGATTGAGTAATATGTCTTTTGTTAAATGATAATGTATTCATCATTTCTAAATAAGCTTTTTTACCTTTATGGTTTACAACAACATATTCAGTTAAATTATCAATAGTTTGTTTAAACCTAATTGCTTTTGGAGTTTTTTTATGTTTTAATTTGTCATATAAAAATCTAATGTTTTTCAAACTATTATTTAACATTAAATCAAAAAAATCTTTCTTTCTCATTTTTTCAATCATTAAAGTTTCTGAGTTTAGTGTGTTAATATATTTATCATTTAATGCTGTTGTACAAAATGAATGGTTTTCTGGATGTTTATCGTTAAAATTTAATAATTCAACCATACAAACTAAACAATTCATTTCTTGTTCTAAAATATATTCTATTTCTTTTTCAGACAATACATTTAAATTCTCTTCACCTGGTTTTGATAAAAAATTATATACTGGACCTTTATTATGATTAATAACTCCTTTATTTATGTTTTTAATATTATTAATTGTCGCTGGTTTATTTTTAATAGTTTCTAATTCTTGTTTTAGTTTAATAATTTCGTCATTAAATTCCAATTTAATTTGTTCGATTTGATTATTACTTGCTTTACATTTTGTTTGATGTTTGTATTTAGAATATTTGTTAGAATATTTTTTATTACAACAACTACAAGTATATTCTTTAGAATCAGCTAAATTATCCTGATCAGACTGTTCGTGAAATTTTTGATTGTGACGCCATAAACCAACCTTAGATTTATAATTTTTATTACATATTTCACACTTAAAAATTTTATTTGAATTATTGTCCAAATTATTATCAAAATTATTTTCCAAATTATTATCTAAATTATTTTCCATTTATTTTATAAACATTATAATTTTTTAAATAAAAATTACCACTTTGGTACTACCGTGGTTAACAAAAAGTACCACTTTATTACCACCGTGGTTACTTGTCATACAAATAATTATTTAATTGTTATCACATAGTAATATTATTAAATAATTTATTAAACCCATTTTACCATGAGTAACCCCATGAGTAACCGTTAACAACCCCATTCATAACAGGGTGCAAAATTGGGTTTGTTAACCCGGTGGTACTCTAAAATCACGCGCGAAATTTTTTTTATTTTTTAGGTCCAAAAGTTCAAATAAATAAATTGAAATTTTTTATCTCTATAATAGGATATAATTCAATAATGTCCTCATATTCTAGTAATATTAATAAAGAATACCAGGTGGGAGATCGTGTTATTACAACCGGTCGAGCCCAATATGAAATGAGCTATGAAGAAAATGTTCCTATTGGAACTGTTGGTGTAATTATTAGCATTAGACACCGTTATGCTAACACACCCAACGAATATAAACAATATAAAGTATCATTTGAAGGTTATCCAGAAGGTGATTCAGTAAAAAATCTTTATATTACCCATAACATTAAAAAATATGATCTATAAATATATGTCCATATTTTTTATTTAACTTATCATTAAAAAATATGATCTATAAATATGCTTAATTATTTATAGCCCATATGCTAATTTTTTTACATTTTCTTTATTTGATTAATAATATCGGTTGTTGATGTTTTTGAATAGTATTCAATTTCTTGAAAATACCCTTGAGATTTTATTTCAGCATAAAAAGTTTTTTGTTTTTCTCTATCGGCTTCATTACAAAAACCATGAACTACCATATCTATATTATTTGATTTAATAAAATCCATATCAACAACCAATGGACATGGGAAAATTATCTGATCAACTCCAACTATGTTTTTAACAATTTCTACTCTGTCAGTTTCATTAATAATTGGTTTTCTTTTATAACCTGTACACTCTTCATCAGATACAACGCCAACTAACAAATAAGTATTATCAGGATCACCAAGTGCATTTTTAGCTTTAATTAAAGATTCTAAATGCCCCCTATGAAACAAATCAAAAACTCCATCAATATAAACAACTTTTTTATTATTTAACATGGTTATATAAATAAACTAGAATATTTATTTGATTGATATACTAATTGGTTTTTATAAGGTAATTTTTTTGGCTTTTTTGTTTAAAAATTTATTTTGTTGTTTTAATATTGAAACAAATTTATCTTTGTTTTTACTAATATATTTTTCTAACATTTCTTTTCCATTAGTAAAATTTAACGATGCATCTTTTCTATCTTTTGTTATTCCATAATGTTCAAAATATAAATCTTTTGCTGTAAAATTTTCTTCATCATTTAAACCAAGTTTTTTCATCACACTATTTAATTCTTTTTCGTTTTTGCTTTCAACTTCCATATATGGTGGTAAACCAGGAAAATGATCAAAAATAATTTCTGATTTGCCATTTTTTGTTTTATAAATTTCTCTATATTTATGTAAATCATATAACTTTTGTAATCCCATTAATTGAATCATTTGATCTATCATGTTATAATTATCAACTATTACTTCATATTCAATATCATATTTATTTG
>JACCDH010247977.1_pt1 | contig 65898 bp, 55 predicted proteins | sample 7442481 | NCBI WGS metagenome assembly JACCDH01 (sample SAMN15323433, study PRJNA562643) | freshwater metagenome | isolation source: river surface water | place: USA:Blue River Watershed | collected 2017-08-15 | reverse complement strand
TGACTACTCTATCCGGCTTCATGAAATCATCTACTGCTACACCCTCTCTTAAGAATTCAGGGTTACTCACTACATCAAATTCACCTGTGTAGTTAGCTGCGACAGCTTTATGCACTTTATCAGCAGTACCAACAGGTACTGTGCTCTTATCTACGATAACCTTATAATCCTTTAATATCTTTCCTAAGTCAGATGCCACACCCAACACATATTTCAGATCGGCAGAGCCGTCAGCACCCGGAGGTGTAGGTAGGGCCAAGAAAATAATCTGTGCATCTTCTATTCCTTCAGCCAGATTGGTCGTAAACTTCAGACGACCTTCTTTCAGGTTGCGCAAGAAAATCTTCTCCAGTCCGGGCTCGTAGATCGTGATCTGGCCGTTAGAGAGCTTGTTGACTTTGTTGACGTCTATATCGACGCAGGTTACCTTATTGCCCGTTTCAGCAAAGCAAGTACCTGTTACCAATCCCACATATCCAGTTCCGATTACTGCTATTTTCATTGGTCTTTGTTATTGTCGCTTAGGAATTAATATAGTTCAATACGTGCTCTGTAATATACTGCAATTGGGTTTCATCCAGCTCAGTATGCATAGGCAGAGAGATGACTCTTTCTGTTAACCAGTCAGTAATTTCCAACTGATATGCATCCAAACCAAAAGCAGCAAACATTTGCTGTCTGTGGCCCGGCACAGGATAATAAATCATGGAAGGAATCTTGTGCTCAGCTAAGTACTTGTTTAATCCATCTCTATCAACACCATCCAGCGTCAAAGTATACTGATGATACACGTGCTTGCCATAAGCAGCCGTGTATGGCGTTTTGATTTTTGGATGATTGGCAAAAGCCTGATCATAAAAAGCAGCAGCTTTTCTTCTGGATGCGATATAGCCATCCAGATGCTTGAGTTTGATATCTAGTATCGCAGCCTGAATAGTATCTAATCTAGAATTACAACCTACCAATTCATGATAGTAGCGTGTTTGCTGACCATGATTGGCAATCATCTTCATCTTATGCGCTAATGCATCATCATTGGTGCAGAGTGCACCACCATCACCAAAAGCACCGAGGTTCTTACTTGGATAAAAAGAAGTCGCTCCAATATGCCCCATGGTTCCGGTTTTTGCAACACGACCATCAGAGAATGCATACTCTGCACCTATGGCCTGAGCATTGTCTTCAATGACAAAAAGATTGTGCTCCTTGGCAATCTGCAAAATAGGTTCCATATGTGCCGGATGACCATAGAGATGCACAGGCACAATGGCTTTGGTTTTAGGCGTAATCGCCTTACGCAAACTTTCCGGATCCATACAGAATGTAGCAGGATCCACTTCTACGAATACCGGTTTTAAGCGAAGCAGGGCAACCACTTCAGTAGTAGCGATATACGTAAAGGAAGGTGTAATCACTTCATCGCCGGGCTCTAAGCCCAATGCCATCATAGCGATTTGCAAAGCGTCTGTGCCGTTGGCGCAAGGAATCACATGTTTTGCACCGTGATAGGCTGCGAGGTTGGCTGCAAAATCCTGAACAGGCTTACCATTGATGTATGCAGCACTGTCAATCACATCCAGCACTGCTTTGTCTATTTCTTGTTTGATATGGAGATACTGCGTTTTGGTATCTACCATTTGAATAGGTCTCATCATAACTAGGCGCGAAAATACTGCAAAAAAGCCGAGGACTTCAGGAATCCATTGCCTCTTTAAGCTACTTTTGAGGAGATGTATTTACTATTGTATAACCTGTTTTTGCGATTGTATGTGTGGGTAGCCAAGCTCATGGCCTTGCGCAATACCAAAGCTGCGGCATGGGTAGCAGGCAGGAAGCGGGTTATCAAAGAACTGCATGACTGGAAAAAAAGCAATACCCAACCAGTTATTTGGATACACGCTGCTTCTTTAGGCGAGTTTGAACAGGGCAAACCCATTATTGAAGCAATCCGACAGCAATACCCCAACTATTCCATCCTGATCAGCTTTTTCTCTCCGTCCGGTTTTGAACCAAGCCGCAACTATGCTCACGCAGATTTCATGTGCTATCTGCCCATGGACGGCAAAAAAGCCGCGACCACATTCATCAATACCATAGAACCCAAGCTTGCTATTTTCATTAAATACGAGTTTTGGTATTATTACCTGAAAACACTTCAGCAAAAGCAGATTCCCACTTTGCTGATTGCGGCCATTTTCAGAAAGGACCAGCCTTTCTTTAAGTGGTATGGACAGTTGCACAAACAAATGCTGCAAACCTATTCGGCCATCTTTGTACAAAACAACCACTCACTATCACTTCTACAAAAAGCAGGTTATACCGGAGCAGCCATGATTGGTGGCGACTCTCGTTTTGATCGCGTCGCTACCATTGCCGCACAATTCAAACCATTACCAATCATCGAACAATTCATTCAAGGGAGAACAACGCTTGTTGCTGGTAGTACTTGGGCCAAGGATCATTCACTACTGCAAGAAATGGTTCACGCCTTTCCTGAATTGTGTTTCATTATTGCACCACACCATGTGGATATTGATAGCCTTCAATCTGCTCAAAAACAATTACCTGAAGCAGTTTTATATGCTGATGCAGAAAGAGGGCAAACAGGTCGAATCTTATTGATAGATCGAATTGGCCTTCTCACAAAGGTTTATAACTATGCCGATATCACTTGGATTGGCGGCGGATTTGACAAAGATGGCGTTCACAATGTTTTGGAAGCTGCAGTCTATCATAAGCCAGTTTTATTTGGCCCCATCTACCATAAATACGCCGAGGCAATTGAATTGATTGAAGCAGGCGGCGCTATTGTACTACACAATAGTTCAGACACAACTGAAAGTCTGAAAGCTTTGTTATCAGATACTTCTACAAGAAAACTGATTGGCGAAAAAGCAGGTAATTATGTAGCTAGCAAAAGGGGTGCTACTGCGAAGACGATGGACTGGATTCAAACAAAACGTCTTTTGACCAATTGATCAAAATGACTTACCGTTGGATTATTATCAGGCCAGCCTAGTTTCACTTTCAATTCACGCTGAATCCAATACTCAGCTTCTGCAAGAATATTAAAGGCGTTGATGGTTTTGATGCTTCGCTCATACATATTCTCATCACCACGAAATAATTCATTGATAAAAAGATACCGATCATTCACACCTATCCCTTTGCGCAGATCACGAATAGGTGCGCCGTTGAGTACGGTAGACACTTCTACATATTCTTCTTTCAAACGATCATTCACACTTTCACCTTCACCATCCGCAAAATGACCATTGAGTTCAAAGACTTCCTTAACGGGTTGATGTGCTAAAGTGGGAATCGTTACCACAGGATCAAACAACCAACCACTTTGTTCTTCTTTTTTAACCGGCTTGGATTGCTTGGCATCAACCATCTTAATTTCTACCGGTGCCTGATGAACAGATACCATTGGCATCACCACAGACACACCTCCACTACCCTTCACTACCTGCTGCTGTTGCATTAATTCTGTTTGCAACATCTGCACAGTAATCAACATTTTATCCGGATCAGCACCCTGCTCCAGTTGTTCTTTCAATTTATTAATCAAAGTGCCCACTCTTTCCATGGGGAATGAAGGTTTGAGGATTATCTTTACGCGATTTCTAAAATTACATCGCTCATCTGAAATTTCGTGTTTTTCAGACATGTTTATTGAACCCAATATATCAGGAGAAAGAAGAGGCTGGATAGAAGTTATCTGCGGAAGCATGTTCAGCGGTAAGACCGAAGAACTGATCAGACGCTTAAAAAGAGCCAAAATTGCCAATCTTAAAGTGGAAATCTTTAAGCCCGCTATTGATGTGCGTTATGATGAAACTCAGGTGGTAAGCCATGATGCCAATGCCATACATTCCACGCCAATCGACAATTCCCAGAAGATTTTACTCATGATCGAGGATGTTGATGTAGTGGGTATTGATGAAGCGCAGTTCTTCGATGACCAGATTATGCATGTCTGCGAAACACTGGCCACACGCGGTATCAGGGTAATTGTTGCGGGACTGGACATGGACTACATGGGCAAACCTTTCGGTCAAATGCCGAATTTGTTGGCTACCGCCGATTATATTACAAAACTCCACGCCATCTGTGTGAAGTGTGGCAATATTGCCAATATCTCATACAGAAAAACCAAAGAGACCGGACAGGTATTATTAGGCGAGAAAGATGTGTACGAACCTCGTTGCAGAAAATGCTATCACGACGGAGATTAAAAAGCATCGCCTAAACGGGCGTAAAAACCAAAATTGCCTAAACGGGTGTAGCCTACATCTATTCTAGCATAGATTTTCTTTTCCTTATTCAACAACACGCGTACGCCGCCTCCTGCAGCAGATTCCATATTACTCAAACGAATGGAGGAAAGTGTTGGCGAAGTTTGACCAGCACTCATGAATGCAGCTAGCACTAGAAACCTTCCAACGGGTTGTCTATATTCTACCTGAGCAGCCAATAATTGGTTATCACGAAATCTTCCTTGAAAATAACCACGCATGATCATGTTACTACCCAAGCGATTTTTTTCTAGCAAGGGTACTTCACCAGAAGCAAAATTGCCCACTGCCTGAAAGCATAGAAGTCCTTTAGTGGCTTTGATCAAATTATATTGGCGCAGATCCACATTGTATTGCTGGAATGTATACTGACCGCCAAGCGCATTCATATAAAATAATGCATTGAAAGCTGCATACCATGCTTCACCGGAGGGGCTAAACTGATTGTCACGATGATCAAACAATAAAACGGGACCAATACCGAACACAGTACTGCCATTTGCACCAGCAATTTGATTCACTTTAATAGTGGTATCACCCGACAACCGCATATTGGTAATGCGATTATAGTTCAGTGCAAAACCTAAGAAAGATTGCTTGCCAAAATTCTTTGCAAACGTATTTCTGAAATAAGTGCGATAGTATTGTAACTCCCTGAATCGGTCATTATCACCGGCGGGTGAAGTCAGTGTCCAGAAACGCTCATAAAAATCGGCAAAGCCTGTAGCACCATTGATGAAGTATTTTTCCTGATTGGTATAGATACTCCAGCTAGCCTGAATGGTGGTTTGTTTACGACTTGTGTATCTAAACTCTAATCCGGCAAGTGAATTACGCGTAGTAGCTTTTGAAGCACTATCACCGGCGTTGAAGAAGTAGTTAAGATTAAACCCAACCGACAAACCTGTCTCTGGTGAATAAGAAGCAACAGGAACGGGAAGCACTTTCAAGTTCAAGTTCACTAAAGAATCCGGATGCAGCTTCTTCCAAATAGGCGTTTTATGCTGGGCATGCGCTTTTACAATGAAAAAGAGTCCCAACATGAGAACGAGCCTGTACTTCATATTACAAACATAACCTCAATTCATTGAACGGAAAAGAAATGGCCTTTCCCTGAAGAAGTCCTTACTTTGTAGCATGCGTGGCAGCATACAACATATTACAGCACTGATCAAGAAGGATTTCTTGTTGGAGTGGCGACAGCAGTACACCCTGTTTGGGGTTTTGCTCTATGTTGCATCAACCATTTTTGTTGCGTATTTATCAATGGGCCAACCTGAAGCAACAACATGGAACGCCTTATTCTGGATTATTCAGTTGTTTGTTTGCGTGAATGCAGTAGCCAAAAGCTTTTTGCAGGAGGGCCGAGGCAGAATGTTGTACTTCTACTCCATTGCCGGCGCGCGCGATTTCATTTTGAGTAAGCTACTCTTTAACGCGCTATTGATGTTAGTGATGAGTATATTGGCACTGGCCATTTATGCATTACTGCTGGGCAGTCCACTGGAACACTTATTTACTTTCCTCGGTATTACCATTCTGGGCGGCATTAGTATCAGCTTGGTCTTTACTTTCCTCGCTGCAATAGCCGCGAAAGCACAACAACAATCAGCCATGATGGCGATCATGGGCTTTCCCATCATCGTACCGCAACTATTACTATTGATGAAAATATCATCAGTTGCCTTTGCCGATATTGTACAAGGTGGCTTTTGGCAAATGGCCGGCACGCTGGCAGGTTTAGACCTGCTCGTTATCGCACTGGCCATTATACTATTTCCTTTTTTGTGGAAGGATTAAAAACGCAGGTGTTTTACAGTTAGACCGTTATTGATCAGCTGCTTTAATGAATCGATACCAATCTGCAAGTGACGATCAACAAATTTTTCTGTCACCTTCTTATCACTCACACTAGTCTTCACGCCTTCTGGCACCATTGGCTGATCACTCACCAACAAGAGCGCACCAGTTGGAATATGGTTGAAGAAACCTACAGAGAAAATAGTGGCAGTTTCCATGTCAATACCCATGGCGCGCACTTTTCTCAAATAGTTTTTGAACTCATTATCATGTTCCCAAACCCTGCGGTTAGTGGTATACACTGTGCCCGTCCAATAATCCACTCCATAATCGCGGATGGTCGTTGATATCGCTTTTTCCAGCGCAAATGAAGGAAGTGCCGGCACTTCGGGTGGAAAATAGTCGTTACTAGTACCCTCACCTCTGATTGCTGCAATCGGCAGAATCAAATCACCTAGCTTATTCTTTCTTTTCAGGCCCCCACATTTACCAAGGAACAAAACAGCTTTGGGCTCGATGGCACTGAGCAAATCCATTACCGTAGCAGCGGATGCGCTACCCATACCAAAATTGATGATGGTAATACCGTTTGCTGTTGCACATTGATAGGGCTTATCAAGGCCGACTACTTTAACCTTATTCAGTTTGGCAAACATGTGTACGTAGTTGCCAAAATTGGTCAGCAAAATATACTTTCCGAAATTTTCCAGACTTTCACCCGTGTAGCGGGGTAACCAGTTTTTGACAATCTCATCTTTCGTTTTCATATTGCAGACTTTAGTTGATTTGTGCAACCTGCTCCTATCTTTGAACAGATTAATCAGCTAAAATAACGAAAACCTTTCTCTCTGCAAGCATGATTCAATTAGAATATCCCAAATACAACTTCTCTATCAGTCTGCAAGCAGGGAAAGAAATGATCTTTGACCCTATCAGAAAAAAGTATGTTCGTCTGACACCGGAAGAATGGGTACGCCAAAATTTGTTACAGTATCTGATGCAGACCAAACAATATCCGGGCAGTATGATGGCGATAGAAAAAGCATTATCAGTGAATGGCGTCAACAGAAGATTTGACATCGTTGTGTATCAACAGGAACAGCCATGGTTATTGATTGAATGCAAGGAACCCGACCAAGCATTAAACGCATCAGTTGCACAACAAATGCTTAGCTACAAATCAGTATTACCTTCAGTCAAATATTTGTGCATCAGTAATGGGAATGATACGTTGCTATGGAAAATCGATCATAGCAATATTGAAGAACTAAATGCTTTTCCTGATTGGATATAGTTATCGAAGTACAATCACAGCCTTACCATTGATCATTTGATAGGTTCTTCCTTTTATTGTTTGCTTTTCACCTTTTCGCAACTTCGACAAATCACCAATATCTTCCTGCATATAATGCAAGCTGCCACCTGTTTGTACTGCAATGGTTACATAATCCGGATGTGGCCCCAGCTCAGAGCCGCAGACAATTACTTTTACTGGCTGCTTCAATTTAGTTAACAATTCAAGATCACGCACAGGCGCCCAGCTATCTGCCACCAAGACCAAATCACCATACTGACTGCAATGATTCACTGCATACAACAAAGCTTCACAGTTATTCTCTTGTAAATCGCCACCACTACCCCTAAGCATGGTTGCCTGAATAAGCTCACTAATCTGATACACATCCCTGAAATAATCACCATATACCCCACCTACCTTACCTGACTTCTTCTCTAGATCAGGTGATCCATCACCATCATTAAAGCAAACCAAATAACGCAGATTATGATCAGAACTTTCATCTGCCAACCATTGAATAATCTGCGCTGTATAAGGACTCATGCTAGCGGTTACATCAGCTACCAACAACATGTCTTTAAAACGATTGCGCTTAAACACCTGTATTACCGTTGAGTCAGTAACCGATACTTTAGGCTTTGGAGGAGACGCAACAATATCCTGCTTTTGCTTATCGATAGGCGGTGCCAATAAAATGTATAAAGAATCCTGATCCTTAAGCACCATCTTATCTCTCTCAGAAATAATTTCTTCTTGTACCGCTTTTCTGGCAGTGATAGCAACAAGCGTATCACCTGCTTGCATTTTTTTGATTTGCTTATCCTTGTGCCGACTGATATCCTTGATACCTCTTTTCATGTACACACCTCTGTCTGCAGGTCTTCCGCCAGTTAGCGGAATAGCATCCCATTTGCGCAACTTATCATTTTTAGGTTCAGGAGGCTCTTTCTTTTCAGGTGTTACTGACTGTATCAGACTGATCTCTCTTTTCGTCAATTCCGATGTAACAGGTTTACGATAATTGATGACAAAACCATGCATCATGAATGAGGCACTTTGTTTATCGTAACCATCCATCTGCCTGATCACCTGCCAGCGCGTGTTGGGATTGGACAAAGCGTATGGAATCAACTTACACAGATTTTGAAATCTTCGTCTATTCAACGGCTTTAAATCTTGATTGGCCGGATAGTCAGTAAATAAGAGGTCAACAGATAGGATTTCTGCATGCCTCAATTCATAAAAACCCATGGTATCCAAAATCTCACTTTTCCCAAAATCCATGGGCAAAAACATGCTTTCATTGCTGGTGGAAGGCTGCTTATAAGCAGGTATGCGCAATATCTTATTGGCTAGGATCGAATCAACAAAGCCCGGCTTGTACTGTGCTGCTCCTACAAGCACACAGCAGCAAAACACAATCGTTACAAAGGTTTTACAGGGCAGCATGGTTAGCTCAATTTACAAAATCCTTTTCGTGGAACAAAAAAGCCATCCCTTTCGAGATGGCTTAAACAAATAATGCTATACCCCATTATGGGAAGATACCCAGCTCAGCATAGCTAGTACCCACTTTATTGATAGCAACCACATAAGCAGCCGTACGCATATCAGGAATCTCCGGATTGCTCTTCCAGCAGTCCATTACTTCTCTGGTAGCAGAGATCATAGATTCTTCCAAACCGCTATGTACCAGATCTACTTCATCAGCACCATGCAGAATGAGGCTACGCTCTCTGTCGCCTACTTGCTTACCGGTTAAAGATTCGATCTGACCAAGGATATGGCTATTCATATTCTCTGTGAAACGCTTCTCCATACGACCATAACGAACGTGGCTCAAGTTTTTCAACCACTCGAAGTATGATACGGTAACACCACCAGCATTCAGGTACATATCCGGAATACAAAGGATACCTTTTTTAGCAAATACTTCATCTGCTTCAGGCGTACAAGGACCGTTTGCTGCTTCACCTACAATCTTGGCCTTGATGCGCTCAGCGTTGTCACCATTGATCACATTTTCCAATGCAGCAGGAATCAAGATATCGCAATCCAGTTCCAATGCATCACCACTCTTGGCAATATTTATAGCACCAGGGAAGTTCAGGATAGAACCTGTTTTCTTTCTGTGCTGGAATACTTCTTCTTCATTCAAGCCGTCTGGATTCATGATAGCACCTTCGTACTCAGCGATAGCAATCACTTTAGAACCGTGCTCACGGAAATATTTTGCTGAGTGATAACCTACGTTACCCAAACCTTGCACGACTACACGTTTACCTTCCACACCAGTCGTTAGTCCCAACTTAGCCATTACATCTGGCATGCTACATACTTCACGCACACCGAAAAATACACCCAGACCTGTGGCTTCTTTACGACCACGTACTCCACCTTGCGTGATAGGCTTACCGGTAACGCAACCAGCAGCATCAATTTCACCAGGTCTCAAAGACTGATATGTATCCACGATCCAAGCCATTTCGCGCTCACCAGTACCATAGTCAGGCGCAGGCACATCCGTACCAGGTCCGATAAAGTTCTTCTTCACCAGTTCTGCAGTATAACGACGGGTAATTTTCTCCAACTCGTATGCAGAGTGTTTTCTTGGGTTGATTTTGATACCACCCTTACCACCACCGAAAGGCACGTTTACAATCGCACACTTATAGGTCATCAAGGCGGCCAAAGCCATTACTTCATCCTGATTCACTTCTTCACTGAAACGAATACCACCCTTACAAGGTGTTTTGTGATGAGAGTGCTGTACGCGGTATGCTTCAATAACTTCAATACGTCCATCATCCATCTTTACTGGGAAGCGCATGCTATAAATACTGTTACATGCTTTAATCTGCTCCAGCAAGCCTTTCTCCCATTTGGTAAATTTGGTTGCCTTATCAAAGCTTCTTTCAACACTTTGAAAGAAACTGTAGTTTGTTCCAGACATGATCAGAGATTTTGTTTTATAAATGGTTCAATCGTTAGACTATTTTTCTAAGCGCGAGATCTTTTTATCAACGCGCCAAACATACACAAACAGGCCCAGCAAAATCACCAGTACCACTACCATCACCACATAGATTTTTCCATTGCTGCGCATCACATCAGTTTCTCCTTGTGCATTAGCAACAAGCGCCATGAACATAGCCAAAACTGAAAGCAGGTAGTGTTTACGATTATGCATGTTGTTCCTGTTTATCCTTAAGTAATTCAATACGTATTTTCAAAGTGGTGATCCAAACGGCTAATAAAGTCCAACCAATTACCGCTGGCCAGAATACCAATCGCATGGCGGGATCCAAATCCTTACCATTGATACCCGGATTACCTTCACTTCCTTGTCCGCCCGGATGCAATGACTCTGTTAATCTCGGTAAAATCCATAAAGTGGGAAAGAGCATAAAGAAAGCGAACACATTAAATACAGCACCAACTCTAGACTGCTTTTCTTCATCAGTTAAACTTCCACGTAAAACGAAGTAAGCAAAGTAGATGAGAATAGCGATGGCTGCGCCATTCTGCTTGGGATCGCCACTCCAAGGAGCCCCCCACTGATAGTTGGCCCAAATAGCACCTGTTACAATACCCAGTACTCCAAGCAAAGTACCTGTAGCTGCGTAGGCCTTGGCATAGTGATCGTGCTTGCGTAATGGGTTACGTAAATACTTGATGGAATAGATCACAGAAACTGTAAATAACACCATCATAGAGAACCACATGGGCACATGAAAGAAGAAGTTTCTGATACTTTCCTGCATGCGATCGTCCAGCTTAGGCACTTTCACGAGAAAGCCGAAAGTGCAGGTGTAGACCAGCAATAAGAAAGACAATATTTTCCACCAGGATTTACGAAGCATTTGTATTTTTTTACCGTACTAACGGCCGTTCGGTTATGTGGCGGCAAAAATAGGATAAAGCCCCCCAACTAAACCAATGGTTGTGTAATTTTTACGCAACATTCACGATGCTTATCCACATATCGTAAAACATGCTGCAGATGCACCGTATCTTGTTGCGGCATGGATCGCCAAATCCTTTTAGACATACACAATCTTTCCCTTGATTTTGAGCAGGATAGCCGCAGGCATCGAGCCCTAAATGGCATCAACCTAAGCTTACATCGAGGTGAAATATTGGCCATTGTTGGCGAATCAGGCTCAGGGAAGTCAGTCACATCCCTATCCATCATGGGGTTACTGCCTAAAGACAATGCACATTACGGAGCAGAAAGCCGCATCACATTTCATAGCAAGGATGGGCTAACCAATCTTCTAGGCGCTGATGAAGCCACATTTACCAAAATCAGGGGTAACCGCATTGCCATGATTTTTCAGGAGCCGATGACCTCCCTCAACCCTGTACTCACTTGCGGAGAACAGGTTATGGAAGCCATTCTCCAACACCAAGCACTGAACAGATCAGCGGCTAAGACAGCCACCATCCAACTATTTGAACAGGTACAACTACCCAATCCAGCAGCTATCTTCCATCGCTACCCACATCAACTAAGTGGTGGACAAAAGCAACGAGTGATGATTGCCATGGCTATGAGCTGCAAACCCGACATCCTGATTTGCGACGAACCCACTACCGCATTAGATGTAACGGTTCAGCAAACCATTCTCGAACTGCTGAAAACGCTACAACAGCAACACCAAATGGGCATTTTGTTTATCACCCATGATTTAAATCTAGTTGCCGATTTTGCCGATACCGTCGCAGTCCTGTATCAAGGCGAGTTGGTAGAAAAAGGGCCCGTTACAAGCATCTTCAAACAGGCACAACATCCTTATACCAAAGCTTTACTAGCATGCAGACCCGCTCTCTACAGTAAGGGTGAGTTATTGCCTACCGTGGCCGACTTTCTTAATCCCTCATCAGCACCAATAGCAACTGAAACACCTCATAAAGAGGCGAAGCAAACTTCAGCCGAAACCTTATTACGCGTTAGCAACTTGCATGTTTGGTATCCTACCCGTTACAATTTAATAGGTAAACCTGTAGAACATTACAAGGCAGTAAATGACGTGAGCTTTGATGTGATGAAAGGTGAAACACTTGGTTTGGTAGGCGAAAGCGGTTGCGGCAAATCAACCCTAGGTCGCGCTTTACTTGGATTGATCAAAACAAATGGCGGACAAATTACTTATCGTGATACTGATTTAACGCAATGCAACCGACAAACTTGGCAATCACTGCGCAAAGAAATGCAATTGATTTTTCAGGACCCTTATGCTTCATTAAATCCAAGTATACCGATAGGCGAAGCCATAGCAGAACCTTTGGCTGTACACAAAATATATCCAACAGCAAAAGCTAGAAAGGAAGCTGTTATTGCTCTGTTAGAACGCGTACAATTAAAAGCAGACCATTACGACAGATACCCGCATCAGTTTAGCGGTGGACAAAGACAAAGAATTGTGATTGCCCGCGCATTGGCTTTACAGCCCAGTTTTGTAGTGTGTGATGAGAGTGTGAGTGCACTTGATGTAAGCGTGCAAGCACAGGTTTTGAACCTACTGAATGAATTAAAGGAAAGCTTTGGCTTTACCGCGATTTTCATTTCGCATGATCTTTCTGTAGTTCGCTATATCAGCGACAGAATCATGGTGATGCAAAAAGGGAAAATTGTGGAAAGCGGGTTATCCAATCAAGTGTACCACCATCCACAATCTGCGTATACGCAACAACTGATTGCTGCAATACCCAAGGGTATTATTGCATAGTATGCAGTTATTTACCAATCTTTTCCTGCCAAGCTAGCATACCACCGGCAACATTTACCACATTAGTGAAGCCCATGGTTTCTAAGATCATGCAAGCTTGTCCGCTCCTGTTGCCACTTCTGCAATACAATACAATCTCTTCCTGTTTCAGGTCTTCCAATTCATCTATCTGCATAGACAAAATTTTACCCAAAGGAATCAACTGGCCGCCTACATTGAATTCAGCGTGCTCATGTGGTTCGCGAACATCAATTAGGTTAAATGATTCACCTGAATCTATTCTTTGCTTCAGTTCTTCTACGGTTATTAGTTTCATAAAGCTGGCTGTATTACTGTTTGATTGAATCAACAATGGGTGTTGGTGGCGGTGTTGAGCTAAGCCAAATATCCATAAGCTGACCTTGCTTGATTTTATTCACTTGACGCTCGCCTGTCGGGAGATCAACAAATACCTGAGGATTCTGCTTCACAATAAAGGAACTGGCAGAATCAGACAAACTATTATCGGCAATAATAGCGCCGATATTGATACCTATGCTTTGCAAATAAGCTTTGGCTTCCATGAAATTCATGCCCACTAGATTCGGCACTTCCATATCTGTTCCACCCAATCCATTTCCCAACACAAAACTGATGGCACTTCCTAATGGAATTTTTGTACCAGCCACAATTGGCTTTTCATTGTATAGTTGCTCTAAAACTGCATTTCTAGCGATATCCGGTTTGTATGAAACCATCCCAATTTTCAATCCCATACTCTGTAAATACATTTCCGCACTTTTGATAGACAAGCCTACCAAATTGGGCATATCTACCAATGGTGGCAAAGCACGATTGATTGTAAGATAAATGGTTCTTCCCTTCTTTACAATTTCATCTGCTTCAGGCGATTGCTTGAGTACGGATAATTTGGCAACAGAATCTACATAGATGGAATCTTGTATTTCTACAGTAAACCCTTGATCTTCCAACATTTTCTGTGCAGCAACAATATTCTGCCCCATTACGGATGGCACTTTCTGCTGTTCACCAAAGCCGGTGATCCATTTCAATGAGCTAAAGAAAATGACCAGGACAAATAGTCCCAGCACAACTCCAGCCAAAATATTCAACCACAAAGGCCTTTGTGTGATAAAAGAAAAGTAATTGCTTTTTTGCTGTGGCATATTACAATATTAGTACTTCAGGCTTTCTTCAATGATGGCGCCGTAAAAATCTTTCAAATCCCAACCCATGGCTCTTACCTGCTGTGGTATCACACTAGCTTCACTTTGACCAGGCACTGTATTCACTTCCAGCATGAATGGTTTATTATCCGCTTCATTACAGATAAAGTCAATACGCACCACGCCGCGACAGTTCATCACTTCGTATACGCGAACAGCTGCCGACTCCAATGCTGTTTGCATGGCAGGGCTGATTTTCGCAGGCGTAATTTCTTCACTCTTACCTTGATACTTCGCTTCGAAATCGAAGAATTCATTGTGCGCGATAATTTCAGTTATCGGCAACACGGTAATCTTTCCATTTTGCTTGAATACACCGATGGTGAATTCACGGCCACTGATAAACTCCTCCACCAATACTTGTGTATCCTCTTTGAATGCTTTTTGCAACGCAGGGGCCAGTTCTTCCGGCTGGTTCACTTTACTCATGCCAATACTACTTCCACCATTATTTGGCTTCACAAATACAGGCAATCGTAGTTGTTGCAAAATCTGTTCGGGACTTACCGGCGTGTGTGCAAACAAGTGCATGCTCTTGGCCACGTTCACGCCACCAAATGCTGCAACAGCAACCGTATATCTTTTATTGAATGTAAGTGCAGAAGTAGCAGCATCACATGAGGTATAAGGTAAGCCCAGCATATCGAAATAGCCCTGCAACTTACCATCTTCACCAGGTGTACCATGGATACACATCAGCACTGCATCGAAATGAATAGTAGCACCATCATGATTGATAGAAAAATCATCGCGATTCACGCGGGAACGTTCACCACCCCATGGCCAATACCACCAACCTTCAGGATTTATATCTATTCTATAAACATCATATAGATCTCTGTTGATGTTATTTCCAACAGTAACCGCACTTTTATAACTGATTTGTGCTTCACCGCTCAAACCGCCGGTGACCAAAGCTATTTTTTTCTTCATGTAACTTGATTACCAAACAAAGAAAACTAAAATCCTGCTAAGCTGCTCATGCACTTGGATCATTAACAAAAGAAAAGGTGAAGAATGTCTGATTCTTCACCTCTTAATAAACGGGAAATATCACCCGCCGTGTAAAATGTCGTCTCATTACTGGCGACAATCATTGTATCCTAAAGGTAGAAAAGCAGTTTGAGAATCTCAAGAAAACCACCTTAAAATTCTGCACTATTTTCTGCAGATTAAATATGCAGTTTTGACTTCTTCTCCATCAGTGCTTCTACTGTTTCCTGATACATTTCATCAGGTACGCAGCAGTCAACCGGACAAACAGCAGCACACTGTGGCTCCTCATGGAAACCTTGACACTCTGTACATTTATTTGGTGTGATATAGTAGGTATCTACACTCAGAGGCGCATGCTTCTGATCAGCCTCTACTACACTACCATCTAAGAGGGTAAAAGAACCCTTCACCGTAGTACCATCAGCGATGGCCCATTCTACGCCACCTTCATAAATCGCGTTATTCGGACATTCTGGTTCGCAAGCACCGCAGTTGATGCATTCTTCTGTTATTTTAATTGCCATAACGAATCAATTTTTCTGGTTATACATTTGCTTTTCAAATATAAGGCTGAATGATGGAATTACAAGAACGAATTCAACTGATGTTAGAGATAGGAAAACACCTAGGTTCCAACGATGCCCATTGGCTTGCCGCCAAGGAAAGGGCATCCCGTGAAAACCCCTGGTTTATCCCTGAATTTATTGACCATGCAGTAGCACAAATTTGTCAGCAATTCCTCCAACCAAATGCTTTAGCAGACTGGGCTAAGCAATACAACTTACCTGCCACTACGCAATCGCCCAAGACAGTTGGATTAGTGACAGCGGGCAATATTCCGCTAGTGGGTTTTCATGACCTGCTTTGTATTTTCATTAGCGGCCATAAGGCCCTGATCAAACCATCCTCCAAAGACAGTATTTTGCTCAAATACATTGTGGGCAAGATGACAGAAATGGATGCACGTGTAGGCAGCATGATCCAGTTTCAAGAACAGCTCAAAAACTGCGATGCATATATCGCCACAGGCGGAAACAATACCAGCCGTTATTTCAGCTACTATTTTGGCAAGTATCCTCATATCATTAGAAAAAATAGAACGTCTGTTGCTGTACTTGATGGAACAGAAACAGCAGCAGAACTGGAGGCTTTGAGCAAGGATATCATGATCTATTTCGGTATGGGCTGCAGAAACATTACGCAGGTATACGTACCTACAGGATATGATTTCATCCCATTGCTGAAAACACTGGAATCCTACCTGCACTACACAGACCACCACTCCTACAAACACAATTATGATTACCACCTCACGCTGTTAATCATGAATAATAAGTTTTACATGAACAATGGTGTAGTGGTGATGCAGGAGCATGAATCACCATTTTCACCGGTGAGCCACCTGCACTACCAGTACTATACTGATGCCGCTGCTTTATTGAATAAGTTGAAGGAAAATCAAGACATCCAATGCGTGGTTGGGCATGGAGCCCTACCCTTCGGTTCTGCGCAGGAACCAAGACTGACTGACTATGCGGATGGCGTTGACACCATGGCCTTTTTGGCAGGCCTTTAGCATCTACGACAGATATCGTAAAACATCTGTTAATTTGCACCATTGGTGAACTGACGAAACAACAGATTCGTTTAGTTTGTATTTGATAGGCATTCTATTTGATCAACCAGTATAAAAAGGAACAAATGATGAAACTCAACAACATTGTAGCAGTTGTAGCCATCAGCGCTGCCACCGCCATTTTGAGTGTTTGGGGCTATGGCAAATTGTATCAGACAAATTATGCCGGCGTACAAGACAGCGGCAAGCTGCCTGTAAACTATGCCGGATTCTTTGGCAATAACGGCACTTCAGCAGCACCAGTGGATTTTACCACTGCAGCTGGCACAAGTACGCCAGCAGTCGTACACATTAAAACAAGAACAAAGGCAAAACAAGTTGCCAATAACCAACAAAGAAGATCCAATCCATTTGGTGATTTGTTTGGTGATGATTTCTTTGATGATTTCTTCGGTGGAGGTCCGCGCATTGTTCCAGAGCAGCGTGCCAGTGGTAGTGGCGTCATTATCACTGATGATGGTTATATCGTCACCAATAACCACGTAGTTGCAGGTGCTGATGAAATCAATGTTACACTGCCAAATAAGAAGCAATATAAGGCAAGTATTATCGGCACAGACCCTAGTACGGATTTGGCAGTCATCAAAATCGAAGGCAAGGGTTTCCCTTACCTCGTGTATGGCAATAGCGACGATGTAAAATTGGGTCAGTGGGTATTAGCCGTTGGTTATCCATTAAATTTGGATGTAACTGTTACTGCAGGTATTGTGAGTGCAAAAGCCAGAAGCATCAATATCAACGAAAGACAAAGTCAGACACCTGTTGAGTCTTTTATTCAGACTGATGCTGCTGTTAATCCAGGTAATAGTGGTGGTGCTTTGATCAATACAAATGGTGAATTGATTGGTATTAACTCAGCCATTGCTTCACCAACAGGTTCTTATGCAGGCGTTTCTTACGCTATTCCTGTAAACATTGCTAAAAAAGTAATTACAGATATCGTAAAATACGGAACCGTACAACGCGCCTTCTTAGGTGTAAGCTATCCAAGAGAAACGCTGGATGATCGCTCTGAAAAAGAATTGGACAACCAGTTTGGTGCTGCATGGCGTACTAGCGAAGGTGTATTCCTGACAGATATTTTGGCATCGGGTGCTGCTGAAGCTGCAGGCTTACGCAAGAAAGACGTGATTACCAAAATCAATGGTGTAGCTGTAAAGACCGGACCAGAACTGCAGGATCAAATTGCTCGTTATAAGCCCGGTGATAAAATCACTATTACTTACAAGCGTGATGGTAAAGAAAATACTACCAACCTTACCTTGAAGAATAAGCTCGGCACCACTACTGTAGTGAAGACTGAAACTGCCTTCGAAAAATTAGGTGGTGAGTTTGAATCTGTAGACAAGAAAATTGCAGCAGCAAATGATATTGCCGGCGGTGTGGTGGTGAAGAAAATTGGCAACGGCGCATTGAAAAACTCCAGAATGCAGGAAGGATTTGTGATCACTTCAGTGAATGGTAGTGAAATCAAAAATCTAGATGATCTGAAAGCCGCACTGAAAGATGCTACAGGTACTATCTTCTTTGAAGGTATTTATCCGGGTTATGCAGAATCTTATCGTTACCCCATCAGATTAAGTGAGAATTAATCAGTACCCTACTATAGCAAAAAGGCTTCCAACTGGAAGCCTTTTTTATGCGCTCACATAAACGATCGATTCATAGGCTTGAAGCTCAAATACATTCTCTTCTGCAAAACTGTATTGCAAGCCTGAGGACAAACTCTGGAAATTACCTCTTACCCATTCATGCGCTACATGCACATGCAATCTTGCATCACTGGAGAAATTCAATAAGACCAATACAACTTTATCTTGATAGCGTCTTATATAAGCCATGACATGTGGATGCGACACAGGCAAAACAAATGTTTCTGCTTCCTGCAAACAAGCTTGCTTTCTTAAGCTAAGTAAACGAGTATACCAATCGTGCAGCATGGGCTGTTCATTCCACTCAATTAAATCTTTATCAAAGAATGCTAACCGCTTCTCATTAGGCAGCTCTTGTCCGCTATAGATCAAAGGCACGCTTTTCCATGTAGCAGTGAAGACCGACCAAGGCAAAGCAGCACGACCATACTTTTCATATTCTGTACCATTCCAACTATTTTCATCGTGGTTGCTGGTGAAGAATAATTTGTGTGCCCCGGCAGGATACTGACTATAACTATGCAGCACTTGATGTATGGCTTGTAAATCAGTCTCGCCTTTTGTATACTTCTCTGTTGTATGCATCCAATGCCAAGCATAACTTATATCAAATACCTGATGATAATCGACCACTTCGCATTCAGCCAACCAGAATAAATGCTTGAAAGCATCACAAGCTTTTCTAGCTTCCTTCCAAAAATCGAGCGGCACTAGATGCGCCATATCGCATCGAAAACCATCTATGCCGGTTTCTTTCACCCAAAACTGCATAGCGTCGATCATAGCAGCACGCATTACCTTGTTTGAATAGTTCAAATCAATCACATCGTGCCAGCCATTTTTCTCTGTAAAGTTTCCTTCTGCATCCAGTACATACCAATCCGGATGTTCTTTCGTCCAATGATGATCCCATCCTGTATGGTTAGCAACCCAGTCGATAATCACATACATGCCTTGTGCGTGAATGGCTTTCACCAATTGTTTGAAATCATCCATATCACCATACTCGGGATTGATGGCTGTGTAGCTACTACAAGCATAATAGCTACCCAAGCTTCCCTGCCTCACTGCTTCACTGATAGGTGTGATTGGCATTAGCCAAAGTACTTCCACACCCATAGATTTTAATCTGGGCAAATGCTTTGCAAAAGCTGCAAAACTACCTTCAGGTGTGTACTGCCTGATATTGACTTCGTAAATATTGGTATTCCTTGCCCAGGAAACAAGGGAAAATTCGGTTGCCATACTTGCTGTTTAAACAATTCTGCATGAACAGAATAGAAAAGGAAGATACGGTTTTGAATTTACTGTATAGAAATCGGCTTTCGAAGCAAGGGTTGCAAGATGATGGCCAATACCACAACAGCAATGGCACCAACTACATTGAGCCATAAGAAGCCAAGCCCAATAATATCATATCGATCCAGCAGGAAGCAGGCGATAACCACTAATTCACCAATTACCGCGGCCCAGAACACAGCATTGCCTTGAACTTTCTTTAGATAAAATGCAACTAAGAATATGCCAAGAATGACACCGTAGAATAAAGAGCCTAATACATTAACAGCTTCAATCAAACTGCCCATACCCGTGGCAAATTCAGCAGTGATTACACAGAAGACACCCCAAAAAAAGGTGAGCCATTTGGACATACGGTATTGCTTTTCATCACTTGCACCATCGGCGGTTGGTTTTTTGAAGCGCAAATAGAAATCAACCATTGTACAAGATGCCAATGAGTTTAATGCTGCAGCAATAGAACCCCATGCCGCTAAAAAGATAATAGCGATTAATAAGCCTACTAGTCCTACCGGCAAATGATCAATAACAAAACGTAGGAAGATATAATTCGTATCGTTGGTATCCGCATCAGGCACTGCAGTTTTGATAGTTGCTTTATACTGCTTTTGCAATGACTGCATTTCCTCTGTGTAGGGCTTGACCAAATCGCTACTCACCTGCTCCTTAGCTTCTAGCTTTTCTAGTGTTGCAGACTCCAAAGCTTTTCTCTGTTGTTCATACTGTGCAGATAACTGCATGAGCTGCTCTTTAGCAGGCGTTTGCAATGCCCTTGTTTCAACAGATTGATTATAGAAGATAGGTGCTTTATGAAACTGATAAAAAGTAAATAGCAAAGCGCCTAACAATAAAATGAAGAATTGCATGGGCACTTTCACTAATCCATTCATCAGCAAACCCATGCGGCTCTCAGAGAGATTTTTAGCCGTAAGATATCGGCCCACTTGACTCTGGTCTGTACCAAAATATGAGAGCGCAAGGAAGAAGCCTCCAATGGTACCACTGATCAGGTTGTAACGATCTTTCCAATCAAATCCCGAATCTGTAATGCCAGTCGTTATCACATTCATCTTACCGGCAGCACCGCTAATCTGCAACGCATCCCAAAAACCCATATTGGCTGGCAGCAAATACACAATCATATAACCAGCTAAAAACATACCAACAAAAATGATGATTAACTGAAGCTGCTGTGTGTATGCAACAGCACGTGCACCGCCGCTCACTGTATAAATAATCAGTAGGCCGCCCATGACAATATTGGTCCAGAAAATATCCCAGCCCATCAAAGAGGAAAGAATAATAGAAGGCGCGTAAATGCTGATACCGGTAGAGAGTCCGCGTGAGATCAAAAAAAGTAAAGAAGTAAAGGTTCTGGTCTTATTATCAAATCGCTGTTCCAGATACTCATAAGCTGTGTACACTTTCAGCCGATGGAACATAGGCACGAATGTGATGCACAATACCACCATGGCTATTGGCAAACCAAAATAATACTGCACAAAGCGCATACCATCGGTGAATGCTTGTCCGGGTGCCGACAAAAAAGTAATGGCACTTGCCTGAGTACCCATGATGCTCAAAAGCACGAGATACCATGGCATTGAACGATTGCTCAAGAAATAACCATCGAGATTTCTGCTGGTCTTGCTTTTATACAAACCATAAGTAATAATACCCGTCAGGGTCAATATCAATATGATCCAATCTATTTGACTCATGAAAAACGACCAGTCAGTAATTGAAAAAGAATGATCTCTAGCAACAGCATCAGCAAAATAAACCAGTACCAATGCTTCCATTGACGAAACATAGGCACTTGATCTTTATCACTTTTTTCTTGATGCATGTGCTGCATATTACAGATTTATGAGGACTTATTAGAATTGCCCAACAACCCGCCCGCGAGTAAACCCAAGACCAGCCCGGCAATCAAACCTACACGCATGTTCTTTAGTAGCAGTCCAGCTACTACAGCAATAAGAATAATGAGTCCGGCAGTTATTTTTCTACGCTGATGCATTATTTATTCTTTGGTAAGGCAATCAAGTTAGCCATTAATCGGTATGCACCAGATACACCCGCAGGCAGTTCACGGAAAAACACAAGGCCTGTATACACAAAATTACCCTTGCCGTATGGTGCGATAATCAAACTACCATTGTTCTCTTTCTCGCCTTGATCATTCATACCCAATGGTGCTGCAAAAGCCGGATCGATGCCTTCAGCATGGTAAATACTACGTTCCTGAATCCAGCCATCAAAATCCTTCGCTGTGATTTTATTGGGTGTATTCAACACAGGATGTTCAGGTAATAAAAACTTTACAGCAGCATCTTCTTCTGTAACACGTGTTCTAGTGATCGTAAATGGATAGGGACCAATCTTCGCTTTTACGGGACCGATTTGATTGTTGGTATTGTATTGAACAATCAGGTTACCACCTTGCTGAACATACGCCATTAACGCATCGTATTTCGCACTCAGATATTCATGTACATTATAGGCTCTTACACCTGTAATAATCGCATCTAGTCCACTGAGTACTGAAGGCACAAAATCATCTTCATGAAGGACCTTTACTTCATAACCCATCTGCTCTAAAGCCTGTGGCAATTTATCACCGGCACCGGGAATATACCCTACGCGCTTTCCTTTGGTTACCATTTCTACTTTAGACAAACGGGTTTGCGCAGGCTGAGTGTAATAAATCAAAGGAATATGGTCATACGCAATAGTTCTACCCTTTTGGTCAAACACTTGATTTGACCATATAACTGCAGCAGAAAGTGTTGATTCTGATGTAAGTTGTTTATCCAATGTCACGGTAATACTACGCTGCTCTCCTGCTTTAAGGCTTCCTAGCGCAATCATCTGCTCAGCTTTACCTGCACCTAATTTCAATTGCGCATCATTGATCACCGAACTACTGTTTGAAACAATATTCAGCTGCAACTGTGGCATTTTACCATTCACTAGATACGCATCGCTTTTAAAACTAATTTCAACAGCAGGCTTAATGTATAACGGCTGATACAATTCTCCTTTCACCGGATCAGTAAACTTGTAGCGAATAGGCTTGGTAATACGCATCGGTACACTATTGATGGTTACATCAAACACCACACTATTCAGCGACACATTCTCTGCATCACCAATCAATTGTTGATCATCAATTTGAAACATGCCTTTATTCAAAGGCTTCTGTAACCAATATGGCTGCGTAGAATTATATTGCTGTGTAACTGCAGCTGTACGCGTAAACTGCCAGTTTTTATTGACACCAAGTGCTTGATTAACCACAGAATCTTTATCCGCAAAACGCAGTCTTTGTATTTGCACCTGCACACCTGTTCTGGCTAAGCCCCAGATTTGTGTGCGCAATTGCTCACCAGCTACTACTTCACCTTGGTTGCTTGTTGCTTCTAAAAACAAACCACTAGCCGCTTCGATCAATTGTGCTAGCTCTTTCAGCTTTTGATTTTTCCAATAATTATCTGGCTGCTGCTGCAATTGCTGATACATATCCAATAAAGCAGGTACTGATTTCTCTGGCGATTGCACATCAAACTGCGACAAGATACGCTGTGCTTTTTCTGCAAATGTTGATGCGCTCGATTCTCTGCTCCAGGTTGTATTGACACCTTCCATGATATCATGTACTGCAGGTTCTCCTCCTGTAAGCACGAAATACTCGTAACTCTGTCCACGTCCACGAGGTACACCAAAACCTTGGCTTTTATGCTGACTTCTACTCTCACTCGCTACTTCACCATAACTCTCACCGGTAACAGGATTGTATACACCCACATCAATTTTTAATTGATTATCGGACGTAGTATTGTTTCCGCCGAAATTGAATGTGTTCCAAAAAATTCTTTTCGCCTGCCAAACCGAAACACCCATTTTTAGCTGTTCAGGAAAGGCATTAGGGTCAGCCGCTAACTTGAACGCTTCATTGGCCAATAATGCAGACGACCAGTGATGACCATGACCTGCACGCGCGTCTCCAGGAAATCTAGTGATGATGACATCGGGCCTAAACTTTCGAATCACCCATACCACATCAGCCAACACTTTTTGCTTGTCCCAAATACGCAGGGTTTCATCCGCTGTTTTAGAAAAACCAAAATCATACGCACGTGTAAAAAACTGCTCAGCACCATCCACTCTACGTGCGGCCAATAATTCTTGGGTTCTGATCAAGCCAAGCTCAACACCCTGTTCGTCACCAATCAAGTTTTGTCCGCCATCTCCTCTTGTTAAACTGAGATAACCTGTTCTGTATTGACGTTCTCTTGCCAGATAAGCCAACAAACGGGTATTTTCATCATCAGGGTGTGCGGCGATATACAACACACTACCCAGCACTTGTATTTTTTTGATTTGCTGATAGATTTCAGCGGAAGAGTAGCCAACTGGCTTTTGCGCAAATACACTTAGCTGCAGGAGTAATATAAATCCAAGAAACAGTTTTCTCACAGTGGCAATTTTGGGCTAAGATAATCAAGTGGTGTATAGGCCTCACACCGTTCAAACAAAAAAGCGCCGCCAAGGCGACGCTTTCTCCTTATAGCTGTCAAATTAATTTCCGGCCATGAAAAGTGCATTGGCAAACAGCAGTTTACCATTTTCCCAGAAAAGACGGAAAAGCGGATTATCAATCAGGTACACAACTGATCCAGCGCCCATATCCTGAGCAGCGAATAAAGTGCCGTCCTTGAGCTTATTTTTCACTTTTACACCGGCAAAGCCAGACACATGTGCATCTTTTTTAAGCACACCTACATTCCAGCCGCCCTTCATGGTTTCCATCAGGTTGGCATCTGTCTTTAGTGTATAGTAAGTATCACCCAGACCGTAACCTAAAGGATGTGTATTATCGATATCAACTTTGTAAATAGCCCCCGGGATTGAATTCGTCAACCACTGACGCTCACGATCAGCATACTTCGCTTGCAGATCAGTTTTGCTATCATCTTTATCTTCCTTCATCTTAGCTCCCCAGTCTGAACCAGCCATTTGAACCGCAGCGTTTTCCATAGCGATAATCTTACCGCCACCGCGTACAAATTCCTTCAACTTATCTGCAACAGCTTTCTCTGTAAGACTTCTATAGAATCCATCGGGAATAACCACAACGTTATAGTTTTTTAGATTGGTTCTTCCCAAATCAGCAGCATTAACAAGTGTAAGAGGATACTCTAACTGATGATCGAAGAAGTTCCATACTTCACCTGCACCTAATGAAGAAGTTTGCTCTCCAGTTACCAAGATCACTTTTGGCTGTTGCAGCATTTTGATATCTGGACTACCAAAATCAGGACCCTTATCCATAAATCCAGTTTCTACTGCATCTGCTTTGATTTGGAATTTAGCGATGGCCTCATTCACTGTATTCAACCAACCCGCTGTATTGGATGTTTTTAAAATCAGCAAACTACCTCTGTCATAATTCACGCCTTTATAGCTAAATGGCTTTTCTGTGTAGCGCACTTTTACACCTTGCTTTAAAATATAGGCCAATGCTTTAGCGCTGCTCAAAGATGTGTATGGAATGATCACACCATAATCTGACTGTACGGTTTTAACTGCGCTAGTAGCAGGCAGACCAGTTTGTACATCCAGCTTTTCTTTTACAGCGAATGCTTTTACACCATAAGCATATGGCAATGACCATGCTGTAATATCATAGGTATTAGAATCAGACACAAAAGTTCTTGGCTCCAGCAGTACTTTCGCCATGGCAGAGCGTGGTTGAAAAGCACTGACAGCTAGATGAAAACCTTCATCAACAAAAGCATCATCCTTCCCTGTAGCATAATTAAACCCGCGGAAAGTTTTGTTACTGATGGTACCGTATTCAATACCATTCTTTTCCAACAAAGCAGCTAAAGAACGAATACGTGACTCGTCTTTACTCGTCATCACATAAGTCCTGTATTCACCCGGCTTGCCGTTACGACAATCATCAAAAAACTTTTTGAACTCAGTAACAAGTTTGGCTGCATTCTTCGCACTAATCTCAATGGTTGAGATACCTGTAGTGTAATGATGTGTAGCTCTATCCACTAAGGTTAATGTATCACCATCTTCGTTGATCACACCCAAACCACCACGGCTGTGTCCGCCCTGCTCGTAAGTCATGCCAATAGCACCATTATAGGTTGGATAGGTATCACCATAAGAAGGATACAATAAATCGAAACGCTCTTTGGTAAAAAACAACCAGCCATTCTTATCGAAATAGCGAGCATGATTTTTACCAATCGCTGTTTGAAAATCGCGCTGCCAGTTGGTGATTACATCATGGAAAGGCTCAGCAGCCGGGGCGAAATAATAAGGCTCATTATAGCCTTGCTCGTGAAAGTCAACGTGAATCTGCGGCATCCATGCATTGTACACTTTTAAGCGCTGTTGTGTTTCAACCTGTGTTTGCCAAGCCCAGTCGCGGTTCAAATCAAAATTGTAATGATTGCTTCTACCACCGGGCCATGGTTCAATATGCTCGCGCGATTGTGGATCTGGATTCATGCTACGACCTACAACACTGTTATACCAGTTGATGTAACGATCGCGACCATCAGGATTGATACAAGGATCTATTACCACTACTACCTGCTTTAACCATTCTGCGGCTTCCACATTTGTTGGATTGGTTAACGCATGTAAAGTAAGCATTGCTGCTTCTGAAGAGGAAGCTTCATTACCATGCACATTATAACTCAGCCAAACAATCGGTGTAGTATTTTCTGTTGGCGCTACTTTATCCTTTGCCAAGCCCGCTAAACGCAGATTGTTTTGTCTGATTTCATTCAATCGCTGAAGATTAGCCGGTGCAGTGATAAATGCTAGCATCAGGGGGCGACCTTCATTGGTTTCGCCATATTGCTCCAACTTCACCATATCTGGACGAATCTGGGCTACAGACTTGAAGTACTCCACAATACGATGATGACGGGTAAACTTCGTTCCAACTGGATAACCTAAAAATTCGGCGGGGGCAGGCACCTGCTGTGCCCATGTTTGCAAACCCAAAATAATGGTTGCAAATACAAGGATAATTCGCTTCATATGAATTGAAAATGAAGCGTGAATGTAACAAAGATGAAGGTTATAAATCGGGAAATATGATGTACAGAAAATAAAAAAGGGTCTGCATAGACATGCAACCCCGTTTAAAATCCAATATCCTATGAAAAACCAGTGCGAATATAAAGTAAATGCGCATATATAAACTTGAATTTTACTAACGTTTGTTAGCATCAGTTCGTTAAAAAACCTTAACCGAATGATTATCATTTAGTTAAGGTTTTCAAAACCGTTGCAATAACAACTTTTTTAAGCCAAATTTTATGTATCCCTACACAAAAACCTGTACACATTATCCCTATTATACAGGTTAGCTATAGCCAATAGTTATTTTTTGACTTTCTGTTGCACTTGATCCAGTTTAGCGATATAAATACTTCTTCCATGCGTGCCCAGAATAATCTCATTATCACGGCCTTGAATAGCGATATCATGCACAGGAATACTCTTAGGTAATCCCTTGTTCCACATCATAGAAGTTTCTCCCCCATCCATACTCACATAGAGTCCACCATCAGTACCAACATAAACTATGGATGCATTCTTGAGGTCTTCTTTTACCACATTTACAGGCTCAGCAGGTAAATCCTTGCAAATAGGCTTCCAATTGGTGCCATAATCATCACTTACAAAAACATATGCTGCAAAATGATCATTTCTGTAACCATTCAATGTTACATACACCCTTCCTTCTACATGAGCTGATGGTTGAATAGAACTTACCCAAAGGTCTTTAGGCAGTTTACCGGTAACATTTGTCCAAGTGTAACCACCATCTTTAGATACATGCACCAATCCATCATCACTTCCTACATACAACAAACCAAAACGAATCGGTGATTCAATCAAACAGGTTAAAGTACCAAAAGGCACATCGCCTGACAGTCCACCTTTTGTAAGGTCTGGAGAAATGTTCTGCAGGTTTTCTGCTTTGTTGAATGAACGATGCACGCGATTAGAACCTATGTAGAAGATATCCTGATTGTGCTTAGATAACCAGATAGGTGTTTCCCAGTTAAATCGTAAGGGTGTTTCACCCAACTGATGTCTCGGACGAATAGGTAAACGCTGAGTGCCTTGTTTGTTATTACGGAAATAACTACCGAACTGAGAACCTGCATAGAAGGTATTGTTATCACGCGTATCTACCTGCACCTGCATACCATCACCGCCACCAATCATCTTGAATGCATAGTTACCGTTATCATGCCAGCCACTGCTTTCTCTGTTTGTAGACGGGCCGTACCATACACCATTGTCCTGCAAACCACCATACACATTATAAGGTTTTGCTTCATCTACTACTACAGAATAAAACTGTCCAACAGGAATTGAGTTGGCTTTAAACCAATGCTTACCATCATCATAAGTAATATTCACACCACCATCATTCCCGATAATCATGTGGCTATCGCGCTTATAATTCATCCATACAAAGTGGTGATCGCTGTGCACATTTTCGCCATCGATATTTGTAAATGTTTTACCGCCATCTACAGACATCATGATAGGTACACCTGTAATTACAATCTTATTGATATTGGTTGGCGATACGAATACTTTTCCGAAATAATATCCATAAGTGCTGTACATACTAGGCAGATCGCTGGTATTCGTCTTTTTCCATGAAGCACCACCATCATCACTTCTGTATATTTCACAACCAATAATATTAGAAGCATCTAATAAATCATCGTTGGGACCTTTGAGGTAATCATAAATGACAGATGGCTTAAACTCATCTTTTGATACTTTCTCTTTGATCTTGCTGAAAGTGTATTCTGCCGGGAAACGATTATTGCGCAGAAAACTATCTACTCGCTTCTCATCCAATTGTAAAAACTGATCTTTGCTAAGGCCTTTGAAATCACGAATACTCATGCCTGTTGAAGCAGGTCTAGCAGCACCACCTTCTTTCTTATTTTGGTTATCTACGATGGCATAAATCGTATTTGTATTAGTCCAAGCCATACTCAACCCAATTCTGCCAATGCCCTCACCAGTGGCAAAACCGCTACCAGGGCCGCTGACCAGTTTCCATGTTTCACCACCATCAGTGCTTTTATAAATACCACTGGTTTTACCACCCTCTTCAAAATTCCAAGCGCGTCTGGTTCTATACCACATGGCAGCATACAGCTCCTGCGGATTATCGTGGTTCATTTCCATATCAACTGCACCAGTATTCTCATCTATCGCGAGTGTCAACTTCCAAGATTTACCGCCATCAGTTGTTTTATACACACCACGCTCTTTGTTGGGCGAATACAAATGACCCAATGCAGCTACCCACGCAGTATTAGGATCTGTAGGATGCAATTGTATTTTACCGATATGATGCGATTCAGGTAACCCAAGGTATTCCCAGCTCTTACCGTTATTGGTTGATTTATATAAGCCAATACCCGCATAAGAAGAGCGGCTGCTATTTACTTCACCTGTACCTACCCAAATAGTTTTGTTTGACCAATTCACAGCGATATCACCAATCGTCATGATGGCTTCTGAGTCAAAAATGGGTGTAAAGCTTTGACCGTTATTGGTAGTATGCCAAAGACCGCCAGAAGCATACGCAACATAAAACTCAGTTGGATCTGCGAAGTTTACTTCAATATCCACTACACGTCCACTCATCACAGTTGGACCAATATTGCGGAAAGCAATATCATTTACCACTGACTTCTGTTCCAACGCTGCACGCTGTTCTACAGATTTCATTCTCTCTGAGGCGGGGGTTGGCTTTACCTGAGCATTGGCGAATACCACCAATAGTAAGGCCGGAAAGACTGTTAATTTCCTCATGGCTTTAGGGATTAGACTTAATTTTAGGAATCTAATTTACAGGTTATGCGCTTGCTGATCATACCATTATTGATTTTTTGGATGGACGGTCTGGCCCAATGCAAGACTTATAAGCTATCCGCCAAGGGCGATACATTAAATTGTATTGATATGAATAACCTGCGTCAGGGCAAGTGGATCGTGAGGATGCCGGCCTTGCGCGGAGAACCCGGTTATGAAGAAGAAGGCTTTTTCAAGAATGATAAAAAGGAAGGCCTTTGGCGTCGCTTTAATATGATGGGTGATATGCTGGCGGCTGAAAACTACCGTTGGGGCTTACTCAATGGCAAATCGCAATACTTTACGCTTGCAGGTTTGGAACGTGAAGAAAGTTGGAAAGCGGCCAATCCAAATAAGCCATTGGACACTATTGATGTTGTTGACCCTACCGATCCAACCAAAATTGAAAGAGTTGCTATACGTCTGGAAGGCAGCTCTGTAAAACATGGCGAATGGAAATACTATGACCCCATCTATGGCAGATTAGTGAAGAAGGAAGAATACTTTTTAGGCAGGCTAAGACAAGCAGGCGAAGACAATAAACAACTGAATGTGGTTGCCGACTCTGCCACGAATAAGAAAATCACAAGCGGGCTTATTAATACCAAAGATGCCGATAAAGAAAAAGACAAAAACAAGCCCAAGCAGGTGCTCGAGTTTGAAAAGAAAGTCAAGAAGGGCGCTAAAGTACGTGATGGACGAACAGGCGGTTAAGACCTTGCTGTTGCAAAGAAGTTATTGAAATAATACAATTGATAGCCGATAGCATTGCCCCAATATGCTTTATTATGCTCACCGGGACGCTCAATGTATTCATGATCAATTTTCTTCTCGATAAGCTTTTGATGAAAAGCTCTGTTCACTTGCAAAAAGAAATCGCCCAAGCCACAATCAATAATGAGCTTTAACGCACCATTCTGCAGTTGATCTGCCACATTAATCACTGTATTCTTTTCCCAATTCTCCTGGTTGTTTGCAGGGTTACCCAGCACACGCGTCATATCCCAACTCTTGGGAAAGGGACGAATGTCTACCCCACCGCAAATACTACCTGCAGCACCAAATACATCTGTATGTCTGATCGCGAGATACATGGCGCCATGTCCGCCCATACTCAAACCCGTAATGGCTCGAGCTGATTTATCTGCAATGGTTCTGTATTGCCCATCAATGGCATTGATCAACTCGCTACTGCAAAAAGTTTCATAGCGCACACTTGATTCTACTGGGCTATCGAAATACCAGCTATTGTATCCACCATCGGGACAAACCAGTAATTGATTAAACTGATCTGCGTGCTGCATCAGTAAAGGAGCATCTTTTACCCATTGCGTATAACTACCACTGTATCCATGTAAGAGGTAAACAACGGGGAAACGCAGTTTCTTTTTCTTATACTGTGCAGGTTTTACCACTACTACTTTGATCTCCTTTTGCATGGCTTTACTAAACACCTGGATGGTATCTACTTCAGCAGCCTGCGCAAAAAAGGAAACAACAACAAGTAAGATGGGGAGTAGCGTTTTTTTCATGTGTCTAAAATAAAAAATCCCCCTGCATTTCTGCAGAGGGACTTGATCTATTTATGCACGTATTAATTGCTATTCTTTTTCTCCATAGCCTTCTGCATAGGGTTAATGCCACCACCAGCTCCACGAGAACGAGCAGCAGCTTTGAAAATAGAGAACTTACTTGGCTCGCTCACTTTAGGCCAACTGTTGTTGCTCTCATCAATATCTGCTGTTTCACGCATTGGATCTAACTTGATGCTCACAGCTTTTTGCTTCGTCATGAACACTTTGCTGAACTTGTTTTCATTTTTACGCCAGATCTGCGCAGGAATACGTTCTGTTTCCTTTGTGCCATCTTCGTAAGTAAACTCAACTATTACAGGCATTACTAAACCACCCTTGTTGGTGAAAGTGATTTCATACAAATGCGCATTAGACCATTTTGCTTTTTCTGCATCAGTTAAAGCTTCAGGTGTCATAGCAAAGCTTGGTGCTGGATACTTTGTAGTATCATAAGCTTCCAGACCACGCGCATAACGCCAGTAAAAATCGCGCAGTGTTGTATCTACATCGGTAGCGAAAAGGATATTCTTATCCTGACGATTACGAATCTTAGAAATGTCTTCGAAGCTATTTACCATTGGCTTAGCCAGATTGACCATACCACCGGCAGGACGTGGACCACCAAAGCCTGCTTGTGGTGCTGCACTTGCAGCGTTTGGATCGAACACGGCATATTTCACTGTATCGATGGCGATATCGCAAGCATCGATGCTATAGAACCAACCTCTCCAGAACCAGTCCAAATCTTCGCCGCTCGCATCTTCCATGGTACGGAATAAATCAGCAGGTGTAGGATGTTTGAATGCCCAACGACGAGAGTACTCACGGAAAGAGAAATCAAAGAGTTCACGACCCATGATGGTTTCACGCAGAATATTTAAACCTGTTGCAGGCTTAGAGTATGCGTTAGGACCAAACTGGATAATGTTCTCACTATTGGTCATAATAGGCTCTAACTGATCTTTAGGCAATTTCATATAATCGGCAATTGCCCAAGCTGGCCCACGACGAGAAGGATATTTATTATCCCACAATTCTTCAGCCAGATATTGTACGAAAGTGTTCAAACCTTCATCCATCCAGCTCCACTGGCGCTCATCGCTATTCACGATCATGGGGAAGAAATTATGTCCCACTTCGTGGATGATCACACCCAGCATGCTGTACTTAGTTGCTTCACTATAGCTGCCATCTTTCTCGCAACGACCGTTGTTGAAACAGATCATTGGATATTCCATACCATTTGCTGCTTCTACGCTCTGTGCAGTTGGGTAAGGATATGGAATTGAGAACTTAGAATATACTTTAATCGTGTGTGCAACAGCTTTTGTAGAATAACGCTTCCACAGGTTGTATGCTTCTTTAGGATAGAAACTCATACACATAACCTTCTTACCTTCTACGTAAGCAGGCATGGCATCCCACACAAACTTGCGTGATGATGTCCAAGCAAAGTCGCGCACATTATCTGCTTTATACACCCAAGTCTTTTTAGCACTACTCTTCTGCTTTTCAGCAGCAATTGCTTCAGACAGGTTAGCAATTTCAACAGGCTCTTTTGCTGTTTGCGCATCTGTCCAACGCTTCAACTGAGCAGGCGTCAATACTTGAGCATAGTTGATACACTCACCAGTAGAACCTACTACGTGGTCTGCTGGCACTGTCATAGACACTTTGTAGTTACCGAAGGTGAGGGCAAATTCACCACGACCAGTAAACTGGTGGTTTTGCCAACCCTGGAAATCGCTGTACACGCACAAACGAGGATACCACTGAGCGATAGTATACACGTTGTTGCCATCTTCAGGGAAGAACTCATAACCACCGCGACCACCCATTACCATACGGTTAGAAATCTTATAGCTCCAATCAACATTGAATACGAATTTCTGACCTGGCTTCAGTGGCGCAGGCAGATCGATGCGCATCATGGTTTTATTGATGGTGTACTTGAGTGGCTTGCCCAATGCATCAGTCAGCTTACTGATGATATGGCCATAACCATTATCCTTCTTCGCTTCTTCCATCGCTTCCAAGGTTCTCACAGAAACCTGGCGACCTAAAGAAGATGCATCTTGATAATTGGCATTGTTCACAGAGCTGTGCTCATTCTCATCCAACTGCAACCAGAGGTAAGTCAAAACATCTGGAGAATTGTTGTAATAAGTGATGGTTTCACTACCTGTGAGTTTCTGGTTTTTCTCATCCAACTCACATTTGATGTCGTAATCAGCACGCTGTTGCCAATATTTGGGACCAGGTGCACCGCTAGCAGTGCGATACTCGTTTGGTGTAGGCAGAATTGTGCCCAGCTGCTCAAACTTGTTACCGTGATTAGACGTGGGGTTATTCATGATATTCTGAGCCTGCGCAGCAATTGCGAAGCAAAACAACATGAACATGACAGTTAATCTTCTCATTGTATCAGTGGTTTAAAAAAGGTGCTCTTTCGATGCTCATTTGCAGTGCCAGTGCGAATACCATAGCAGACATAAAAAGCAGGTATTCTCTTCTGTTCACTTTCAAAAGGCCTGTAAATATAAAGGTTAGCAATAGTATTGCGACTACTACTACCAATTGTCCGATTTCCAGCCCAACGTTAAAAGCCAGGAGCGGCATCAACAGCTCTGTACCCTTACCCAGCAAGCTCTTCAAGCCATAGCCAAAGCCCATGCCGTGTATCAGTCCAAAGAAAATGGCCATGAAATAGATGAAAGGAAATTTTGATTTGAATGTAAACTTCTTGACCCCAACATTGGTTGAGGCAGTGATTACAATAGTTAGCGGAATCAAAAATTCCACCCAGTCCATAGGCGGATCAATAATATTGAGCGCCGTTAATGCCAGAGAGACAGAATGACCAATTGTAAATGCCGTTACGAGAATCAGCAGCTTTTTCCAATCGCTCCATTGATAACGCAGTGTCAATGCCAGGATAAATAAAATATGATCCAAGCCCTTGAACTCCTTAAAATCGGCGATATGTTCGTAGCCGATACCGAAATATATGCTGAAGTCACTCATATGCAGTCGGTGTCAAATTAATCAGGACATTTGTCGTGTCCAAAAAAACCGGTTGAATGGTAAATATAGTACACCAATGGCTGTTCACTGCCCTGCTGGGCCTGCTTCACCCCTTTTTCGTGAGCGTAATTGATATTAACCACAATCAACAGGACAAAACCCTGGAAATAAGTGTGCGCATTTTTACTGACGATCTGGAAAAAACCTTACAGCAATTCGGGAAAACCAAAGTGGATTTATTGAAGCCTGCCGACAAAAAAGCGACAGAAGCCTTGTTATCAGCTTACCTAAACAAACAATTACAATTCGCAGCCGATGGCAAAGCCATCAAATGGCAGTTATTAGGCTTTGAGCAAATCAAAGAAAGCACCTGGTGTTATTTGGAAGTAGAAAATTTCAGCGGATTTAACTCGATGGATATTCGTTGTGAGTTATTGTACGACTACGAGAAGAACCAGATCAATATTTTTCACGTGAAAAATAAGGGCAAAGAAAAAAGCTACAAGCTGGAATATCCTAAGAGTACTGTGCGGTTCGATTTTTAATCAGCCGCTTTCTCTGTAGTCACTAGAATCTTATCGATACGATGATTATCCATATCAATAATTTCAAACTGGAATCCACGCCAGCTGAATAAATCACCTGTAGCCGGAATTTTCTCCAGCTTATGTAATACAAATCCGGCAAGTGTATCAAACTCCTGATCTCCTTCCGGCATCCAGTCTTCATGATCGAAGTGGGCTAGAAAATCGAAGAAACTGATTTGCGCATCTACGAGATAGCTACCATCGGCACGTTGCACGATTTCATAATCTACTTCATCCTGCTGTGGAATATCACCCACAATGGCTTCCAGAATATCATTCAGGGTAATCATACCTTCAATACTGCCATATTCATTCACGATAAAGCAATGGTGTATTTTGGTCTGCTTGAATCGCTCTAACACCACGTATGCTGAATTATTCTCCGGCACATACATGGCTGGCCTCATGATATCCTTCACCAACAACTGCTCGTCAGCTTTCAGAATATCTTTTACAGAAATAACGCCCTTGATATTGTCGATAGAGCCCTCACAAACAGGATATACAGTGTGAATCATTTCACTCATAGCGGCTTTCATCTCACCTACTGTTTGCTGTAAGCTTACCCACTCAATATCACTTCTGTGTGTCATGAGGGAAGTGATAGTTCTATCGCCCAGATGAAACACACGTTCAATGATTTCCTGCTCAGCTTCTTCAATAGTACCTTGCTCCGTCCCTTCACTGATGATGGCTTTGATTTCTTCTTCTGTTACTTGATTCTCATTACTCTTAATACCCAGCAGTTTCACCAATAGCCAAGTTGATTTACTCAATAACCAAATGAAGGGGAAAGTGATTAAGCTAATAATGCGCATTGGACCTGCTACCCGTTTAGCAATGGTTTCAGGATTACTTAAACCAATACGCTTGGGCAACAATTCGCCAAGCACCAAAGTGAAATACGTGATGGCTACAACAACAATAGAAGTGGCCAAAATACCTTTATAAGGCGCCAATGTCGGGATGGTTTCCAACCACAACTCTAGATCACCAGTAAATTTCTCACCGGAAAAAATACCCGTCAAAATACCTACCAGGGTAATACCAATTTGTACGCTGGATAAAAAAGTATCCGGGTGATTGGCCAGTTCTAAAGCCTTTTTTGCCGCAAGATCACCCTTCACCGCCTGCCCTTCCAATCTGGCTTTTCTTGCAGACACCAATGCGATTTCCGCCATGGAGAAAAGTCCGTTCAGCACAATCAATCCCAAAATGATCAAAACCTCAGTCATGCCGCGAAACTAAACAAAGTTCACCAAGTGCTTTATTTACGCTGTAAGAGCACGTAATCAGGCACTTCCTGATCGCGTAAGTCCGGATTCAAAAAAGGCAGGGAAAGCTTAGTAACACCAAAGCGCGGACCTTCATCCACCACTTGCAAGAATGGATGTTTGGCAGTGAGTGTAGCTGCACTGTCTTTTGGCGCCAATAGATAATGGCCCTGCGCCAATGAATCTGGTTGATGCTGTGGCGGGAAAATATGTTTGGCGTAAAAGTGGAAGGAATGCCCGGGATAGATATGGTATAAGAAAACCTTTTTCGTATCGATTTGCTTTGCGGCTAATTTCTGTGCAGCGGTATTGCCCATCTGGTAGCGCAACACGTTTGGATAGAAAGCTGTTGATAAGAAAATATTCACGCCAATGATGGTGAAGAAACTAATCTCCAACAAATGAGGCAGTGATAATTTCTTCGCGGATAGAATGGCGAAAAAGCCTAGCAAACATATCGCAGCGAGTATTGGCACGTAGATAGGTACACTAGTGCGGAAAGGCCAATACATCAGTGCAACAGTTGCCAGCCAAATAATCGCAAAGATGAAACTATGGAATATCAGCAGTGGCTTTCTCCATTTGGCGAAATCAGCGGTATGAAATAACTGAAACACAAATCTGGCAGTGATAATGGCTGCAAAAGGAAAGACAACAAAAATATAGTGCGGCAATTGAGCCTGACTACGTGCCAGCATCATATAGGTAAGAATAAATCCACCAGCACTCACCCACTCTTCTTTATCTGTTAATCGAAAACGACTTCTGATTAATGCAATCACCTGATTGAATAAGCCAATCAAGAATAAGAATATCCATGGCAGAAAACTCCAAAACATGTTTTCCAGCAAAAAGGTGAAATGATTCATTTCGTTGAATACGTTCTCACCAGTATACCTACCAAAACTCTGCGTCCAATAATAGAATCGCAAACCTGATTGAATGGGTACACCATTAATCATCTTGCCCGGATGTAGATCGTATTGCTGATACAAGCCTATACTCATCGGCAATAAGAGTAAAGCAATCCATATTACTGCTGCGATATATTCCCAACGAAAGAATTGTTTCCAAGAACGACGAAGCAGAAAATGAATTGCAAAAGCAACACCCGGCACAACTAAGGCAATCGGACCTTTAGTCATCATACCTCCGGCCACACAAGTAAATGCAATGATGAAATGTATCCAACGATTGGTTTGATACCATGCAGCCAGTTGCCACACACTCAGCATCACCCATCCCATGAGCATGGTATCAGTGCGAACATCATGCGTAATCAGGAACATGGCTTGCGATGCAGCCAAAATCATTGCAGCCAATTGCGCAATTTCTTTTTGATAGTAAATTCTAGCAAAACGATATGTGCTCAGGATAGCCAGAATCGCAAACAGAATAGAGGGCAAACGATACGCCCAATCGTGAATACCGAAAACAGACATACTCAAGGCTGACAACCAGAATAGCATTGGTGGTTTGTCGAGATAATCATGATCAAGATCGTACACCTGTAAAAAGCTTTTCTTTTCCAGCATTTCGCGACTGATAGACGCATACTGTGCGGCATCAATATCCATTAAGGGGATACAGAAAGCACCCAGCAGGTAAGTGCCGATACACAGGGTGATGATAAACCAAAAGACTCTTTGGGGGATCATACTGTATTGGATTTAGGTCAGTTCCAGAGATTCCTGTTGTCGTAAAAACGCTGTCCCGGTAAGCCAACCAATACCCAGTCCCAGCAAAGCACCACAAAAAACGTCTAGTGGATAGTGCACGCCCACATAAACCTGCCCATAACAAATGGTAGCCGACCAGATAAAAAATGCCCATACCCATTTGCCAAAAAAAGTACGCATGGTGATGAATAAGAACATGCTGATAGCAAAATGATTGGTGGCATGAGAAGAAGTGAAACTATAACCACCGGAACAGTGGTTCAGCAGCAAGCGAACTTCAGACAATAGCGTCACTTCATTGCAGGGTCTTGGCCTTTCGATCCACTTCTTAATCACATTGCTGCTGATTTGATCACTTATAGTAACTGTAATCAACACGAATAGGATAATGTACCAAGCCTGCTTCTTAAAATTCACAAAAACCAGTGCTATCAGAAAAACATATAAAGGCGCCCACGCAACTGATTCGCGCCACCAAGGAAACACACTATCAAACAGACTATTGGTCCAATGATTATTGATCTGTAGGAACAACCAAGTATCCCACTCGTTGAGCGTAAACCAGATTTTCGACCATATATCATTAGCACTTAAAAGGGTCTGCATTGGTTAAAATTAAAGAAGGCATCGCACAAACATGAAACGCAATCGGCAAAAAGGATAAAATAGTTGGTAATAGCCGAAAGCCTTAACGGTACTTGGCCAGCATAATCATTCTAGGCGAATGATGCACATCATACTTACCCAAATGATAATCGCCGAAAACCTCCTGCACTTGTAAGCCTTGATAAGCCAACATTTCAGTAAAGTCGCCCAAGGTAAACTTGGCAACACGCTCGGTGTACAAATGTCTTGGCGCATGCGCACCGGCATCTAAAACCTGAATTTGTTTAAAGAAATGCGCTTCATCATGCCAGCGCGTGATTTGAAATTGCACATCATCAACTGTGTAAATAGCAGCTTTCTCCAATTTGGCCTCTACATAATGCACATTCAAATAATCAATCACCAAAGTTCCTGAACGTTTCAGGCTTTGTGCCATGGTTCGAATAGCATTATCATGCTCTCTTCTGGTATTGAAATACCCGAAACTGGTAAAGAAGTTAAACCCGTAATCATAATAATGCACACGAAAAGTTCGGCGCATATCATGCTGATAGAAATGCAGCCTGTCTGATTCATCTTGCTTGGCCTCTTCAATAGACGCATGCGATAGATCAATGCCGGTTACATCATAACCCATTTCTGCCAGCGCTTTGCTATGTCTTCCTTTTCCACACGCAATATCCAACATAGTAGCACCTTGCTGTGGTTTCAGATAGCCAATCAATGTATTGATGAATGCAAAAGCTTCACGATCATCCCTATGCTGATAAAGCATATGATAGTAGTGTGAATTGAACCAATCTCTGTACCAGGACTGCTGTAGCATGTTGCGAAATTGGCGCAAAAATAACAGGTGGAAGAAATAGTTTTTCAACTAAGTTTGCAGCCCTACCCCCCGAAGCAAAATTGTGAATTATGGCATTGATTAAGAGCATTTCAGGTATCAGAGGCACTATTGGAGGCAAGCCCGGGGACACATTGAGTCCATTGGACGTTGTTCGATTTACTGCAGCATATGGCACATGGCTTTTATCCCGTGCCGGCGATAATAAAAAGGTAGTCATTGGCCGCGATGGCCGTATTAGCGGAGAACTAGTACAAAGACTGGTAATCAGCACCCTGAATGCCTTAGGCATCGATGTGCTGGATCTCGGATTAAGCACCACACCTACTGTTGAAATGGCTGTTGTATTTGAAAAAGCAGCTGGAGGCATCATTCTTACTGCCAGCCATAACCCCAAGGAATGGAATGCACTGAAATTGCTGAATGAGCAGGGTGAATTCATTAGTGGTGCAGATGGCGCAGCTCTATTGGAGATTGCCGCAAAAGAAGATTTCAACTTTGCGTCTGTAGATAAATTAGGCACACATACCATTTTAGAAAACGCGTTAGACAAACATATTGAAGCGATCCTAGCCTATCCGTTGGTAGATGTAGCTGCCATCAAAAAACATAAGTTCCGCATTGTACTGGATGCCATCAATAGCACAGGTGCGATAGCAGTACCTGCTTTACTGAAAGCGTTGGGCGTAAAAGACATTGTGGTATTAAATGGAGAAGTAAACGGAAAGTTTGCGCATAACCCAGAACCATTGCCACAACACCTCACTGAATTGTGCAATGAAGTGAATAAACAAAAAGCGCATTTGGGTATTGCCGTAGATCCAGATGTTGACCGCCTCTGCTTTGTTTGCGAAGATGGCAGCCTGTTCGGCGAAGAATATACGCTGGTAGCTGTAGCTGATTATGTGCTGCGCGAAAGAAAAGGCAATACAGTGAGCAATATGTCTTCTACCCGTGCATTGAAGGATGTAACCATGAAGCATGGCGGACAATACTATCCTTCTGCTGTAGGCGAAGTAAATGTGGTCACCAAAATGAAAGCCGTAAACGCAGTGATTGGTGGCGAGGGCAATGGCGGTATTATTGTACCAGACTTGCATTACGGTCGCGATGCACTGATTGGTATTGCACTTTTCCTAACCTTCATGGCTAAGGAAGGCAAGTCAGCCAAGCAAATCCGCAATAGCTATCCGGATTATTTTATGAGCAAGAACAAGATTGAGCTGGATAAGCAGATTGATGTGCAACAGATATTTGAGCAAATCAAAAAGAAATACAAGAAGCAAGAAATCAATACAGAGGACGGATTGAAGATTGAGTTTGAAACCGATTGGGTTCACTTACGCACCAGCAACACGGAACCCATCATCCGCATTTATGCAGAGAGCAATTTTGAGACAACGGCCGATAATATTGCCAAACGCATCATGCAAGACATCAGAGAAGCTATGTAATCCCTACACATTAGATAAAAATCCCGCCTCAGCGGGATTTTTTACATTTGCACCTCCTAAGCCTAGAACCATGAACAGGATTTATCTCGATAATGCTGCAACCACTTCACTGGACCCGTCTGTACTGGAAGCCATGATGCCCTATTTAACCACGCATTTTGGCAACCCTTCTTCTATTTATAGTTACGGCAGAGAAAGTCGCTTAGCGATAGAGAATGCACGCAAAAGCGTGGCTAAAATCCTAAATGCACACCCTGCTGAAATATTCTTCACCAGCGGTGGTACGGAGAGTAGTAATACGGCTATTACAGCTGCAGTGCGCGATCTTGGTTGCAAGCACATTATCTCTTCGCCTATTGAACACCACGCTACTTTACACACCGTTGAGCATTTGTATCATACGGGAGAAGCCGCTTTGAGCTATGTGAAGATTCTGCCTAATGGCCATGTGGATATGGAGGATCTGGAACAATTGCTCGAGCATAGTGAAGACAAATGCTTGGTTACCCTAATGCATGCCAACAATGAGATTGGCAATATGCTGGATATCCATGCAGTCGGAGAATTATGTAAAAAGCATCAAGCTATTTTCCATAGCGATACCGTACAAACTGTTGGTCATTTTCCATTTGACCTGCGCAACACACCGGTACATTTCATTACAGGTGCGGGACATAAATTCCATGGACCAAAAGGCGTTGGCTTATTGTACATCAATGAGAATGTACGCATCAAGCCTTTTGTACATGGCGGCTCTCAGGAAAGAAACATGCGTGCCGGTACAGAAAACCTCTATGGCATTGTAGGTTTCGCTAAAGCATTAGAACTCGCTACAGAAAATCATGAAAAGGACAGTGCTTATATGCAGTCGTTGAAACTATATATGAAGCGCGAGTTAGAGAAACACATCAAGGGCGTTAACTTTAATGGCGACCCTGAAGGACGCAGCTTGTATACTGTTTTAAGTGTAAGCTTTCCAAAAACAGAGAAAAGCGAAATGCTTCTGTTCAACCTAGATATCAATCATATCTGCGCATCGGGTGGCAGTGCCTGCACCAGTGGTGCTGATGCCGGCAGCCATGTAATCAGGGCCATCAACAATAATCCCAATCAGGTAACGGTTCGCTTCTCTTTCAGCAAGCATAATACTACTGCTGAAATTGATCAAACAGTACAGCTTTTAGCGACCCTGATCTAGTTTCCAAGAGATTGCTTAATTTGTCAAAAAAAAGAAATATGCGACAGATTTTACCTATCGTGATACTATCGATTGTTTCCTTTGCAGCTACAGCACAAGATAAATCAACCAATACTCCCTCAAAAGGTGCCAGTTCTGTTTATGGTGAAATAGGCGGCCCAGGATTATTTTCTGTTAACTATGATTTCAGGTTTCAGAAATCTCAATCGGGTTTAGGCATGCGCCTTGGCTTAGGCGGAATTGGATTTCTGAATGCAGGTGTTTTCACTTTGCCTGTAGGGCTAAACTATTTATCAGGTAAAGATGGCCACTATTTTGAAGCAGGCGCCGGCGCCTCTCTGTTTTCACTATCGGATGGTGAAACTGTTTTTGAAGCAAATAGCTCTACGGTTATCGGATACCTGAGTTTGGGATATCGCTACCAACCTATTAAAAAAGGGTTCACTGGTAGAGTCTTTATTTCTCCATTGATCGTACCAGAAGGTGGCTTTTTCCCCTTTTACGGAGGTATTTCTGCGGGCTTTAAGTTCTAGCTTGCCTAGTTATCATCATCTTCCTCAAAATCCTCCTCGGTAAGATCAAGAGATTGACCACCGAAGTTCATCATGCTGCCCATCAAATCTTGGAAAGATAACTTTCCATCCAGCATGCGCTTGCTGATGAGTGAATAAGCAGCTAATCCATGTAGTACGAATTCCATCAGCAAAGACAGTTCTGCTTCATTGGCTTTGGGGTATGATTTCTTTACAAAAGCATATAAACCATCTACCTGATACAACACATTGGTTCTGTCGGCATCAGACATATCTAAGAGTAAGTCTAGCTGATTGCCCTTATCAAACCACGCCGTAATAGGACGATATGGATTTTCTTCTGCTTTCTCTTGCTGCGAAGCTTTACCTGTGCTACGCTTTTTCTTACTCAGCTCAGGATTAGGAAAGTACTGCGTGAATTGTGTACGAATCGCTTTCTCCAATAAGTTTACTGCAACCTGATAAGGACCTTCCTGCTCACCTTCATAGACCAATTCAATCTTACCGGTAATGGCAGGGATAATACCCATCAAATCAGCAATCCATACCTGTGTAGTTTTTTCTCCATGAATTAGTAATCTGCGTTCTGCTGCACTCACTGCATTTTCAAATGCAGCAATCGTCAAACGTGCACTTACCCCACTCTTTCTATCTACATATTCATTATTTCTGGCTTCAAATGCTACTTGCTCAATCAATCGCTTAATCAAATCGCTTACACCAATATTGCCGGTTTGATTCGGATGCAGACTGGCTTCCTGTTCAGTAATGGCGAGGGCTGTTTCCAAATCTTTTGGATAATGCGTGAGTATCTGACTTTCAATACGATCTTTCAATGGTGTAACAATGCTACCACGATTGGTATAATCTTCCGGGTTAGCTGTAAATACAAACAAGATATCTAAAGGCATACGCAGCTTGAAACCACGAATCTGAATATCGCCTTCTTGTAAAATATTAAATAGCGCAACTTGAATACGTGCCTGCAGATCGGGCAATTCGTTGATCACAAAAATGCCGCGATTACTTCTTGGAATAATACCATAGTGAATCACTTTCTCATCGGCAAAGCTGAGCTTAAGGTTAGCAGCTTTGATAGGATCAATATCACCAATCAAATCAGCTACACTCACGTCTGGCGTTGCTAGCTTCTCACCATATCGTTCTGTACGATGCACCCAGTGAATGGGCGTATCCTCTCCATGCTCAGCAATTAAGTCTTTGGCATATTTACTCAAAGGCTGCAATGGATCATCATTCACTTCACTACCTGCAATTACAGGAATATACTCATCCAGCAAATCCACCATCTGTCTGGCCATACGCGTCTTTGCTTGTCCGCGCAAACCTAGAAACAACATATTGTGTCTGGAAAGCAAAGCCCTTTCTGTGTCAGGAATTACTGTATCCTCATAACCCATAATACCACGAAAAGGATTCTCCTTTCTGCGAATCATACCAATTAGATTCTCGCGCACTTCTTCTTTCACTGAACGGGAACGATAGCCTGACTGCTTCAGTTCACCTAGCGTTTTAATCTTTTGCCATTCCATATTAATAGACAGTCTTTCTTTTACCACTTTCGAAATCTTTGAAGATGAATGCGCCGAGTTTGTCGAGTGAAGCAAAAAAGGCTTTACCCTGATTCACTTCAGTAAACTCTTGCACAAAACGCTGCAGATAAGGATCTGAAGCAATCATGAAAGTGGTGATGGGGATTTTCAATTTTTTACACTGTGCTGCCAGATTCATACACCTGTTCAGCACTTTTCTATCCAAGCCGAAACTATTCTTGTAATATCGACCACCAATCTTCAGACAAGTTGGCTTACCATCGGTGATCATGAATATTTGTTTGTTGGGATTCTTGCGCCTGCGTAACAAGTCCATCGCCAGTTCTAAACCCGCAACGGTGTTGGTATGATAGGGGCCTACCTGCAAATAAGGCAAATCCTTGATTTCAATACTCCACGCATCATTGCCAAACACCACAATATCCAGTGTGTCTTTTGGATAACGTGTGGTGATCAACTCACTCAAGGCCATCGCTACTTTCTTCGCCGGTGTGATACGATCCTCCCCATACAAAATCATGGAGTGAGAGATATCAATCATCAATACCGTGGATGTCTGTGTTTTGAAATCGCTTTCACGAATCTGCAGATCATCTTCCTGCATGCGGAAACTTTCGATACCATGATTTACCTGTGCATTTCGGATGCTTTCCGTGAAATCTATCTGCTCCAGCATATCGCCAAACTGAAAGGGACGTGTATCAGAGTTTAACTCATCGCCCTGACCGGGTTTGAAAGTCTGGTGATTGCCCTGTTTGGATTTCTTCAGCTTACCAAAAATTTCTTCAAGGCTTTTTTTGCGAATCGTTTGCTCTGTCTTTCCTGTAATACTGATTTCACCGTTGGCGGGATTTTCCTGTAGATAACCATTTTGTTTCAGGTCTTCAATAAAATCACCCATACCATATTGATCGTCGGTAAAATGGTACTGCCGATCTAACTGGTTCATCCACTCCAAAGCTTCGCCAGCATCTCCGTTAGTATAATTAAGCAATTGCGTGAAAATATCCAGCATCTGCTCAAATCGAGATTTGCCATTGGCCTGAGGATCGTATTTAAGAAAGCGATGTCCGATCATGGAATCAAGTTATGATAAAACACCAGAATAAAGCAATGGTTTAAATAAGAAGGGCTGCTTCTCAGCAGCCCTAACGTGGTTATTTTTTAGCAGTATCTTTTGGCGCTGTTTTGCCAGGGATAATCACATCTTTTGTGCTATCAGGCTTAGGCGCAAACATTTGCTGCATTTGAACAATACCTTGAATAAATGCTTCACAGGTTTGCTTATCATCCATCATATTCTCTGCGGCATAACCGCTAAGACTATTGTAGTAACGCACTTGCTGCTGCAAATCTTTCTTCACTGCGCCGGCAATCTTATCTGCCAGTTTATAATCGCCAGCCAGATAAGCAGCTTGCAACATCATTAAGGAGATACGGTTGTGCTGGTTACCACGACTCACCATACCATAAGGGAAGTTTTCTTCCAACATAGATTTGTCAACTTTCGCCAACAGCTTCTTAGCATCTTCTTTTCTATCCTTAGCAGCCAGATCACCAGCCAACTCTGCATAAGCCAAACGAATAGAGTTCAGGTGTCTTCTATTTTCTTCATCGAAATACACACCAGCTTTATCTGCACTGCCGAAACCAAATTTATTCATCATATTATCCAGCATCTTATCTGTATTGAACTGACTGTTCACTACAGGCACCAGACGATAGCTCAAACCATCCTTACGCAGGTATTCGCCAAAGCCGAGCTCACCAAAAGGTGAAGTAAAGTAGATAGGTCTGTTCCACTTGTTCGCCGCAATTACATTCAATACAGCCAGGTCATTCTTCATCAAAGCATTCTTCGGAATATCGAAGCGCAATTCAGATACAACGCTATCACCAGCATTCACTGTTTTGTTCGCCAATACTGCAGCTGCATCAACAGGCACAGACACTTTACGAACAGGGAAGGTATTCAACACATCATCACCTCTGTTCTCCACTTTAGTAGGATCATCACTACCTACATAGTTCTTCATCATATCGAAGAGATCGTAGTAACGATCTTCAGGAATGCTTGGCTGCGGACGATACACTACGTAATCACGCTTACGACCTTCGATTTGGTCTGCAGACCAGATCACATCAATCGCATCGCTCTCGTTTACTTTATAACGAAGCTGATTAATATACCAATCGATACCCAATAAACTATAGTTGATCACGCGCACGTCTCTGCGGATACCTTCTACCTCCTGTGCATACCAGAGCGGGTAAGTATCGTTATCGCCAAAGCAGAATAAGATGGCGTTAGGCGCACAGCTCTCTAAATAGTTTCTGGCCAGATCGCGCGCTAATTGTTTTTTGCTGCGATCGTGGTCATCCCACTCCTGCTGTGCCATCAATGCTGGAACAGCTAGCAGACAGATAACAGTTGCAATAGCAGGTGCTGAAGCTTTGAGCGCTTTAGATAGCCAATCGCGTACTTGCAACACACCAATACCAATCCACACAGCGAAAGCATAGAAGCTACCCACATAAGCGTAATCACGTTCACGTGGCTGATAACCTGCTTGGTTCAAGTACAACACAATGGCCATACCTGTGAAGAAGAACAACAACATATTCACCAGGAAGTCGTCACCCTTTTGCTTGTAATGGAAGAACAAACCAAAGAAGCCCAACAAGAAAGGCAATAAGAATAATTTATTGTTGGCTTTGTTATTTTTCAAGCTGTCTGGCATCATGCTCTGATCGCCATACATCGCTTTGTCAATGAAAGGAATACCAGTAATCCAGTTACCATCGCGCACGTTGCCAGCAAACAAGCCCTGCACATCATTCTGCTTACCAGCGAAGTTCCACATGAAATAGCGGAAGTACATCCAGTAAGTCTGGTAACCGAAGAAGAATTTCAGGTTATCCATCTGGTTAGGACTACGCTCCCAAGTACCATCCTTCATACGGTTAATGCCTAAGTAGTAAGCATAATAATCCGCATGGTTCTGATCGTTGCTGGCATCCCATACACGTGGCAATACCATTTTATCTTCTGCAGCATACACATAATGACCATCCTTGCCGATCTCGATATATTTATCATGACCTTTCTGGTACTTAGTACTAGTCTCTTTATAATCGTATGGTTGCGCTGTAAACTTCTGACCATAGAGTAATGGGAAATCACCATACTGCTCACGACCCAGATAACCCACCAAACTCATTGGGTTGTCTACGTTGTACATATCTACAGCGGGGTCTGCACTACTACGAATCATGGTTGTTACATAAGTACTGTAACCAATCAGCATGAACGTAAGGCACCAAAGACCCAAGCGCATGAATGACCAATGCTTTTTATCAGCATATTTCAAGCCATACCAAATCAATGCGGCCAACAATGCAAAGAAGAAAGCAAAGCCACTGAAGAATGGCAGACCGAAGCTATTCACGAATGTGCGGTCGAAGAAACCAGCCGCTTTGATAGAATATTGAATCACCCCTACCTGCACCACACCAGTGATGATACAAGAGAGAATGAAGAAGATATAAATACCACCGTAGTAATCTTTTCTCTCTTTGTTCCAACCTTCAATCAGATAGAGTAAACCAATAGCAATACCTGTACCCAATAAAACCAGTCCGGCCAAAGTAGAATCTGTTGACAGGCCACGCTCAGGGTTGGCTTCTGCGGAAGCACCAATCAACGCTAATACAAAACCTGCCGCACCTCCGATCAAGGTGAGACGAATAAACCACTTACGGATCAATCCATAATTGAAAGCTGCACGCTTCTTGAAATAATACACCATCACAATAGCGGGGATGGTCAAAAGGTTCAACAAGTGTACACCGATAGAAAGCCCCATCATGAAGAAGATGAATACAATCCACTTATCGGCACCTGGCTCATCAGCCTGGTGCTCCCATTTCAGGATTGCCCAAAATACCAATGCAGTAAAGAAAGAACTCAATGCGTATACTTCACCTTCTACAGCACTATACCAAAATGAATCAGAGAAAGTATAAGCCAAAGCACCAACTACACCTGCACCCATGATGCTCCATGCTTGTGATGCAGTCAACACATCTTTTACACCCACATTAACAATACGACGAGCAAAGTGTGTGATAGTCCAGAACAAAAAGAGGATGGTAAATCCGCTGGCCAAAGCACTCATCACGTTCACGGCCTTAGCAGCAGTTAACGGATCATTACCGAAGAACACAATGAAAATTCTGCCCAATAAAACAAACAAAGGCGCGCCGGGCGGGTGTGGAATCTGTACTTTGAAACAGCTGCTCACAAACTCACCACAATCCCACAAACTGCCACCTGCTTCAGCGGTAAGAATGTATACGGTACAAGCAATCAAAGCGACTACCCAGCCAGTAATGTTGTTAATCCTGTTAAACTGCATACGGTTTTGGTTTAAATAGAGAGGGACGAAAATACCTGAAAGGCCCTTAAAGCCCAAAAAAACAAGGATATATGCACAGCAGCCGGCCTGAAATTGTTGTTAATTTTTATGGGCTGCAAGGCGCTGAAAATCAATAAAGACCAATTTATGCTTCTGCGAGAGAGATACAGGCCCTTATCTTTGCAGCCCTATGACCGAAAAGCGTTCCGTTGCATTTCATACACTAGGCTGTAAACTGAACTTTTCAGAGACATCTACCCTCTCCAGATTACTGGAGGCAGATGGCTTTGAGAAGCGTTCTTTTGACGACCAGGCCGATGTGTATGTGATCAATACTTGTTCGGTTACGGATAATGCGGATAAAGAATGCCGCCAATTGGTGCGCAGAATTCAGCGAAAAGCACCGGAGAGTCTGGTGGTGATTACCGGCTGTTATGCCCAGCTGAAGCCGAAAGAGATTGCGGCTATCCCCGGTGTGGATCTGGTATTAGGTGCTGCAGAAAAATTCAATATCACGCAACACCTGCGAGAGCTTTCCAAACAGGATGATGCCAAGATTTGCAGCTGTGATATTGAAGATGTTTCAGGGTTCACTGCTTCTTTCTCTATCAATGACAGAACCCGCACCTTCCTAAAAGTGCAGGATGGCTGTGATTATAACTGCTCCTTCTGCACCATCCCGATGGCGCGCGGCAAAAGCAGAAGCGATACTATTGCCAACGTCATTACCAATGCAGAACAACTAGCTGCCAATGGCGTAAAAGAAATCGTACTCACCGGTGTTAACCTAGGCGATTTTGGTAAGGGACCAGATGGCAACAAACAACATCAGGAAACTTTCTATGATCTGGTGCAAGCATTAGATGCTGTCTCAGGCATTGAACGTTACCGCATCTCTTCTATCGAACCGAATTTGTTGACAGATGAGATCATTGCCTATGTTGCTAAGAGCAGGGCTTTCATGCCGCATTTCCATATTCCATTGCAAAGTGGCAGCAACAAGATTTTAGGATTGATGCGTCGCCGCTACAAGCGCGAATTATATGCAGAGCGCGTAGCCTATATCAAAAGCCTGATGCCACACTGCGCGATCGGCGTGGATGTAATTGTTGGCACACCAGGTGAAACACAGGAAGATTTTCAAGAGACTTTTGAATTTCTGCATAGCATTGATGTGTCTTATCTCCACGTATTTACTTATTCAGAAAGAGCCAATACCAAGGCGTTGGACATCAAGCCCATCGTTCCAATGCATGAAAGACATGAGCGTAATAAAGTATTACGTAACCTTTCTTTCATGAAACAAAATTTCTTCAATCAACAACACTTAGGTGAAACTAGAAAAGTGTTGTTTGAAGGACATGAAAAGAATGGCTTAATGGAGGGCTATACCGACAACTATATTCGCGTACAAACACCTTACCGTGCTGAGTGGGCGAATCAAATCATTGATTGGACCTTACGCTAATTCCTGATTTCTTAATTTCAGCGGCTGCAATAATTGATAAAAACTTTTCTGAGAAGTCAACTCAACCAATGCATCCAAGTGTCTTTGGTGATGTAGGTCTGTACCGGCAAAATCAATTTGATTTTCTTTCACCAGCTTTTCTGCAAAGCGACGTACACCCGTGCCGTAATAATCAGACAGGGATAATAAATTCAGCTGTAGTAAGCAGCCCATATCGCGTAATCTGGTTAATTGCGCAGGCATATGATGAAAGAAATTATAGCGCTCAGGATGCGCCAGCACTGGCTTATACCCTTGTAATTGCAATTCGAAAACCACCGACTCAATATTAGGAGAGGGTGCAGCGTAAGACATTTCAATCAACACATATTGCTTTCCTAAAGGCAAGATGGGTTGATGCTTTTTCAATGCTTCTTCCATTTCCAAATCAACCATATACTCGGCTGCAGCGCCAGTACCCACTTGCATATTTGCCTCTTGCAAAGCATTTTTCATGGTGTCTAATGCAGGCAAAATAGTTTCAGGAGAATTTGGATGAATGCCATGCAGGATATGCGGTGTGCAGATAAAATGACGATACCCCATTTCATTTAGTGTGGCGATGAATCGAACACTATCTGCTACATCTTGCACCCCATCATCCAAGCCGGGTAGCAAATGCGAATGCATATCCACTCCAATAAAGGAGAGATCAGGTGTTACACGTTTGGGTTTGAAAAATGAAAGGGGCATGATGTGTTGCCTGATTTATTGAACAGGACTTAAGTATTCAGCCGGGAATTCTACCACCATTACTTGACCAAGACTCTGCAGTTTCACGAATACCTTTTTACGTCCACCGCGAATTACCGTACCTACATTACCCATGAATACACCGTAATTGATTTCTACCTGCATATCCTGCTCAAAGCCTTCTACAGAGATGACAGATAATTGTGCCTGCTTCTCTGCTAGATAAGTTTTAATCAGGTCGATTTCTTCATCCCGAATAACAGCGGGCTTGCCTACATAGTATACGAAATTGAGCACGCCATCTGTCATCAACACAGACAAACGCTCAGCTTCAGTGATACGCACAAAAACATAGGATTTAAACAAAGGCAGTTCTACAACTTTCTTGCGATCGCTCCACTGCCTTTCCACTTTCTGCAGCGGGCACCAACTTTCAATGCCTTTGCGGATCAGTATGCTGTCTACTTTTTTCTCCCACTTCGGCTTGGTATATAAGGCATACCAACGCTTCTCATTGTCAAGCAACTGCTTCATATGCACAAATATAGCGGGTCTTGGAGATACATCAGCGAATGAAAAAAGCCCACTTTCGTGGGCTTTTACAAGTAAGTATCATTGATTATTTCGCAACTGTTACTGCTTTTTGTGCCTTGGCCAGCTGACTAACAATCTTGGTAGACTGATCAATATACATATCGCCTTTTACACCACGTAACCAAGCCTGATAACGCTCGCCCTTCGGTTTATCCGGATTACTAAAGAACTTTACCCGATCCATTGAACACACTTCTACAGCTAATTCTTCTTTCAACTTCAACAAATTCGTATTCTGGTTAACTGTTTCACGAATACGCTGTTGATTTTCTTTGTATTTCACCAGACTCAAAGGCACTGGCGCTTCCTGATATTTGGTTAACCAATCTAAATTGCTCTTTAGTACAGAGAAATTAGAACCATTATCTACGGAAGTCTTCACCGAACTCACAATTGGAGCAAAATTGTTATAGCCTTTCCACGCATTGAATTGCGAAGCAGCGATTTCATCCCATGGCAAAGCGTTGGGACGATCTTTTTCGCGCAGCTTATAGTTCTCCAGCACATCAGGCAAAACCAGATCTGGCACTACACCTTTTAATTGTGTTGAAGCACCACTTACCCGATAGAACTTTTGGAAAGTCAGTTTTAACGCCCCCATATCTGTTCTGCCGGAAACAAAATCCAATGGGCGACCAACAGGTACATTACGTTGCACTGTTCCTTTACCGAATGTAGATGTACTACCAATGACTACACCACGCTTATAATCCTGAATAGCTGCTGCAAAAATTTCACTAGCTGATGCACTGAATTCATTTACCATAACCGCCAAAGGACCATCATACAACACAGAAGGATCACGATCATATAATACCGTTGACTTACCGTCTTTATCGCGTACCTGCACCACAGGGCCTTGTGGAATAAATAGACCAACCATTTGCACTACTTCATATAAGGAACCACCGCCGTTATTACGCAAATCAATCACAATACCATCCACTTCTTCCGCTTTCAACTTCTCTACTTCCTTTGCCACATCTTCAGAGCAACGATGTCCATTAGCATCTTCGAAGTTGGCGTAGAAATCAGGTAAATAGATGTAACCAATTTTCTGATTATCCTGCTTCACAATCGCACTACGTGCATATGCTTCATCCTGTACAATTTCTTCACGCTGAATGGTGATGGTTTTTACAGTGCCATCTTTTTTCTTGAATGTTAATCTTACCAAAGTGCCCTTGCCTCCACGAATCAGTTTCACTGCATCTTCAACAGCATAACCAGTAAGGTCAACCATTTCGCCGGTTTCCTGTCCTACTTTGATGATCAAATCATCCACACCTAAATCGCCTTGCTTCCATGCCGGACCACCGGGTACGATGCTGGCAATTTTTACGCCTGCATCATCTTCGCGCAGTTGCGCACCAATCCCAAAAAATCGGCCGCTCATTTGCTCATCAAATGCACGCTTTTCTACAGGAGGAAAATAATCTGTATGTGGATCGATTAACTGAGTAATGCTATTGATATAAGTGGAGAAGCGTTGCTCTTCATTGTAAGTACTCTTGATACGATCAAAAGTCTTGTTCATGATTTTTAACACACGCTCACGTGCTTCTTTCTCTAATTGCACATCTGACTTTAATAAAATGCTATCGCCCGCTTTTGCTTTCTCTTTTTGATCCAACAAATCCGCATAACGCTCTAAGGTGAAATATTTCAACTTCTTGCGCCAACGATCTTTACGTTCAGTAGCGTTCGCCGCATAATCCAACTTATCAGCATCCTGTTGAAAACTTTCATCTGCATCAAACTTGAAAGGTGTTGCGAGTATCTCTTTATAAATTGCGATAGCTTCGTTAATGCGCTTATCATAAATTTCACTAACTGCAGGTTCGAATTTGATTTCTGCGCCATGAATTTCATCATCAATCTTGGTTTCAAACTTTTTCAGCGATGCAATATCTGATTGCAGAAAAAGTGTCTTATCACCATCCATTTCTGATAAGAACTTCTTGAACACTTCACGAGAGAAAGCATCATCAACTTTCTTAGGGCTGTAATGTTGCTGTTCAATCAATTGCCCGATAACCGCCAATAATTTCTGACGCTGCGTTAAAAAAGATGGAGATGATTCTGTACTCCTAAAAGCGAAAAACAATACTCCTGATAACAATACCACTGCCAGTACCCAGCCTCTTCTCTTAATCATAAAGTGTAAGAATTGATTCATGTGTTTCCAAAAATAACCGAAAAACCAACCCACGAAGGGGTTCTTACACCAATTAACAAAGCTTTCTGCGGATCGGCTTAAAAACAGTTTTTACGGAAAACTGAATTGCCTTATTTTTGCAACCCGTTAAAAGAAACACCGTTTCTTACAAACACCCGGAGGTTGTAGCTCAGCTTGGTTAGAGCGTCAGATTGTGGCTCTGAAGGCCGGGGGTTCGAGTCCCCTCAATCTCCCAACACAAAACCCCGAAATATTCGGGGTTTTTAATTTATCGAACCATGTCGTACTCATTATTGCTTATTCCTGTGATTTCGGCCTTCATCGGCTGGTTCACCAACTGGATTGCCATCAAAATGCTGTTTCACCCAAGAGAGCCTAAACGCATCATGGGCATCACTTTTCAGGGCATTTTCCCTAAAAGACAACAGCAGTTTGCAGAAAAACTGGGCAAACTGGTGAGCAATGAACTGCTTTCCTTTCAGGATATCGCTTCCAAAATCACGAATGCCGACAATATGGAGAAGCTGATGCCCCATGTGGAAGCGCATATTGACAATTTCCTGAGAAAAAAGCTGGCTGATGAAATGCCGGTGATTAGCATGTTTATTGGCGAGAATACTATCCAGCAGCTAAAAGGGGTGTTTATGCAGGAATTGCGACTGCTTTTCCCCGACCTGATGCAACAATATATGGGCCATTTACAGAATGACCTTGATCTCGAAAAGATTGTGATTCAGAAAGTTGCAGGCTTTTCATCCGACAAACTGGAACAGATTCTAAACAGCATTATGTCTAAGGAGTTCCGCTTCGTGGAAATCATCGGTGCTGTTCTGGGTTTTGTGATCGGTCTGTTGCAAATTTTGATCACCTACCTGCAGTAACACTCCACAAACGGCCAAATCCTGTTACGGAAGGTATTGACTTTCACCATCCCCCATGGTCTAATTACCGTTCGTGTAATTCAGTGAAAGAGCACCAACCAATATGAAGCACCTTTGTTTTACAGATACGCATAATTATACAGTCATGAGAAAATTGTTATTTGTTTTTGTTTTATTGTCAATTAATTACTCTGTTTTTTCCCAATTTCCAGGCATGGGCGGTAACCGTGGTGGAATGGGCGGCCAGAATATGAATGTGGGCCGCTTTTATGGCAAGTTGGTGGATGCTTCTAATAAAGGTGTTGAAGGCGCTACTGTTCAATTGATTGGCAACCGCTTCGATACAGTAACCAAGAGAATGAAAGAAGCCATTCTTTCTACACAACTATCTGATAAACAAGGTGAATTCAGCATTGAAAACCTGCCCCTTTTTGGCAATTTCAAGCTGAAAGTGAGCAGTTTAGGCTTTAAAGTGCTGGAAAAGCAAATCAAATTTGATATCAAAATGCCTGCTGGCGGACCACAAGCTTTGGCTCAGAATGGTGGTTTCCAACAGTTACTCGGTCAGGCAGACAAAGACTTGGGTAATATTAAAATGGAAGAAGACCCCAGTACCTTGGCTAATGTAACTGTAACCACAACTGCCAAGCAGTTTTTCGAAATGGGTGTTGACCGTAAGATCTTTAACGTAGAAAAGAACATCAACAGCACCGGACAAACCGCTGTTGAAATCATGCGCAACATTCCTTCTTTGAATGTAGACATTGATGGCAATGTTACTCTACGTAACGCTGCCCCTCAGTTGTTCATTGATGGCAGACCAACCACACTCACTTTGGAGCAAATTCCTGCTGATATTGTTGAGAAAGTGGAATTGATTACCAACCCATCAGCAAAATTTGATGCTTCGGGCGGCAATGCCGGCATCCTGAACGTAGTTTTGAAGAAGAATAAAAAAGTAGGCTATAATGGCGGCTTGCGTTACGGTATGGATAGTCGTTGGCGCTCCAATATTGGTGGTGACCTGAACCTGCGCCAGAATAAATTCAATTTCTTCCTGTCTGGCAACTACAACCAGCGTAAATCTATTTCAAACGCTATTACAGACAGAGACAATTTTGGTACCAGCAGTAAAGCCATCGTTTTACAAACTAGCAATGCAACTAATAGCGGCTATTTCGCCTTTATGCGTGGCGGTTTCGACTATTTCATCAACAATAGAAATACCATCACCATTGCCGGTAACTATGTAAACGGTGTATTTAACAACGAAGAAGGACAACGCATTGATTCAACCATCAATAGCATTTTCACTTCTTACAGCCTGCGTGATGCCTTGTCTGGTGCAGAATTCAAAAACACAGGTGCAACTTTTAGTTATAAGCATAATTTTCCTAAGGCAGGTCATGAGTGGACAGCAGACATTAATTATAACAGAAGTGAAAATGAAAACAATGCCGACTTTACACAAACTACTTACTTCCCCAATTCATTCGGCATCAAAGGAAGACCAGTACTCCAAAAGACCCTTGGTACAGGCACCAACAGCTTTGTAATTGTACAAACAGATTACGAAAACCCGCTTACAGACAATACTAAGTTTGAAGCTGGTGCAAGAGCACAAATCCGCGATTTTACCAGCAACAATACACAGCAGTTCTTTAACTATACCACCAATAGTTTCCAGACTATTCCAAGTATCAGTGCCAATTTTGCCTATACAGATGCTGTATATGCTGCTTACAGTGTATATAGTTTCAAGAAGAAAAACTGGAGCTACCAATTAGGTTTGCGTGCGGAAAGCTCTTTCTATGATGGCAAATTATTGGGTAAAGATTCTTCCTTCAGGGTTGACTTCCCAATCAGTCTTTTCCCAAGTGCATTCATTACTTACAAGAAGTCTGACAAAGAAGATATTCAGGTTAACTACTCACGCAGAATCAATAGACCTAACTTCTTTCAGTTGATTCCATTCATCGACTACACAGATCCTCAGAACCTGAATGTGGGTAACGCGGGACTGAAGCCTGAATTCGTGAACTCATTGGAATTGTCTTACAACAACGCCTATAAGAAAGGTGCTAACTTATTGATTAATGCTTTCTTTAAGTATAGTACCAACCTGATTACACGCTATCAGTACAAGGGCACCGATCCTCTGAAGCCTTTTGATAGCGTGGTATTCAACACTTTCACCAATGCAAACAACAGTATCATTTATGGTATTGAAATCACCAACAGAATGGACATTAACAAGTGGTGGAACATGACTGCCAACCTGAATATTTTCAATTCACAAATTAACGGTGAGAATATTGCCAGCAACCTGAATAACCAGTTGGTAAGCTGGTTTGCCAAGCTGAACAACAACTTCAAATTGAAAAAGGGCTACTCTATTCAGTTGAGTGGTGACTACCAAGCTAAGACCGTATTACCTCCAGGTGGCGGCGGTGGTGGTTTTGGTGGTGGCCGCGGCGGCGGCGGTTTTGGCGGTATGATGTTTGGTGGTGGTAACGTAGGAACTGCACAGGGCTTTAACCTGCCCCGCTATGCAGTTGATTTGTCTATCAGAAAAGATTTCACTTGGAAAGGTGGTAATACGGGTTCACTCACACTGAGCATGAACGATATCTTCCGCACACAGTTACAACAGACTTATGCTGAGTCTCCATTCTTTACGCAGACTTTCCAGCGCAGAAGAGACCCACAGGTATTACGCCTGAACTTTAGCTGGCGCTTTGGCAAGTTCGATCCAAACCTCTTCAAGCGTAAGAGCACCAAAGGTGATATGGACGGAGGTGCCGGCAGTATGATGGGTGGCATGAATGGTTAATCATTCAAGATATGAATAGAAAAATCCCGCTAGTGCGGGATTTTTCTATTCATTGATTCTTTCCGGTAAGCATGGGAACGAAAGAGAATTGCTCGAAACTTTCTTCTTTCAGAGAACCATCTGACAGTTTCGTTAAACGCAACATGCGTTGTGCTTCGCCTTCATCAACTGGAATCACCATTAGCCCACCAACTTTCATTTGCTCTACCAACTTCGGCGGAATAAATGGCGCTGCAGCAGTTATGATCACTTTATCAAAAGGTGCATAAGTGGGCAAGCCTTCAAAGCCATCACCATAAAAGAACTTAACGTTGGGATATTTATTACGAAGATGAAAGGTCTTGAGCTTCTCATAGAGTTTCTTTTGACGCTCAATAGTATGCACCCAAGCACCCATTTCAGCTAATACAGAAGCCTGATAAAAACTACCAGTACCAATTTCCAATACCTTATCGCCTTTTTTGATTTGCAATAGTTGCGATTGATAAGCAACTGTGTAAGGCTGTGAAATGGTTTGTCCCTCACCTATTGGGAAAGCCCTGTCTTCGTAGGCGATTTTATCAAAAGCAGAATCTAGAAAATAATGTCTAGGAATATTGCCAATCGCAGTAAGCACTGCCTCATCTGTTATGCCTTTCTCGCGCAAAAGATCTACCAGCTTTTTACGCAAGCCTTTGTGCTGATATGTGTCTTCAAACTTCCTCATGTGGAACAAATGTAATATTCCTCGGTAAGAACTGCCCCGAGGATTCGGCCTTGTGAACAAGAATTCATCATAGCAAAGACTATACACAAAGAATGCCGCACGAGGCGGCATTCATATACAAGAGATCCATATTCAATTACTTCAACTGCATGTCCTTTACAATGCCGTTGATCTTATGCTCAAGCTCAGCCAGCTTGGTGTCAAAGTCGGCACGACTAGCCAAATCTGTCTTCACGCTAAAGTAGAACTTGATCTTAGGCTCAGTACCACTTGGTCTGGCAGAAATCTTACTCCCATCTGCCGTAACAAATTGCAGTACGTTACTCTTTGGCAAATCAATCATCCAAGACTCGCCTGTTACCAAATTCTTCCCCTGCTGCAATTGATAATCCAGCAACTGCACTACCTGCGCACCATTGATGGTAGCCGGCGGATTGGTACGGTAGCCTTCCATCATAGCAGCAATCTCTTTCTGTCCGTTCATACCCTTCTTAGTAATACTAATCAGGTTCTCGTAGTAGAATCCATATTGGGTATAGAGATCAATCATTTTATCGAATAGCGTCCTACCCTGATTCTTCTCATAAGCAGCCATTTCGCAAAGCAAGGCAACTGCGCTGATGGCATCCTTATCGCGGGTTTTATCGCCAATCATTAAACCAAAACTTTCTTCACCACCTACGATATAGTTTTCTTTACCCTCTTTCGCTTTCACCAGTTCTGCAATCCATTTGAAACCGGTGAGTACATTGTAACATGCAACGTTATTAGCTTTCGCTACATCGTTGATCATTTCGGTGGTTACGATCGTGCTAATCACCATATCATTAGGCTGCGCGATACCTTTGGCACGACGCGCTTCCATCATATAAGCAAAAGCCAGCACTGCTGTTTGGTTACCATTCATCAGCACCCACTCGCCTTTGTGGTTTTTTACACCAATACCTACGCGATCACTATCAGGGTCTGTACCCAACAAGATATCTGCATCCAATGCTTTGGCCTTTTGCAAGCCTATGTGCATGGCTTCACTTTCTTCCGGGTTAGGATATACTACTGTTGGGAAATTACCATCTGGTGTTGCTTGTTCGTCAACAATAGTCACATTGGTAAAACCAAATGCTTTCAACACATCCGGCACAAGTGTAATACCTGTTCCGTGAATAGGAGTATACACTATTTTAAGATCGTGCTGCTTGGCAATCACATCAGGGTAAACACTTAAGCCTTTCACCATCTCTATATAAGCAGCATCCATATCCTTACCCATGAGCTGTATACGGCTTTCGCCACCTGACCATTTTACTTCATCTACAGAGGTAATGGCTTCTACTTCTGTAATCACATTCTTGTCATGCGGTGGCACCAACTGTCCGCCATCATTCCAATATGCTTTGTAACCATTATACTCTTTTGGGTTATGCGATGCGGTACATACCACACCAGCCTGACAGCCCAAATGACGAATAGCAAAACTCAACTCAGGTGTTGGACGTAAAGCTTCAAACAAATAGACTTCGCAACCATTGGCCGCAAACACATTGGCGGTGGTCTCAGCGAAGAAGCGGCTATTGTTTCGGCTATCATGACCAATGGCCACTTTTATTGGGGCATCGCCATAAGTCTTCTTTAAATAGTTGGCAAAACCTTGAGTAGCCATACCTACGGTATACTTATTCATGCGGTTGGTACCTACACCCATGATGCCACGGAGGCCACCAGTGCCAAACTCTAAGTTTCTGTAAAATGAATCTGCAAGTTCATCGGGATTTTCCTGCTGTAATTGCTGAATCGCGGATTTGGTTTCTGCGTCGTAATTGCCGTTGAGCCAAACCTGCACGCGCGCTAAGATGGCAGCATCCATAGTTATTGATTTTAGGATTGGTTATTGAGTATCCGCAAGATAAACTTTTTAGCTATCCGCTAATCAGGAAAATCGTGGCTACAGAATGCACCGTATGTTTGCAATATGCGCTGTCAAAAGCTATTGATTATTTCTACTTGCTTACTGCTGGCACTACCATGCTTTTCGCAGTATGATTCAAGCTATGCACAAAGGAGCTTGATGAATAAGCAGCGCATACAACTCGTTACCGCCGGTAATATCATCGGCTATGGCGGCACGATGGCGCTTTTATACAATGCTTGGTATAAGAATTATCCGCAGGGAAAATTCCATACGTTTAACGACAACAAAGAGTGGCTGCAGGTTGACAAAGTGGGCCATATGTACAGTGCCTATATCGAAAGCAAGGCCAGCATGGAAATGTGGCGATGGGGCGGGCTACCTCGCAAGCAAAGAATTTGGATTGGCGGCATGAGTGGCGCTATTTATCAAACAGCTATTGAAATACTGGATGGATTCTCTACCGAATGGGGATGGAGTTGGGGCGACTTCGCAGCCAATATTGCAGGTAGTGGTATGCTTGTAGCTCAGGAGCTGGCATGGGATGATCAAAGAATTCAGTTCAAATTCTCTTTTCACCGAAACAATTATGGTGACCCCATTTTGAATGCCCGAGCAGATGAACTCTATGGCACTGGACTGGCAAACAGGATGCTGAAAGATTATAATGCACAGACCTATTGGCTAAGCGCCAACTTGAAATCTTTTTTTCCTAAATCCAATCTACCTGCTTGGCTGAATCTGGCCGTAGGCTATGGAGCTGACGGCATGTTTGGTGCAGCAAGCAACCAATGGGTTGATAAGAATGGAATTGCTTACAATAGAAATGATATTACACGATACAGACAATGGTATCTATCGCCGGATATTGATTTCACCCGAATCAAGACAAAGAAGAAATGGGTGAAAGCAGGGCTTTTCGTATTAAATGCATTTAAAATGCCGGCACCGGCACTACAACTGTCGCGCAACGGCCTTCAGATGCAATGGCTATATTTTTAAAGAAGATAAGCTGACATCACTTCCCCATCTGCCACATCCACCTGAATATGGTCTTCCTGAGTAGTTGCAATAGATAAACCAACAAAGTCTGCATTCACCGGAAACTGTTTGTGCATCCGCTCTACCAAAACCAAGGTATGAATGGTTCTGGGATGATATTGTAACAATGGCTTCAAAGCATACAAAAGGGTTCTGCCACTATTGGTCACATCATCCACCAATAAAATATGCCTGCCGGTAAGATCGATGGGCTCACTAAGTGTAATCTCCTTGGGCAATTGTTTATCCAGACTCACGGTCATCACCTGAACAGGGTTGGTGAGGTATTGTCTTATCAGCTGGGCCACTTTTTCCGCAATCACCATGCCTGTACCCTTCACCCCTATAATCACCAATGGTGCAGCTTCTCCGCTGAGCTGTTCTGCCACTTCCAGCGCCATTCGCTGGAGCTTATGGGCCGCCGTTACCTGATCTAAAATATATTTCCTGTTCATGCTTTATCCAGATTGGATGTACAAGGTAATGACAAAGCAAGAATCGACAAAGCAAATCCGCTATCTTAGCGACCTCAAGCATAACGATATGCAAATCATCCAGCAAGTGCTTTTCTTAGTGTTAGCCGGGGCTGCTTCCTGGCTGTTTTACAAGAAAGCCAATGAAATCAGGCGTAATATTCTACTGGGCAAGGAAGAAGATTTAACGGATCAACCATCTATACGCTGGCGTAATGTGGTGTTACTGGCGTTGGGACAAAAAAAGATGTTCCAGAATCCATTAGTGGCTGTATTGCACTTTGTGATTTATGCAGGCTTTATCATCATCAATATCGAAGTACTGGAAATAGTACTGGATGGCATATTAGGTAAGCACCGTTTGTTCGCTGCGCCATTAGGTGGTTTCTACACTTTCCTGATCAACTCATTTGAATGGTTGGCCGTAGGTGTAATTGTTGTCTGTGTGATTTTCCTCAGCAGAAGAAACATCATCAAGCTCAAGCGTTTTATCAGCAAAGACCTGAACGGATGGCCACGTAGTGATGCCAATTATATTCTGGTAACTGAAATCGTATTGATGAGTTTATTCATTACCATGAATGCCGCGGATCGTGCTTTACAATTAAATGGCAACGCACATTACCACGATACCGGTAATTTCTTTTTCTCCGGAATGCTTGCACCTTCACTGCAATCGCTTGGCGATGGCACACTGGTAGCTATTGAGAGAGTTTGCTGGTGGTTACACATTGTGGGCATTTTCGCTTTCCTAAACTACTTGCCTTATTCTAAGCACTTACACATTCTGCTCGCCTTCCCTAATGCCTATTACGCTAGACTAGATGCACCAGGCAAAATGCGCAACATGCCTTCTGTACAGAACGAGGTATTGTATGCAATGCAGCCTGAACTCGCTCCAGCAGATGCACCACCGCCTGCACGCTTTGGTGCGAAAGATGTAACTGATCTTAGCTGGAAAAATTTATTAGACGCTTATAGCTGTACGGAGTGCGGACGCTGCACTGCTGCTTGTCCGGCTAACGGCACAGGTAAATTATTGAGTCCAAGAAAAATCATGATGGCTACTCGTGACCGTCTGGAAGAAGTGGGCAAGAACATCAACAAGAACGGCAGTTTCCAAGACGATGGCAAATCACTGCTCCATGATTATATAAGCGTTGAAGAACTGCGTGCATGTACTACTTGTAATGCCTGCGTGCAGGAATGTCCGGTAAGTATTTCTCCATTAGATATCATTACTGAACTGCGCAGATCGCTGATTATGGAAGAAAGCAATGCGCCACAGGAATGGAACGGCATGTTCAGCAATACTGAAAACAATTTTGCGCCTTGGAAGTTTTCTCCAGACGAGCGCGATCAATGGGCAACTGCATAATTATTACTTAAGAATACCGACTATATGAAAGTAAATACCATGGCCGAGCTGATGATGAGTGGCGAAACACCTGAAATTCTTTTTTGGGTTGGCTGTGCCGGCAGTTTTGATCAGCGTGCACAAAAGATTACCAAGGCTTTTGCAACTATTCTTGATAAGACAGGCATGAAGTGGGCAATATTGGGTAAAGAAGAAGCTTGTACTGGCGATCCTGCGCGCAGAGCCGGTAATGAATTTCTCTTTCAGATGATGGCCTATCAAAATATTCAGGTATTGAATGGTTATGGTATTAAAAAGATTGTTACTACTTGTCCGCATTGTTTCAATACACTCAAAAACGAATACCCTGAATTAGGTGGTCATTATGAAGTGATTCATCACACCACTTTATTACAGCAGTTGATAGATGAGGGCAAGATTCGCATGAAAGAAGGTGGCGACTTCAAGGGCAAGCGCATCACCTATCATGACTCTTGCTATCTCGGTCGCGCCAATGATATTTATGAAGCGCCCAGAAAAGTACTCGAAGCATTGGATGCAGAATTGGTAGAGATGAAACGCTGTAGAACCAAAGGATTATGCTGTGGTGCTGGTGGCGCACAAATGTTTAAAGAAGATGAGCCAGGCGATAAGCGCATCAATCTGGAAAGAACAGAAGAAGCGTTACAGACTGGCGCCGGCTTTATTGCATCTGCCTGTCCGTTCTGCAATACCATGATGACAGACGGCGTGAAGCTGAATGAAAAAGAAGAACAGGTGCAGGTGTTGGACATCGCTGAAATGATTGCCATGAATATGGAATAATATGCAACGAATTCACTGGAAAAAATTCTTTGGTTTTGCCGGCATCGCTTTTCCCGCTTTGCTGATTGGCGATACCTTGATTGATCTGGTGAAACAGCAGTTAGATTGGTCACTCATTATCAGCACCAAAAACATTACACTCAAATTAGCAGCAGCCTGTCTTGGCGCGTTGATTTTTGCCTATCAGCCCGAGGACGAAGAAGTTTGATTACCCGGCCATTTTTTGACTAACAACTTTGCTTGCGCTATTGCATCAGCTGGAACAGGGATGCGTAATTCATCGAAGGTTTCTCCTTTTCTTGTGTTCCAATAAAAAGTGAATTCCAGAATAGCAGGTACGAGCTTTTCGTTGAGCGTAAGTTTACCTCGCCAACGTTGTTGGTTTTGTAATGCATGATACCGACCGTTAACCAACACGCCATCTTCATGAATGACGACACGATACCTATTCTCCGTATCAGGCTGTGTAATGCCCCGCAGTGTCAACCAAATTTTTAGCCAATAATAAATACCCGCAATCACTATACTGATCGATAAAGCAATTGTCGAATGCGCGCCCCTCGAAATGATTATCATGAGTGTACCTAACACCACCAGCACAATGGCTTCAACAGCAGTATTGGTTGTTCGCTCCTTCCGCTCCCACTGGGCAAACTGCAGCCATGCTTCTTTTGAATACTCCCAGATAATTGGCAAGGAATCATCAGCGCGATTCTGCCGAATCTCGCTTGCTGATGCTGACAGCCTGATTACTTCATTAGCTTCATCCAATACTTGCTTAGACAAATGCCATTGTCGAAAACCTGCCCATAGTAAGAACAGGCTGATCAACAGAAATACCACCCCAACTGCAAATACCACGGTCGCTGAACCTAATAAGCCCCCAATGGCAATAGGGGCAACCATGATAGCTAATCCCCAATAAATGATGGCGGCGAGTTTGCTGCCTTTGGATACGACCTGCTGATCCATTTTGTACATTTGCATCATGAATGTACCCAATTATCAGCATTTGGTTCCGGGGGACTTTAATCCCAATTCACGTGTTTGGATTTATCAGTCATCACGTCCATTTGGCATCAGCGAAGCGCTTAAGATTGAAGCGATGCTGGAAGATTTTATCCAAAATTGGAAAAGCCATGGTCATCCGGTAAAAGGTTATGGCAATCTTTTTCTAGGTCAGTTTGTGGTATTAATGGCAGACGAAACAGCTGCTACGGTGGGTGGTTGCAGTACAGACAGTTCGGTACATTTAATCAAAGCAATTGAACAGGAATTTAGCGTAAACATGTTCGATCGACAAACACTCGCCTTCTACATCAAAGACAAAGTACAGTTGTTGCCAATGAGTCAGCTCAACTATGGTGTCAACAATGGCTTTATCACACCTGATACTTTATACTTCAATAATTTGGTAAGCACCAAAGCGGCTTTTCTGAATACTTGGATTACACCGGTGAAGAACAGTTGGCTGAACAGCAAACTACCGAGTATCGCTTAATTACTTTTTGATTTTATCCAAAATCGCTTTTTTCTGCTTGTCGTTCAAGCTGCTCTTTTGCACCATTCGGTTTAACTGATATGCAACAGATAGTCGGATATTTCTAGTATTGGTAGAACTAAAGCTTTCTACATTGAAGTTTGCACCGTAGGTATAGGTAAGAAATCTTTGTGGCGTAAATGGATCTATCAGATTCAAACTTACAATCAGCCTACGATCCATGAACTTATGTTGCACGCCTAGATTGGTGGAGAGATTGCTTCGGCTTCTCCCCTGCGGATCAGCGAAACTGCTGAAGCGTGCATTACCTTCAAACGTGAGTACACTGCTTGGCGTGTAATTGTAATTTAGCGTTGTGTAAAATGTGCCGCCGTCGCGATAACGATACAATTTTTTCTCTGCTTCATCATACTGGTTGAATGTGTATCCAACACTCATATTCATCCTAAACCGCTTACTAAAAGTATACCCGCCCCAAGCACTGGCTTCGTACTCCTGCCTATCGGCGATATTCAGCCAGGTAATGGTAGTAACCCCGCCACCAATCAATGTGCGGATGGTATTGAATACATTCTTGATGCGGTTATACCCTAAGGACGTGTTGATATAATACTTGCCTTTTATGAGGCTAAAATTCCAATCAATATTATCTGCAAGAGATGGCAAGAGATAAGGATTGCCATACCTGATATTGTACGGATCGCTGTAATCAATGTTTGGATTAAGTTCGCCAACACCCGGGCGACGAATCGTTGCACGATACAC
>JACCDH011434862.1_pt1 | contig 66254 bp, 67 predicted proteins | sample 7442481 | NCBI WGS metagenome assembly JACCDH01 (sample SAMN15323433, study PRJNA562643) | freshwater metagenome | isolation source: river surface water | place: USA:Blue River Watershed | collected 2017-08-15 | reverse complement strand
CTAGATAATCTTCCTAATTCATTAATTGAATTATGTTGTTATGATAATAACATAATAACTTTAGACAATCTTCCAAAATCATTAACTAAATTATACTACGGTGTAACTTCTTCAGATTCAGAGTGAGTGATTTTGTTAAAAATAAAATTGCACATGACCTCGATGCTACAATAAAAAACAATCAAGTGATAAATGTTTTAGGTGCGGAAGAGCAGGGCATTATGCATCAGACTGTTTTGCTAACACTCATGTATCTGGTAAATATATTTGAAAAATATTTATTTCAGTTTTTAGTTTTAAAACACAAAAAAATTTGATTTATAAGTTATTTAGCTTGAATACTTTATTTTATTAATATAACAAATGAACAGTAATAAAAGCAAGACTTCATTCATTGATTTAATTGAAAAAGGAAATTTGTTAGAAATTCAAGAATATTTTAATCAAAATCCTTCAACAAATATTTCAGATAATAACGAAAGTATATTTTGTAAAGCGTGTATTAAAGGGCATTTAGATGTTGCAAAGTGGTTGTTAGAAATAAAACCAGATATTAATATTGGAGCCTATAAAAATTCACCATTTTATTATGCATGTAACTTTGAACATTTAGAAATAGCCCAATGGCTTTATTCATTAAAACCTGAAGTTATTGAAGAATCTGGAGAATCTGCATTTCACATCGCATGTTATAACGGAGATTTAAAATTAGCTATGTGGATTATATCTATTAAACCAGATTTAAAAATTATATTTAATGCTTGTGAAGGTATTGAAAATGATGATAATTCAGGTAATTATGAGGTATCGACATTTGTCACCGCATGTTCAAGTGGTAATTTAGAACTTATCAAATGGTTATTTACCATTAGACCTGATACAAAAATCTCTGAATATACAGCATTTGATGCATTTGTAAATGCATGTCATAAGGGAAGATTAGATATTGCTAAATTTATATTGGAAAAAAAACCTGACCTAAATATTCGAGAACAATCTGACTACACATTTTTTAATACTTGTGTACAGGCTGATGAAGGTGTGGAGGGATGTTATGAAACAGCTCAATGGTTAACTACATTGTGTTCAGATTATAAAATTACTGAAGAACCCAATGACTATTTTAAATTTGAGATTATAAGAAAACAAAATTAATTTAAAAATACTTAAAAATATTAATTTTAAATTAATGGAAAAAATCTGACTTAGAATTAATTTCATCAAGCAGTTGTTGGATTTGACTGATGACTTTTTCTTTATGGCCTTGTAGAGGCGTATACGTTCCTTTGGAACTATAATTTTGATTTGGTCCTGTGAATTGTTTAGTTTTTACTTGGGATTTCTTTAGTGCAAATCCGGAACCATCCGATGAACTTGAACTTACTGATTCATCATCTGAATCTAATACGTCTGATACATCATTTAAATCAAACGGTTTTTTAATTTTTGGCTGGGTTTCTTGTTCAGCAAATTTAGCGGACTTCCAAGTTTTCTTTACTAAGTCTCTGTTATGATAAGCTTCTTCATTTAGCCCGCAATGTAATTTCTTTAGAATTTTTTTAGACACTGGTATATTATTAATTTTGTCAATTGTTTCCTTAACATTTTCATTGGGTGGGACAACTTGATTGACATTAGATACAACCCCCATATACACTTTGTCAAACACGTCTTTTTTATTTACAGCTTTAATTGTTTTAGTTTCTGGATCAACCACACTTGCGTAATTATTATTTAACGCGGTTACGCAAAAGTTTTGGCATTCAGGAAGTGCTGGATTAAAGTGTTTTTTCTTAACAATTTCCATAACTGAATTAATACCAAATTCACTAAGAGTTTTTTTAATGTATTCAAGTGATAGCGCATTAGCTGGTTCATTACCTAATGGAAAAACACAAATTACATTTTGAGTGTTATTATTGTTTGTGGTGTTATTAGTTGTGTTGTTATTACTATTTATTGTTGAAGCATTTGGTGTTTTATGTTCTAATTTAATAACCTTTTCAGTTAGTAATTTTACTTGTTCAGTTAAAGGAATGTTATTATTTTCCAGACAAGATTGTTCATGGTACCATTTGCTTTGTCTATGTTTAAAAATTTTTCCACAAAAGTTACAATCATGAATTTTTTGTGGTTTTATGTCATTGGATGGATGTTTATTTTTAATGTGTTTTTTTAAACCTTGTAATGAATTATATTTAGAATCACAAAAATTACAACTATATTTATACTCCATAATTAAAAATAATTATAAACATTTCTTTAAATTTTAATAAAAAAATCTCGCGTTATTTTTTGTCAATACTTACGCTGTAATTTTATTGCTATTTTTTATATGTTTAATACATTATTATTTTCATATATTATAGTGTATAAAATTCATACAAATAGTAATTAACATCGTATTTCATGCAACGAAAATGTATAAAATATGTAAGTATTTATCAATATGTTTGTAAGTAATGTAAATAGACAACTATTATATGTAAAAGTATAATAAATTAAAAATATTTATAATGTGTTATCATCATTTAATAAATATAATTAACAAAATGTAAATATTAACATTATTTACAAAGAAAAAACTTTCTCGCGCGCGGGACTGTTTTTCCTGACATTTTTATTGACAAAATTTCAAAAAATATTGACAAATACTTACAAAAAATATACAAATTTGTTGCATGGAAAAATAATTATTTAATAATATAACTAAAATAAATATTGTTATACATATTAAAATTATATTATTTGATAATTATATGTGTATTTTTGGTTAATGTTGTAAGTATTGTATATATTTTGGGACGCGAAATTTTTTTTAAAAATATTGATAAAATATAACTTAATCTCTATATCTACCAATACCTAATGGACCAAGATATTATATCCAAATTATTAAATTACCAAATCCCGCATTGTCTAAGCATGATATTTGCTTTTGAAAATTCAAACATTATTATTGATGCTTCAGATACGGGTACCGGTAAAACATACTGTTCACTCGCAATCTGCAAACAGTTCAAGTTAAAACCCATCATTGTGTGCCCAAAAAGTGTAATTGAAAACTGGACAAATGTATGCGAATATTTTCAAATAGTTCCGGAAAATATTATTAACTATGAAAAAGTTATTAATACCTCTTTTAGTCAAAAAAATCATGAGTCATATCCTTTTGTTCTTTTTAATTCCGAAGAAAAAACTTATGAATGGCTTTTACAACCAAATCATATTGTGATATTGGATGAAGTTCATCGATGTAAAAATGACAAAACATTGCATTCCAAATTACTATTGAGTTTGAAAGGCGTGAATAACAAGGTAATCATGTTAAGCGCAACCCTAGCTGATAAAATCAAATTGTTCAAAAACTTTGGTTACCTAATGGGATTTTATGATAATCCAAGAAAATTTCCTTTTTGGCTTAAAAAATTAACAGCCCAATTGAAAACAGATGAATCCATTGCGTTAAATAAAAAGCTGTTTCCAAATTATGGAGGGCGAATGAGAATCAAGGATTTAGGTGATATGTTTCCAGCCAATGACATTAGAGCTAATTGTTACCAAATGACTAATGCAGATAAAATTGCCGAACAATATAAAATTATTGAAGATGCTTATGCAGACATTAAAGCCAAGGCAGCTAATGCCGTTTATATTCTTCCTAAAATTATCAGAGCCAGACAAGCCGTTGAACTATTAAAAGTTCCTACATTTGTTCAACTAATAAAAGAAAATATTGTTGATGGTAAATCATCTGTTGTGTTTTTAAATTATAATGAAACTTTAAAAACTATAGCCGACGAATTGGATATTGATTGTGTGGTTCATGGGGAACAGTCTATTGAAGAACGAAATCAAAATATCAGAGATTTTCAAGCCAATAAAAAGACGATTATATTACTTAATATTCGTGCTGGTGGCACTGGGGTTAGTCTCCACGACCTTCTAGGTTCACATCAGCGTGTATCAATTATTAGTCCAACTTGGAGTGCACAAGATTTTATTCAATGTTTAGGCCGTATTCATCGGGCGGGCGCAAAAACTGATGCCATTCAAAAGGTTGTGTTTTGTGAAGGAACTATTGAGGAATTTATTTGCGGAACACTTAAATACAAATTAGAACACTTATCCAAATTAAATGACGGAGATTTTGATACTTATAAAATTGAAGGAATTAACAGCGGACTCAAAGACAATTCTGATGACGAATCTGGTGATGAGGACGAATCACCACAAGAACCAATTCAAACCTTGTTAGGAGATGATAAAAAGAAAACCCAAGATGCGCAACAAACAAAAAATCTATTTAATCCGATGTCTAGTTCTGATATGTCGTTAAGTTCTATTAAAGAATCGGGTAAAGCAAGTAAAGGCAAAACCAAAGCCAAACCTAAACAAACTGATATTGATTTATAAAAATTATTGGTTTTTTCATTTATTATATTTTCCATATTGGTGGTAAAACATTATTTTGTGGTCTGGGTTGATGTACAACTATTCTAGGTAGGTTAATTTGGTTCCCCTGATGTGGGTATATATTATCACGTAACAAATGATTTTGTCTGGCATATTGGGTTGGTTTTATAACCGGTAATAAAATCGGTGGTAATTTTTTTTGCTCAATTGCTGGACTGGAACATCTTTTAAGCACCGGAAGAGGAGCTTGATTATGAACTGGTGCTTGCTCTTGCTCATGAACTTGCGCCAATGGCACCAATGGTAATAATTTATTACTAGGAGTTTGTACAGGTTGAACAGGTTTTTCCTTTTCGTCAATCTCTTGTTTTTTGTAATTGATATGTTTTTTAATTGCACTAGCACAATTAATTATATCTGCTTTCCCCACATAAGCTTTATTAAAACAAGCTGGTATATTCATCTTTCTATGAATTTTTTGGTTAATTTTCCAATGGGTTTCTGAATCAATTAAATCAAGAATGTCTGAAATTCCAGCTCTAGACAAATCAGAAGTTTTTAAACACATTGAAATTATTTTTCCAAATAGCGCAAGTAATTTGTCCCCGTTAGGATTTGAAATTTCTTTAAAGTTACCTAATGATTTTTTACGTTGGAGTGCTGGAATTGACTGAGCTTGAAATGGTTTTTCTAATGTAACCATTTCATATAATATACATCCTAAAGCCCATACATCACATTTGTTATTATATTTACGATTAGCTTCTGCTTGTTCTGGCGACATAAAGTATGGGGTACCAATTTTTGTTCGCGCAAAATCATAATTTCCTTCTGGTAATATAATAGAAACACCAAAATCAATAATGGTTGCACTTTTTGGATTTGATTTGTGGTCAACCAATATATTGGCTGGTTTAATGTCACGATGAATTATATCATTCGCATGCAAATATTTTAGCCCAATAGCAATATCAGTAAATAAATCAAGTATAACATCTGAATTAATTTTTTTACCTGTTGATTTATGTAATGAAATAAAGTTATCTAATGTTCCCCCATCATAATATGGGGTAACAATATCCAAATACTGAGAGTTTATAATGTTAATATCAAGCCCCTTGAGTAAATAAGGGCATTTGTTAAAAAATAGCACTGAAATTTCATGAAGTTGTCTTCTAAAATCATTATGTGCAAGTTCGTTTAAATTAATACGTTTTAATGCTAAATTATTTAATGAATCATTTTGAACAAGATAAACTGTTCCAAATGAACCAGAACCAATGGTTTTTATAATTTTAAAACCCATTCCTATAAATTTAAAAGAAAAAAATTTTACCAATACTAAAAAATTAAACATCTATTTCATGCTCAACATCTGAGTCTGAATCCGAACCAGATTCTGAATCTGTTTCTAATTCTAAATTTGCATTTACTTGTTCCTGTTGAAAAATATCTTCATTTAGAATTGGCTCATCATCTGAATCAATATCATCCATTGCTGGAACTGGTTTTTTGCCTTTACCTTTTCTAGTTTTACTTTTTCTAATTTTTTTTGGTTTAACAACACCCTTAATATCAGCAATAAATCCGGTTGACTTGAGATTTTTAACTGTAGTATCAAGAGATTTTAATTCTACTTTTGTAAAAACTTTTTCAACAATTTCCTTCTTAAATTCATTAGTAACAACAAAGCCTAACTTCATCAAGTGAGCTAATATTACTTTGAGATATTGCTTAGTTTTTACAAGGTATTTGCTAAAATATTCAACTTGTAACACATTGTGTTCAGATAATTTGTTTGCTTTTAAAAACTTGGCAATATTAAAAGTTTGTTCAAGTTTTTCCGCATTTTGTTTTGCTCTATAGGTTCTAAATCTTCGTGACCTTCTATAATATCTTGAAGAATTTCTTAATTTGTCATATTGAATTGACGAAAAAGTTCCACCCAAATAATAGCAAATTAATTTCATCATGTCAATACCGGGAATATTTAGCATAGATTTAAGTTGAGCTTCAAGTTGAGGATATTTGGGAATTAATTTAATCAAGTAATCTAATGTGGAAAACAAATTGGAAAAGTGATATTGTACTTCATCAAGAGCATCGTCTTCAACCAATTCATTAATAATTGTTTGAATTTTAAGAACTAGGTTATCATGAGTTAGTTGAACAAAAACTTCATTCGGATCATCCTGATGGTAATCACGATAATCATCCGCTAATTTAGCAAAATCAACAGTTGGTTCCCATGGAAAACTCAATTGAACAAAATAATCACATGAGTCTGTCCAATCCCATTGAATAAAATTACTCCACAGTAAGTTTTGATTTTGATTTGGATATTGCTCGTATAAAAATTCAAATACTATTTGAGCCTTATCGTTGTCCATACATCCCAATGCAAAAACAACCGATGATACATCCTGATTTTTAAATTTAGTTTTACTCAAGTCAAACCCTAATTGATGTAACTTTTTAATAATTTCTATTGAGCCATAATTAATACTCATTGAAACCAAGTTATTAAGCACAAAGGTATTATTATAAAATGGATAAGTTTGTACATTGTCTCGCATGTATTTATCAACCAGAAAAAATGCTTCTACATCATCAGATTTACAAATTTCATTGAATACAGCTTTAACTGAACTAGGATTTTTAACAATTTTATTAAAAGCCCCATGAAAAATGTTTTTATTGGTTAATAAAAATTTTAAGTTTTCTCTTTCAGAATATTCGTATAATTCAAATACTTTTTGCAAATAGTATTCGTTTAGTTTGTTGGGGCCATAATAATAGTTTTCAAATATTTTTCTCTGTCTCCAGTGACCACGGGGTTTATTAATCCAAGGAATTTTATTTGGATGTTTCATTAAAATATCAAAGCACTCTTTGCTATGATATACTACAGCTGCTGTTACTAGTGTTGCATAGTTAGATTCGGTAACCGCTTGAATATTTTCATCAAGTTTTTCCCAATTATTGTATTTAACAAATTGCGCGAGGGATTTCATTGGAGAATTGGATTGGTTATTTTGACTAAATAATCATCAATTTTTCCAGACTTAATTGAGAATTTCTTGTAAAATTAGTCTAACAAGTCTGGAAAAATTGATTATGAAACATATTATAATAACTAAATAATAAAGTTAATGAAATCTCCGGCTGTTAAAATGGAAGAAAAACAGGAAAAGATTAAATTAGCAAAAGCCCTATTATTTGAAAAGATAGCTTATGCTGAATCAAATCTTGTACCTAATACTAAAAAATTAATGGAAAATTTAGAGGATCACACTGAGTTTATCACTTTCGCTGAATTAATGAAAGTTTACGAACTATACAAATGGAAATCTTTAAAATCCACATATACTGACATCAAAAAGAAAACTAATTCAGACAAAAAAGTTTATAATCAAATTGTTAAAATTTACTCCAATATAACTAATTACTTGACAGAACAAGAGGTAAACACTGTGGCTAATACTTTAAGAAAATTACAAGGAGCCAATGAAGAAATGTTGTATTCATATGTGTTATTACAAAAGAAGCATCGAGATGTTTTAAACAAATGCAAATATCTAATTAGAAATGATGAGATAACTAAAATATATGAAATCAATCCTCAAGTTCAACCATTAATTACCAAGTTATATGAAAATTATATTGATATGAAAATTATAAATAAAAAATCGCGAATACTTTCAAATGCAAAATCAAATATTCTTGGAGATATTCAAAGAATTTCCCAATCTTTGGGACAATTAAAATAATTTATTTTATTACAATTTAACAATTTAAATAAGCATATACAATAGTGTTTGTGCAAAAACAACTGTAAGCGATGCAATACAAATTATGTTAGTCAATTCTTTTTGTGACTTGATTGCTTGGGTTTTATTTTCAATAGATAACTTTTCAACACGTTCGGTTAATTCGTTAATTTTATTCCATAACTCAACATGTTTGTCTTCAACTGATTGTTCGCGAAAAATGGTTCTTTCAATTGGTTCTCCTGTTTTCCAGTAATTCTGAGCAACAGTTTTAACAAAATTGTCAGCTCGAACAAAGTTAACTCTATCTTGTTTATTCATATTTAACTTGTCGAAATATTCAGTAAAGTTAATTGGAATAATTTCACTGGTTTTATTAAAACCAATAGATAGTTTTGCATTACCAACAGGAATTCCAGAACTAATATTATTAGCAGTAATTGACATTTTTCCATCATAACTGTAGAAAACACCAGCACCGTCAAATTTTCCATTTTCCCATTCACCTTGATATTTGACACGAGAACCAACTCCATCATAATACCAGGTGCCAGTACCATGAGCAACACGGTCAACTAATTTACCTGCTTCTTCAACATGAAGTACTTGACCAATGTACCAAACACGACCACTAGGGTAATGTACGGTTTCATTTTGAGTACACATCATTTCATTAAAATTTTTCTTAAATTGAGCATATGCACTTGAACTTGATTTATCAAATTTAATTACTGATTTAATTTCTCCTGAAGTTTTATTATAGTCCTTGTATTCTAAAAAACATTCCATTGAAATATCATCAAATGTAATTGTAGCAAAATTTTTAGTAATAAATTTATGGAACAGAGTGCAATTGGATGCGTCTGATGTATCCTTCATAGTTCTTACTTCAATAAGATTATGTCCAGAAGGAGTGGATTTGAGTTCAACAAAACCATCTACAGATGGTTCAACTGTTTCAATATTCTTACAAAACTTAACAATATATTGGGTTGACATTAAATAAATTTAGATAGATATTAATATGAAGCCAATTCAATTTTTTTTATATAAAATAAAAAAATAACATGGCTTTTGCACACGGCATAGCCCTGTAGAAAAACAAAGTGTTTTTGACACAATTTTTTTATAAATCAAGAGTTATTTGTAATCAAATGCAATTAACTTTGCATTTGAATGGTTTGTGCATAAATGTTTGAAAGCAGGTATTCAAGTCCAATCAAACAACTTGGAACTTCCTTTACTGTAACAGAACTTGACCAAAAGCTTGTTTGAAAATCTAAATGAGTATCTTCTTTAATTGAAATTAAAAAGTTTTTAATATTCTTATGACCAACGTCACGTTGTAAGTTACATTCGCGTAACTTAACCATTTCTGATTGTTGGAGGTTATCAAATTTATCAGATTTATTTCCAATTACTGCAACAGGAACATTGGGACAAACTGTTTTAATTTGTTCTAACCAAGTGGGAATATTTTCAATGGTACGTTTTTCAGAAACATCGTATAAAAGTAAAACCCCATCAGCTCCTTTAAGATAAGCATCCCTAAGTTTTCCTCCTCGATTTTCTTGACCTGCAGTATCCCACAAATCAATAGTTGTGGTTCCAACGTTTGTTTTCAGATTAACTCGGTCAAAATCAAAATTATCGGTTGCTTGATATTTTTTAGGAAAACGATATTCATCATTATTTAAGTTTGTCAATTTGTTAAAAAAGGTTGACTTACCAATACACCCATCACCAAGTAAAACGATTTTTTTTGCGGTTCCAAAAGTTCTATCGGATTCATTAGAATTTTTCATATCATCGGATTTACGTTTCATTATAATTAGGGTCCAATACCCAAAACAAATTAAAAATCAATTTTTTAAAAATTTGATATTTAATGTGTATATAGGATATTGCATATCCAATAGTAATGTCAATAGCATTTCCAATAACAGGGGTTGTATTAACAAACCTCTTAGGATTAAATATAATGGTATCTTACAAACAAAATAGATTTGCTCAGGTTAAAAAATATAATGAATATTTATTCTCAATTATATTTTTCAACTGTTTATCATGGATGTTATACGGTATTGTTACATCAGATGCACTTATTTATTTGTCATGTGTAACATCTTTATTTTTCGATTTTGGTTTTATTCAATTGCTGTACAAATATGCTGAGCCAAATGTAATTGCCCATTTGGAAATATTATCAGGAATATTTTCAATATATTTTATAACAATTGTGTATTTGTTAAATTTTACATCTGTAAATTTTAACCAAAGGTTACTACCAATAATTGGTACTGTTTCAATGGTGTTATCTGTGTCTACAAATTTTTCACCATTAATTATAATTAATCAAGTAATTAAAACCAAATCAAATGAATTAATATACTTACCTCAGGCATTAATTGGGTGTGTAAATTTGTCATGTTGGCTTGCTTATGGATTGTTATTAAATGATATTTATCAAATAATAACTAATTCATTAGGTCTTGCAATGTGTGTAGTCCAATTAATTGTTTATTTTTATTACAATGAAAATAAAAACCAAGATAATCAAAAAACAAATAAAGTTGCACCCGAAAATCAAACAAATCAAACTGAACCAATTTAAAATTTATTTTATACAGACATTAAAAATGCCCTATATTTACCAGGCGAATATATATGTAAAGTTACGGCTTTATCAATACATTTAATTGAATGAAACCCAATTTTATTATCAATATACCCAATGTATGGACCTGTTAATGTTTTTGTTTTAACCAATTCCAATTTTTTATTATATATTTTTTCTTCTAAAGTACCTGAAATTAAAAACATTATACAACCATATTGTGGATGGTCATGTATCGGTGATTTTTGTCCCGGTAACCATGAAATAGTATACATGTCAAAATCTTCAGATGACATTGGTTCAATGCGCTTTTTATTATAATTATCATCTTTCCATTCAATTAATTTATTTTCCATTAATTCATTATAAATATTGCTTGAATTAATAATTGTACAAATTTCAGTTATCAAGTAATCAATAGACTGAAAATTACCTTTTTTAACATTTGATTTTAACAAGTTATAAATTCGCATCATAGTAATTTTAATATCTATAATAAGTTGGAAAAAAATTTATATATAGACGAAAAATTATTTTAAATCTGAAAAACATTTTCTCCATGCAGCAGAATAGTATTGGGAAACTAACTCTTCGTCAGCTTTAATATCACGTAACGCAACCACTACCATGGTATCGGCAACTAAATCACCGTGTTTTTTTATATTTGGTTCACCAGATGTATGATTATAAAATGGTAAACATCCTGAGCCAGCAGCCCATGTTTTTCTATCATCAGACCAAGTAAATAAATGAGGGTTTTCATTTCCATCAACATTAAACATACGCATCATTAATCCAGTTTCAATAATTTCACCTTGTTTTATATTTTGTTTAGCAAAAACACCCAGACCATATTGGGATGGCCCAACATATACTTTCGAGCAGTTAACTAGCCCCATAGCTTTTCTTTCTTGTTCGTCCCAAGTTACAGCTCCAGACATTACTAAGTATATAATTCAATTAGAAAATATTTTTTTATATATAAAGAAATAATTTGATTAATACATAACATGGATTGGGCATATAAAGAACAATTGCGCAATACCGAAATTGACAAACATAATGGTAAATCAATGATGTTTAATCATGAAGATTCACGTCATACATCAAATAATCAAGTTGTTCACTTATTTTATCCAAGCAAAGTTACTAAACTCGAGTCAGAATTAATTGAACAAAATTTCAGCTTTGCAAACGGATTATTTACAAAACCTTATTCTGAATTAGTACTAAATTCAGCTTGGTTATTTGAACAAGTTCCCGAACTTTTAGAAACACATCAAGTTAAAACAACCCATTTTTACAATAAATCAAATATGAAAAAAGAAAAAATATATTGGTTGGACCCTGTTGGTGACCTAGAAGAATATGTTGATAAGTCATACATCAAAAATATTGCCCGTGAAGAAAAAATTAAAAATGTTTTTACATTTCTTACCGGAAAATACACTTATGGTCAAGTATATAAATTAGCAGATTCTGGCAAATTAACTCCGCTATTTCCCGATACTATTCCCATGCCTGAGTTGGGCACATCAATTGTGCAATTGGCATCAAGAGCTACTATGCAACGCGGTATGAGAAGTTATTCATGTAATTTAACACATGACAGCGCCTCCTATACTTTTAATTATACCCGCAACCAATATAAATTTAAATCAGATGGAGAAATTTGTGACTATGTGTATAAACACAATTCAGAACCCAAATATATAAATTCAAATAACTTAATAGCTTCCAAAGCTCCAGCAATAACAATAAAATTTAGTCAAATTGCTAAACCTTTAATAACACATCTTGGATTGATTGGTTCTGCTCCATGTGTGTTATCAGTTAAAAAAAATACAAATAATGAGCGAATTCACTTTTTCGACTATGCTAATACAGACCCAGCATTTATAACAAAATTTGAATTATCTTATAAAAGCTTAAAAACAAAAAAATGGGTCTGGCTAAAAAACTATTCGCTAAGTTCCAATTGGTTCGATGCAATAACAAAAGAACAGGTTATTGATTTAACAGAATTTTCAAACGGGCATTCAGATGGAATCGAAACAAACGAATTGCGTATTGTGCCAACTGAATATTATGGAGACCCATATATGAGAATAGCAGTTTACGGAATTAACAAAATTGGTTCAGGCAAAACAAAATCTGAATCTGATGATTTAGTTGGATACCAAATATCAACAATAAATAAATCAAATAAAATGCTTAAAAGGGGGCACGGTTGGTCTGAAGGAAGAATGTGGTATTCCCATAGATTTGACAATAAAATGAAAAAAGAAGCTAAAAGAAATTTAGATGGGTTACGTAAAAATTTATCCAGGGGAAATTCAACTTCTGACTCTGAATCGGACTCTTTGAGTGATTGTGATTATTAATTGTATAACAACCCATCTGATTTATATTGGTTAATAATTGCGCCTAATTCTTGTTTTATTGCTGATTTTAAATCAGATTTCAATGAACTGACAAATTCTGATTCTAACCAAGACCATACCCAATCATATAACCCGGACCAAAATGCTTGAGGTATTTGATTGTGTGTTACATATGGTACAGAATTTGACAACTTGGAGCAGGAAATATTACTTAATAAATTAATTAAAAATTTATATTTATTATCAACTAAATTATCATCTAATAAAGAAATATTTTCTTGTATTAGATTATAACATCTGATGTATTCGCCAATTTCATATAGTAGTACACATGAATAAATTAAATTATTAGCGAAAAAATTAGAATCGGAATTGGAATTAGTTTTACTTTGCATTAATTCAGTTTAATTAATATTCCTTTAGACTAAAAATTAAATTATAGTTTAAATATAATGGAACCAACAGGAAATCCCGAAAATAATATTTATTATCATAAATATCTCAAATATAAAGCAAAATATTTGGAATTAAAAGCACAATTAGCAGGAGGGCCTAAAATGTGCAAAATGGCTTGCCCAAAAAATAGTACAGCTCAACATAATTTTCAAGATGGTCAATATACTGGAAATCCAGGATTTTTAATTTGTACTCATTGTAAATGTGGTAAAAGAAACTAAAATTTTTAAATGTCAACCTTTTCATCTGATTGATATTCTTTAATATAACTTATTTTAATTTTTTTTAATTGAGAAACACACAAATAAACAAGACTAACAAACACATAACCTATTCCACCTAAAATTCCCATTAAAAATCCAAAAAACATCATAAAATTAACCATGTTTGACATTAAATACAACCCATCTAATGTTTTTGCTTGGGATGAAATTTCACCCATGCACTTTTCATCGCAAAATAAAAATTTGTGAAAACAAACTCCACCTTTAATTAACATACTTGTGCACACAGAAAGAAATAAAACAGGATTGGTATTTTTATCTATCCCATTTGATATTGTTGTCAATTTATTATGTATAATATATATAAATGTACCAATTAGAAAAATACTATTGATGTAATTACATAATGTTAGTACATCAATATATTGTTTTGTAATATCAATTCCATTAACTTTAAAATCAACTTGAGAATTAAAATGTATTATTAGTTCAGATATACAAATACAACCGAGCCAATATGCAGAACAAAAAATAATATCTGCATATTTGATACAAATATCTTTAATCAAATCGAATAGGTTAGTTTGAACTAATATTTTTTTTGTTACTTGCTTAGATTGCATTGAGATTTAGTTGGTTAAATAATGATTATCAAAATCAATTTTTTATAGTTATTAAAAACTGTGCGTAATTTTAAAGTTCAATATCTTTTTCTTTAGGCGTAAACTGTTTTTTAATTTTACAGCGAAGCGCTGTGGCTGATTCATTTGCAATCGGCACACCATTTAAATAGGCACCATATAATTCTCCCCGAGTATTATCTGGATTTTTAACATATACATTAAAGCCATCAATAAAATATTCATTGTCTTTAATTTTAATTATATTAGTTTTATTGATTATATTAGTTGGGTTTGTAGATACTTTTGATGTGTCAACAAATTTTTTTTTAAAACTAATTAATTTAGCTGTAGAAACTTCATCATCTGAGGAAGTATCTGAATCTAAACTTGAATCATTAGATGATTCTGAGTTATTCGTGATTTGTTGTTCATTAACCATTTCTTTTAAATTAGCCAATCCTTTCCATGTGTCGTAAATCATTTCTTTATTGTTATAGCTTAACAAATTAATTTCATTGTAGTATTTTTTAATTCCCCGCTTACTAGTAAACAATATGTTTTTTAACCGTTCAACAACTCCAATATAATCTTGCTTTTCTTCAGGTGTAAAACAAGAATCAATACTTAGGTGTTCTAATTTTTTTAAGTTCCCAGATAAAACCATATCAAACAGTTCACATTTTTCTGTTTTAATAATTGCATTTGTTTTAGTATCAATCATTGATGCATGTTTGTCATTTAATGATGTAACACAATAAGAGTGATTTTTTGGAACTGATTGATTAAAATTTGTTGTTTCTATTAAATAAACCAAACATTGTAAACCTTTATTCATAATAAAACGCTTTTCACTATTTGTAAGGTGGTCAATTGTTTCACTTCCCGGAAGTGCAGATATAATAATATTGTTTTGGGTAATATTATTATTAATAATGTTAGGTTTTGCTTTTAACTCATTAATTTCATTTTTAAGAACTGTGATTTCATTTTCCAAAGAATTATTTTTTGGAGTACATTTTTGAGTTTCATGACGCCATTTGCTTTGTGGGTAACTAAATGATTTTCCACATTTTTCACAATTATATTTTTTAACAGGAGCTTCTATAGTTTGATGGTATCTATTTTTATGATTCCATAGTGATTGTGGGGATTTATATTGTTTATTGCAAATTGTACATTCATAAGACATTTGTATTTTACTATATTATAGTAACCAAAGCTTTAAATCCAGAGTGTATAAATTTTCAAGTGTAAATGTTTATAAAAAAGTGTATTTTTAAAGTTCAAAAATTGTTACCAGTTATAAAATATCACCAAGTGTATCATAAACCTAATACACCCAGTTTAATACACTTGGGTTTCGGCCCGACAACGTGTGTAAAAGATTTTTAATTTTCTGCTTAAAAATAAAAAAATTTTTCGCGTGCGGAAAAAGTGTATGTTTATGGGTGTTTTTAAAATTAAATAAGAGGACGCGTAATTTTACAAGATACACTTTATTTATTAGGATGCTTTTACATCTAATATATTTTTAGATCAATTATAAAATATAATAAAATAACTGTTATTCAATCTAAAAACAAGATACACTTGAAAAATAAACATTTGTAAATAATCAAATGAAAAAAATTTGGAAATTTTCGCACACCATATAAAAAACCTCTCGCGCGCGCGATGACTTTTTTCCGAGTGTATCTTTTTAGCAAATATTAAAAGAACTGCCTAATTACAAGATTCCTAATTATAAAGATACACTTTAATATATTATATATGTGAAACCATAATAATAATTATTAAAATAATATTATATTATATCAATAAATACATGGAATACATTAGATAAACATTTACACTTGGACATAAACATTTTGTCAATATAATGTTTCAAGTGTAAATGTTTATTAAATAGTGTAAAATGTTTATTTTTCGAGTGTATGTGGAAATTAGATTGTTAAACATACTTTTATTTTTATATAATAACTATTATAAAATAATTATAAGTTGTAAATACATCTTAATATTTAAAGTGTATCTTTACCAATTTTATAGGTACCTTATTCAATATTTAAAACCAATCATAAACATACACTTTTTCCACACGTGAAATTTTTTTATTTTTTTTTTACAATAAAATAATTTTTACCCAAGTTACTTAAACCCCAGTAGACCCAAACCCCCCGGACCCCCGGTCAGTAGAATCTAAGGTCTCAGTTTGTACCACGGAAACCCTATTAATCTTCTCAAGAATCATTTGGGCAACACGGTCACCAGGTTTTACAACGAATTCCACATCAGAAGAATTGTACAGAACCACCCCAATTTCACCACGATAATCCCAGTCAATAACACCGGCGTTAACAAAGATACCAGACTTAAGTGCTAACCCGGACCTTGGTGCCACACGCAAATAGTAGTCGGTAGCATCAGGACCAGTCCAACTGACAGCGATACCAGTTTTGACTAGACCTGTAGTTTTGGGTGGGATGGTTTGGCTGGTACTGGCATGTACATCCATACCTGCAGCCCAAGTACTGGAGTAAACAGGTAGTTTGGCATCAGTATTTAATAGTTTTACTTTAAGTTCAATAGATTGAGTCATTACTTAATTTAATACTAAAAACTCAACCAATAAATAAATCAATATTTTTACAAATACAAATTAAGAGTTTTATCAATTTTATGATAATATGTGTATTTTAGGTGACCTGTTGAATATTCGCATTGGTTAACTTTAACTCCTGCATTTTTCATTTGAGCAAGAATGTCATGGGGAGTACCAGTGCAATTAGTAATTCTAATATAATTATTTAACTTGGATACATCAATATCAACCGAATGATTAATTTTGCTTAGGTCCTTGAATGATTCAGTTAATGTTTGATTAAACACATTCAGCAAATAAGCACAATCAGAATTAAGTCTTTCATTTGACTTGGTTTTAACATCAACGGATAACTTGTCTAATTGAGCAGCACTGGGAGTTTCATAAGTCTGGGAATTTGAAAGCATTACAATTATAAATAATGTCTCAGTAATTTACAAAATCAATTTTTCGCGTTTAATGACCTAACAAACAATTTATAATCTATTTGTAATGACAGTAATTAATGGAATAGAAATTGATAATATCCAGTATATCCATAATGAAATAAAGGCAGCCATTCATAATAATGACCCTATTGAAGAGAACCTTCACGTCGTGATAGTGATATCCAATCCCTGTCAATATGCTCGTAGATTTATTTTAGCTAGAGAATTTATTAAGAGATTTGAAGCTGAGTCTAATGCCAAGTTATACGTGGTAGAATTGTGTTATGGTAAATCCCAACAATTTTGGGTTACTGATAAGTCTAATCCGGCACATTTGCAAATTAGGACTGACACACCAGCAATATGGCATAAGGAAAATATGATAAACATGGGTGTAAAACACCTTCTCCCTGCAAATTGGAAAGCATTTGCATGGATTGACGCAGACGTTGAATTTGAGAGTGGTACTTGGGCGTTAGATACTTTAAAAGTTTTAAATGGATGTAGGGATGTAGTTCAATTGTTTTCACACGCAGTTGACATGGACAAACACGAAGACCCCATGCAAATATTTCAAAGTTTTGGTTTCCAATACACCAAAGGTAAACCTTACGGGATTAACAAACCAAACAGTTATTGGCACCCTGGTTTCGCATGGGCCATGACAAGAAAGGCTTACATGAAATTAGGTGGGCTATTTGAGCAAAGTATATTAGGTTCTGGAGACAATAATATGGCATTATGTTTTATTGGCAAGGGAGCTCGTAGTGTTAATGAAAAAGCAACTGATGGATACAAACAAGCAGTTTTAGATTATCAAGCCAAATGTGCTGGGCTAAGACTTGGTTATGTTCCAGGGGTAATTAGACATTATTTCCATGGGTCTAAAGCTAATAGAAAATACTTGGAACGTTGGGCAATTTTAATTGACAATGCTTATGACCCAGCAATCCATATTACCAATGAACCATCTGGATTATTAGTACCAACCCCTGCTTGTCCAGCTAAATTACTAGAAGAGATTGCACAATATTTTGCCGAGCGCAATGAAGATGAAGGTTTTAAAGAAGAATAAAGTTTTTATAATAACAAATTTAATTCTATTATAAAAATTTCTAATATATTATAGAGACAATGGTATTAAATAGTTTATTAGAAAACTATAATATTATTAGAACAATTGGAAGAGGTTCATATGGTACTGTTGAATTAATAGAAAATAAAACAACAAAAGAACAATTTGCATTAAAAACTATTGAAATTACAAAACGTGATGATTTGAATGAAGTTATAAATGAAATAAAAATTATGGAAAAATTTAATTCTAAATATATTACAAAAATTATTAGTTGGTCTCACACGGACACTAACGTTTATATTATTATGGAGTATGCTGAAAACGGGGATTTAGACATGCTTATTAAAAAACAAAAAGAAATTAAAAAACCACTCGATGATAAGATTATCAGTAAAATTATATACCAAACTGCATGTGGGTTAAGAGACTTACATGAAAACAAAATATTACATCGGGACATTAAGCCATCAAATGTTCTAGTTTTTCCAGATTACAATGTTAAATTAGCTGACTTCGGTATTAGTAAGATTCTATCTATTGGCTCTAATGCATATACTCAAATCGGAACACCATTTTATATGAGTCCAGAAATGATAAATGGTTATCCATATTCATATTCTAATGATTTTTGGGGCTTGGGTTGTGTTTATTATGAATTGGTAACAATGACCCGACCATTTGCTGGTGCAAATATATTGGCTCTATTTAATAATATTGCTCATGGGAAAACTGATTTTAAAAAAGTTCCATACAAGTACAGACAATTAATAACAAACTTGCTAAATCAAGATAAATCAAAGCGTTATGATTGTAAGCAAATATTTGCTTATTATGTAAAGCATTTTTATTAAATATCATACAACATAAATTGTTTTTAAAATAACATCGGATAAATTCATTATATTAACATGCAAATATCCTGATTTATTTATTGATTTCAGTTTATAATTTGTTTCAATTAATTTAAAATTATGTTCCAAAAACAATTGGTAATTTATTTGTTTGATTACATTAGGAATTTTTTGAATAATTAATTTATTATAATATTCTGTTTGATTGATAAGTTTTTGGTCAATAAGACGTTCTCCATTATTTTTACTTGCTTCAAATCTCTGAGCTACTTTTGAAGTATGAATTGAAATCATGTCTTTAACATTTTCACAAATAATATCACCTGAATCGTCAGAATAGTAGACACGGCGAATTCCAACTGATTTCATCATATCTAAACAGTGTGCACAAGGACGAGCATTAACTAATTTGGTATCTGATGTTTGATTAGTTGATGGTTTATTAATTCTTACAACAAAAATATCATACTTTGGCTTTCTTTCTTTTGACTCTTTGAAAACGCCACCCGTATTTCCTATCATAGTTGATAGATGTTCCAAAATGCGACAGCATTGCGCGGGCTTCCGCGTGAAGGCTTCCACAAAAATGTCCTCGACAGTAATTACGTTCGTCGTTACATTTTGGTTGGCATACTGGTTTTCCATTTTGAATTATACAAGCAGCTAAGCGGTACTGAATCGGGCTATTCGTGGCCTCCTGAATTAACTTATTACACAGGGAATTAAACTTCGTCATTAAATATAATTAGGTTATGTATTTAAATAATTTTATTCAATTTTTTTTAATTTTAGCTAAAATTAAAAAAAAATATTATGGCAATGCTTATAAAATATTTTTTATAGTATTTGCACACAATTTTTTTGTATTTAATACAAAAAAAATATAATGCTGACGGCAAAATTTTTATAAATTAACAGGGACACCTTTAACAAGTTCTGCATAAGTTAAATACTTAGCAGGAAGAATACCATTGATGCCTTCAGTCAAAATAACTCCATTAGCAGATTCAAAAAACTCAATACCATCGCCAATTGCTTTATTCATGTCCACATACACAATTAAATTATTGTCATGGCGTTTTCCACTAGTAGCATCTAAACCTTTAGCCAAATGGATATGTTGTCTGGTCATTCTGTTTAATCCAGTTGCTTTTATTGAATCAAGATGCTTTTTATAGGTTCCATGAAAAACTCCAGGAATTGGTTTTGACAGTTTTTTTAGTAATTTGTCAGGGCAAATTTGTTCTCCAACATTTAGTGAATGACCCTGATTTGCCCTAATAAAATATTCCCCACCCACCTGCTTAATTCCAAATCTTTGTTTTGGACAAGTTTGTACAATTTCTAAAACGGTTTCTTGTGTTAATGTTGCTTTTTCATCAGTGTTGAGCAAAACTTCCAATGGAATATAACCTTCAGAGTCGGGCTTAATGCCTAATTTATCTAAACCATGACGTAAAACCCAACTCATATACTTACTTTGATTTGTTTTTTCATTTGGACTTGATTTTGACATTAATAACTTAATTTAAACTAAATGCAAATTATAATCAATTTTTTGGTAAAATAAATCTTTTACTATTATAATGGATTTAGAATTTGAATGTCCACATTGTAAACAAATTCTGATTGTAAATGTTAATGAAATTAATTGTGGGATTTTTCGTCATGGAGTATTTAAAGAAACTGGTCAACAAATCAATCCACATGAAACAAAAGCCAACTGTGACCAATTTGTAGAAGCAAATTTAGTTTATGGATGCGCAAAACCATTTGAAATTAAAAAAACTTTTGACAAATATGAAATTACAATATGTGATTATATTTGATTTTATTCTAAAATTTGATTTTATTTCTAAAATTTGATTTTAATTAGGTAATAAATTAAAGTGGTGCGCAAATAATGTCGCCAACACAATAAAGGCAAATATGTTAGTACGTGAATGTTTATGGGAAAAATCACGAGCATCATTAGAATTTGTATGGGAATTTGAATAATTGTATGCTAAATACTGGTCATGATAATAAAACGGGTGAACATCAAGCACATTTAATTCAGGTCTAGGTACTATAAAATGAAAACAATTGGATGGAGCAAATAAAGACCCAATACAAACAAATAAAAAGATAATTTTAAGCATATGAATCATTAATAATTATGTTCTAATGTATATAGTGGCAAATCTTTTCAATTTTATTTAATTTTAATTTTTATTTAAAATGAAAAAAACTGTTTTCATTATAGTTATTTTAATTTTTATTTAAAATGAAAAAAACTGAAATTTTTAATACTATAAATGATTAATTATACTGCTAATGTCATCTATTCAAGAATCACAAATAAAATTTTCAGCAGGTCCAGCTGCTGCTAATCTGTACCAGACATTTTCAAATACCGATATGGAATACCGTTTATGCTTTGATTGGAGCTATGACTATGTATATTGGAAGATTGGAACTAATCGCGATATCGAAGTAAATTTGATTGACAACACTGGAATTGACTTAATTGAACCAAACCAAATGAACAGGTTTATTCAAATGTGTGAGACAATGCTAGAAAAAACTCAATACCATAATTACAATCGTGTCAATGAGAATCGTGCTAGAATTATGTTATTGGTTGCGAACTTAAAGAAAAATAAATATTGAAAATTAATTTAAAAGAATAATTTGGATTATAATTCAATGGACAAAATTAATAAACAAACGTTTACTTTAACTTATGGTAACTGTGCTGAAAACCATAAATCAATGGAAATTATTGGTAAGGAATTAGATGCAGGGTTAACAAAAGAAGACTTGGACCAGGCGGTAACCTATTTTACAAAATTAGGTGCAACTTGTAATTTATACAGTTTAAAGGACCTGTTGGATGGTGTTGTTTCTAAAGAGGACAATAATAAAATTTCTCCTGCGTACTTGTTAGTTGTTAAACAAGGAGTAAATTTTTTGCTTGGTAAGAAGACAGCAACAGATTTATACATGGAACAAGAAGCACTTGAAAAAGACTCAAAGGCTTTTATGTATGGGCGCGTAGTAAATAAGAAAGCACGTCATAATTTGTGTTTTTCTGATTTTGATCAGGAACCAGATTATGAAAATAAAAAGGGTACAGTTGTAAATTTTAACAAGCTACCTTGTACAAATAAAATAAGAAAAATGTTGCCAAAAGTAATTACCAATCCAATTGTTGCGAATTTACAATGCGAGGGAAATTATTACTATGATATTGCATCTACATACATTGGTATGCATGGGGACACTGAACGTCAAATTGTAATAGCAGCAAGATTAGGTGGAGATTTTCCCCTATACTATCAATGGTATTATCAAGGAGAGAAAGTAGGAAAACTTTTTGAATGTGTGCTATCACATGGGGATTTATACTTTATGTCTGATAAAGCAGTTGGGTATGATTGGAAACGTTCATCTATTTACACATTAAGACACGGAGCAGGTCCTAAAAAATTAATTGGGCTAGAAGCTGAAACCCAATCCAAATCAAATGTCAAGTCTGAAAAAGCAAAAGAACAACCTAAAACAAAACAATCCGATAAACCAAAGCCTAAAGCTAAATCACAACCAAAACAAAAAGAAATAGAGTTGTAATTATCTGATTAAAATTATTTTATTAAATCCAATTGGAAAATTTTATCTGTGAGATTTAATTTTGCTCTTTGTTCACAAATAATATTTTTTATTTCAATTAACTTTTCCCACATAATTTTTTTAATTTCACCACATCCCATGGTACCAGATGTAAATGCATTTTTAATTTGTTCTAATTTTTCATCATCATATTCAAAATATGTCAAATATTGGTAACTAATATCAACATTTGTGTTGCCACCATACAGTCTGTGCTCTTGTAATGTCCCATTACCTCCACCACCCGAAAACCCATAAGTTTTAATTTTTTTAATTATAACTTGGTCGGAATCAGATAAAAACAAAGATGCTTCGGAACTAACAGATGAACTCATTTTTCCTTCTATCCCAGTCAGTGGGGGAATAAATTTGGAAATAATAGAACAGGGTTTTAGTAATTTCATTTTACTGGCAATATCACGAGCAAAACGGAAATAAGGATCCTGATCGATAGCATATGCGATAAGACAATGTGCTGGTTTAGTAAAGAATTCAGGAAATGCCTGTGAAAATGCTGCTGCTGTCTGATAGTACACCCAATCATAACATCCAACATTAAGTTCGTCAGTAAAACCAAAAATTTGTTTTAGTGTTTTAATACTAGACATTTTTTTCATCTGGGTAACAAATTGCTCATAATCCCAGTTCATTTGTCTACGTTTAAAATTAGAAAATACAAAAGTTTTTTCTGGATTGAATCCAACAGCTAGAATATCTAGAACGTTACTCATTGTATACTCATGAATTTGTTCATAAGACAAGTCCTTGAAGTAGAATTTTTCATCATCCGCTATTTGAATAATAACAACACAATTAAATACATCTTGTAACCACTTGGTAAAAATAAAAGGAATTAAATGACCAAAATGTAAAGAATCAGATGTTGGTCCCCGTCCTGTGTATATGAATATTGGTTCAGATTTTTCATATGCATCAAGAAATTTATCTAAGTCACGATGTGAAAAAAATATTTCCCGACGAATCCAAGGGTGAACAGGCTGGCCAGTTACTTGTTCAAACCTGTCAATTAGTGCTTGGTCAATTAGCGTGGTACCAAAATCTTGAACTAATTTATTATAATTAATTAGCCCAGTTACTTTAGTAACATCAACGGTAAAGTTTGAAGAATTATTTTGTTTTTCCATTGGACATTATTAATTTGATATAAAATTAATAAGAATCAATTTTTTTAGGAATTTTTTTTATTTATAAAACAACAAACTTATTTTAAACAACAATTTGAATTTCTTTATAATTGGTTTTTTTTATATTTGTAATTTTAGGCTTGGCATCAACAGCCAAAGAATAAAAATCACTTAGTGGCATAATATGATTTGAATAAAACCGATTACAAATTTCTAAACGTGTATAGTGGGCTTCTTCAATGGTATTAGCAATAATAATATAACTAATTGCTAAATCAGATGAATTTTGGCCAGGTCTATCTAAACGGCCTTTCATTTGGGGCAATTTATCTGGTTCAGGTGGTCGGGTTAGGATATGATTGAATCCAACTAAATCGTTAAGCCCATATGTACCATTAGCATAAGATACCACCACATGGGTTTTACTAATATCAGGATACAAACCAACATTTTCTAATTGTGCAATTGACTCTGCTTCTTTTTTACTCGATGCGTAAATAAGTAATTTAGTTTTATTATTTGTTTTACATATTTGTCCAATGTACTCGGAAAAAAGCTCAATGTAGTTTACTGTGTCTCTTATATATTTATCAAGTTTAATATATTTTTGTTCATTGGAAATATCTAATTGGTTTATGTGAGTGTAACCAGCATAAAAATTCAAATCCAATTTTTTCCTACAAACAGTTTCAACCCAAGTTCTTTTTGTTTCTGGTAAATTTACTTTTATTGAATCGTATAAAATTGTATCCAAATAATCTTTAGTTTCAGGTAGCCCAGTATTTAACATTTTTAACATGTATAACAACTTGTCAAAACGAGTTCTGAAAAATGTAGCACTTAATAAAAGTACACCAAATTGTGAATTAATTACTTGCTTCCATGCTTCCATTGTTTGAAGTGCTTCTTTATTTTGAACTGTTAAACATTCATCTATTATAACAAATAACCAATCGGAATTAATCGGGTGATCACGATTTCTGCCCATTGTTGTAATATAAATATTTAATGTTTGATTATTATGGGTGCCATTTAATGTACCATCTGGATTTTGTGTTAGCCAATTTAATCCATCAAAATGTTTTGTTATTTCATCAATCCAAGTTTTGTACAGTTTTTCAGTTGGTAGCAATACAAGTATATTTGATGATCTGGTTTTAATTAAATGTTTATTTTGAAATAACCCAACCACTGTAGCTAATGCTGATAATGTTTTACCAGCACCAACATTTGAAGCATCGCCAAACCCTCTTTTGCCTTCAAGTATATTTGATATTATAAAAGATGAAGTTTGTTCTTGATGTGTCCATAATTTTGTTTTGGTTTTAATTTTTGTTTCAATTTTATTTATAACTTGGGAAGTAATAATTTGTTTAATGTCAGCAATCATTACATAATAATTTGGATTTGATGGTATCGCATGATATTTTAATTCTCCTGATATTTTTAAAGCACCCGGATAACAATAATGTAGCAAGTTTAACATTTTCCAATATTTACCCTCATGAGTATAGTTAAGACTGTCATCAACTTTGTCACCAGTTCTTGATACTTGACTTATTGTGATAACATTATCATAAGCGGTTAACATTTTAACATATACTGCTTTTAATATACTGGCATTAAAAGTGTCAGTAGATTTAATAAATTGTTTTATATCAATACAATTAACATCATTTGATTGTTGTCTACATTTTAAATTACAATCTAACAAGTTAAATGTTGATTCAATTTCACACATATTAAGAATTAAATTTATTTGAATGTTTGATGGTTTTTGGTAGTATGAGGGTTCTTGAGGTTTTACTAAATTAGAACCATCAAACCAGTTAACTTTAACAGATGTATTTAAATTTATATAAACAATGGGACAAGCATTTTCATCTAAACCAATTCTTACTGATGACTCTGTAAAAATCCAATTGAACCCAATTAAACAATTTTCAACAGGTACATTTAATTTATTTGTTTTGAAAAATTTTATTACTCTGGATATATTGGAGTCATAATCTTTACCTTTTAAATATTCATCAGAACCAATGTATTTGATTTGAATAGGTTGATTTTGTTCTTTCCAATCTTGATAACTAAATGTGACTTCTAAAACTCGTTCACCAGATTTTACAGTTGGAATTCTGTGGGATTTTCCAAATAATTTTAAAAATAATGTTCTTGCACTAAATTTATCAAGCGACTGGGACTGGGAACAGGGTACAAGTTCAATTTGAGTAGGATTTATAGAACCAATTATGTCAAATATATTGACATACTGACCCCAAAAATCTTTTTGTAATTGATAAATTCTATTAATCATTGGCGATGATAACATATCATTACTTATTTCATTTGGTTTTCTATTTGAATATTTACTATTTAATTCCCATACTATAGAACTGAGTTGTTGAGTTGTATATGGCTTTCTTGTAATTGCTTGTAATTTTAGTATCATGGTTGGATTTGAATGAATATCTATTCCTGTGAATTTTGGGGTGAAACCACGCGCGCACTTGGCACAAGGTAATGGTTTTTTATTAGGAACAATTTGTTTTGGTTTATAAGATTTAAGTAGTTCAAAATATTTATTTATCATAATTGCGTCTCCTGCCATTTTGGGCATAAATTCCTGAGAAAGAAAAATGGTGTTTTGATATGAGTTATTTTCAGTTGAAAAATAAGGTTTGGATTGATTATATGCTTTCCATTCATGATAATCGGTAATCCCATCAGCTAATAAAATTTCCTGACCAAGTAAAATTATTTTATTTAATAAATCTGTATTAATAATATAGTCTGGTTCTTTATTACAAATAAAAGCTAACAATAAAATATCAAGTAAGTTTAAATATCGTGAATCCCAATAAAATCTAAAATCTTCAATACAACTAATAAATAGTCTCCATAATAATTGACGGGCACCAGATACTTTTAAATATTGTTGTTCAGGCAAATTATAAGGTTTCGCACGTGCAAGATTTTTAATGGTTTGACACATAATATTAACCGAACATGACCCATGACGAATACATTTTTGCATGGTCGAACTTAATACTCCAACTGACTTTGTTTTTTTAGATGAATTCAATTGTATTTTTGAACTATCTGAAAAATGATTATCAGGAGTATAACAAACAATTAAGTGTGCAGTTTCGGTTTTATATTCAACATAATGGGTGGTATTTATTTGGTCAAATTGAATAAAGTTTCCAATATGCTTACTATCAATTTGAGTTATAATTGTGCTTGACAATATGGTTTCCACTTTTAGATTTTTAACAAGTCCAGTATTGTTTTTTTGCATTGGTGTCATTGAATAAATACAGCAATACGTTACAGGTGGTTTTCCTCTTCTCCAATCCAAAGTATCTATAGCACAATGTAATTCTTTACCAGAATTGAAAGTTTTACCAATCCATTCGGAAGGAACAACATTGTCTCCAACATTAACAATTTCTAAGGGCACATTTAAACAATCAGATCTAACAAGAAACATTCTTGCTTCAATATCTGCACAATAATAATTAAAATGTATTTGTTTAAATTCCTCAATGTGTATTTTACAAAGTTTTAACCATTTGACAAAGACATAAGGAATAATATCGTAACCATGGGTAATAAATTCTTGTTTAATTTCAAATAGTCTTATAACTCCATCGTATTCTTCTTTTAAAATTAAGTCAAGACCATCAAGTAATATTTTATCAGTAAATAATGGTTTTATTTTACTCAAAGTTTTGACTTGAAAATTATGAAAATCCCCATTTCTTTCAACCTTTAAAATTGTATTTGGTTCGCATCCAGATTGCGCAACACATGGATAGTCAGACGCTTGTCTGGATGCAGGGGTTCCAGTTTTAATTGCATTTGCTAATTGCAAATAATAACTTTTAATTATATCCATTATATAATAGATTTAATTAATATTTAAATAGTTTTTCAACATTTTATGACAGACAATTAATTAAAAATTTTACTAATATACTCTTTGGCTAGCTTCTTCAGTGCTTTTTGTTCTTCTTGTGTTTTATTATCCCAATGCTTAACTTGTTGTGCAATCGCGTAATTTTTTCGAAATGCGGTTTCATTAGCGTCAATAAAATTATAATATAGTGCATCCCATATTTTAGGCCATGTGTCTTTAGTTGATACTTTATATGTACTCATTTTTCCAATATAGTTCGAAGAAGAAAAATAAGGTCGAGTCATCATAATTGGACTTGAATATTGACTCATACCCATAACGTTTGGAACCATAACCCATTCATATGAATCAATGGACCATTCCATAAAAATACGATATACTTCTTTTGGATCCACTTGACAAATCAGCATAAAATTACCCAAATACATTAAACGCTCAATATGATGAGCATATGCGTATTTTACTATTTTATTAATAATTGAATCAACCGGTACAATTTCCGTTTCCCCTGTCCAAAACTTTTCGTTTAATTTATTTTTGTGTTTTAATTGGTTTGATTCGTATAATTTTTCCCCTTCTAGCAAATAAATAGTATATACATAGTTTCTCCATCCAATAATTTGTCTAATGAAACCTTCAAATGATTGAATAGGTATGGATTTTTTATGTGTTAAATAATAATTGTATGAGATATCAACAACTTCAGTATCTGGTAATAATCCAATATTCATCATTGGTGTTAGAACACTATGAAATACAAAAGGTTCAGATTCAGATACAGCGTCTTCATATGGTCCGAAATTACTTAACCTGGTTTTTAAAAACTTTATAAGCCAAGCTTTTGCTCCTTTATTATCAATTGGATAAATAAAATATTCTAATGACCCATAATTGTCTGGCCAATTAGATTCAACATATTTAATTGCTTCTTTTTTATATTTGTCTAATTTGACAGACCCATGAGTTTTTGGAACTTTAATTGTTTTTGGTAAAGCTTGTCTATTATCTTTATCAAATGACCAAGCTCCTCCTTCTGGTTTTCCTTTAGAATCAACAAGTATATTAAGCTTTTTTCTTTGGTACTTATAAAATTCATCATGTGAATACTTTGAATTTTTGTATATGAGTTTTTTTATTGAATCCAGTTCTTCAAGTTTTATTAAAAAATTTGGATTAGGTAATACCTTTAATTTTTTTCCGAATAAATTTTCCAACTTTTTTTCTAACTTAAAATCCCCTGGGTAAAATATAGTAACGGTATTTTTAATTGACTTGTACCATTGGTTTGTGACTTTGTCACAGTCAATATATTTTACTTTATAGTTTTTCTTATTTAGCATATCAAAATACTTTTTCATTGATGCTCGATGATATGCCAACTTTAGCTTATGAAAATCAAAGTCAGTAAAGTATCTAGGTTCTTCAATTAAGTAAATTTGTTTATCTTTATCAAGATAATCCGAGTTATAAAATAATTGAGTTGGAAAAATTAATTGAGACATTAAAATCTAATAGGAAATAATTCTTTATTATTAATTTTAACATTTGGTTTATAAAAAATTCATAAACAAAATATATACATAACAAAAAGAATAAACGAACAGAAAACAAACACAGAAAAACGAACAGAAAACAAATACATGAAAAACAAATACAAAACAAACGGGGAAGAGCCGGGCCCCGTTGCAAAGTCACCCACTAATCTTATGTGCAGTGGTGGTCTAAGTAAGATTGGCTCTTAGACGAAAATGTGGTCCTTAGTAGACCAAGCCGCGTTCCTGAGTCAGGAAGATGCGCTTAGGCTTGACAGGAGCACTGGTGGGAGCAACGGGCTCGACCACAGGCTTGGGCTCCTTGGGCTGCTTAGCCATGACCTTAGCAGCTTCCTTCTTAGCCTTGAGGGCAAGTTGCTCGGCAATCTTTGCATCCTTCTTGGCCTTGAGGGTAGCCTGGACATCCTCCTTGGTCATCTTCTTCTTCTCGGCGACAGCAGGCTTTGCAACGGGAGCAGCAGGCTTGGCAACAGGAGCAGCAGGCTTGGCAACAGGAGCAGCACGTGCAGCAGGCTTGGCAACAGGCTCGTCGTCATCAGAATCATCAGCAACAGGAGCACGCTTGATGTTCTTGTAGAAGCGGCCGAGAGCAGCGTCACCGGATACAGACTCAGAGTCAGAGTCGGACTCAGAGTCGGAGTCGGACGAGTCAGAAGAGTCAGAAGAGTCAGAAGAGTCAGAGTCAACTGAGTCGCAATCTGAGTCAGAGTCGGAGTCAGAGTCAGAGTCGGAGTCAGAGTCAGAGTCAGAGTCGGAGTTGGCAAACTTGAAACCACATTCGGACTCAGAGTCAGAGTCAGCCTTGGCAGTCTTGGCAGTCTTGGAGCTTGAGAAGTCAACGAATGAATCCTTGATGAGGTCAATGTTGGTGTGGAAGTCAGAAAGACTGTGGCCAGCAAGGGGACCTGAGCAGAGTTCACCAACCAACTCAACCATCCACTCATAGGGGTTGGCACCACGACCAGTTACCTTCTTCTCCTGCAGGAAAGTGCAGGTGTCGCCGTACACAATGTCGAAGGACTTGGTTTGGTTAGCGGACTCAGGTTGGTTGGCAACGACGCGCATGTTCAAGTTGCGACCAGAACCGGACTTGTTGAAGGCACGGATGCGGGCAAGAACCTTCTTAGCAACAGACTCCTCGGGGAAGGGACCGAAGTAGTTCTTGCGAACCGAAACGATACCACTGTCACGGTGTTGAGTCTCTTGGTGCTGGTAGATGTAAAAAGTCTTGCCACGAGGAAGCACGCATCGGCTAGCAAGAGTAGTGCGCTTCTTGGAAGTGAAGAAGTCCTGACCAGTGGAAGCAAGGTTACCGAAGAAGGCAGGAGCATCATCGTCATCGGAATCAGAGTCAGACTCAACCTTGCGGCGGATGACCTGCTTGGGCTTCTTGGCTGCCTTCTTGGGAGTCTTCTCTTCCTTGGTGTCAAGGGTGACACAGAAAGCTGAACTCATCTTGGCCATGAGAGCTTGCTCCTTAAGACCCTGCTCGAAGCGCTTGCGTTCGGCCTCAATAACCTTCTCGCCGTCAGCAGCACTAACGCGGATGCCAGAAGCGGTGTGGTCCCAGCCAGCAGCTTTGTTGGCAATGAACTGTTCAAAGCCACCCCTGTTCTCATAGTGAGACCACCAACCAGCGAGGTAGTAGTCCTTGTAGAGTCCAAGGTTTGAAGTGTAGGTAGCGAGGTCAATAACGTTGAGCTTGAGAGCTACAAGACATTGGTTGACACGCATCCACTCGTTGACAGTTCGGAAATTGCACTCGGCGAACTCAGCAACAGAGAGACCGGAAGCTTCAACGTTAGCCTTGACGTAGCGGGTTGCAACATCAAGAGGAACAGAGTTGGTGCGGGCAACTTCGATGGCACGAGAAAGGTCAGCGTCCTTGGCAAGCCAGTCACTGAAGGTGATGGCATAGTTAGGATACTGGTTCTTGTATGTGGCAAAGAGAGCTGGGGAAGTGATTGCAATGTCACGAGCATTACCAACAACAGCTGGGTCAGAGGTAAGGCGAAGCCCATACACCCAAGACCAGAAGCAGGAGTAGTTGTCCTTCTCGGAAGCAACATGGCGCTCATCAACATTCACAATCTCAACGATGGTGCGCTTGGAAGCCTTGTCCCACTCACGGTTCTCAATGACAGTACGCTCAATGCCAAGTTCCTCCCATTCAGCACGCTTGGTGCTGATGTAGTTCTGGAAGGAGGCAAGAGACATACCCAAAGGCTTGTTGTGCCAGTGGTCATAGACGGAGTCAGAGGCTCGGTCAGCAACATACTGAGCCAATTCCATGTGGTCAATAGCACCCTTGGAGACGTAGTCGGTATGAACGGAGTTGGACCCATCCACATTGCTAAGTCTTGCAGCACGAAGGGCAGCCTTGGCCTCATCAGCAACACGCTTGGACTCAGCTTCACGCTCAGCACGCTGCTGGGCAAGAATTAGAGCCTTGGCGCGGAATTCAGCGTCCTTGGCCATCTGCTCAGCAATCTGCTCGGGAGTGGCGTCAGGGAGGGGAACAAAGCCAGTAGTGCTCTGAGGAACGAATACCTCCTTGTAGAGTGTGAACTCACGAAGAGGCGCGTATCCAAGGTCGGAAACAAAGTGGACCATGCGGTAGGTATCCACGATGGATTCGGCGATGGAAACAATCTCACTGTTGATAGCAGTGAGCTTGCGGTCAGTAGCAGCGTTGGTGGCAGAGTTGGAGCAACCCTGCTTGTGAGCAATCAGACCTTGGCGCTCGTTCTGCTTGGCAGCAAGCAACTGCCCAAGTCTGTTACGCTCCTCGAGAGCGTTCATACCAGAAGTGATGGTGCAAGTGCAGTTACCAAAGAGGTCACCGGTACAGATTCTCTTGGAAAAGCCCTTGGCATCAACTTCGGACACGTGGCAACCACGCTTGCAGTTGCAGGCATGAGTGCAGATGTCGGACTGCTGGACCCTGCAGTTGTCACCACCAATCAAGCGGGCGATTTCGCAGGCACGGTCCTGTTGGCACACCTTGATGAGGCGACCAAAAGCCCAAGCGAAGTTTTCGCCATCAGAATCTGGGCCCTCGAAAAGACCAAAGTTGTACTCGTACTGGGTCTTACGAGCAAGACCAGCAGCAGTGTACCAGATGTAGATGGTATTCATGAAATCCGAAGGAACAGGAAGAGGCATAGTGGGAGGAGCACGATGGTCGTGACGATACACATACTCAACATCGCGCCAGTGTTCACTAATGCACTTAAATGCCTCCTCGAAGAGACCCTGGATGTCCACCTTCTTACCACCACGAACCATGGCCTTGAAGAGGTCGCTCATGAACTCAAAGGGCTGAACGTTAGCCGTCGAGTGAGCAAAGTGGCAACGAGTGAACTTGCAGTCAGGGTTCTTGGGGTTGATGCAGTGAAGCATGTGAGTAGCGCACATGGCAGTGCACTTCTTGACAAGAGGCTTAGCAACTGGCTTGGAAGCGCTGGAAGCAGTGGAATGAGCCGACTCAACCGAAGCAGGAGATGCCTCAACGACGGGAGAAGACTCAACAACGGGAGCGAACTTGCCCTCAACCTCAGCAGGATGAGACCACTTGCAAGTTCCGTTGGTGCAACCAGAGGTTAACCAACCTTGGCAAATAGGGGAAGCAAGGTGAGGGAAGTTGCGGTCGTTGCTCGCATGCTTGCAAATCTTGCGGCCCTTACGGTCAGCCACAGGAATGGAGCAAAGCTCAACCCAGCCACAGCAGGCAGGAATCTGCTTGTCATCAATGGTGACAAGGCAGCAACCTTCGGGGACACGAGGAGCACGGCGAGTGGACTGACGCTTAGAGGCACCAACTTGAGTGTAGCCATCAGCATCAGTAGTGGGGTGAGTACGAGACTCGGAGGAGTTGACCTTGACGGCCGAGGTAGTCTTTCGCTCAGTAGCAGGAATAGACTGGGTGGTAGCATTGCCCGAGATACCAGCGGGGTTGTGGGCACGAGACCCGGAGGAGTTGACCTTGACGGCCGAGGTAGTCTTTCGCTCAGTAGCAGGAATAGACTGGGTGACTTTTACCGTGTCACCAACGGGGTGGGCACCACGAACGTTAAACGTTCGTGGTGCCCGTGACTGCACCTGTCTGGTGGCCTCTGGAGAGGCAGTGCAGTCGGTAATTCCAGAATTATATGTCGTAGTAAACATAGGCACCATTAAAAGATTTTTTCTTTTAGGAACCACCTCAAACTTAAAATTTCAATTTTTTTTATATTAGGCTAATATTGGCTTATACAAGCTAATATATGTTAATAATATTAAAGCTTAAATCAAATATAAATTAACTTTTAAATAAATTAAATTAATAAAAAAAGATTGTTATCCTTTTGATTACTTAGTTATTTGAGTAACTTCAGAAACAAAGGGATTAGTGTCCTTAGGAGGATGCATAATATGATGAGCACGAGTCATTACCCAGCCCTTAACACGAGCACTTTGAAGTACTTTGTATTGTTTTGCAATTTCTTCAACATTGGGATTTTTAGCCATAACAAGGTTTTTCATTTTACGGATTTCACCATCGTGTTTAGACATTTTAACACTGTACTTGTAAATATTATCGGTGATTTCATGATAAGTATCTGGTTTATCTCCATTTACATAAACTCTATTCCAAAGGTGAGGAGGAAGTTGACTTAGATAAACACTAAAGTGATGAGTGGTTGAATTTTTGTGAGCTCTTGGGAGAACAAGAGACCAACCCTCTGCAATATCTTCTTGACTTAGAGGATTAACAAGCACTTTAACATTTTTACCATCAGTGTTTCTATGATATACATAGAATTGGCCGTGTTTAAGACCAGTTTCAGGATGTGATGATTCATTCATTTCAGTTTGAGACATATTAAAACGATATTATAAATAGGTCCTTTGATTCAATATATTTAAAAATCAACTTTTTTAATAAAATTTGATATTTTGATTTATTAACATATTAAAAATTATATATAATGAGAAATCCATTTAAAAATAATCACTTAACTATTGAAGAATTAGTGCAATGGAGAGCCAACCCCCTGGTAAATCCCAAAACAGGCAAGTCTATAAAAGAATCAGGTGGTACTTATCAAATTATTGATTCTGTTTATAAAAAGAACAAGTCACAAGTTGATGCAATAATAAATAACAAAGTCGCTAGTCAAGTTGTAAATAATAATCATGATGTAAATGCAAATCCTAAATCTAATACAAATACTATTACACCTTTGGTTGTAAATAATGAACAAGTAAAATCAAATATTCTTAATTCAATTGATGATAGAGATCCTATTAGTATGAATGTTTTTTGGAAAGAAACAGGCGGTATTAAACATGTTGAATATCCAAAAGAAAACTTTTCACAACTTGTATTTTATACTGACACAAAAAATTTATTAAGATGTTTAGAAAAGGAAACACTTAGTTACCTTAAAACATATAATTTAAGAACTCATCCTATAACATTAGAGCCAATTCCTGATTCATTATTTGCTGATTTGGAAATTGTTGACCTTATTAAAATAGAAGAATCAAAAACAATTTCAGATATTGCATTAGATGTTTTCCAGTATTTTGGAAAAATATCTATTTTTATAAATTACGAATGGTTCATTGAATTGTCAAAGGATAATCTGATAAAATTTAATTATGAGTTAAAAGATTTTTGGTTACAAAATGTTCCAGACAATCAAAAGCAATTGGTATCAAGTACTCCAATACTAACTAAGTCAAATGAAGATTTAGAAGATAAAAATAAAGAAGAAATTCAAAGGTATCTACTTAATGAAATTAAAACTATGTTACAATGCGAGAAAGAAGAAGTAAAATATATGATTAATTACATTATATTGGGGGCATTAGGAATAGTAATTCCAAAAATAAAAGAATTATATCCTGACTTTGTATTTGCTTTTTAGTTTCAAAAAAGTTGCTTTTTAATTTATAATAACAATAAAATATTATAATTATAAATTAATCAACTTCTGGAGCATTAATTGAACTAGATTGTTTTTTATCCATTGAGAAATAAATATAACCAACTACTCCTAAAATAACTGCACTAGCAAGTATAATAGAGTATAGGGCAAAATCGGATTTGTTAGTTTCTTCGGTTACACCATTAGGGGTTTCCATTCCAATACTAATAGTATGTGTTATTTCTTTAGATAATTCTTCATGACTTTTTTTTTGTAAATCTTGACTTAAAAGCTTGGATTTTCTTGCTTCTTCGTCTGTAATTTGAGATTTGGATTGATTTTGTTTAGCTAAGATAAAACTCATTAATTATAATTAGATAATTTTTTTTATTCATCATCTTCTAATTTTGTGGGTTTGGATTTTCCAGACATTATAAAAATAATTACTCCAATTATAATTAATAATAATACACCACCTCCAATAAACATTGTATTTCTACTTTTTTCTGCCGCTTCAGCAGCTAAAGTTTCCGCAACTGCTTTAGCTTTAGCAATAGCAGCTTCAGCATCAGCTTTAGCTTTCATAGCAGTAGCTTCAGCATCAGCTTTAGCTTTCATAGCAGCAGCATCAGCATCAGCCTTAGCTTTAGCTGAATCTACATCAGCTTTAGCCTTAGCGTCAGCAGCAGCTTTATCAGCATCTGCTTTAGCTTTATCAGCATCTGCTTTAGCTTTATCAGCATCAGCTTTTGATTTGTTAACAAGTAATTCAGCTTCTTGTTTAGCAATTGCAGATGCTTTAGCATCAGCGTCTGCTTTAATTTTAGCAGCAGCTAGTGCATCAGCCACAGCTTTTGCTTCGTCTTCAGCTTTCTTTTTAGCAGCAGCATCATCAAGAATTTTTTTATCAGCAGCAGCCTTAACAGCAGGGTCAATTTTTTGGTCAGGATTTACTGGTACACTTTCAGTAGTTGGTTCTTGGGATGATGCAGGAGGACCACCGCAATTGTTTTCTTGTTTAATATCTTCAAAGTTTGCGTTACCGATGTTAGAGTCAGCAATATTAATTTGATTAAGACAAATTGACACATTACCGTTATCATCTTGAGCTAAAGTATATGCTCTTGAACGTCCAGAGTCACCACCAGAAGCACGGACAGCGCATCTAGCATCTAAAACTCTTGGAAATTGTTTTGGTTTGTCTGCTTTAAAAATGTTTAAAGTATATTTACTAAAATTATTATCAAGTGATGTTTGTCTTCCTTCTAAACCATAAGGATTTTTAGTACCAAATGTTTTATCTTCAATTTCCTTAGCAGGCCATGTGTTTAAGTTAGGACCGAACAAGGAATTTAAACAGTGGCATTCAGGAGGACCGTAATTCATTTTGTTTTCCACATCCCAACACATTTTATTTTCAGAAGCGTTAGCAAATTGTGGAACTAAAGCCCCTGCTTTATTTTTTCCCATTTTAACACAACCTTGTTCATATAAACTTTTTGCGCAATAATCCATCATAAAGTTATCACAAACTGAATTAGAACCACCACCACGAATTGTTGAAAAACTATATCCGGCAATTCCACCATCTTTATCAGTACCACACCATTTAGCTCTATCTTCTGCAATTTGTAAACCTACATATGTGGTATCAAGACAAACTCCATTTTTTGCACAACGCTCTTCTTTGGGATCTAAGGGTTTTGGAAAAGCAATAGAAACAACATTGTTTTGTTCTTTTTCAATATCTGTTCTAACCACATCTCTACAACATGCTTTAGCAACATGAATTTTTATTTCCTTATCTTTGTAAGTGGATGTTTGGTTTTGTACAATATTTTTAATTTCTTTGGCTAACAAAGAGTCACCAAATCTTTTGTCATCTGAACTTTTTGTAATAGTATTTCCCATATAATATAAAATAGATAATATATACAATTTAAATAAATTTTATATATTATTTTTGTATTTATAAAATTTTTGAAAAATCATAAGAATCCTTATCTGCATACCATTTCCATTCAAATGAATTACCTTCAGTATTTGATAATACAAAATGAGTTAAAGTTTTATCATTAATTTTAATTGTCTTTTCTTCAATTTTATTTGGTGTTATATCTTTATTTTCTTTGTCTTTTAAGGCAATGACTGAAAATGCTTGTTTGTCAGCTTCAACAGTAGAGTGAGTTCCTTTGATTTCAAATTTTAAAGAATCATTTGTTGAAGTAAATAGCATATTATGGGCAGGATTCCAAAATAAATATCTACCAGAATCTGATTCTAAACCATTACCGGTATTAGATGATGGTGTAACAAAATCAAAAACACCATTTGTATATTCACTAAGTTTATCATTTGCAATAATAAGAACAGGAATTTTACTAATATTACTACCACTTAATTTATTTAATCTTTCTTTAATTTCGTCTTCCTTTTCTAAATTTGTTAAACTAACAAGTTCAGTTTCTGTTGACCCAAAATTAAAAAATGAATTTGCTGTTTTTCCTTCGGTTTTACCAGCATTTGAATCTTCTTCTTCTTTATGTATTTTTTTAAGTTCTTTTAATAATAAAAGTTTGTATTCATCTTTTAAATTAAAAAAACTGACTAAACGATAAGTTTTATTTTCGCTTTTAAGGGCAATTTTAATTCGTGTAAAATCAGTATCAGCAAAATTTTCAGTGGTTATACAATTAAATAACAAGTAAAGAACTCCTAATATAAGAAAAATTTTTACAATTTCTTCAGTTTTTAAATCCATATATTATTTATTAGATTTTTTTTTATATTTTCTAAATTATAATATAAATGTTTGATAACGTTATTAATTTAAATAAATATATAAAACCCAAAATAAGAGAAAATTTTGCTCTTGTTGGGGGTGGTAATGAGACATCAATAAGTGATAGCACAAAAGTTACAAAAAATTTTGAAAATAATCAAAAAATCAACCGTTCAATGATGGTTGAATCAATAACAAAATTAGTAAATAATGTTTCGTCTGATGTTATTCAAAAGAATAGTTCAACTGCAGCTTCAGCAGCCGGTGCCTCAAATACTTTATGGTTATCTGGTGTTAATTGTGATGATGTTGTAATTTCAGGTGTACGTCAAGGTGCTGAAGCACAAAATACAACACTTGTTAAATCATCCCAATCTAATATGAGTAAAATATCAAACGAAATATCAACTAGTATAGATAAAACAATTGAAAAGGTCGGTGGAACTGATTTGGCTGCTTTACAAGCTGAAAATACAAAACAACTTAATGACTTTATGAACGCTATGCCTGGATACGATCCAAATAAAGCACAAAAATTAGCTTCTCAATGCCCCGACGATAGTGGTTCATTAATTAGCGCAGGTAATAAATGTAATGTTAGTACATCATATGAATTAGATGCAAGTGTTAAACAATCACTTGACTTAGATGAATCGTTTAAAATTAATGATCAAGATGATATATCTAATGAAATTAAAACAAAACTTGAACAAGCAAATTTTGCATCATGTCAAGCTAACGCATCTGCAAGTAATGCAATTGTTCTACAAGATATTACATGTGCATCTATGTCTGCTGCAACAAAAGCACAAAAAGCACAAGAAGCAGCAGATAAGGGTGAAACTTTGTCAGCATCAAAAAGGGGTCGTTTAGAAATATCAGATATTGAACAACAAGCAGTAGCAAAATTATATATGACATGTATATTTGACCAACAAAATGTTAGTGAAATTGCCAATAAAATTACTAATAAAATTGCCAAAAAATATAACCAAATTTACGATGCGGTTGCAAAAAAAGGAGAAGAAAAAGGCAAAGATTGGTTAGACCAAAAAATGAAAATAGTTGATGCGCTTGCTGCTGCTGGTGCTGAAAAGATTATGGCTGCAGCTGGTGACTTACCTGCTGCTTCAGGTGCGGGGTCCACAACAAAAACACCAGACTCTGGAACAACTACAAGCAAAACTGATGAAGTTAAATCAGATGGAACAAAATCTGGCGGACCAACAACAGATGCTTTACCAACTATTGGGCCTAAATCAGATTCATCCGGAATTAAATTTAACACACCTGCATCGAAACCAGCTGATTCTCTTGCTAAACCTACACCACAACCTGGACAAACACCATCCACAGTTGCTAAATCCGATGCATCTAGTTCTTCTGCAACCCAACCAACTCAACAAGCACAACCCGATACAAAAACACCAGAACAACCAGTTCCATCACAAATGGAAGAATTGATGGCAAATCCTTATGTGCTTTATGGTGGAATTGCATTAATTATTATTATTGTATTTGGGCTAATTGTAATGATGACATCAGGTGGGTCATCTGGTGATTCTTCTGAATCTGACGAATAAAATTAAAATTTATCCAATATTAATTTTATTTATAATTTTGTATTTGTAATTTTTAGATATCTCCGGAAATATTTGTTAAACCACCAGCTATTTGTTCCCAGGAAGAAGTGTCGCAAGGTTTTTTGCATCTGAAAATATTTCCTCCTCTATTAACACCATAAATATACTCTTTACCCACAGATACATTAACTAAGTTTCCATTCATTTTTTCCCATTGATTGTTTGCACAAGGAGCTTCACAACGGAAAATCTCATCGCCACCATTAACACCCCAAATATATTGTTTTTGATTTGAAGCATCAGCTAAACTCTTAAGTGTAGATTCAGTTAAACATGTGTTATTTATACAAACTTGATTACCAAGAGGATTAATTCTAAGAGGTTTGGAGCCATGAGATTGAATCCAAGAATAATCAGGATGACGACCAAGTCTCAAGTTAGATTCATTGGTGTTACCAATAGTTAATTGTTGACCATTAGCATCAGTAGGAGCACCGGCAATTCTAACAACACCACCTGTGTCTTGAAGATGAACAGTTCCATCTGGTTTTGCAGATCTAATATACCAATCACCAGTAGGACCCCAATGGACGTGAGAAACATTGGGACCCTTGTCACTTCTTAACCACATAGTACCATGTTCATGAACAGTACCTTTAACACCAACTCTGGCATCTCCGTCAACTCCACCAATTTTAATATTTCCACCAGTATCTTGCATATAAACATTACCTTCTGGTTTACCAGATCTAATGTACCAATCAGCAGTGGGACCCCAATGGACGTGAGATACCATAGGACCTTTATCACTTCTTAACCAGGCAGTACCATGTTCATGACCAGTACCTTTAACAGCTAATCTAGCAGCACCATCTGAACCACCAATAACAACACCTTGGTCTCCTTCTGGGTTAAGATGTAAAGGTGTCCAAGCATTTAATTGAGCACTGTGACCACCAACAGTAGCTCTGTTACCTAAATTACCAATTACAACACGAGTTTGGTCATTTGGAGCACCCATATCAGATGCAATCCATCCACCTCTAGAGTTAACAGATTGACCTGATGGTTGGGCTTGTTTGTTTAACACATGATCAGTGTCAACTCTTGGACCATTAACTTTTTGAGGACCAAAAACTGAGAAACCACCTTCAGCCCACATATCAACACGTCTATTATTCCATTCTTTATTAGCACTCATACCAACAATATTTAAGGAATTAGGATGGTGGAGACCAGCAGAGATTTGACCAGAATTAACTTCACGGTTTGCATTTGGACCACCAAACATAATGCCTTGGCGAGAAATTTTCATTTGGCCATTAGGATTTTGCATGTCTCCAGCACCTTCTCTAACATCAAATTGAATACCGGTAGCTTTGGAACCAACATGGCGTAATCTAATTAAGTCATCAGTTGCAATTTGAACTTGACCATCTGCTCTATATAAAGCACCATCACCAACATCAGGATGAGGTACGTCTTGTCCCCCTAACAAAATGGCATTTCCTGCGTTAATTCTTCCTCCAAAAACAGCATCTTTACCAACAGCTAGTTCATCTTCAGCAACAACTTTTCCTCTGGATAAAACAGAACCACCGAAAACAGCAGCTTTGCCAACAGCTAGTTCATCTTCAGCAACAACTCGTCCGCCAAAAGCAGCAGTTCCTTTTCCAACTAAGTTACCAGAAACACCCATAGAGCCTTCTACACCTAATTCACCTTGAACACGAGCAGCACCTCTAACATCAAAATCAGCCATAGGTTTATCTTGGTTGATACCAAGTTTTTTATCAACATAATAAACATTTTCGGGTAGAGCAAGTTTATTTACAGTTACAGTGGGAAGAGATGTACCATCTTCTTTAATAAAATCAGTAGCACGAATTGAACCAGCAAGTTTAAGATTACCAGCTAAGTTAAAATAATCAAGAGGTTTTGCGTCAGCCATTGATTCAATGACTCTATTGTTTTTAATAATAGAACCATCAGCAGCAAAATTTATTTTTGACATATAATATTATATATTTAATTAGAATTTTTAAATTTTTAATTAAATTTATAAGTTTAATTTTAAGCCATATCAATAGTACCAATTTCTCTAAAGTTAATATCTGTATTTAATCCAGTTAAGTCAACTACAACTTTTAAGAAACCACTTGATGGAATAAAATCATTTGGTACTTTAGTTGCAACAAATCTGTTAATATATTGATTGCTTAAAATAACATTGTTAAAAAATCTAGCAAAAGGATTATTATCAACTCTTGATAATTTACCGACTGGTTTATCATTTACAGTAATTTTACAGTCAGTTTGTGAATCATTAAGTACAAAATATAATAATTTATCCTTACTTGATTTAACGACGGGAACATTTAATACGTATGTTTTACCTCTGTCTAATCTGGCTTGGTGATCTCCTCTTTCATTAGAATTTACCCAAGTTGGATTAGGTGAGCCATCATTTACTAACCAATGATATGCAACAGCACTATTCATTGCATGTGCCCATGGATTTGAAGAGAATGCTATACCTGAAATCCAACAATCATTACCGGCATCATTTTTCTTATTACCCCCACAAATAACATATTTACCAGGACCAGGCACAGGAATAGGCATCCAGGTATGAGCAGATGGATGTATTAAATTAAATGTATTATCGGGATTCATTCTATTTGTTATTCTAAAACCTGAAGTATAGTTACCAATAGATTTGCCATCTGAAGTATATACTTCAAAACTTTCCCATCTATCATTAAGAACACTTATCCAAATAACTGATTTTTTATCTGGAACATTAACTAATAAACCGTTTGGAAATGGATTTTTTCCACCAATATGTAATAAATTTTTGTTGTTCCAAAGTTGAGTTTTATATGAGCCATCATTCCATCCACCAGGATTTCCTGATTTTGCAATAACACCATCGTTTAATGCTTCAAAAATGTTTTGATAAATAATAGCATCTTCAGGAAAGTACATGTAGTCATTTAATCTGGTAGATGTAGTATTTTGTGTAGCAACTAATTGTTTAAGCGCAGATTCAGTTAAACATGTGTCATTAATACAAACTTGGTTGCCAAGAGGATTGATTCTAAGAGGTTTGGAACCATGAGATTGAATCCAAGAATAATCAGGATGACGACCAAGTCTCAAGTTAGATTCATTGGTGTTACCAATAGTTAATTGTTGACCATTGGCATCAGAAGCACCGCTCTTAAGGTTAATTAAACCATTAATGTTTGTTGGACCATTAACATTAAAACCACCTTCAGCCCACATATCAACACGTCTAGAACCAGCACCTTTGTCAGCACTCATACCAACAATGTTTAATGAATTTGGTACATGTAAACCAGCAGAAATTTGAGCAGAGTTAACTTCACGGTCAGCATTAGGACCACCAAACATAATGCCTTGACGAGTAATTTTCATTTGGCCATTAGGATTTTGCATGTCACCAGCGCCATTAGGATTTTTCATATCACCAGTACCAGGTCTAACATCAAATTGAATACCAGTCTGTCTAGAACCAACATGACGTAATCTAATTAAGTCATCCGTTGCAACTTGAACTTGTCCATCAGCTCTATAAAAGGCACCATCAGCTATATCAGGATGAGGAATATTTTGACCACCTAATGTTAAAGCACCTGATAATTGAACATTTCCGTTATTTAAAAATTGAGTTGATTTATCCCATGTCCATTCACCTTTATCATTACCGGGGGCAATGTACATAATTCTACGGTTATCATCAGGAGTGTGAACAATCCATTTGTTTGCGCCTGTAAAAGCAATATCTCCAGAAATATTAGCATTACCTTTAGCATTGAGATGTCTAGTAGCACTAATATCTTCGTCAACAACAACATTACCAGTATCGGCTTGAACAACTAAACCTCTACCTCCTTTAGATTGTAATCTCATATGACCAGCATCATTTCTTACAGTAGCAGTTGATTTACCTCCATCAGCGTCTCTGTTATTATCATTAATCCAAAAGTAAGCACCTTCATTTTGGCCGTTTTTAACTTGTAAAGCAGAATGATCTCCTGCTCTATAAAAAGAACCTGCATCAGAGGCAAATTTACCAGAACCTTCTAAAACCCAAGGTGCTTTATCACCATTCCAAACACCCATATTACCTTGTTTATTATAAAATAAATAAGGTGGTTTTGAATCACCATTTTGAAAAACCATAATTTTGTCTTGTTCAGTTGAATTATCAACACGTACAGTACTTTTAAATGTTGCCAAACCTTGAGCATCAAAGTTACCACGAACTCCTGCATTTTTATTAACAACTAATTCATCTTCAGCAGTTACTAAACCTTTAAATGTACTGGTACCCTGAGTACCAAAGTTACCACCAACTCCAAAGTTACCACGAACTCCTGCATTTTTATTAACAACAAGTTCATCTTCAGCAGTAACAAGTCCTTTAAAAGTTGATGTACCTTGAGTATTAAAATTACCACCAACATTAAGATATCCACCAAAACCACCATTTTTCATAACGGCTAAATCATCTTCAGCAACTACTTTTCCTCCAAAAGTAGCAGAACCTTTGCCAGCAAAATTACCAGAAACACCCATAGAACCATCAACACCAAGTTCACCAAGAACACGAGCTCTACCTTTAACATCTAAATCAGCCATTGGTTTGTCTTGGTTAATACCGAGCTTTTTATCCACATAATATACATTTTCGGGAAGTCCCATTTTAACAACAGAACTTAATTCGGTACCATCTTCCTTGTAAAAATTAGTTGCTCTAACTGAACCGGCAAGTTTTAAATTACCAGCTAAATTAAAAAAATCAGATGGAAGTTTTTGTGCAGGAGCAGCATCAGCCATTCCTTCGATAATTCTTTGTTTATTACTTATGGCTCTGCCATTTGCAGTATACATAAATTTTGACATAAACTGTTATATAATATAATTTGGAAAAAAAAAATTTGAAATTTTAATTGAATATATAGGAATTTATATATTTTAATGGAAAACTTTGATAAACTTGAAGATTATATAAATACTAAAAACAAAATGCTTTATACTTTTTGTTTTTACAAAACTACCGTCGGGGATATTGTTGTATACCTTACCAATTTACTTGATAAAATTAGTTCAATGAAGGATATGTATAAAAGGAAACTTGCTAATGATCGAGTTTATGGGCTTAAATGTTCAATTGAAACAATGGAACCATCAACTTTGGTTAATTCTGTGTTTTTAGTTGATGATAAAAATAAATCAACTGGATTTGCTCTTAATAAAACGCATATACAGACTCTAACTGATTTTAAAATTCCATGCTCGCAGTATTGGTGTGATGACACTTATAATATTGTCCACCTTAAAAAACTTGTTTCTACCAATGAACTTGTTAATGTAATATATGTTGATGGTTCATCAGGAAAAGTAATTAATATTGATAGTGTTAAGAACAAACACAATGAAATGACTTCAAATTTAGACAATTTAATTACATCCACTAAAACTGAACTAATATTTGGTACACCGGGAACAATTCAAGCCCTACAAAAAAAATATCCCGACAAGCAATATTTTGGCGGAAAATTGTCAAATGAACAGGTATGGAACCAAATTGTTGTTAATACAAATTTGAAAACTCAAGCAAAATTTAATACTGAAGTACTGGGACAAATGTCAAACACTGACAAAATAGATTTGTTTGTTTTTGGACGGAAAAACGTTAGGGAAGCTATTTTAGCATATGGGGTTAAAAAATTATTTGTCATTCCTGATATTTATGCCAAATACAAAACAAATTTACCTGGAGAATGTTTTAATTTTGAAGTTAATATTGTTGACACAGTTTGTCCTGGTGATTATGGTGATACTTTGATTAGAAACTTTGAGGGCGTGGTTGCGGTCAAGTACTACTAAGTTAGTTTAATAATTTCAATAAATAAAATTGAAATTTTTAATTTCTTTATTTTATATTATTATAGTAATGGTTAAACTTGCTTCTATTGGAAATATTTCAGAATTGTTGTATACATTGGCTTTGAAAAGCAATTTGGCACATAGATATGGTTGTGTTATTGTGCATCGTAATAAAGTTATTGCAACTGGATTCAATCGTTACAAGTCCAAGCTTTATATATCTGGGTGTAGTCTTTTACGTACCCAATCGTTACACAATCCACGCTGAAAAAGATGCCATAAGAAAAATTAAAAACAAAAATATTTTATCGGAATGTAAAATTTACATCGGTAGAATAATTAATAATAAAATAGAAAATTCAAATCCTTGTTCTATGTGTTCAAATTTAATATGCAAATATAAATTAAACTATAGAATCAGTACCTAAGTTATAAATATCATATTCATTTACTTCTTCTTTTTTAGTTGCACTTCTTTCAATTTGTTTATTTTCAACAATAACAAGTGGAGGAGGAGTTTCTGGTTCTGGTTCTGCTGCAATTTCAGTTGGTTTAATTCTACCAATAATTTCAGGTAGTTCAATTTGTTTCCATAATTTTTTAACTTCTTGGTCAGTTTCTTTTTCTTCCCTTAGTTCTTCTTCAGTTTTCTTTTTGCCACCACAAGAACAACATGAGAATGATAAACATGAACAGTAACTGCACCCACATGGGAAACAAAAACATTCATAACAACATGTGGCACATTCACCAAGTTCTTCTTCAAATTCACCTGTTTCAATCATATTAGTAAACCATCTAATAATGTCATTCGGAAGAATAGGAGACATTTCAATTAATCTGTCATATTCTTCAGCAGAAGCCTTAATAAAGTCTTTTGCTTTAACACGGTCAGAACGCGACTTGGCAAGTTCAATTTGTAATCTACGGGCAAATTTGTCCCATGAAACACTTGAGAATCTATGAGCTTCTAATTTTTGAGCTACAGCGGTATAAGTAGCAATAGTTGCAAGTACACCAGCAAAAAGGTTAAATGCACCAAGAATGAATATAATAAATTCACCGTTTGGTCCAAAACTGCCTGATGCAAAGTTACCAGTACCGGTTACTGTGGAAATTATAATAACAGGAATATTAAACCATGCATTTAAGCACCAATATCTTTTGTAAGCACGTTCATGCATCATCTTAAAACAAAGTGATTTGTCCGCCCATTTTTTAAGAATGTTTTCTTGTTCGCGCTTCCATGCATAATCTGCTTCAACAACTGGTTTAGCAGCACCTTGTTGATTTTCTGAATCATTATCTGGCATTTTATATTATAATATATATTAGATTATTATTGTTTAAATATTATTTTACTTCCCACAATAAAATGCTTTTTCTAATTCAACATTTGATGAAAAAAATTCAATAAGTTTTACATGGTATTCCATAATTTCAGTAAAGTCTTTTTCAAGTTCTTGTAAACTTTCCACTTTATCATCTTTAACCCATGTTAACACTGTATTATTTTTTTTAGCAGCATTAATATCGTCAGCCATTTTATCATAATCTTTTAATAATGACATAAAGTTACTTTTATTTACTTCATCCATTTGCTTTCTTTCATCAATACGCTGCCAAATATAATTTAAATCTTTTAAAAATTTAATTTTACGTACTTTTAATGAATTTGATAAATAAAAATGAGAGCTTTCAATAAGAGATTTGTAAAAAAGAATATCATCTTTTTTTTGGTTACCTAATAGTTTTTTAAGATTATTTTTAATTTCTCCAATAGAATTGATATTTTCAATACATTTTTTTTCGTAGTTACAATATTGGGTGAAATAATCATCCCACTTGAGCATATTTGTGTCTGTGTTTTCCATTATTTATATTGATAAAATATTATTGGGTTTGTCAAAAAATTGTTTTGCAAAAAAAAAATTTGAAATTATTATTATTTAAATTAATTATTATATATTCCAAATGGAAAAATTCAATATATTTTTTAGAATAAATGGAAAAGTTTATTGCGAAAAAGTTAGCTCTTGCTTACCTATTGATGGATTATATGATATTGTTGAAAGTAAAACCTCATTAAATGTTAGAAAAACACATGTGATTAAAATCAATGGTAAAATTGCTAATGATTCTAATTTGCTTAATGATTATAATGTCAGTCCTGACTGTACATTTGATATTTACTATTCGCCGTCAAAAGCAGAATCAAATAGAAAACCTGATATTGAAGGAGAGCACATGTTCAATAAATTAATTAATCAGATTGCACATGATTCCGGTTTACATGATGTTAATATTGTTTCTTTGATGTCATATAATGTTGATACTTCTAACGCAGAAAAAGTATTTTTACAACAATTACAGTATCCAATACTTACAGAGCAACTAGCCAGACTTGACAAAAGTATTAACAAGTTGGAAGGGTTAGTAAATGTAAACATAATTTTACCAGACAGAAACTTTATTGGTTATAATAATTCCATGTTCAATCCCAATGCTATTAAAAAAGAAGATTTAGATGACATACTTGATACTCTCGTAGGTTCAAGTTCAATTACAGATTCAAATTTTGAATCAGTAATTAGACTTTGTGAAGAAAACACATTCACAAAAACTCCACAAATTGATAAAATTTGTAGGATTAAACCAAATAGTGGATTTAATAAAAATGCACATGAATATGCCTATAGAATTGGAAAATATTCAGTTATGTTGGATAATTTTAAGTTGAAAAAAATTTTTTCAGTTTCAAAAGCTTTAGCAAAAATAGTTCAATTAAATTTTTATTATGTGGGTCTTATATTTGAAAATATTGAGCACGATGACCCGAAAAATTCAATTGCGTATGGGATTGATTTTTCCCCACTTAAATTATATAATTTGCACGTGCATGTATGGACCGGGGACAAAATTATTTAACATCCTGTATTTGCATATGGTGGATTAATTAATTGTTCCTGTTGATTTATTGATTTAATTATTTCTTTATCTTCATCTTGAACTCCGGTAAATGCATGGGTTTCTGCTTGTGCAGTTAACCATTCGTTTTCCAATTTAATTTTAATGTTGGATTTTTGTTCTTGAAGTGATTTAATAATTGCTTTATCATCGTCGTTATATGTGTTATGAGCATGAGCATGGGACATTTTTGTTAAATAATTTGAATCGGCAACAAATGCTTTCTCTGTTGTTTTTTTAATTGTTGTTAAAAATCTTCTCATTATTATAATATAATAATATATTTCTTTAAAATAAATTTATATTTTTATAGGTATTAATATTATGAATAAAAAAGTTGGAGAAATAATTTGGAAATCGGAAACGTTTACAGACCTGGACCTAGACTCAATTTGTGTTGTTAATAATGATAAACAAACTCATGTGTTAGTTACTTCTAAATCCACAAACAGTATATTGGTATTTGATTATAAATCAGGTAAATTAGTTACTAAATGGGTTGACAAATGGAATAGACCAAATGGGATTGCCAACTATAAAAACTACGTGGGAATCGTTGAACGTGATGGTAGCAAATTATCAATTTACAATTATTTAACAAAAGAAAAATTATTTGAATGTGGGCAAAATATACTTGAAAAACCATACGGAATATCAATGGGTTTTGCTAACAATTATTTATATGTGCTAATTACCGACGATGGAAATAAAACTGTGCACAAACTAACCTTTCAAATAAATAAAGAAAATACTGCCTTAAATTTAATTGAAACTATCCCAATTATTAAACTAGATTTTAGATCCAAATTAGAATCGGTTTATTTGGATATAAATAAAAACAAAATTTTATTAGCAGATGAATCCAAATACTTAATTTACATTTATGAATTTGCAAGTTCCAAGTTGCTAGACATTATAGGAAAGGAATATTTTACTAACGAACCTGAAGGAATAAGCAAATACTCCAACTACTATATTTGTACCCAACAATCAAAAACAGATAATCGTTTTTATTTTTTAAATCAAGATAATTATCAACTGGAGTTTCAAATAGCCGATAATGCAAATGTTTCCAATACAGATGGAATTTGTGTATTTGAAGACACATTGTTGGTTATTAATAAAGATTCTCAACTAGTTGCTTTGAAAATTAATATTTAATATTTAACTGGATTAATTATTTTTTTTTGCTTTAGCTTCTTTTTTTTAGGAACCATTTCGGGTTCTGCTAATTCTTTTTGGAGATTTAAAAATTCATCAAGGGCTTCAGTTTCATTTTTTATTTCAATGTGTTTTATTTCAGGATATTTTTTTATATCTTCCCATGATTCTTCTCCAAATTGGTTATTTTGTGAAGCTGCATCCATTTCGTTAATTTTTTCAATAACTTCTTCCCAAGCTTTGTCTTTTTCTTGTAAAGTTTCTGGTAAAATTTGGTTTGCCTCAAGTAAAGAATCATTATATATAACTTCTTTTAATTTTTCCACAAAACTATAATAGCCGAGATATTTAGATTTGGTATTAGTATTTGAATTTGATTTTACATTGGAAACAACATCAGAAATATTAACTGGATAAGATGGGGTCGACGAATTGTCTGGGTCCCATGAGTACCATTGGTCAGGTTGCATTTGAAGGTATTGTTGAGGGGTTTTTGGTGTTCGCTGAAAATTATCCAAACATGATTTATGCCAATACATGGATTTTTCATTGAGAACTAAATTATCCTGCTCTATTAGTTCCAAACACCCCACGCAAACTTTTTTATTTGAATCCATTGGAATAATTAATAAATTAAACAATATATTTGTCCAATCAATTTTTTTTATACAATTTAATCCAATTAACTCGAATAGGCTTTTCCACCAAGCCCAGATGCTTTGATTAAAAGGTGTGTTAATGAAGAAACATATACTTTAGCTTTTTCTGTGTTCAAGTTTGGTTCTGAATTAATATTGGTTTGTAACTTGTCACCTCCAATGTTATTCTGATTAGGTTTTTTAATTGGTTTAACACACTGGGTGTGATACCAATGCCATGGCTTTGTTTCTATTGCATTTGTTTTGTCAATTGGTTCCAAACATCCAATACATACACACGTTGATTCCTCCCTTTTGTCCATTACCATTGAATTTTTAGGAAGATATCGGTAAATTATTTTCATTTGCAATTTTTTTATTAAAAATCAAACTAAAAAACAAATCAGTTTGATGGAATGGTTATTTGAGTTAAAAAAATAAATCCAATGGTTTTTCAAAGGATGGAAATTCAGGAATATATACCGATTCAGAAAATGTAGATTTTCTAATGTGGAAAAAATTAGTTGCTAGTAAATTTGCAACAATACCATCAGATTTAATTTCCGGGTCAGCCCAGGCAATATCAATACTAAATTTCTCCACATAAGATATCCAAATAAGGTTATTAATTGATGTTAATACATTAGGATTAAACACAATTAAAATTCCAGGATAGTCAATTCCATTAGCTTTGTTAGCTTGAATTAATTCACTTGGTGTGATATCCAATACTGAAATCCCATCCATTTCTAACTTAACACGATTTATCAAGCTCACCGGTCCGGGTAACCCAGTCAAATACAAACAATCAATTCTATGATTAGCATTAATTGTATTGGATATAACCGGTTGAGAAAATAATTGTGGGTTTAAAAATTTATATCGGGAAATATTAGGGTCGAAATCTTCTTCATATTCAACTGACATATCAATTTGATTATTATCATTGGTATAAATATCCCCATAAACTTCCCAATTAAAACCATTATAAAATTCAAGCGGTTTTGCAAGTTTTAAGTTTATTTTAAACTCCCAGTTGCTAATCAAATGATAAAGAATTTTATTATGATACAAACCGAATTTTATATTAATATATCCAGGTTCATAGACAACTGCACAATCCAAAAAATTAGATAGAACATTAAAATGAGCTTCAATGTCTCCAATAACTTGTTGAGTAGGTTCCCCACCTGCTTGAGTTTCAATACCTTTCAATAACTCGAATAATTTTAAATTTGATGGATTGACAATGCGTAATTGTAAATTAGTTATTAGGCATTTTGTATTTAGTACTTGAATTTCTAACATATTAGTTGTTTTGGGTTTTGGTTTTACTTTGATGTCCAATTGATGGAATTTAAAATCAGCAGGACCAAACCTCTCTTCAATTGTTTTAAAAATATCAGAATTAATATTTGGTTCTGGTTTGATATAAGCCTGCAACTTGTCACGATTGCAAATATAATCTTGGTAAGTTTTTTTTTCTGGTTTTGGACATTGGTTATGATAATAATAACCAGGTTTTGGCTCTGCATAATTACCATTTAAAATTGGTTCCAAACACCCAACACACACATATGATTTTACTCCTTCCATTGAGAAATTATTAAATAATATGCAAGTAAACAAATAATCAAATTTTTTTTACTTGGATAGTGGATAGAATTGTTTTTATAAAAATCCAACCCAATCAGGATTTGAATTAAAAAATTGATTTGATCATGATATTGGACTAACTCAAATAAATATCTAATGAACACATCAAATGAAAAACAAATAATAAGTTCGATTGAACAGTTTGACAATATTCCTCATAAATCCGGACATTATCGACCAGAATGGTATTTGAGCAAATACAAATTCACAAAGGAAGTGTTACTAGATGTGTTTTGCACTGATTATAATCATTGGTGTTATGAAGATTATTATTATGATGATATTTGTTTGGACATGATAGCACAATACCAACCACACATTGATATTAAAGAATTTGCAATTGCATGGGCACAATTGGATATCATATTAGAAGCTGAATTTATGTCCCGGTTAATTATAGATTTATTTGAGCATAAAAAACTAATTGGTTCAATATCTGATTATAAATATGATATGATCAGTGGTTATTTTTCTCAAATAAAAAAATTAAGTCCAAACGATTTATTTGCTCAATTACTTAAGGATTATATTCAAATGTGCAAAACAAATAAATATATCAACAAATTAAAATTACCTATTGGAAATAATCAAATTAGTACTTGTGATGAATTAGTTCAAATAGCTCAACATATTCTTTCAACTATAACAGAATCATACAGCTCATTATTACCTGTTGAATAATTAATTTTATTTACCAACAAAAAAAATTAAAAATTGATTCGCTAATATATTATTTGGAAAAGCTATATGTTTTTAATGTGTGAAGCAATAAATTTTTATATACAAGATACTAAATTACCAGATCCAAACCAAATAATATTTTCTGAAATATTTTTTTACTGTTGGGATGATGAGTTACAAAAAACACAATTTACGTATGAACAAGTAAAGTCAAGTATTAAAACTCTTGAATATGTTGTCACCAATGGATTTTTTCACAAAAAAGAGTTCAATACTCAACCGTATTGGCATAATATTTTTATTGATGGGATATTTTCCAGTAAAAAAATAGCCCAGCTAATTGCTAATTCATCTTATATTATCAAAACAGTAAAAATGTCACAAGCAATTAAGCATGTTTTAATAATATAAACTAATTAAAAGTTGTAACTGAATATTTTAATATGTTTAATTTACAAGCCTTATTTATCAGTGGGAAAAATAATTGGGAGTCCGCCAGAATCTTTGTTACCAATGATAACTATCTTAGCATTGGGGGATTTGGCCAACTTTTCAGTAGCCTCAATTGCTTTCCAGCTAATTAACTGAGTACTAATTCCTTTACTAACAATGTCTTGAAATGACTTGATACCATTGGCTTCAATTGTTTTTCTTTCTGCTTCCATTTTTTCTTTTTCAATGTTAAAAACTAATTGTTTCTTCTCTCGGTCGATAATAAAATTCATTTGTTCATTTTCTTGTTCTGATTTTAATTTATTTTCAATAGACATTTGTAACTGATGAGGCAACTTGATTTTATTAATTAGTACTTCTTCAATAATAAAACCATTTGGTTGTAATGAAGTAGCAATTTCGCTATCCATTTTTGTTTTAATTTCACTACGAGTCTTTTCATTGTACAAGTCTTTAGCTTCGTATGATGAGATAGTATTTCTTAATGCTGATTCAATAATTGGTTTAATAAATATATTTTCGTAGTTAGTTCTGTATTTAAGATAAATGTCTCTGGATTTATTTTTATCAATCTTGTAAATAACATTAGTTTGAACCGACAAGTTTAATCCTTCTTTAGTTGCAATATCAATGTCAACTGATAAATTCGAAGTTAATAACGGAACTTTAACAAAATCAACTAATGGATTTTTAAAATGAAATCCAGGGGTTAATTGGGTGTGTCCTACGTCACCAAATAAATTTGTGTATCCGATGTGATTTGCCGGGATAGTATCATAACAAAAACCCATCCCAACAGCTCCACCAATCAATCCAGTAAAAATAAATCTACTATTATTTTCCCTAAATTTTCTGATTATGTGTGCCATTAATAAATATATAAAATAAATCAAACAGTTGTTAAATCAATTTTTTGTATATATGAAAAACTTTATAATTTCTTTTTACTCTTCATATTGTACTCTTATTTAATAATTATATTTAAACAAATAATATTATAATATAACAATGGTATTTTTCGCACTACAGGACAATAATCCAATAAATGCACAGGATATTCATGGTAAAATAAAAACAAAATTTGTTTGTTGCGATCCCCAATGCAATTCACATTTGTCATTTATTGATGAATTTTCACGTACAATTAAAAAGAATACATCAAATGGTCAAGTTACAGTAGACATTACTGTTAGTTCTCATTTTAAACATATCACAGACAAAAATTCAAATGGCACAAATGCATGTTCAATAGAAAATTTTATAAATTCAATTGGTGATACACAAGCTCGCGAATTTTATAGGTTTTGGACAAATTTTTTTACATACGAGTCAATTAAAAATACTTTTAATTCTGAATCAAAATTTCACGTGTTATGGGAAAATATAATGATTCATACATCAAGTAAAGAACTAACATTAAAACAAATTAAAAATAAAGAATACTATGCTCAAAACAATGAAAAGGTAATTTGGATATTAGACACTAATGAATCAGTTAGACAAGAAATTAAGCGCGAAATTATAAGGAGAAAATACTGGGATAATGGCCAAGTTTTGTTTTTAAAATATTATATTGTGTCAAATACCAACTATTATTATGATTTTGAACTATTTGATTATACTAAAAGTGATGTGTATTTAGATATAGGTGCAAATAAATTATTAAAATTGGTTGGATATACATTTCAGGGATTTGAAGTTGAACCAATTGAAATAAAAACATTTTTAAATTTATTCAAAAAAATAATCAAACCAAATGTAACAATACCAACTCGACAAAAACTAGCTGGTTCTACATTTTACATTCATAATGAAGTATTAGTATCAATTGAAGACAAATATGATAAAATGAAAGAAAAGTTAAACCAATTTAAAAAGATTCATGAGGAAAAATTAACCCATGGGAAAAGTCAAAAATATCACATTAAATATATTGAATTAGAAAAACAACTTAAAGCCCAATATAATATTGATTATTGTGAAAATATTCAAAATAAAATTTATATAAATAAATCAATTAACAAATATTCAACTGATTGTTTAAAATTTATTTGGCAAATAAATGAGGATAATTACAACAATAACATAATTAGTATGACTTGTTCAGTTTGTAATATAAATTATCAAGGCAATATATTAGTAGAAAACATTTGTAATGAATGCATAAAATTTAAACAAAAACATTCTGATATATATGAAACTATAATAAATGATTTTAGTAAATTATTATTTTTAAATTATCAATTCGATTTTTACGTTAAGTTATGGAAATTACATGGGAAAAATTTTTTTACCGCGTATAATTTAGCAAAACTAAACAAATTAAATCTTTGTGAAACTTGTATTAGTATAAATTTTAAGTGTTTGACCCACGAAAAGCTAATTAACTTATGTACCGATTGTGATATAAAAAACAAAAATATAATTTATAACAACATAAAAACACAAATACATAATGTTGCAAATTACGAAGATTACGATAAATTATGCGAGATTTTTTTAGATAAAGGAGATAACTTTATTGATTTTATAAAAAAAACAGATTCATCAAAAAACTTTTTATGTGATAATTGTATATGTAAAAACTATAATTTACCATCTGGTCAATATAAAAATTTATGTTTAATTTGCCAAACAACTCAAGAAAAAAAGAAAACATATGATTTAATTATAAATGAAAAAGCATCCATTGATAGTTATTCTTTTGATGAACTTGTGACCATTTGGAATTTAAATTCAAAAGACTTTTATTATTTTTTTAAAAAAATTAATCCACAAATTGAAAACCATTGTAACAATTGTGTTATAAAATACTTTTATGATAAACAAAATGTGATTTATTGTGATAATTGTATTAAAAAATTATACGAGGACATTACAAATAATAAAATTCAAATTCATAACTTAAAAAATGAATACCCATTTAAAAAAATTTATGAAATATTTAATAAACATGCAGATGATTTTAATAAGTTTTATAGTTGTCACTATGTAGTTTGTGAATGTCATATTAAAGAACATTATAGTGGTGAAAAATTTGTTTGTGATAAATATGAAAGCCTTGTAACTTATATTAATATTAAAACCAGTTACACTTTATTATATAATTATAAGAAAACAAATACATTTGAACAAATGGAAAATATTTTTAAAACTAATGGTGATAATTTTTTTAATTTTTATAAAAATAACTATTGTCAGGAAGATAACTCATCATGTGTTAATTGTGTTAAAAATCATTATTACGAAAATTTTTCACAGTGTAAAAATTGTAATTCTATAAATGTTGTATTACCATTGATTAACAATCCATATTCTATATATAATTTAAAATATACTTTTGATTGCTTTGTAAAAATGTTTGAAATTCAAGGTAGATCATTTATTAAATTTATTAATAAAAATTTTCCAAAAACAATAAATATATGTTTGGATTGTATCAGTTTAAATTTTAACAATAATTTATTAAACCAAAATTTATATGCATTTCCATTAAGTAATTTATGTGCTATTTGTAAAAATCACTTAGTCTATAAAGAAGTTTACAATAAAAATCATGTAACTTGTGATGAAACCTATAGTAAAAATCACTTAGTTTATAAAGAAATTTATACTAGAGCAAAAAAAGACAAGAAGACTTATAATGAAATTTTAAAAGATTATAATTTTGATGAACTTGTAAAAATTTGGTGCGCAAATAATGATGATTTTTATTGTCATTTAAAAATAAAATATTGTCTTAACTTGTGTGAATCTTGTTTAAGAAAAAAATTTTATGATAACAAATATTGTTTTACTGAATGTGCAAAATGTAAGATTTTATTGTAATGTTTTTATAATTAGCGAAAGTATAAAAAAATTTTTATCTTCATATATCATATTTATGTTAACTAAATGATTTTAAAATTTCATTAGTTATTGTATTAAATTCTTGTTCATATTGTATTGTTACATTGTCATATCTAATAATTTAAGTATTGTCATTAAATTTAAATGATGAATTGGGTACATGTTTTTTAATTTTTAAATAAAATTACGTGTACATAAGTTGAACTTATGTAAGTCCAGATGGTTTTCATCAATACTTTGATGCAGTTTATTATTAATTATGCTAAGTACCAGACATATTTAATTATTATTGAATTAATCTACCAATCCAATAATAATCAATTTTTTTTATTTATATTTGTGATTTTAGTTTTAAATATTTAGCCTTGTATTTCAAGTATTTTGCCTTATAATTTCCAGAACCACCTGATAATTCTGTTTCCAAGTATTTTTTATTAATAATGGTTTGATTGGGTTTGTTTACATAAGTATCTAAATCAAGCATTTTATATTTTTCTACAAATTTTGTTATTTGTTCTTGTCTGTCTTCAGGTAATGTATTATTTTCAATAAATACTGATAACTGACCAGCATTAAAACCCAATTGCATCACACGATTTAATTGAATGTTAAAACCTGATTTTGCCACAACCAAATTTTTTAATTGGGAAAAAAAATGGTTTGATTTGGGATTAAATTCATTTGTGTCCATTGCAAAATCCTTTATAATCTTATCCATTTTAACATAAATGTTTTCCAATTCCCTATTATAACGGATATTTTCGTCATCCGAATTAGTTAAATTTTGGTTTTTTAAACTACCTGTTTTTTCTTCTAATTTTTGCCAAACTTGTTTACCATCAATTATTTCTCCTTCATGTTCTTTAGTTTGAACTTCTCTACCTGCTAAATATGCTTCTTCGAATAATTTTTTAATTTCCATGATATATATTCTAAGATAGAAAATTATAATATTTCTAAAACAAAGTTAAAAAAAGTTGATGATAATATTAGGATGGGCCATTAGCCAATATACCAATACAAATGCAGATACAAATGCTTGGTGTGGAATTTGAAGATAAAACAAAAAATTCTAAATTATTAAAAGGTAAGTTTCCAATTGATAATAAAGAACAATCAAATCAATTAAACCAATTAAACCAATTGCCTTTGTCCAAGCACACTGTAACAGTATGGGACAAGGATTACTTAACTCCTCGAGATGTTGGGTTTTTTTCTGATGTTTCTGCAGGATACAAATATTCTGGTAATACCATACCAGCCAAAAAATTATCCGATTATCCTGTTTTATCTGAAATACTTGGAAAAGTTAATGAGTTAACAAAATCAGATTTTAATGCTATTCTAGTTAACAGGTATGCAAATGGAGATGATTATATTGGCGCCCATTCAGATGATGAAAAATCACTGGGAACCAATGGTGTGGTTACTATTAGCATAGGTCAAGAGCGTATATTTAGAATTCGGGATAAAAAAACAAAGCAAATTGTCTCAGACATTGTTGTACAAGATGGAGATTTATATTGGATGTGCGGGGAATTTCAAAAACATTTTACTCATGAAATACCAAAACAGAAAAGCGCAAAAGGTGTGCGAATAAGCCTAACATTTAGAAAACATTTGGTGTAAAAAGTTAGTAATGGTAATGTGAACCAGAGCTAAAGTATTCATCAGAAAACATTTCTAAATTGAATTTGTTGTAAATTTCCTGGACAATTTGTGCCATTTGTTTAAATTCATTTACAGTCATATCCCCTGGTATTTTGTAACAGATGTTATTTACTGTAATTGCAATTATTTTATCAAGTTGAACAATAAAAACATTTCCATTGGGAATTTCATCTGGTTTAAGCTGAGTAAAATTACTATCAAATAATCCATAATCTGGGGATTTGGCAAATTTGTTTAATATTTGATTACAACACAAATTATTTTCCACAAAATTTGTTGACTTAAAAAATTCCCCATAAAATATTAAATTCATTATATTATCAAACTAAATAAATTTTTTAATTTTACCCACTTTATTAAATTTAAATAAAAAATTAATTTGGTATTTTTATTTAAACTTGTATGAAAAATCCATAAGTTATACTTCTATATTGATTTCATTTGATTAGAAATTTTAATGGCTTCAATAAATGGATCGTAAAATGTGAAACTTGAAGTAGGTTTTTCCAGTTCTGCATACCAGTTAATTTCTTCATCAAGCTTAGCTATTATCAAATTAAAATCCTTTAGAATTCGCTTTTTGCTTATAATTGGAACTTTAAGTATAGTTTTAGATGTTGACCATCCATCTTTATCTTTAGGTTCATATTTAAGGCAAATACAATTAAAATTAGAATCCTTGCATGTGTACAAGCTTACAACATATTTGATTTCATCATCTCTGTATTGGTAATGTTCTTTTCCAAACCATTGAAGCAAAATATCTGAATTTTTTTGTTCATCTGCAGCAAAACTTGTTGAAAAATCCTTTATAGTCGATTTAATTTTTTGCAAATGTTCTAATGCGTAATAATCATTAACCATATACTTTATGCTGGCAATTTCAACCCCATTAGCTTTTATAACAAACTTGTACTTTCCATCATACACCAAATTAAATTGTATCATTAAAGGTAACAAATTAAAAATAAAACAAATTTTAAATCAATATTTTTGCACTCAGTAAATTTAGGAATACCAAATGGATAAACTTGTAAATCCAAAGTTTTTAGAAAAATCCAATGGAATCAGTTAATGATAAAAAATTGAATTTACATGACTTTTAATTTAATCAATAAAACTTTAATGGACATGTATGTATCTGTGCAAAATAAATTATCTCGTGTGTTTTTTGAAGAAGATTTTAAAACAATTGTTGTCAATTCTGTATCTAGACTAAATGATCCAAATACAGATTATTTGGATGGTGAATTTATTGAATTTGTATTTGGTCAAAATAAAACATTTGACCATAACGCTGATACTATCAGTGCTATTCATTATTTAAAAAAATATCCACACTAAAACTACCATGGACTCGATTAACTAAAAACCAAGCCCATGTGTTGGACTTTATGTTTGAAAACCCCAATCCGATTGGGTTGGTAGATTTTGTCAATTGGATTGGCATTAATTCTATTGATTGGGTTGGACTAAATCAGTCCCATTGGTTTTTAAGCCAAGCTATTGTGAAATTGTCCCATCTATCTGAACAAGACCAAATTGGATGGTACGAGTACTTTTTCACTTCCAATAAAGAGTTTTTAGACAAGTCAATTGGTTTCATTGTTTCACATGCACATCCTAGTCTTGTTGCTCGAGCTATTGTGGATGGAGCCAATTTAAAGCAAACATATGGGGTTTTAGCAAACACCTTATTACACTTGGCATTTTTTAAACCGGAAAAAATTACAGAACAAGATGTTAAAATAGCTGATATGTTAATTGATGCCGGGTTGGACTTGAACAAAAACAATTTGAACAAGTACACTCCTTTTGAATACTTAGTAGCCAATGCAAGCAAATAGGTTTTACATTTTTTGAAAAAAGGTGGTAATCCTAATGTCATATGCGAATTCGACGGTCCGTCTCTCATAAAATGTGAGCCACAGCGCTTGCGCGGAAATATTTTAGTTAAATTTATTAAACAAAAATGCTCGATTGAAACGTTTAAGGAGTTAGTTGAACTAGGTGTTTACTATAAGTATGTTGATGACCATAATTTTACCTTATTACATTGGGCTACTTGGTTTGATTTGGATGAGCATATACGATATTTATATTCGTTGGGTCAAACTGATTTTTGTGCAATTCCTAAGGGTAAGCACGATTATTATCCCAAGGGCTTGACTCCATTACACCATGTGTTTATGTATGGGTCTAAAAAAACTTGCAACTGGGTTATAACCCATGCACCCCAACTGGTTACGCCCGAATACGAAAATTCACACGGATTTTTAATCAAGTCTGCTCATACTTATTTGATTGAAAATAACAAGTTGACAAATCAAGAAAAAATTCATTTATACGAGCAACTAGTAGAAACTATTAAGCAAAAGCATTATGCGAACAGACCAGGTGCTTGGTTTATTCATTCAAGTGCATTTGCCATTCCAACTGAAAGAGATTTATCTAGACCATTTGAACTAAGACATAAAATGACACCTCACATGCAATTTAAATAAAGTTGATTAATTAATTTAAATTATCAAATTTGATTTAAACAAATATTATCTTGTATAATTTAATGAGTTTAAAAAAATTAAAATTTGGTTTTACCAGACTATTTAACAAAACTAAAGAAACCCAATTTACTAAAGATTATATTAGTGGATATCAAAGGTGTTGGATTAATCAAATCAAAGACTATACTCCTTAAAAAATTGATTTGTTATTATGATAAAAAATAAATATATTTAATTAATGTATTTATTTTTAGTATCATCTAATGCCGAGTCGTTAGAGCAGTTTAAAAAAGCAGGAATTATTGAAACCTATACAAATTTTACTATGGAAATTGATTGTATTTGTGAGTCCAATGGAAAAAAGTCCCATCAATTCTTTGGATTAGTTGAAATCAGGGGATATTTTTATGTTTGTGATGGTGTTCCAACTTATGATACACAAGAAGTCACACTAATAGACAAAGATATTGGAGAATTAAATCAGGACCAAATAAGAAAAATTTTAACCGATAATAAATCTGAATTAGTCAATGCGATTAACAAATGTATAAGTAAAACATTAATATCTGATGATACCAATTATATTTGTTCTGTTATTGAAGATAATTTAATTTAAAAAAATAAAACCATATATATTAATGAGCTTCAAAACCAAGTATTCGTTTGAAGACAGAGTTAGTGAATCTGGACGTATTCGTTCCAAGTACCCAGATAGAATTCCTATTATTTGTGAGAAAGCCAGTAGAAAATCAGATACCCCAGACATTGATAAAAATAAATATTTAGTACCGGTTGATCTAACCGTTGGGCAATTTTTATATGTGATAAGAAAAAGAATAAAATTACCACCAGAGTCTGCACTATTTTTATTTGTTAATGGAACTGTACCAACAGCGTCATTTCTAATATCAAATATTTATGAATCACATAAAGACCCAGATGGATTTTTATATATTACATATGCAAAGGAAAACACTTTTGGATAAAACTAACAAAAATTGATTTGAAATAAATTTATGGGGATATTTTAATATAGTAATGAAAAAACTTGTGTTTACAATACTTTTTTACGTTAGTTTTGGAGCTTGCAATTTAATCACGGAGTTAGTAGATATTACAGATATTACACCTATTGCACCTGAACAAATAACTAGCTCTGTTAAATATACTGGTAGTAACTTACTTGTGCAGTCTGGTTCTTGGTCAAATCCAAATTATTCAAATGTTTTTGCATCTGGATTTGGTTCATGGGTAGGGTCTTGGAATAATCCCGAGTATTCTAATACATTTGCTTCAGGATTTAATTCTTGGACAAATCCTAATTATTCAAATAACTTTAATTCGAATAATTTCAAATCAACACATAGTGTGTCTCAATGTTATTCCATTGGGTCTGGATATTCTAGTAAAAGTCCATCTAATTATTGGTCTTGGTCCTTATCTAAGTCCTTGTCCCAATCAAATGCAAATACTAAAACAGTAGAACCAACTATTAGTCCAACTGCAGAACCAACTATTAGTACAACTATTAGTCCAACTGCAGGACCAACTCCTAACCCAACCGTAAAACCAAGTCCTAACCCAACTGTAAAACCAACTCCTAACCCAACCGTAAAACCAACACCTAACCCAACCGTAAAACCAACACCTAACCCAACCGTAAAACTAACACCAAGACCAAGTCCCTTATCAACAAATTCAAATAAAACCAACTTGGCTCAATTGGTATTTGATGCTGGTTTAGTTTTATCAAATTTGCCTAGTCCAGATGTTGATATTGCAATAGTTAATTTGATTATTCAATCGATGGGATTTTCAATGGGGATTTCTACAGATTATATTAGTTGGTTAAGAAATGAAGTAATGTCTAGAAGATTGGAATCGCTACAATCACTTGGAAATAATATCCATGTTCAAACAAATAATTACAATATACAAGTAATAAATCAAGTAACAATTCCATTGGTTGGTTCATTTGGTCAATATATTACCAATCCAACGATATTATATGCGAACTTGACAACAAGTTTTGTATCCAGTGTTTTGAATGGAACATTTTATACATATATGAGTACACAGGCTAAAATTTTAAATATTTCGGGTTTGGGTAATTTTACTCTTGGTAACCCAGTTATCTCTGGACTAAATATAACCAACATTACTAATTTCAATTCTAATTTACCAACTGCAAGCCCAACTTTGTTTCCAACAAATGTATCTAAAATAAATCAATTGGGTTTAAATTGGATTTGGGAAATTGCAATACCTGTGATTTTGTTTTTTGCTATGTTTCAAGTTATCTTGTACCAAATAAAAATCCGTAAAATAATTAGTACTAGAAACAATCATTTAAATGAAACAAATTCTGATGAAAACACCAGACTAATTTCAAATCAAATTTAATATTTTTTTAAGCTTGGGAAAAAATTGAAAATAACATTTACAATTTATGTTTATATTAATTTCTAATGGGTAATTCACAATCAAATAATAAAATAACTCCTGTTACTAATCGTCTGGTTCAACCTGTTGGTTTAATGAGACCAAAATATGTTCTAGGTATAATTGATCCTCAATATGATTTTATGCGCGGAGGTTCGTTGGAAGTTTCTGATGGAAATGATATAATAGGTCCAATAAATAAATTACGGTTTATCCTGTATGACTATTTGGACGTGTTTTTTTCACAGGATTTCCATCCGGTTGACCATGTTAGTTTCGCTTCCACACACAATGAACCAGTTTTAACTGTAAAAAAAATTAATCAAACAATGGGTAATTCAATCCAAATAAGTTTTGAACAAACTTTATGGCCAGCCCATTGCGTCCAAGGGAGTCGCGGATGTGCATTTCATAAAGACTTGGTTATTCTTAAAGCCGACAGAGTTTTTCAAAAGGGTACCATGAGTAACATTGAATCATATAGTGCATTTGGTGATGAGTTTGGTAATAAATATGAAAATACTGGACTTAATGCTTGGTGTAAAGTTAAAAAAATTACAGATATTGTTCTTGTTGGGTTAGCAACTGATTATTGTGTTTACAATACAGCAAAAGACGCTATCCGACTTGGCTACCGAGTTCATCTGATATTATCATGTGTTCGGGGTGTTGCACCTGATACAACCAAAACTGCACTTGATACTATGAGCAAGCAAGGTGTAAAAATATATGGGGATGTTGAAGACTTTATCAATGCAAATCAACGGGAACTGGAACAAACCAATTAATTTATAAAAAAAAATTGTTTTCAATATAATTATTTTTTAATTTATAAAAATAAAAAAAAATTGAAATAATAATTTAAATTGGGCTTTTAATTAATCTTGTAATGTCAAATACTATTGTTTATGAACATAATACCATACCTACCGACATGGCTAACCGGTTTTGCTCATGTGAGTCTTTAGTCAAATATAACAACCAAGTCCTAAGTATCAGCACCACATACAATTATAAAAATTACAATGAACCAAACTATTTGGTTATAGAGAATTTAGATACAAACCAAGAAATTCGAATACAACTTAATGATTGTTGTAAGCTTGTGAGTTCACATGGTATAAAGGCTTTTATGTTTTCTGATTCGACTTTGTGGATTGGATTTCCCGGTAATGAAAAACCAGAAGACCCCACTATTGATGATTGGCGCGAACAGCCCAAGCCTGACCAACATGTTTTAATTTTTGACTTGGTTAATTTAACCTATTATAGTTTTATTTCGGTTTATCAAATAGATTATATTAAACCCATTGGACAAAAATTATTTGCTATCAAGCCATGTAAACTTGATTTGGATCCCGATACTGCAAATGTACAATATGGGATATACGAATGGTCTGATTTATTGAACTTGTCCCAACCCATCCAACCAGTTCGTATGCTTAAGTATTCAATGGACTTGTATCCAGTTGATTGGACTTCTAGTTTAATTGCCCATCTCGCTGATTGTAGTTGGATTCAAACACAAGATGAGTCGTATCAAATTGAATTGTTTAATGAGAAATTTGAGTTTGTTAGTAGATTTGATGCGAGGGACATTTTTCCCAACTACAAACCCCTACCACCAATTAACTTGAAAAAAATATCCAAGTTTCAAAGAAAATTTATTACTGATACAAACTATCTAACCAAGCTGATTATCTCGGTAAATGACAATTGTTTGTTGTTATTTGAATATAGGGATCTAATTGAGGGTTATAAAGGAAAAATCTCAGTAAAATCTGGTTTAACTAATGTACACTGTTGGGATTTTACTACCAATACTTCAGTCGAGTTTTCCAGATATAATTTAAATCATTTTATTAGCTGGGTAATTCCATTTCGTGATTTAACAAATGCAAATGCCATTAAATATATTGGTTATGAGTGGTATCCGGCTGGTTCCTGGCGTCGTATTTACCAACAGAAAAAATGAAATGGTATTTATTTAATTCCCTATATTTATATTATTTTAATGTCTGATTCTATTGTTTGGGAACACCCGTCAATAAACTACAATGTTAATTATGTGCGCCATTTTGGATTTGTCAAGTATGGGAATCAAGTTATTTCTGTTAAAACCACATATGATAAAAATTTCAATAACAAAACAAATTATTTGGTAATTTCAAATGCTGATACCAAAAAAATACTTTGTCAAATAGAATTACCACTAGATTGTGCAACAACCCTTACTAAAAATTTAAATATTTTTATGTATTCGGATTGTGTACTATGGATTGGTATTCAAAGTCGAAATCATTCGCAAATGGTTTG